>Ga0209540_10000375_pt1 | contig 44141 bp, 66 predicted proteins | sample BarGraIncu01121A_FD_184501 | JGI IMG/M metagenome (GOLD analysis project Ga0209540, IMG submission 184501) | Arctic peat soil microbial communities from Barrow, Alaska - Barrow Graham LP Incubations 011-21A (SPAdes) (version 2) | ecosystem: Environmental > Terrestrial > Soil > Wetlands > Peat... | reverse complement strand
GATAATATTTTTAAGTCTTTAGTGTTCATGAAAATAGCCGTTAATAAGTATCATTATAGGACCAATATTTACCATGATAGCCTTAGGTTCAATCCACGATAAACCAAATGTCCAGCAACCTACCCCTATAAAAATTATGGTTAACAAGTTACCATCATATATATTTTTTTGATATTTTAATATTTTTTTTAGCATGGCTGATATTCCACCGCCTATTTGTAAAAATTTTCCTTTTTGTTATAATATTATATATTTTGCGAGGGAGCGCAACTTTAACGAGACGCGCGGAAATTTTGGGTGCCGCCCCCACTACCCGGCATGTTTTCTGTGCAAGATTCGCGGCGCGCACACAATCATCATGACACGCTTCGCAACGCGACCAAATGGCATCATGCCAGCATCAAACAGTAAAACAACGCATGTTGAAACAATAAACGTTATCAACAAATATTAACGTCAACAAGTTATAATTGGATAGTTATCGGAACTTAAGAATGCAGCGTTTATGCACCTTCGCAGGCATAGTAATAATTTACCATCATCCTAATTGATAATTGTCCACTACACACAACACTAATCGGTAATTTCTGGTGGAATTGGTGTTACGTTGACCAGCTTAGAGCGTTCCTCTGCTGCCTGCAAACGTTCAGCGTAGCCACCAGTCATATTGACGTTAATATCTTGACGATCCTGCCATCCATAGTTATTCTTGAGGTTAAAAATAGGACCAGCAGGATTCTTGCAAGTCCATAAAGATTCCTCTGCATAAACATAGACACGATGCCTAGCTTTAAGCAAAGAGCTGGAAAACTCATCTCTCTTAGCATAATCTAACAACTGATCTCTGTCTATTTCTAACGCATAAGCTAGTCCCGAAATTGTAAGAGGTCTGCCTTCATCAGCCATGTCAATAAAATACTTATCAATAACAACTTGCATATCTTCAACACATTTATATTTAAGCGGTCTACCACCGTTATTACCGACAGCATATTTATTGCCTTTAGGTGCTGCCACCACAATCACTCCCATAATAATAAAATAGGCTCACACAATAAAAATAAGCCCACATAAATAGCAGGCTTAAAAATGGGTCACGAGTATACATTAATTATATCGTATATATGGTATACAGTCAACGATTAATTCCAGAAAATCCTAGCTGTTGATTTAATGTTGATAGACTAGGTTTTTTAGACTTAGACTTATTCGACTTAGACTTACTTCCTCCACCCGGCAACGCTTCCCCAGCAGGCAATGGATCAATCGTATGATGAGTCTTACGCATATCACGGTAAAATTCAGATAATAGGTCATCACATACGCTGGACATTATAAATACCTCCCTGCACGATATCGCATAGCAACATTCATAATTCTAGTATACTTAACTTTATCGCCGTTAACATAAGCATCGTCAGCCCACATATGAAGTTCAGCATATCTATAACCGCCAATATTGCTGTACTCCCTAAATTTAACATAATCAGCATATTGCTGTATAAATAGCTCATCATATTCATCACCCATGCCAGTTGGCACCATATGACAAACATCCATTACAAATACCTCCTTAAATTATAACCACAAATGCCTCCCAAACTTCCACAGTTGGCTCGTGTGCGATTAAACTAGTGCTAGGTATACGATTGTATACCTAATAATATTATTGTCGCACACAACCAAATATTAGCCACACAACATAAACAAATATTATCAGCCAAGTATATTTCATAACAACGTGTACCGCACAATAGCTGATGTAGGCATAATAACATTTGAATACGGGTCCGTTACCATATTACACTTGATTATTTACTGATAGTGGTTCTAAAATCATATTTATCATTGCATGACATTTCCATACTGCTACCATCAACTAAGTCTAATTTAATTTTCATAAAACGTCCTCCTGTAATCGCGTAACAACAAAAAACAGCGAATCGTCCAGCATGTCAACAAGGTGTTCGCTGCATGAATAAGTATAATCAATGTCAAGTTGGCGTAATTCAGATTGAATACCAAATGTAGCAGGTTTAGTGCAATTTATTTCGCAGCATTTTACCATCATAAAACATCATCCTCCCTTAACCATATATTATCCACACAACATATAACAGCACAAGTGATCCAATCAGCATATATAATTGATAAATGTCAACGTGCATAATTCGATATAGCCATCATAAATAACTGTCGACTAAATTAATTAAAAAGCTTTCAGCTTGAAACCATAAATTTCATTTCCGTCAACGTCCAGCAATCCTGTATACATCACAATATCATAATCGTCACTTGCTACCATATTATCTGTACCTTCAAATCCGTCACGCTTATTTACCCACACAACACCTGATCCATTAATAAAAATATTTGCTGCTGGTATCATAACTTTGTTAACCTTGTCCCAAACACGAAATTTCAAATTTGTCATATTAATACACCCTCCATATTATTTTTACAATCACAGCATACCCGTATCGCATAAAACCGTTTATCCCTGCACCCGGCAATACAATAATGCTTACCAGTAATAATTTTACCGCAGCCATGGCAAATATAATTTTTGCGTGGATGAATGACTAATTTTTCCTTGTACATGTCAGCGTGCATGGTGGTTACATTTTCTAACAGATTTAATTTCCCATTTATCACAACTATCATCAGCCTTAACAGTTTCGCAAAATTCAACTCCCCATCCTTGTGTTATATACATATCTTGTTTAGTTTTCTTGCATGATAAAATATCGTCATATTCCTTTCTGGAAAACTTACATGTACTGCACATACCCTGCATTTTTATTTACCTCCCTTATTTTTTAACTTCAGCCACAAACAACAATCAACTGCTCGGTGATTATCAAGTTTTTCTGTCTTTACTCGCAAATCAGTTAAAAACTGCAAATATCTAAAATAATCCAAGTTTTTTATACCTCCTATATTTTTAGAGTGGCAACAAACATTTTTTACCATTTTTTATAAAGCCAGTATTCATGCGGGTTTGAAGTACTGGTAAAATTTCCTTGTTGCCATTGTAGCCGTGTTGCCACTCGATCTCAAACTTCTATGGAGAGTTTGGACAACTTTTGCGGCAAGCTCCTTGTAGCCGTTTGCTAACTATATATATATACTCTTTATAATATGTCAACAATGGCAACAATGGCTACAAACATATATACCACAAGGGCTGGTCGTGTTGCCATTCGTGTTGCCGTGTTGCCGTTATGGTCGATCAAATCCTCTTGCTGCGCCGTAAGCTCCACAACGTTTTTTACCTTCGTACTTCTTCCATCCAAGGCGTGTCAATATTCGTGTAATAGCTGCGCGATCCTTGTTTTGCATCTGTCCTTTGTTTAATCCAAAACATTCCTCATAAACTTCAGCAATACAAACTACTTCGCGTAATTTAGCAGACTCTGTAAGGTGAGGAAAATTGTCGGGGTTGTCTATAAAAGCATGCCTAACGTGAACTAATTCCTTGTACCAACTAGCTGGTATGGGCGTATCGAGGTATTCAGCAACTAAATCCTCGCGGGGGTCTTGTTCAATTTGCTCCTGCTGATCTAATCTTGACCGTTCTAAATCAGTTCCTTCGAGCGTCAATTTTACATCACTATAAGTTGTTTTTACTTCTGACCATAATTGAGATATAAAATTATCGTTTATTTTCATTGCTGTTAGTCCGGTACCACCCTTACAATATAAATCAATAAATCGTCTTCCACCTGTTTCATCCCGTAAATATCCATGCTCGGCATTCGTACTTGCAATCATGATACTAGACCTTTTTACTTTCTTAACTTTTTTGGCAAACGCTTCGCGGAATACATCATCCGTAGCGGTAATAAAAGCCTTAGTTGATTCTAATTCTGCCGTAGACATACCAGCTAGTTCAGGAATTTCAACTATCCAGTATCCTTGAATCTTTTCAGCAGCTATTTTGGTGTCTTTCATATCCGTCAAACGAAGTGAAGCATGGGACCAATGAACGCCTAATTTGCTAATCAATACTGATTTACCTATTCCCTGCGGCCCTCTGATAACTAAAATTAAATCAAATTTTTCTCCAGGTTTAAAAACTCGTTCATAAGCAGCTTTTAATATCATTTTAGTAACATTTTTTGTGTATTGGCAATCTTCTGCGCCTAAATAATCAATAAAAATACGTTCTGCTCTGATAGTTCCGTCCCATTGTGGCAGTTTATCAAAATAATTTTTAACCGGATGATATTTTTTCTGATAGGCTGCCCAAATTAATGAATCGTGGCATACTGCCGGGCTGCGCATACCATATGTGCAATCAATGTGAATTCGTAACATTGCTTCGCCGTTATCATCTAACGAGTAGGGTTCGTCTTTATCCTTGTTAAACTCTATTTGCTGTGATAATTCGTTAAATTGTATGAATTTAAAAATTGGATCATTATTCATAATAAGCAGGAAATTTTTAGAACACGATTTTTTATTACCAAACTGATTAACTTCAAATTCACATTCCCAATCGGTATTAGATGGCTGTCTAATGGGAGCTTGTTCAACAATTTGTAATAATTTTTCCTTCGTGTTACCAGCTACTTGCAACCAATCTGAAATATCGCCCTTCGGCTTAAGTCCCGGCAAGTGTATTATTTTAACTTTGCACCCGTTAGAGGTAAGAACGCCAGCAATATTATCACCGTAAATTTCTCCGGGGGAATCGTTATCTGGTAAAACAATAATTTCATGACCCCCAGGGAAAAAAACAATCTGATCTGGCCTTAACTGGTCCTGCGAGCTACCCGTAGTTGTTGCAGGTAATCCAATATTTAGCAACGTTTCGACATCTTTTTCACCTTCAACAAAATAAATAGGCTGATTAGCTGCAATGGACTTTAACAGTTCTGGAAACTTATACAGCGGGCGGCTTAAACCGCCAAGCCCCTTAATAAACTTGCCATTTTCTAAGCGGTATTGAATAACACTTTTCTTACCGTTGCCGTCTAAATATACATCCTTACGAACTATCTTTAATCCTGTTTCATTGCAGTAAAAATGAGATCGTATTTTAGTTCGTTTAACTGTTACAGACGGTTCATCCTGCTCAATATGCAAATCATTAGCAAGAAACTTTATTGCTTCGCTGTTATCAATACTTTTCGATTCAGCCACCAAATCTATTAAGTCGCCCTCTTTACCGCAGCCAAAACATTTCCACCTTGTATCGTCATCGTATATTTTAAAACTTGGTGTATTTTCTTGATGAAAAGGACAACAAGCAATAAGCTCTTTCCCTTTATGCTGTAATGTTAACTCCGGTATGTATCGCGCAACAGCCGTCGATACATTGCACAATTCGTGCTTGATCTGGTTTATGATGTTGGTGTTTGTATTCAATGTCTCACTTCCTACCGGAATGTACTTGTATAATTTTCATTCGTCTACCTCCGGTTTATCGTTTTTAGAAGGCCGCCAGTGAGTAGTTTCTAATAAATCGCATGTATAGTTATCGTTGCGAAAAAATAATTTACTTTCATATGAATCTACTGTCATGGAAGCTTCTCTTCCCCATCCTCTAGCAAATACATCAACTGTGTCTCCTTCGTCTGGTAATCCCTCACTAACTGGAATCCACCGCATCCGTTCGCCTATGGTAGCTAATTGCAGGAGTTCAGCAGTCGCATCCAAATCAACTATTGTATCGCATTCTTCTATATCAGGATTGCGTTCCAAAAAAACATTTTCTACTTTTTCGTGGTGAACTATTACTGCCAGTTCGCCGTTCTGTATCCTCTCAAGTACGCTCATTTTAGCCACCCCGGTTCTGGTACAAACGATACGCCTGCACCCGTCATAACTGCAGATTCACCAGCTATTAATTTCATCCTATTTGGTATATCCTGCATTTCAGGCATCTTAGCTTCAAATTGCACCGCCCACGCCAAATTCCACAGCGCAGCTACTAGGTGAGGTTCGTCGTTGGCGCCTTCCATATACTTCCCCATATGACGGAATGCGCTGTCCATAAGACTGCTTAGAGGGATTCCTTTATCGACATTGCGTTCTTCATAATGGATTGCACCACGCTGGCAATGCTTTGATAGCTCAATGATAGCTTGCCACGGGAGAAGATCCATCCTTCCCTTGGTAGCCGACATATCCCTTACTGCGCCAGTTGAAAATTCTGTTCTGCTGCCGAAATAGTTTATTTCACTTGTCATTATTAACCCGCTCCTTTTTAATCTTCTCAACTTCCTTACATTTACCATCAATATAATTCATGCATAATCCACAATTTTTCTGGTGGTCAGATTTATTTTTGCTAATAAATTGGACGCATGTTTCAATCATCCTCCTTAATGGCATTATATAACCAGCAATCAGGTTTATGACTATTTCCAATACGCAATCCTCCACAAGCGGGACATTCTTCACAACCATCTGTTGTAATTGCCCATTCTATTTCTTTTAAATGTTGTTTTATAATAAATATTTGTTGATATGCAGGCCCTTTTTCTTCAAAACATCTTCCAATATTGGGGTTTATATATTCGCATAACATTTTTGTTACTTTGCAGAGAGGATATCCTTCAAAATCTTTTATAAATTTATCACAACTAATTTCAATCATCCTCCTCATTAATATTATTCCTGATTCCCAAAAATTTAACTTTACCGTCTGCAATCATATCTTCCTTGCTGGTGTATCCGTGTTTACCCGCATGGCAATGCGTAAGTAGCTGCATAATCGCGCCGCATATTTTGCATTGGCATAAACCTGTATTGGCAATAATGATAATATTTTTATCGGGATTGCGTAATTTGCCGTCGACAATCTTGGCTATTAATCCTGCGGACATGATGTAATACCTCCTTATAATAAATTAATGTTTAAAAACAATGTATATACATCCAAACCACATGCATATTAAACATATAAACCCTATTGCATCTTTTAAATTAGGCCCTATCTCAATCATCCCTTCAACTCCTTCAACTCAATCAGCCACTGTTGTAGCTGACCGTCATATTTTTCTATTGCTTCGTCTAATGTTAATATGTGCTTGTTTGGCTTTAACTTATTTTTATTACGCCACATTAACACGCTACTGTAACCAATAAATAATTTTTCAGCTAATTCGCGGTCGGTTAGTCCTTGGTTATATAATGCTAATCGATGTTGTTGTTCTGCTGCGGGGGTTATCATGATATCAACTCCAAACTGTTTTAGATTCTTCAAGCAATAATTGTCTAATTTTGATGCAATTGTTTTTAATTTTATTCTTGCTAGGTATACGCAAATCGGGATAATTAGGCCGCCCAGACCAATCATCTTTAACTCGTTTTTCTTTCCATTCATCACATAATAATTTATACCGATTCATTGCTACATCATACATAATTTTATATTTGTATTCGTCCTCAATTTCTTGTAACAGGAATTTTACTACTTCTAGTTTTGTTGTCATAATTTAATTCCTCCAACTGTTTTAGCGCTGTTGTTAATATACCATCAGCACTATATAATGTTTCATGGTTTACTAATTTATCTCCAATACGCCATCTGCGCTCACATTCTTCACGGTATTTTGCTGCGACACAAACTTTTCGCTGGCGAATTATTAAATCTGCTGCTTCTGCTGGCGTTGATGACAATATTTGTCCCGCTAATTCATATTGCCAGCACTCCAATTTGTGTAATTCTATAATTTCCATTAATGGAATTAATGCACTTATCATTAAGCCGATTTGCGCCTGTAATTCTTTGATAGTTTTAGATTGATCATCATGAAATAGTTTGTGTTCTACATCTTCTGCACGTGTTAATACCGATTCTAGTTTAGTTGTCATAGTTTTACCTCCAATCGTTTTAATGCGTCACATAAATTATATTCTTCACATTCGTGATCGAGTTCATCGCAGGTTTGCGGGTAGTCGTTAAAAAGTGTGCAACGATTTAATATTTTAGCCTCATTACAAACAGCCTGTTGGCGAGTAATCAAGTCTGCAATATCGTTAGCGTTTTTACGATCGATTTTAATTGAGTTCCCATCACCTGATACAAACAAAAAATATTCACCGTGTAATACTTTTAAAGCTGTTTTAATATTAATCATTTGGCTTCACCCCGATACTTATCTAATGCTTCTCTCACTAATTTTTCAAACCCGTCAGTTCTAAATGCCGTTGCCCGATACTTAATCTCTTTCAGTGCATCAACCAGCCCTTGTGCTCGCTCTGCTGTTTTTGCTGGAGTGGTTTCAATTGCTTGTCTAGCAATTCTGTACAAATATCCCGTATCTGATTCTTTTGCGTATCGTACAGTGTGATTCATTATATTTTCTAAAGCTTCCTGCATCACAGCAACCTGCGCCTGCAATTCATATATATTAGTACGTAACTTTTCCAAATGATTAACTACATCATCAGCACATTTTGCACCTGTAATATTATCGAATATGTCTGATAATTGTTGCTGCAATTCGTCGCGCTCGCTTTTTACTACAGTTACAATATCGGCCATTTTATAACTATTTTCATTAAATCCTTCAATTATTTTTTCTGCCTTCCACGCTCTTTGCTGAAACGCCAAACTTTCATTACTGTGATCTCTATTTTTTTTGCGTTCAATAATTAAATCTTCCATAAGTTCATTTTCAACTTTTTCTGCCGCTTCCAACTTATTCACAAGTGCCACATTAGTTTGATGCTGGCTATCAATTGTTTCGGATAGTGCGGTTATTTTTGATTCTACTGATTGTAGTTTGGCGCGAAGGCCTTGAATATACTTAGCTATTTGTCTAGTATGTTCTCCGTCCATCGAATAAGCATATGACCATCGAGTTAAAGTTTTTATTGGGTCTTCATTGCGAATTAATTCATTCATCCTCAACCTCTCCTTCATCATCAAAACACCTAGTCACCTTATCAGGCCTAACCGTTATTCCGTGATAATCGCAAAATCCTTCACTATATTGTGGGCAGTTAATGCATTTCATATTAGTCAGATCCTTCCCATCCACTGTGATTATTATTAATGCAACCGTTTAATCCTAAAATACAGCTTCCTATTATTTGAATATTTTTACAATTATAACATGACTTCATTTTATTAATTTGCTGGCGTAATGTGGCGTTTTCTTGCTCCAATTCCTCAATTCTGGTAACAACATACAAATCCATATTTTCGCCTGTCATATGCAATAATTCTTTGATTTCCTCATTCATTGCTGGGTATGTTTTACATTCTGCTCTTGCAGAGCAATTAGTAGTTGCTGTTTGGTGGTTTCAAGTTCGCTGATGTGTGCCAATAAATCAAAAATATCTTTATACGGATCTACAAAAAAATTAACTTCATTTGCAGATAGTAATTTAACACGATTTGTTTGTTTATCTATTACAGCAAATTGTTTACCGTTAATAACGATTGAAAATCCAGCACCTGCGCATCGCTTAATCTTTAATGGCGATTTATTATTTTTCTGCTGAATATCGTTTAATTCTGCTGGTGTCATAGCTGCACATCCGGTTCCTGCTGTAATGCTTGCTGCCAACATTTAAAACAAGTTTCATCTGCCACAGCTATAGTATGCGGACAATGTTCTTTATCTTTTAAATCACAATCACGTGGGCAATTCGTAATTATGGTAAGAATTATCAACGTCTCAACTGCCTTATCGTTATATGTCACAATATTTTAACCTCCCGATTATTTTCATAACTTGCAAACGCTGGTATCAAATCGCTCAATCTTATTATCGGCCTACTATCGCCAACCAGCTTCTTACCACACCGCATAAACTCCATGAATAATATTCTTCGTGATATATCAATCGGCACCTGCTTGATTTTATGATGTTTAATTTTAACGGGTATAATTTTCCTGACTAGCCCCAATTTTGCTGTGCGAAATGTTATTATCGCCCGTTCGGTTCTGCTAAGCTGGTCAGCAATCCATTTGTCGGTGTGAAGTTTATAATTGTTACAGATAAATTTTATTTCGTATGGGGAATATTGTTTGCCTGTTGGCATGGTTTTAAGTCCTCCAATAATTTTCCGACTTCTGTATGCCAATCCAATTTTATTTTATTATCGGCATCGATATATATTTTAGTTGGCATGAGTGGTACAGGAGAGTTACGGTATTTCATGATCGCAGCAGTTCTGGATTTTGGTACCAGTTACCTATTTTTCTGCTATTGTGATTAATACGATACAAAAAGTCTCTTCCGTCCACTATACCTTCCTTGTAATAAATAACGCAAAAGTAACCGTTAGCTTGAATAACTTTAGCTTTGTAATGTTCATCTACCAGCAATATATCCGCATCGTAAATATCAATTTTGTCCATATCTTGCAACCCCGTAAACTGCATAAGCTTAATGCGCTTTGCGTTGTGCCCTCCAAAAACGTCCCTTCCTTCCATCATCGTGCAACCTTTAGAGCTATACCCTCTGATTAATGTTAATTTACCTGTTTTACCATTGATCTCTTGAAAGTTTAATTCGTGTACAGCAAATATTGTATTTAACTTTTCATCAAACGCCTGAAATTTAATATCCATTATTTTTTCACCGCCAGATAATCACACCATTTAATAAAACTATCTACAATTGGTTTTTGATTAGTGCTATCGGCCCATCCACAGAATCCAATAAATCCGTCTATCCCAAAAGATATACATTCACGTCTAGTAAAATAGCTACCGTTTACATATAAATAGCATGTAATCAAATCACCATTTATTTTGTATTTGCTGTGTATTTTTTCTGACATGCGCAATGATATTTCTGTACTTTTGCGAATTTTATTTAATGTTTTATTAAGAATCATAATCAATACACAAATATCACCGCTGGTTATATTTTCGTATGACAGGTTATGATCTTTAAAATATTGTCTAGCTTCTTCGCTCGTCATTTTAATCGCCGCCTAACAATTTTATTTTAACTTCGCTTAAACTTATACCAGCATGACTATATTCATTCGCTGGTGGTCAATTGTGTGGGGTACGGCGGAATACAGCCAGCTATTTATTATCAAGTTTTTGCCTAAATTCGTTACACGCTAATTCCCTTGGTTTAACTTCTACTGCCGCCTTCAATCCGGTATACTTATCGGGTACCTGTTTTACGTAGCAAACGGATTTTTTTACCGCTAAATATTTATCTGTATCAAAGTAGCGACAATCTCCACAACGATTTTCAACTTTTCGATTAACCATTATTATTTAACCCCTTTCGCAATATCTACCCCTTGTCTAACATCGTGTGCGAATCCTGCTCGATCCGCTCCCTTTAATCTCATCTGCTGGATAAAATATTCTTGATTATCCTTGACTGTATCGCCTTCTGCCTTGACTTCGATGAATCCTGCACGTAATACCGTTTTACCGACCATATCAGGCGTTACTATCTCGGAATACAGCAATAATAAGTCCGGGAATCCTGCTGGGAATCCTTCGACTCTGGTAGCATCCTTAAGCGTTACGTATGTTCTGCCGCCCACTACGCTATGACCAGCAACTTGACCGCCCCAAAAAGTTCCTGCGTTAACGCGATATGGAATAACTTGACCTTTAGTATCGTGACTGATGGCTTTTTTTATGCTGTTTGTGAGATTTGTTCCTTTGGTAGCTATACGATTACCCCCTAATATTTTTTAATTTAGCCTGGACATAAACCCAAGACTTCTTATATCCTCGCTCCAGCGCTATTTCTTCTAAATCTGCGCGAGTTTTTGCCATGCCTACGGTCATACGCTTTTTGCGTTTTTCATCTTCGATAATTTTTTCGTCGTATTGGCGTAATTCGCCAGCTTCAATTGCTAACATTCTACCAGTAACTTCATATTGATACCCGCAGTGTGGGCAAACCGGTGCAGGATCATGGCAATAAAAGCATTTCGGACACATGCGACAGCCTACTGCTTTTTCACCTTGTTTACGATGGCTAACAATACCGTCAAGACTCCAAACTCTGTCTTTATCTGGCAATCCATGAGTAAATACATTAGAACAATGATCCAGCACCACAGCTATTTTACTTTTGTTATCCGGGTCAATCCGCAATGCCCTGCCAACCTGTTGCAAAAATAACGATTCGCTCATTGTCGGCCTAAGCAATATAACCGCTTCTACTGCTGGAATATCAACGCCCTCACTCGCGATCTCGATATTCACCAAGACTAATGTTTCGCCACGTTTAAACCGTTCAAATGCTGATTTTCTAGCTTCTTTTGGCATACTTCCTTCAACAAATTCTGCCGGGATTCCTTTTTCGTTAAATTGTTCTGATACTGATTTTGCATGTGCTACCGATACGCAAAAAACTATTGCTCGTTTTCCCGGTATCAATCGTTTGTAATGCGATATTATATTGCCTGTTATGGCCCGCTTGTTGACTGCTATTTCAAGTTCACTTTTATCAAAATCGCCACACTTGATATGAATAGTTGATGTTTCAATTCCAACACTTGGAGCATAATAAATATATTCGCTTAAAAATTTCATTTTAATCAATTCTCGAATTGACGGCCCCTGCACCATGACTTCAAAACAACTTGATAATGATTCGCCTGAAAGTCGGTGAGGGCTAGCACTTAATCCCAAAATAATTGTTCCACGTTTACGATAATAGTCCGCTACCTGTTTCCATGTAGGACTTACAAGATGCTGTGTTTCATCAACTACCAATATTTTGGGAATCGGAACTTTATCAAGTCTATTGCGAAGTGTTAATATACTAGCCACTTGCATAGGCTGATCAAGGTCCATCTTCGTGCCAGATTGAATCATCCCGTAGGGAACGTTGAAAGATTCCATTGTGCTTATAATCTGGCTAAAAATTTCAGCGCGGTGAGTTGTCATCATAGCACGATTGCCTTTTACTATTGCGTTTTTTATTATATAGGCCGCCACGGCAGTTTTCCCCCCGCCTGTTGGTAATTGTATAAGTATAGACCGCTTACCTAGTTTAATTTGCTGGCGAACGTCATTTACTAGTTTTAGTTGATAATCCCTTAATTCCATTTTTCCCCGAACGTTCCAAAATATTTAACTAGCTTAATTTTATTCTCAAACCCCGGATTTCCTATCCCTAATTCCCATCTAATATAAGTGTTTAGACTTATATTCAGTGACCGGGACATATCCGCTTGCGTAAAATTGTACTTTTCTCTGAATTTTTTAAGCTCCATTTTGTTGCTCCTTTTTAATTTCATCTGCGTAATATTCGTTCCAACAGTCAATGTGCGCAAAAATTAAATTTCCGTTTTTATCTGGTCCAAGATGAGAATTAAGCGGATTTAAAGTTGTATTACATAAATCGCATATTGTCAATTCTCTCATACCATCACCCCTTTTGTTGCTCCTTTTTTTATATTAATCTGCACACATGCACGGTATTCCAGCATCATCGTCAAATAAGTTATCCATGTTACCAGCTTTCCACTTTTTTGCTAATTCTTCCAGCGTTTCATCTTTAAATCTTATATATTCGGTCGATTTTTCTGCTTCAATTGCTTGTTTAAATTGTTTTGGATAATGCAACCAAATTTGATAGAAGTGACCTTTGCCACCTTTCCAGCAAGGTATGCAATTGTTGTGATTTAAAAACCGATAGGCATTAGGCAAGCAAATTTTCCAAGTGTGTCGGATCGTATCTTTTACTTGTTCATCATTAATGTTTCTTTCATACAACAAACATTTTAATTGTCTACCCGCTATTTCAGCTCTTGGCATAGCTTTTGCTACTCGCTTCCATTCATTGGGACCAAAACCGTTGTATTGAATAAATGGTTCTGATAACGATTTGTAAAACTTTTCGGCTGGTTTTAGTTTTAAAGTTTGTGTGCAAAAAGGCATAAAGTAGTTTGGTATGCAGTGAGTATCTTCTATTAATTCCCAAAGACTACGCCCATCTGAAACATCCGTAATTTCATGATCGAGATAATTACTAATTTGCTCTAAAAATCTGTATGTATCTGGGTCTTCGGCTTTCGTATCGTGATGCAGTAAAATTGTATTTTCCTTGCCAAACTTATCAATAACCAATTTTGCTACATATGCACTAGCCGCTCCGCCTGAAAATTGTACTATGTGCTTAATTTTTATCACCCCTTACCAATATTATACCAACCATTGTTATACATTTCAACCTATTTTTAAAAATTTAGCAGAAGTTTTTAGGCTTCTGCTTTGATGGTGCTAAAATGGTATTTCATCTTCTGGGAATATTTGTTTACCAAATGATTCAGGGATATTTGATTCAATACCACTGGATGGCTTACCCTTCTTATCCAAAAATTCTATCCGATTAACAACAAACTTAACGGTCATACGCTTGTTCCCTTCTTTATCTTCCCAATGGTCTTCTGTGTATCTAGCATCGACTAAAACATGACTACCTTTATCAAGCGAATTAGCAATAATTTCAGCCGTTTTATCAAATGCCACAAAATTAGGCCAATAAGTTTTTTTCTTGTCTCCGTAGCCGTCTAATATTGCCATTGAAAAATTAGTTATTGCCATGCCGCTATTAGTATATCTGGTTTCCGGTGGCTTTCCTAAGTGGCCTGTCATAATTACGTTGTTCATGCTTTTACCTCCGCTAATTCATTCATATGATTCATCACATATGCAAAATCAGGCACTAGCAAATCCTTGGCTGATTCAATATTATATTTGGCTTTGAGTATTTCGTGAACTTTATCATGAGACAATTTTAAATTTGTTGCCTTGGTGTATAACGATTTAACTTGCTGCTCTGATATTTTTGCTGATGTTCCCTGCTGTGGCTTAACTGGTGGATGCGTGGCGAGTTTTTGCTGTACAGGCGGCGTGCTTGTATGCGGCTGTGCTGTTGAAGTATTCTTGCCATATTTACTGTCGTTTGCTAGTCCCCTGTAAATATCAGCGGCTACTCCTAGCATTTTCATTGCTACGCCTAAAGCATCAGTAGTTGCCATTTTGTAGGCTTCGTCATTCCCATGCAAGCCATTTTTGTCTTTCTCAAGCAAGAAGTCGCCGCCTATTGCCGGGATTCCATCAGACCAATTTTCGCAATTTTTGATAAATAATTTCAACTCGACAAATACCATAACTTGTTCATCGTTTGCAGGCTGTGTCCATGTCTTTTCAATTTCATATTTCCAGCCAATTCCGCATACTCCAAATTCGCGAGTCATGGATTCATAACGCCATTGCGGGTTAATATCTGACTTTCCTTTAAGTTTGCCAAATCCTATTTCTTTTAAGGCGTCCTTAGGGACAGCCCTAAGATTATTATAATGTTGCATGTCCATTATTTCCCACACTCCCCGCAAAAATATTCGCAATCTAATTTATCATCACATAATGCGCAACATTTATAATTTTTATGCACATCACATTTTGCTTTGCATTGCTGCGTAGCTGTATCAAATATGTCTTGCTTGCAGGCCATCATCTGATGTGCAGGGCGGTTCCCGTTGTTAACTGCGCCCCCTCAATAATTTTACCTGCCTTTAAATCAGATTTAATTTTATCTTTCTGCAATTCGTAATACGCAGGAACGATAGTCTGGTATTCTGCCGGGATTAATTTGTCATCAATAATTTGAAGTGCTGGCGGATTATTTTGAACAGTTATCGAGAATACGCCAGCTTTTAACTTTTTTATCTTGATTGATTCAAGCTGAACCTTTAAAAATTCCTTCAATTGCGCCCGACGATTTTTAATCGCATTTTTACGCTTCGTAAGCCGTTCAATTTCAGCTTCAAACTGTGACTGTGATCCAGCTAAATTGGCATCGAGTTTAGCAATACTTTCAGCTTTGACGGTAATATCGGCTTCAACAGCTTTTAATGCTGTTTCGATTGCTTCGGCAGGAATTGAATCGTCTTCGATTAGGTCGATGATATTGGCGTAATTTTGTGCTAGTTCGTATAATTTACTCATTATTTCATCAGCCCCGCTTCTTCAATTTCTTTTTTATATGATACACAGCTTATTGCGACTCCACAAATGCTACCAGATACTAGCCAAGGGAAATTTATCGGCCCTCTGCTAATGTTAACTTCATCAGCATTAACAAGGCAATTAATTTTTTCTGCTATTAATGATACGGTGCCATCAAACCTATTTGTAATAACACTGCTTTTACCAAGTATTGATTCCAAATTTCCCTTAGCCTTTAAATAATCGTTAACAGCCTGCTTTAATTCCATCAATTTAACCTTCCTTGTAAAGCGTTTCTAATTCTCCCAGTGTAATATTGGATATCCCTACTATATCACCACATAACGTACGAATATCAGCATCACAAACCATTTTTATTAGAAACGGTATATTTTCTTTTGTCATTACATTAATCTCCTTTTCTCCATAAATACATAAATTAACCCGCTTATAAATACTACTCTGCCAATTTCAACATAACCGCGTTTATACCATCGATGAATATATTTTGTTGGTGTCTGTATCATCTGCAATCAGCCCCTTACGCTTGTAGGCTAGTTCCCAACAATAGTATGCTTGACCGTCTGAAAATGCTGATCTGTTTGACATAAATAGCATTGCTAACTTGAGTAAGTCTTCATTCGTAAGCATATCAAAATAAGCATCGTTATTGACGGCGAACGCATAGCCTGCGTGATATTCGCGGGAGGTGATTAATTTTACTGTGTGCTGGAGTAATTGTTGACTAAACATGGCTATCGCCAACACCAAGTAATAAAAACTTAGCTTGCTCATAAGCTTCACGCCAATTGTTATATTTAATATTTTCTCCGTCTAAATAATCAGTAATAATTTCTTTAAACATATCGCTATCTAATCCTTCACCTTCCCAACAAGTATCAAACATTCTAAGCTTTCTTGCTAATGATCTACAATCAAAATGGCTTTTCCATGTGTAAACTATACCTTCGTTAACATTTGTTTGCGAATTGTATGCTGTTCCTTTCGCTATCTCAAAACCGCAATAATCGCAAATGTGTATTTTCCTTGCTGTGCGAGTGGTATCTCGCAAAATATCCATTTTAACCCTCTCCTTTAAATTATTAATTTATGGCTGCTGTGACCATACAACGATAACTATTGCCGACAGCCATAATATATAACCTCTATATTTTATGTGCCAAGGCTTAATAATTTTGATGTGTTGCGAAAATTTAACGTTATAAAAATCATCTAGCATGTAATTTAACCCCCATTCCAATAATCAGGCCAGCAACAATGCCGATAAAAAAGTCATACTGGCCTAAGTCAAGATTAATTAAAAATTGTTGCAAATTACTCACTCCAATTTTCCGCATTCGTCCACACGGTGAAATTTATTTGCAAGATCAAACATTGATTTTTGCGCTTCAATTACTTCTTTGTCATCACATTTCAAGCGGGAAAAATGATACAAAACTTGAACCGCAATTCGTTTGTCTACTGTCATATTTAATGAACCGCACCATAATGGCAAACAAGAATAATCTAGATCAGCACGGCGTAGATCAGCACCGCGTAGATCAGCACGGCTTAGATTAGCATAGCTTAGATTAGCATAGCTTAGATTAGCATAGCTTAGATTAGCATAGCTTAGATTAGCATAGCGTAGATTAGCACGGCGTAGATCAGCACTGCTTAGATTAGCATAGCTTAGATTAGCATAGCTTAGATTAGCATAGCTTAGATCAGCACGGCGTAGATTAGCATAGCTTAGATCAGCACCGCTTAGATCAGCACGGCGTAGATCAGCACTGCTTAGATTAGCATAGCTTAGATTAGCACGGATGCCACCAACTTCATCAAGTAACCATTTGCCATGAGACTCAACAATTAATTTTAATTGTTCTGCTGTTAACTTTTCCATTTTGTTAATCACTCCTCACTATTATTATTACAATTATTGCCCACAATACATACGATATTATTGTGTCAGGGTACATTATTTTTGACACCCCTTTAGTTTGATTAAAACAAGCTGCTTGTCAAACCGGTATTGACCACCTACCCTAAAATAAGGTATGTCTCCTTTTGCCATCAATGTGTAAATTTTAGACCGACTACATTTCAATAATTCTGCTGCTTCGTTTAGTGTTATTATTTCATCTGCCATCTGTTAAGCACCTCCTTTAATTAGTATATTATCATACATTTTAAAACATGTCAAAGCATTTTAGAATATATTTTAAATTTATTTTTAAACATAAAAAAAGCACCCATAATTTAATATGAGTGCTTTTTATTATTTAAAACCTATATTTTACCAACCCGATCACAGTTGATTGACCGCCTATAATCTCATACCCAATATTATGATTATCATACTCAATCGATGCCATAGCGATAGCTTTCGAGTTTACTGTTCCGCCGCCTATGCCTAGACCAAAATGTTTGTCACTGACTGACTTTTGATAGGCTTTCCAAGATTTTGATATCTCGGTCAAGGATCGCTGCGCTTGAATCGTTGATTGCTGCGCCGCTGTCAGTTGCGCTTCCAATTTCGTTATTTGACTGTTTGAGTTTGTCAATAGTTGCTGCGCTGTCGCTAAGTTGCTGGTTAAGGTCGCTATTTGTTCGTTTGAGGTCTTCAACGACTGCTTGACTTGCTGATAATTGTTGTCTTGTGCTATCGAGTTCTGTTGTAGCTGCTGCAAGTCCGCTAGTAACTGCTGCTGCTGACTTATCGGCAGTTGATACACTTCTTCGGCTGCTAATCCAGTACCCTGCCAGCATACCAATAAGCAAAATAACAATAGCGGTAACAGCCGTTTTAATGATGGTTTGTTTATCAATTTTAACCGCCCCCTAAATTATATTAAATATTTTTGCTACCAGTGCAACCAGTAACACGATTTCGGCCCCGTTTAATATTGCGTTGCCGTATTTTTCGATGAATGTTTTTTCAGCTACTTCGATAGTTTTAACTTCTGTTTCCAGCACGGTTACTTCTGCTGCTGCCTTAATTTTTAAATTTGACAATACTGTTGTTAATCGGGATATTTCGGCTGTTACATAATCCCCACCTGCTGATTTTAACGCCGCCAGTGCTGCTTCTACGGCTACAATTGCCTTCTGCGTGTCTGTTTGTACCACTGCCGGGGTATCTGTCACTGCAGGGGCGATTACTGTGGTTGTATCAACCGGAATTGTCGGTGTTTCGTCTGCCATTCTATATTCCTCCATATTTTTAATTAACTATCTCCAATAATCTTCCATGATCCAGCACGCCAACAAAGTCAGGTGTATTTTGCGGGCCTTTAACATTGCTGTATTTGTACCGGGCACAACCTTGATAATTTTCACCACACAAGCAGCTGCGACATAATCCATTGCCTATTTTTGTGTATGGGCATTCGTTATTCATAGGCAATGTCCCCATCAAACGATTGACCTCCGATAACTAGCGAATCAGTATTTTGCCATATATTAGGATTCGGGAAGTTACACTCAAAATTATATTGTGCGCACCAGTAAGGTACATCTAAATTAGCTGTATCAATATTGCCGTTAGTTAACCAGTTATATGAGCTATAAACGCCTACATAGCCGTAACCTGCTAATTTTATTTGGCCTGTGAATGTTCGGCACAGCCCTGTAATATCTGCGCCAGAATCGGCAATGCTGTTATCTTCCATGTCATACCAGATACCCATTTCAGGGCATTTACCATTCAGATATTGCTTGATCTGCGTATCTATCCAATCGGCTTCGGATTGTGCCTGTGTTTCGTTAGTGACCTTAGAGTAATAATATACGCCCACTTTCAAGCCATGATTGACAGCGTTGTTAATATGGTCAATAAACATTCCATCGAGTTGATAATTTTCACCAATTTTTACAATTACAAATTCAATTCCCGAACTTATAACAGCTTGCCAGTCAACATTTTCTTGCCATGCTGATATATCAATACCTTTCATTTTAAATTACCTCCTATTGGTGGTTTACCTTCGTTCGAGTTCCACGGACTGCTATCAACTAGCCACTTAAATAACCCAACTAGTCCTATACCGATTGCTGATACCCCCATCCAGCAACTTGACAACTCAAAATGCATTCCATAAATAGCGTTGCAATAATACCCCACCCCCCATGACACAAACACAAATATCGCCGCAAATAAGCCAAACGTCATGCACACGATTCCAATATGGTGCTGTAGCCAGTTCATGATACCTTACACTGTATTACATTTATTCCCTGAACAGCAACATCTAACCTGCCATGAATCGCCGCTAGTTCTGCTTTTGTAGCTCCTTCATGCCTAATATCTGAAACATCCTTTTTCAGTGCATCAACATCACATTGCATTCGCTGTGTCCTCTCGTCATGAACCGCTGAATTTTTAGTTATTTCCTGTAAAACTACGCCTAACAAATTAACTGATTTGCTCATACTCCTTGTAGCTTCGGTATTGTTTTGAATTAAAACATTTTGTGTTGTGAGAATTGTTGGTAATTTTAGCGTTAAATAAATAATCAGACTCAAAAACGACATTGACATTATAATTGCCATCGGTACGCCGGCAAAATCTCCTAAAGCTGTTAATATTTGATTATAGGCCATATCTTACCTCCTATTATAACGTAAATGCATCGTTACCGTATAGCGTTAACGGATCATTGCCAGCTAATATTTCGGCAGAATAGTTGCCATAAATAGAATTTAAATTTTTAATTTTATTATCGTAAATAGTGGCGTTACCAGTATCTCCAGCGAGCGACGATTTACCATAGTTAAAAATTAAGTTATCTTCCTTTAAATTATACAAATTATCTAATGATGTTTTTAACCGTTCTGACGTTTGGACAACTTTAGTATTATCGGCAGCGACTACAACGGGTTTAGCGATAATATCCGTTCCGTTGTAATCCCAAATGGTCCAATCTACTTCATTGCCACCGTTGAATATTTGATATCCAGCAGGAATGTCGCCTCCAATATAAGTATGTGTCAAATTATCTCCGCTAAACAAATATGAATACATTTTACATCCCTCCCGGTGAGCATTGAGCTTGTTGCGCGCTAGTTCCATATGCATGCGTTGATGGCGTAAACGAAGATGTGTGGCGAGCTATTTTTGAAATACGAAATTCGTCCCAATATGCCTGGCTACCATCATTGGAATTTTTCATGTTGAAATTAAGTTGTTGAGAATATCCAAAATCTACAATATAAGCCTGCGTATATATCAGTTGACCATTTAAGAAAATGTACAGAGTCCCATTTGACCTATCAAATTCGACATGAAAATAATTACTAATAGGAAATGATACCGTTATATTATGAGACGTTCCATCATAAAAAAGAAAATTTGTTGCCGTTGTAAACTGTACTACAAAATTACTTGCCCCATTATTTAATATCCGATTTACGCTAGAAAAGTTTGGGATGTTTATCCAAAATTCTTTACAAAAATCTCCTGTTCCAAATCCAAAATCAGAAGAAGTACATTGTAAATTACTGGTTTGTAGAGTTGACAAAGCTCCTGTACCAAATTTAACAGGAGTTATTACGGTTGTATTACTACCTGAACCGCCATTGGTCCATATTTTTCCAGATTCGTCAGTAAAATTTCCATCAAAATGAAGTAAACTTACTGTATATTGATCATCGACTGCCATATTATCTATTCACCCACTCTGGCGTAATAACTAAATTACAGCTAGATAGCCCTGCCCCCACTACATTATATGCGAATATATCGTTAGCTGTTCCGGTTATTCCCGATGCAGACAGTGTTGTTGGCGATAATGCTGATATGCTGGTAGTTGCAGCTAGTGTTCTTAAAACTAACCCACCAGTTAAATGTGTACTTGCCGTAGTACCGCCTTGACCGCGAACAATAGTTATTGTGGTTGTTCCTGACCCCGCTGTCATTTGCACAACTTCTGGTACTCCGTTTGCATCAATTAATGCTAATGGAGATCCAGTAAATACAAACGATATATTAGTTGTCATGGTAGTCGCCGTTGTGCTGGTAATCGCTGCTGCCAGTGTTAATGTTCCAGAACCCTGAAAAATATTAATCGTAGTAGCCGCAGACACACTAGGCCCTTGCGGATGAAAATAAATATTATACCCTGTACAATTACGTAGCAATATGTACAGTGGAGAAACATATCCAGCAGCAGGATTATATAGGGTTACTCGTACGTCTGTCCATTTTTGATTAAATAACGATAGCAGCGATGCCGGGCAGGCCGTTCCCCACGCTACCCCTGCAATTTCTGCAATACGTTTTAATATCCATGACAGCCACTGCGTTATACTACCCGTCAATGAATATGTTGTTGCTGTTACGGGATCGGCAGTTCGATCACCTATTGCGGTATCGGTTGCGGAACCCGCGGCTATTGTATCAGCCGTTAACGCATGGTCAACAGTATGAGTATTTGCTGTATTACCTGTAGCGAATACTGATGTTGACATATCGCCATTACCAGCGGGGCCCGTTGATCCTGCATCACCAGTATCGCCTTTATCACCTTTTACACCAGCGGGGCCTGTGTCACCTTTATTCCCCTTGTCGCCTTTTAGTCCTGAATCGTATTCTATATCAACCCAATTATGAACACCGTCACCAGTTTTAATCTTCTTAGGGACCAAATCCTTGCTTAACGCCCGTTCGCCATCAGCTAGTATTGGATTAATTAACTGCCAGTTTGCTTCTGTATCGCGCCTAATCTGAATTAAATCAGCCATATGTTACCTCCTTATAATATTAATATCCCGTAGCGGACCAAGCAACTGCTGTACTAGCATTGCCAACGTATATTTGGCATCCATTAGTGTAACATACCATATTAACGCCAACTGGCGAGTTTATTGGTGTAGCGTGAAAAGTAACTACCCGCGTAGGAAACGTATAGGGGAAATTAACAATCACATTTCCGTTAGCCGATATTGTCCCTGTCTGACCAGATATAGTTGTAAGCCCGCCACCGTCCATGGTAACCGTCACAGTTCCTAAATCGTGAACCCTGAATCCTTGCGGCGCATATGATTGTGCAAAATAGCAAATTGCGTTTGTACCTATAGTTGGTGAAGGCGTACTGTTTGCGGAATCGAGGATATCAAACCTGTTCTGTATTGAAGGATATGCCGCCGTTTCAGTACCCTGCGCAACAATGGGCGCATTAGCCGAAAAATGTCTAAATGTATTTGCTCTAGCGGCGCAATTAGCTGTTGCGCTCGCTTTTAACGTTATTGCGCTGCCAGTGGACCCATTCCGGTATAAATAAACATCATCAAATGTATTGTTGTCAGTGTTACCCAGTAAAATAGCATCACCAAATTGATATTCTCCTTCAACATTTACATAATTGAAGCAGCAATTGTTTAATGTATTACCATCCATCTTCAAACATGATCCCTGACCGTAATTTCTCCATTTAATATCAATTTTATTGAACATACAATTTGTTGATCCCGCACCAACAGTACCCATAACATCACAAGTCATGGCATAAGATGTAAAATTATTAGCTGAAAATTCATAATATCCGCTACTGGCAGACACAATGGATATTCCAACGGCCGCTAAATTATTCCAGTCTAGCATTATTCCAACTACACCATTACCCTGTAATCCTCTTGTTCCTCCCGTTGCTGGAGATATGCTAATAAGTGTGCCACCAGCAGCACCTATCCATTTGAATGTAGTTGCAGCTACTTGTAGCGGTGTATCGTCATATCTTCCACCACGACCTTGGCCACGGAAAATAATATTAGAACTATTTTGTGTCATCGTATTTGACGTTGCACAAACACCGGGGCCGAAATCTATATAAGCCCCGCCAAGTGCAGTAGCGGCCGCAACAGCGGAAGCAATCATAGTTGCATTATCTGTTGTACCATCCATGACAACGCCATAAGTTGAAGCCAATATTGATGCACCATTACCCCCGCCACCTGTTCCGTTGCTGGCATTCGTAATTCTTCCCTTACTATCAACAGTAGCGTTAATATTGGTGTATGCTCCAGCGGTTACGCCAGTAGCAGCTAATCGAGGTAGTGCCGCTGTTCCGGTTAAGTCTCCTGCCAGCTGGATAGCCCCTTTTGTTGTAGTTGTAGCATCTATGCCACTCCCGGCAGGACCCTCTGGTATTCCAAAATCAAATATTGCTGCGTTTTCGGTACCAACATTACTTACCGTTGCCGCACTGCCGGGAGCTAACGTAGTGACATTCCTTATATTGATCGTTGCAGCAATATTGGCATAAGGCAAATCAAGCCATCGGCTTACTCCATTACCATTTTTTTGCTTGTTTGGTTCTACATCTGTAACTAGACCAATTTCGCCATCAGCTAGTATTGGATTAACCAGTTCCCATTCGCTTAATACATCCCTACGTAACAGAATTTTTTTAGCCATTTGCGCCACCACCGTCATATATTTGGTCGTCAGTATAAACGCTTCTTGCATTACCGCCGTCAATTCCTCGTGCAACTTTATTTGTTATGTTAACTAATGCTGTACCATCAGCATTCCAGCCAAGTAAATCATCTGCTATTGGTGCAGGAAGGTCGCCCGACACGTTACTAGATGCTACGCCAAGTTTAAACGACCTATCCGCTGATTCTTGTATTTGCTGTGCTATCATGGTTAGACGGTCAAGTGACTTCTCAACTACCTTCGGCTTTAATGCGGTATTATTCGGGTATACCGCAGGCTGTGTAATAGCTAACTTCCTAAGTATAGTTACCGAATAAGAACTTGTTATTGCCGTTCCAACGGTAGGGTATTTTATATCCCCGCCACTCGTTGGAAACGATCCGTTAGCTGGCATGAATGTTAAGTTTGTTACTATTTCAGTTGACGTTCCCGCGACAATATCCGTTAAATAAATATGCAAATCTTCCTGTGCAGCAACATCAAAGTCGAATGGAAAAACCGTTGTTACACCATTACCAATATAAACTTGTTTATTTAAATCAGACGATATGGACATTCAATCACCCCTTTCAATAATTAGGTGGATATTTGCTGTTGGCTTTCTTAGCAATACTTAATATTTTTGCGTTATTGGCATCCATCTTCTGACGTTTAGCTGTAGCATCAAGCTTATCGCTATTTAATATATTACGATTATCTTTGTTGAGTGCCGTTATCTGGCTGTCAAATCCGCGCATTCCCGCAACATCGTTTGGAGGATTACCCTTCTTACCTGTAGCATTATAGTTCTTTTCTACTTCGGTAAAATGGTCGTAGAAGTCTTGCACAGACTTAGGATTGCTTAAAGGAGTCTTAAATAGACCCTTAACGCCCGGCTGTTCTGCAAAGTTTTTATCTGGCATAACGGTATGACCTGGGATAACGTTATCAAGCGAACTAGCTACAAATGATCCAGCACTGCCTAGATACCCCTTGATTGCCATATCAATTTTTTCTGGTGACAAATTAGCTGCTGCGCCTATTTTTTTAGCAAATTCAGTAGTGTAAGCGTTATACTGTTGCGCATCCGGTAAGTTTTGTTCCCGTTGGTTTACCACTGGCTTGTCACGATAGAAGTCGTAATTGGTCTGCCACTGAATCAGAGGGCCTATTACCGCCGGCATCAAACCGGGCTTAAAGTTATTAATCGCATATTTAGCCCAGTTTTTCATTGCTTCTGGATTTTCTTTAGCCATTTGTTCTAGTGCTCGTTCGGGTAGTGAACCGAATATAGTACCGGGTTCAAATGGTTTTGGTATGCGAAGCAATCCACCAGAAGTATTTATAATCCAGTATTGGTTTTTATCGTCGTCGCTAAGTTCTTGATACCACTGCTGGTCATGGTTAAACGCCCACAGCGCAATACTTGGAACGGTAATATAAGTTACTGCCTTAGCTACTGTGGATAGTGCATCTTTTTTATCGAATGACCTTGCCAGTCTATCGCCGCCTTGAATGGTAGCGTTAAAAAATGGATCGATTTGATTCCATACTCTTGATATTGTGCCACCCCGTAGAAAGTCAACGGATACATCACGTGCCATTACGCTAGCTTCGCGAACACTTTTACCTTGTGCTCTGGCATTAGCGTATTCTGTTATACGAGGGGAAGACTCAATCGTTTCTCCAACCCTGCGCAAACCTTCATATATTAATTCCGCTTGCTTAAATACAGGAAGTGAAGATAATCTTTTCGAATCACCTGATATCTTAGAAACGTAGTCACTAATTGCGCGCCTATCACGTCCTACAAACGTTCCTAGTGGTACACCAGAAAACTTATACTCTGCATTAAGGCGTTTGTCTGTAAGCTGAGTTTTAATGCCTTCTATAGTGCCTAGTAGCGGTTTAAATCCGGTATGACTAAATACACTAGCGGTAATTGTATCTTTTAACATATTACGAATAATAAAATCAGGTGCAATAGTTACACCCAGTCGTAACGCTTGGCTAAACCATTTTACTGGCGTTAACCATGCTGGTAATGTTTCCTGTTTAAGCGATTGAATTGCCCGGTAATATTCCGGTGTAGTTTGGTATGCTTGCTTTTCTCCATCTGTCATGACAGTAAATATGCTTTTCTTGGCATCACCTGTTTTAACGCCGGGTAACTTTTCAAGTACCTGTCCTACACCCGGAGAGTCGCTATACTTAACTAGCACCTGCGCTACCATATTACGTTCAACTGCGCTTAATGTAGCGGCTGTATCTCTGGCTGCGCTCTCTAGTGGATCAATAACAAGCTGCGCAGAACCGCCTTCTTTTAACTTTTTAATTGGATTGCTAATATTACCGTAGGCTGAACCGCCCATACTTTGCGAACCGGATTCTCCCTCTGCTGAAAAGTCGCGGTTCATAGCTGCGTAATCTTGATACTTATCTCGCAATTGTTGTGCTAGTTTGGAACTAACTAATCCACCATATTCCTTTATTGACAGTAGATTGTCATTGTATTGATAAAACTTTTCTGCTGCATCATGTAATTCTGGCGGCGCGTTATCGACTTGATGTTGAGCATCTTTAAGATCGACAGGGGTTTTGTACCCAGCTTGCTGGATATGTTTTAATTCGTTTTCTGCTAGGCGTTGTTGTGCGGTTGCTTTAGCAACTGATTTTAATGGTTCGTTGTTTGCAACAGCATCTTTTACCCGTTGATTAGCTTCAACTAATTTATCTTGTGCTAATTTTAACGGTTGTGCATAATTAACGTCTTTTCTTTCTATTGACGCTTTTGTCGTTAGCAATGTGCTTAATGCCTGATGCCAATTTGCAAAATTACCGTCTTTCAAATAAGTAGGATATTTCGCATTCATTACACGATCATCAATACCTTTAAACACATCGTACATACTGACCGCATATTTTATTTTCCCGCCATAGGATTCGTTTAATAAGTCTTTAAGGATAGCAACATCCTTTTCCTGTAGTATCATTTCAGATACCATTCCCGGCATGCCTTGCGCTGCTCTTGCACGCAGGTAAGGGTTTTCGTCAAAATTAAGTTTCCGACCAAGTTCATGCTCAACTTGCGCGGTTATTCGTTGAATAGGATCAAGATCATTTACAAATAACTCGTAGGAACGATTCGACAATTGTTTTGCTCTGCTTGTAGGGGAAACTAAACTTTTATCACTACCGAATGATATACTTCCACGATTCCGGGCTTCTGGCGTTTGTGCGTACCATGACTTCATCATATCGCCGATATTATTAAATTGTTTCGCAAACTTAGGATTTTCAGCTAGCTTCTGCTGGAATGCATCAAAATAACGAGGAAAGTTTTTCTGTGCTTCGGTAGGGTTCAGCAAATACTGTCTGCCAAATTCTGCGATTCCTTCTGCCCGTTTCGTTGCTGGACTATATTTATCATATACTGGGTGGCCTTGCCAAATTTTGTCGGCATTAGCGATTAATTCAAAATCATGACCAGGTATATTTAATGTACCGTCAATAGCGTGACCAATTTCATGAGAATAGGTTTCAAAATCGCCGTAACTGCGTACGCGAATAACTTTATCATTACCCTTGTATAAACCCAAAAATCCTTTTGATACATTACCTGTGCGAGTTTGTACGAGTTTATCAATAGCGTTGATTAGTTCTGGCTTGGTGACATTATTTATTTTAGCAGGTGCTGACGGTACAACATCAGGATTTGTAACAGAGCCAAATTCGCCATCTTTGAGTGTGCCATAAGTTTGGTTACCTACTCCAGCTTCGTTATATTTAGTAGCCAAGTCGGGATATTCGTTTAAAACTTTATCCGGTACCGGATCGCCACGTTTTAGGGCATCTTCAACAATTTGCTTATGATCGTCAAGTATTTTAGAATAAGTTTTAGATTTTTTACTGTTTTTTACTGGTTCAAATTTATATATTTGATTTTTTCTACCAGTTTGAGATAATTCATCCTTTGGATCAAGCATAATTAATACTTGATGAGGATTTTTACCTGTTCGCTTACCTCCGGTATGGGTATAGGCATCATAACCAGCTTCTTTTAAATTTCCTGATAAATCTTGAAAACTTTCTACAAATTCACTTTTTGGAATAAATTGGTCGCGAGATATTTCTTCTATACCTTGCGAGTATGCTCTATAAATTTTATCACCGGAAGCACCGTTTTTATGTAAATCTTCTATATTTTGTAATAATTTTGGTTCTCCATATTGCCTTGACGTAAGTTCTGCTTCTTTTCTAAAAACGCTATAAGCTTTATCTGGCATTGGCTTTTCTAAGTCCAATACATTTACTACATTAACTTTAGCTTGATAAACAGTAGGCGTTTTTGTTTTATTTCCTCTTGCGTTAGCATATCCTTGCGCAATTTCTGGGTTATCGGTCAAATAAACCCCGTGACCAAATAGTCCTTCTATTTTAGTAGAATGCGTAGATAAACTATCAGGGGTTAACCCTTCTGTTCCTGTCCCGTGATACCAATTTTTATTATTTATTTCATCTGCATTATTACCCCATGGTTGTGATTCTATTTTATATACTGTATCAGATATTTTTTTATTATCAGACTGATCCTTTAAATATTCTTCCCCTGTTTTCTTCCAACCATCATTTGCATTTTGTTCAATTCCATTTAATGAATTATTGGCTTCTACTGTAGTGCGCTTATTTTCTTCTACCAGTCGATTGTTTGCTTCAACGGATGATATACCTGTATCAGGTGCATTTGTTGCCGCCGTGCCACGATCATAGCCAGCAGTTTTAGCCTTGTCCATAGCTTGCTGGACGTATTCGCGTACGCTTGGTGCGTCACCTTGCTTAGCGTCCCAAGAGTAATGACCGCCTTCGCCAATTGCATCAACTTCCCCCCTTGCCCATCTTGCGCCATTTTCTTCCCCTGCATACCAAGCAACAAGGGCACCGTCAGGGCCGTACTTGTCATAATATTGTTGGAGCTTATATTTAGCTACAATTTCTTGATTAGCTGGTGTCATTTCTGATCCATCAGGAAGACCAGCTTCTTTAGACCATGGTTCCCAATTATCAGGCATAATTTGAAATTTACCTTGCGCCCGGCCTTGGCCTGGGACGTTTTGCCCAACTGCATTATAATCGCCACCAGATTCCTGCTGCGCTACAGCACTAAACCACGAATCAAAATTACCGCTAGTTTTACCTTGATAATCAGCTAAATGCAAATGTACTCCCGTTCCTGCGTCGTGATATAAAACTTCTCCCCATCCATCTGCTTCTGCCTTAGCTTTGATTGCCACTTGCTGCTCTGGAGTAACATCACCGATATCAAGATCAACAGCCTTGCCTTGTAAATGCCACGAATTTTCAGCACCGTTAACAGCCGTGTTATTTTCTTCTGACCGTTTACCGGAAGTAACTACAGCATCAATGCCGTAATCTTGCTTTAATTCTGAACCAAAATCGTTGGCTGCTGCTTTCGTTTCAGGTGTAACCCCTGCATAATTTTCAACACCACTAGCAACTGGAAGCGCAGGAGATTCAGAAACAGCAGGTTTATTATCAACTAGCCCTTGTGTCATAGCTTCATAAGGTGACATTGTTTGTACTTGTAGCGGATTGGTTTCCGGTATGCTGTAAGCCTTATCCAGCAACGCGTTAGACTTAACAACATCATGGACACCTTTACCAACAAGATAAAATGGTAATGTCGCCATAGCAACGTTATAGGCTGTGGTAACGGGTTTTTTGTGGAATTGTTCTCCTAGGTTTGGCTGTGCCGCAATATCAAGTGCTGGGCCTACAGTAAAATCACTAGCAACCTGACCTACACCACCTTTTTTAGCAGATTTAATTATATCTGATGCAAAAAACGGACTGTATGCGGCCCCTGCCGCTGCCCCTGCTGCTCCCATTGCTGGACCAACGTAAGGTAATGACCCTGCAATAGCTGCAAGTCCTACAACAGGTTTAATTGTATTATTAGCGAAGTTACCTGTTGATTCTTGATATGCGTTATAATCCTGCTGCTGCTGATCTGACTGCGCTGGTGCTGGTGCATTCGTCATTCCTTCCTGCACAGGAGTACCAGATAATGCTAACGGGTTATCCTGTGCTAGTTGGTTGCCACTAGACATAACGTCCTTAGCACCTTGGACAGCTTCTGCAACATATGTTTTTGCAATGCTGACAACATCGTCCCAAGCATTACCTATAATACCCTTATCGGGCTCAGGAGCAGTTCTTTCTTCCGTTCCACCCATCATATCTTCATATGCACCCATTAGTTAGCCACCTTCTTAACCCATTTTCCTTCCGCATTACCTTTAAAATAATTGGGATCGAATCCGTACTTAGGTGCAACTTCGTCTAATTTACTAAAAATTTCATCTTGTGTCATTCCTTTTGATGCCATATCGTCCATAGACTTAAAAATGGCTACTGCGTTATTTTGCTGATCTTCCGCAGAACCCGCCGCTGATTTAGGATTATAGCCACCGTTGCTCATAAATGTATCATAATTAGTCATTCTTACTGTCGAATCGTTAAAACTTTTTTGCTGTGACGGACTAACATCTTTACCGTCTGCCTGCATCTGATTGTACTGGCGTATGTTTTCGGTATCAGTAATAAATCCAGTTCTTTCATATCTATCAAAAAACGCCTGTAATGGAGTAGGTTTTTCTAACGCCTTAAACTTGGCCTGTGCTTGATTTAATAATGTAACTTTCTGCGTAGGCAACAAGTTGGAACTACTAATAATATTTTGTGCATCAGCTAGTGTTTCAGCTTTCATCAGATTGCCAACAGTGCTTTCTAGGTATGCCTTATCGGCAATATTTTTATTTGTTCTAGCCGTAGACATATCGGCATTGTATCGTGATAATATTTTATCAACATTTACATCGTTTCCGTATTCTGATTTAATAGCGGCGGTACCTTTTACTTGATCCATTCCGTATGCTTGCATAAATTTATCGCTTATCTGTTGCAACGTTATTGGTAGTGCTACCTTGTCAATAACCCCTTGCAATTCTGTCCTAGTACCGCCATCCATTTTACTCGTATCATATCCGTAATGGTTTAGTACATTTTGGGCACCTTGAATATCGTTTACAGACAAGGCAGTTTTAATCATTTTAGTTACGGTATCGGTAGAATAACTTTTTAGCGACTGCGATATTACATCTGCCGGCGTACCGATTGACGATTGGTATGCTTGCTGGTGAAGTAATTCATTATGAAATGCAGGATCGGCAACAGTAGGATTACTATAATTAGCTATTACCGTGCTCTGACTAGCCGATGCCGCTGCATCAGCAATTTGCTTCTGCGCTATTTTAGTTTGTGTTACTTCGTGATTATCGGCAGCATCTTGGTACCCCTGTATAAGTGGGTTCATGGAGTTTATAAATGCCTGCTGCTGAACAGGATCGGTTAAACTTTGACCGTACTTATAAACTACTGCTTTATTCATAGCTCCCATTGCCTGTGCTACGCCCTTAGCATCGGTGCCAGTGCGATTTAAGTATCCATCATTAGGATTATGAGCATAATCGTTTATCTCTGTTGTGGCACCAATTGTGGCCTGCTGGACAGCTTGTAAATCTGCTGACTGCTTTTGTTTAACAGCCATCTGATTATAGTCCTCGCCAACTGCGCTAACTGCTTTCGCGGCACTAGCACCAAATGAATCAGGTTCAGCTACAGGCTGCACCCGATAATCAGGCATAGGCTGCTGCTGGACTGTTGGTTGATTATTATTAAGTGTTGGAACGACTGCCAATTAAATCACCGCCTTTTAACACCGACTGTATAATTCGGTTTACCGCCAATAAAATAATTACCGTTTGCATCGGTAGGTGCAAGCGCACTATTGAATGCAGGCTTGTTACTTACAGGAACCCCTACCGACGATTTACCAAACGTAGCATACTGCTTTGATGCCGCAGTAATGCCGTTCAGCAGCGCAGTATTCGCCTGATTATCACCAGCAGCAGTAGCCGCATTTGCCTGCGTTTTATAGTTTGCGGCTTGATTGTTTAGACCCCACATTTGAAGTTCTGTATTCTGCCGGGACGTTTGCGCATCTTGTTCGCCTAAATAAGCCGTGTTTGATAATATGGCAAGTGGAGAACCGGACCCAATATCAAGACCGTTAGCAGCTAATGCTGATTTTTGAGTGCCAGCCATTTGATCGGCACGATTCCTAATATTAACTTGCTGATTAGCTCCCGCTTGACCGACGGATATCGCCTGCGCTGATGCAATCGCCGCATTTTGGTTCGCAACACTAGCCTGATAAGCAGCATTATTTTTTGCGGCCTGCATTTGTCCGTACGTTCCTAGAACATTGCCCGCAGTAGCATAAGTTTGATTTGCATTATTTGTTGGCCCGCACATATTAGGACTCCTTTCCGCAATAAAAGTGGTAGCATAGTTTATTGTATTTTCCTTGCAGTGCTGGATCATCAATATTCCAGCCAATAAACTTAGCCCACTTTAAAGCAAATTCATTTTTAATATAAATATGTCCATCAATAAAACCGTATTGTTGATGTAATTTTGTCACAACTTTACGGCTTTCCTTAAAAAAACTCAATGGCAATTCGGCTATTCCATCTGAAAATAGTAGCCAAAAGTTATGGGGCGGTACAATTCCAAACAAGCATATTAATTTTCCTTTAACAAAAACGCTTGTTTTGTTTTTACTTGTTTCCCATAACATGGCTAGACACAATTCGGGTTCTATCCCAGTAACTAAATTAAGTTCTTCAACATTACTCGGATGTATTTTAATGTTAACATAATCATCAAATTTCGATTCGATAATGTTAGTTATCACCAAATTCAACCCCCGATATAATCGACAGTATTGTCATAGGAAGGGGATCTGACTGTCTAATAAATACCGTTGCATGTGTATCGAGGTCTGCGTAGGGAGAAACTTTCATATCTCCAGTGACTAAATTTCCGGGTTTACCCCACGTAGTAGACAACGTTTGTTCAATTATTTCAATATTATCAGGTCCATTAATGCCAACTGAACCTCCAAAAGTATTTTCTACTCGCAAAGTTATTTCGCTAATGCGCTTAAATCGTCCCTGAACCGTACCGTTTTTAACGGGGAAGTCGATATCAAGTGTTTCTGCATCACAATTATATCCAAGTCCAACGTGTATTCTTGATGCATAGTCGTCTAATGTAATACTACCGTTAGTGACTATCTGCGGGGTATTAACGCTGCCATCAGCTAATATGGTAACCGTTTCACCATTCAAATGGTCTAGACCCGATACAGTTAAAACAGCTTTGCGTACATTACCACCCGATTTATAGGTTTTAAACGCAGCCCCGTCAATGCTGGATGAATCATCCATATTAATTATCGTGAAGGTATTTGTCGTAGTTACCCCAACTTTATAGCGGTAACCGTTTAAATTAATCATTCCGATAACATCTGATATATCAACGTAGTTTCCAGCAGCCAGTCCATGACTAGGGGCCGTGATAACAACAGGATTAGTTTTTGTAATCCCCGTTATCGCAATCGGATTATCAAGAGACAACCCACAGTCAACAAAAAATTGATCTCTTGGATCGGCAGATTCCATTCGATGTGCTAGTTTCTCAATGAACCGTTTTGTAGTACCATTTATGTCGCGCTTGACTACAAAGTAAACCTCACTGTAATTTGTTCCGGGTATACTTGCGATGCTTTCAAATTCTCCAGCAGTAGTATGTTCTGACCAACCATAAACGTCTTGATCCTTAAGATAAGTTAGGCTTAACAAAATACCATCACTTTTAATTGCCCAAATGATTCCGTCTGGTTCGGCTTGATATGCCCAGTCAACAATTTCAAAATTCCTAAAAAAGTGTCTTGCCATGAGAGTTAAATCGTCGCCCTTATACACGTCATCAGATAAACTGTAGCCAATATCTCGTACGGTACTACCCATATCCTGACAATATAATACTCGGTTACCGACGATAAGCGGATCAAGTGTAGATGCCCCGCGATATTCCTGCTGGGTAGCTCTAACCGTTGTTGGAGATAGCCCTGTAGATTCACTGCCAGTGCCTATTTTCCATTCTCCTGCCGCCGTAAATGCCAGCATATTGTCAACAGACACCATACTTCGAATAGCATTAACGCCTTGACTGACTAATGGAGCTTCAATTGCATCACTATCAACTACAACAGGATGGACCAGAAAGTTTGGATAATCACCAATATTGCTCATCCATAATGTTAGTGGATCTTTTGTTGTCCCGGCAAAGCATAATCTATTTTGGTAGAATTTAACACAACTTGGATATCCGTTTTTAGTTGACCAAGCCCCTTCGGACCAGTTTGTTGTCGCTGTCGTCATAGCAATGCCAATATTATTATCGGCATAATCAGTTATAACGTCACCGATAGCCACGGTTCCGCTAGTAACCGAAGTTATTTTAACAACACCATCATTGACAAATGAATAAGCGTTTAATGTAATATCAATTCCAGCCGTATCTAACACTAAATACATTCTAAGTAAAACTAATTGATCTGTATTCCCAGAATCGCTGATATTTGTTGCTCCACCAGACCGATAAGTCCTGATATTTTCCCACGTTACCCCATTATCTTTAGACCATTGGACATAAATTAAACCATGCCAAGTGCCGCCTGTCGTTAGCGACCAAGTACCATTGCATTTAATCGTATTAGTTGTTGCTGTTCCGGTATAATTACCAATAATTGATTGATTTGTTACATCGTGACTAATTTGAAACAACGATCCAACTTGATCTGATGTGAATATATTACTAGTTGCAGTCAATGTTATTCCAGTCCCAGTAATAGCACTTGGTGTAATCGAAGTATCAGTGACATTTTCCTTCCTGAATGGTCCATTAGCATAATTAAAATCAGCAAAAGTCCAGTTATAATGGCTTGATCTCGTTAATGTTTTTGGCTTATATTTATTATTGCATATATATACAGTATCGGCAGACTGCGCTATTTTAAGGTTAAATAAATCCGATTCATTATAAGTAGTCGCTGTTTCGATAATTGCGCTGGTTGTCGGATCGATAATCTGGCCGCCACCTTTTATATACCTAAAATAATTTTCTCCTGCTTCAATTATATCTGCCTGCTCATTATTAAATTGAAACGGTAACAATTTAACTTTCTTAGTTGAATCCTTGACTTCTGCAATATATTGTAGCCCGGGGCGATTGCTAAATCCGCCGAAGGGATGGGGGAAGAAGTTTGATAATTGCTTCATTGACACGCTGTATTTAACCATATCATCACGGCCGTACAAGTCGGGGCTGACTTCACCGCCAGCAAACGACGATTGTTTGATGTACATTTTTTGAGAAACTTCACCTTTACCCATTAGCGCATCCCCCTTGATCCGCGACTATTCAAAAATGAACTTGGATATTCTATTTTAGAACAGTTTTCAATAGCTCCCGCAAGTTGTGCTTCTCCAAGAGACAATTGATATTTCTGTAACATTTCTTGCGTTTTTTGAGCATTTCCTGTTTTGGCGTTACATATTTCTGCCGCCAGTTGATAACTAAACGCCTTCACAAATAACGAGTCGTACACATTAGGCGTAATTACTTTAAATGTATATTCTCCGCAGGCTCCTTCGATATCACAAGCAATAAACTTTTCGTCACCATCTGTAATTATTTTAAATTCAACTTTGCATTGTAGCCGTGCATTACCAGCAGTATAAATACGTAGCAAGTTCATACAACCCGAAGGATAAGCATAAACATAATTATAACCGGGAGTTTTGTTACTGGTTAAGGCTAATATATCTATTTTTCTGGCAAAGTTCCACGGAAATTCTCGCAAAACAGTTTCCAGGCAATTGTCATAGTTAAGGTTTAATAATCTTGCTGTTTCTGTTGTATCATCATCTAGGGATGTTATTTTACCGCCACCGAACCGCGACAAAGCTAAATTGCAAATAGAAGTTTCGGATATCGACATAGTTATCGCTCCCTTATAAAAAAATAGGGCGACAATTAGCCGCCCTCATATTAAGCTACTGTTGCACTCACTAGCCCATTTAAATACCATTTTCCGTTATCAGCAACTATATAAGCAGAACCGCCGACGTATGTAGGGAATGTTAACGTTGTTTTTGCAGAACTTGTACCATTGTTAAGGGTAGCTCCTGTAAATGTAACAGTATGGGCAAAGGCAGTAGAATTAACAATAATAATTTCTACGCCGTTTTGCCCTGCTGTAGGTGCTGCGATTGTCATTGCCGCAGCGGAAGTCTTCGCAATATCTGCGATCCCCGGTACAATAGCAATTGCTCCATCTGCCGCATAAGTAGAAATAACTTGTGTAAGAGAAGCAGTGCTGGAAGTAATTGTTTTGTTTGTTAATGTTTGCGTCCCAGTAAGCGTAACTGTAGCACTAACTAGCGTTTGTAAATATTTTATTACGGAACGTAAAGATGAACCTGTTTTAAGTCCCATGGTTTAACCTCCTACATGATGGTCATATTTGTTTGCTGAACATCATCGACCCAACAATTCCAAGCCCCGCCTGTTAACGCAGCGGTTCCAACCGTATGAGTAACCTTGATAAACCGTTCTACTTCTGCCGGCAGTGTATATTCAAAAATCTTATGACCAGCAACAAGGTTAGAAAATACCAACGCATTAGTAGTAAACAACGTTGTAGGGCTTGTAAACGATGCGTTATCATCGGTTACCACAGCAAAGGTGTCTGTTGCTGATCCACTTGATGCAAATAAAGTATTGATCGTAGCAAAAACTTTCTTATTATATCCCGCACCAGCGCGACCAAAGTCGATTCCAATTCTGCCATCCGGTGCCGTAGCATCGTGACTAGCAACCGTAGTGTCCGCTTGCGCTAAAGCCATAATTAACTCGCTATCAAGAATAGCCATTTATCATCCCTCCTAGGATACTACCGTTTCGGTATTTTTAATCTTATCAGACAAGTACACAGGCCATCCGTTAAGCGTTAATTCAGGTGGCGCGCCCATCTGTTCTGCCCAATTTAGCATAACATTGAACTTGTCTTTGTTCATACGTTCGAGAACCGTATAAACTAGTTCATCACAATACCACGCAAAGCGATAACCGGATTTATACTGCAATCTGTTTTTAAGCGTGAATACGCTTGCAAACAAATCAGGGGAGGTGTCTGTTCCGGTTCCATAACTAGCTAGTGCCGTCGTGTCAATGTTTGCAATACGACCGCCCATACGATAATTTTCAACAGTTAATCCTACCTGCCAGTTGGTGTTTACGCAATAAGCATAATAAGGATATCCGTTACCATCAGTAACACGTTGATTCGGATTAACAATACGGTCAATTCCCGCTTGACTGCCCAACGGGTAGAACATATTGAATCCACCAGCACCCCATCCAACAAGGTACAAAGACGACAGATTTGTTGACCCGCCAGAATTAATAACTTGATAACCTTTATTCGTTTTAACAGTACTTAATGAATTATACCGTGTAGCCAGACCGTCAATGGATAAAATTGACGATTTCTGGTCACCGTAAAACGCATCATTTTCAAAATCTTCTGTCATGGCAGCAACGGCGGCATTTTCTTGACCAGTCATGTACTGCTCTTGATTCGGGTATTTTTCCAGCAACCGTAAATCAACTTCAACATTTGCTTCATACATGCAGGCAAGATCAACAACGGGGATATCCGTTTTTTTACTTTTAGGAACACCAGTGTTATAAGTACGCTTTGCAGCAGTACCTTTTGTTGCTTGTAAAACTGTTTGATTACCATTGTTCATACTGCCCTCGATAACCGTTGCTGATTTTACAAATGGGCAAGACAATTCAAGAATAGGGATAATTTTTGCGGCTGATCCGTCTGGATTCATGGCATTTTTTAAGTCTGACCATGATACAACCGAAGAATTTAACGTAGCCATTTAATCAACTCCTTGTTTATTTTTTACCCGGTAATCCGGGGTAGTAATTTGGACCATTTGCAGGCTTGGATGATCCATCAATCCAACCGGATTCTGATATTTTATTGCCGATATTTTTAAATATACCGATCATATCAGGATGATTACCCATTCCAGTTTCATCTAAAAACTTAACAAATTCAGGGGTAGAGAACCGCGATAACGCTTTATTAGCTGTTTCAATACCTTTTTTACCGTGTTTAGTCATGCTTTCATTTGTCCATTCAGCAATTTGTTCCTTATAAGCTGTTTCTTGCTGCGGTACAACTACTTGTGTATAAAAGTCAACAGCTGATTGCGCCGTATCTTTGGATAAGTTGTTATCCTTTGCCCATGATTTAAATTCGTCCATAGGCGCAGAAAAATTTTCAGGTACTGTTAAGTCATTATAATCAACAGGTTCTGGCGCCGCTGCTGAATCTACTGGTTCTGGTTCCTTTACAGGTTCTGGTGTCTTTGCTTCCGGTGTAACTTCTGGAGTTACCTCTGGTACCACTTCGGTGTTATCCTGTGTGGCAACTGGCGTTACTTCATCCACTAAAATCACTTACCTTTCTTCATTTTATTAGCTGTTGCTTCGGCTATGTCATGTGCTTTGTCTTTATCCATACCTTTTTTACGGTATTCAGCAGTTATTTTATTTTTAACTGCATCGAAACCGGGATGTGCTTTCATTTAATCAACTCCCAAATATTAAGTTAATCCGCTTGCCAGTTTTTCTTTTTCTTCGTTTATACATATTGCTGTAACATCATTAATTCTAAAACTACTTTCACCTTCGCAATCAACAACAGTAAAAACTTCTTTACTATTATGATTAAATGCTATTTTTAAATTATTTACAATTTCTTTTGATACTCCGCAATGTTCAAGTACTTGCCCACTTGATAAATCAATTTCAATGTAATATGTCGCCATGTATTAATCGACGTAGTTTCCCACGCCGATCACCTCCTTTCTATTTACCGCAACCCTTTTTCTTGCTCTGCACAGCTATCACCTCCTATACTAAATCATAAAGTAAGCTAACACTTGTTGTTGTACCCGCCCCGGCAGCAGTTATAGTAAATGTTACCGCTGTATTTATTGCACTTGATTCAATAGGACAAGGGAAAAACTTTGATTGTGAATATCCAATCGCTGCACCAACCGGAATACCATCCATAAATTTAGTAGTAGACCCAATAGCAAGCGTTAGAACCGCTGCATTCGCACTAGCTGCTCCGGTTATCAAACAATTATATCCATAAATTCTATATCTCGCCCCCACACTTGCTGAAAGAGTTATTACATTGTTGGTATTTGCAGAACCGGATTGTACTACCGATAATATTCCATCAAAATTAATGCACTTTGACATTTTAGGAACACTCATTTACTACACCTCCGACCACGAAACATTAATACCATAGGGATGTTTCATGTTTCCAAAATTTGTAAATATGCACATGAACGCATCACCCGGTTTAATAATGCTCATAACTTCTGTATTATCCTTCGGCTTAATGGCTTCACTCCAAACAGTTTTTAATAGTTTGTTAGCGTCCGTATCGGTCCACGTTATAGCTCCTAGCGCATTTTGAAACCATGCTTGTAACACAGGTAAATTAGTAGAGGAAGTATTTAAATTCCTACTTGGTAATTTAATAGCATCGTACGTAGGCGAAACCGTATAATCGCTAGGATTATATGTGGTACCACCAACAGCAAATAACCCACTTTTAACAATCTGTACAAGAAACGGCCCTTCATCAAACTTTATTGGCCTTAACCAAACATCGGTATCGGTGCTGGTGTTAGCAATGTAATAATAATATGATACGCCTGAAACGATTCCCGTTATATCGGTAAACACAACTTCAAATGCATTACCGTCTATAGCAGCAACTCTAAACGAATCCATTGTTACCGCTGCGCTAATACCCTGTTTAATATTTTTGAATGAATTTGATATATTGCCGTGTGCGGTACTCATTATTCAACCCCCTTCTTTTTAATGTCTTCTCCTATGGACATTTGTAACAGCAAATATTCTTTTTCTGCCGCTTGCCTTAAATCAACTCCCAGCATGCCAATGGCATCACAGGCCGCGCTTAATTCCATAGCAACTGATTTTCTACCAGATAAATAAAAATCTTGACTATTCCCTTTAATTCCAATGTCTTTAACGCCACATTTTTGTAATATCCAACTATAAATTCTGCGACCTTGTTCCGTTTTCATCATGGCGGCTAAATCGAGCAAAAACTTTTTGTCTAATTCTTCCTGTATTAATGTTTTAAATGGTACAATCTGTTTCATTGTCCACCTACCAGTTTTGTCAGCGCGTTATTACCTTCCATATCAGCACCCGCCAGTGTCTTGGCTCCCTGCGCTGCCGTCATGGCGTTCTGTGCCATTTGCTGTTGTTGCTCTTGCTGCTGCCGCTGCTGTCTCACTTGCGCTACAACATCGTCTGAATTTATGATCGACGGTGGTACCCCATTTAACCCGCCAATCTGGTCAGATACTTCATCAAAATTAATTTTATCCAGTATACTAGTCTGTTGTGTCGTTGCTGCCATGTTGATAATCGCATTAACTGTGTCCATAATTGGCGTTATTCCGTATTGCTTCTGTGCCTGCGCCAATACCGATACGAACTCAATATCCATAACCATTCCCTGTATAATTTGCGGCGGCGGCGGGAATATATTTGCCCTGAATCCAATTCCCAGCACACGTTCGACAACTTGCGGGAGGTACCCGGTCTGGAGTCTTTCCAGCAGTGGACCCATCTGGCTCATTTTTTCAGCCGATAATTCAATTACTTCGCGGGCGGTTCGAGTTCCTTTTTCCATATCAGACAATAACTGAAATACTTTCGTGTTAAAGTGTTCCTTAATACATTCTTCAATCGACTGCTGTACAGTTACCGCGTCAGCCATATTTAACTTAACGTCAAATATTGGTTTAATACCCATATCAGTACCGCTGCCGGGATTATAATAATTAGCCCCTGCCGGGTACAAGTTAATACCGCCATTCTTCATTGCGTCAGAAGGGCCCTGCGTAGGCGGCATTACTTCAAGTTCTGCTGCTGTACAGATTGTACGCCACATCAATTGAATCTGTTTAGCGTCACCTAGTGACCATATACCAGGTCCAGTACCGTAGGTGTCGGCTCCCTTTGTTTGATACCTTTCAATCATTACAGGAAAATCATTGAATCCACCTTTCTTTAAATACTGACCGTCTTTTTGTCCTTCCATCCAGTAATAGTCTGTAAATTTCATGGATTCTTGGTCAATTTTATTTGGATCTTCGTCTTTATTAGGGCAGATTAAATGCTTTACTTTCATAAACTTATTATAATTTTTATCGTTATATAATCGTTTTACATTATCAGGAACGTTTTCTAACCCGAATTTTTCCACTATTTGAAATGGTGTCATTTGTATCGTTCTAGCAAATTGGTTTGGATTACGTTTACTGTCCACTCCAATAGCGTATTCGCCCATCGTAAATGTTCGGCAGTTAATTACATTTTCGTCGTCTTCTTCAATCAACATTGCCGCTGTACAAAAACAACCTAACTCTAAATAAAATTTATGATTTTCTGGATAATATCCACCTTTAAATAATACATCAAGAACAATGTTTTTTACCGCTTCAAGCCAATTTAACACATCCGCGTTTTGCATTAATTGCGCATCTTGAAACGCAAACTTAACCCACGGCCTAGTTGGACTTGTTATTCCCCACTGCAACCCGGCAGCCAATATATGGCTATACTTAATTGGCATGGTTCGTAGCATTTCTTCGTCTCTGCGTCTGCCATCGTTTGGAGTTTCACCATCAAAATATCCAATATAAGGATTAATAAAATCTCTTACATCCATAAATAGTGGTTTCCAAAATTCGAAGTCGTCGAATAGCGATTTAAATTGTCGGTTAATATAATCTAATTCCCTAACTTCATCCATATTATCCTCCCAGCAACGATTTCTTCGCTGTTGTCGCTGCTGACACGTCACCTTGTGACGACGTATTTATTGTTGACTGTGCTCCTTGTGCAAGTGCCGCCTTTTTCTTAGCATCATTTGACGCGTTCATAGCATCACTATTCGTAGTCGACACACTTGTTGCTGGAGACGATACAGTAGCTGTTGTAGGAGTACTACTAGTTAGCGCACTTGCTGTTGTAGCCGCTGTTCCAATTCCTGATATCCAACTCATTAATGTCGCTTCTGGACCACACAAATTAACTACCTCCTTGACAATGGATTACGTCTTGTTTTTGCAAATAATCGGCTACCACCTGCATGAGAAAATTTAAGTCTATCTGACGGACTATTATCATTCGTTTCTATAATTGGTACCGCAAATGATAATGCCAATGTATCACCTTTATTCGGTGACGGTAATCCACGCTTTTTCATATCTGACTTGGATTCAAGTTGTATTTTACCATCCAGTCTAGCTACCGTTTCAGGACCAATCAAATCATCATATAATTCTTGATCCTTTTCTATGGCTCCCCCTTGTTTTAACCAATCCCTTGCACATTTCCACATGTAAGCGCGCATATTTATGCAGGATGGTTCAGGAGGTTTACCGTTAAACCAAATTAAATTCCAACTACGACCCAATGTTCTGCCATAACTAACAATCCCAGTACCAAATCCTCCGTCAATATTAACAGCGGCGGCACGATATTGGTCTTCGTATCTAGCAAGTATGGCACCAACTTCAAAATCGTTGTCGTTTTTAGGTAACACCCGCAATATATTAAACGATAATCCTTGCCGCTTACTAATAACCAAATCGTCGTCGCCTTCTGCAGCTGGATCACACGTTATTATTACCGGAGCAAATTTATATTGTTCTTCTCGTAATATCCTACCGTATGCCCCATCAACATTTTCAACAGATATAAATTGCTTGGCTGATGAACTAGGGAACATTCCCCGCACACGAACCTTGACGAAGTCGCTATCTTCACCATAATCCTCAACCCATTCGTTAACCTGCTTGTTATTAACCATTTTTGCTGTTCGACTATCAATATTTTTAGTTAACCACCGCTTACGATACCTGCCGAAGCAATCCTTGAATCTTCCTGTATTTCTAGTAGGGTTACCAAATGCCAACCACATTATTTGCGTATCGGAATCAGTCAAGGCTCCCTCTGATACTTCCCATATTAAATTAGGTATCGCTGACGCTTCATCGAATATAAGCAATAATCTCTTACCTTGGTTATGTAACCCTGCGAATGCTTCCGTATTATTCAGTGACCACGGTACCATATCAATTCGCCACGTGCGTTCGTGCTTATCATCAGTCGAGTATATTGCTGTAGCGGCGCAAGTAAATAACTCCTTAGTAATAACAAGCCGATGCCACTTAGCAAGTTCTGCCCACGTTTTAAGTCTCAACTGGTTTTCTGTATTGGCAGTTACTACACCTTTAGTATCAACAACTGTGGATATAGCCCAAAGCACAATCCATGCCACAAGCGCGCTCTTTCCTATACCATGACCACTGGCAACCGCTAACCTAATAGCTTCATCAACTTTAAGCAGACCATCACGTATATTTTTTAATATTCCAATCTGCCAAGTATCAGGTCCATCAAACTTTTCCAGCTCACCACGGCCCCAATCGAAGCCTTCAATGACAAATTTTAACGGATCATTCTTACATTTTGCTGACCACTCTGATAATATTTTTAAGTCTTTAGTGTTCATGAAAATAGCCGTTAATAAGTATCATTATAGGACCAATATTTACCATGATAGCCTTAGGTTCAATCCACGATAAACCAAATGTCCAGCAACCTACCCCT
>Ga0209540_10000374_pt1 | contig 44359 bp, 34 predicted proteins | sample BarGraIncu01121A_FD_184501 | JGI IMG/M metagenome (GOLD analysis project Ga0209540, IMG submission 184501) | Arctic peat soil microbial communities from Barrow, Alaska - Barrow Graham LP Incubations 011-21A (SPAdes) (version 2) | ecosystem: Environmental > Terrestrial > Soil > Wetlands > Peat... | reverse complement strand
ACCGGCGCGTGCTGGGCGAGTATGCCTGCTGGGTGGGCGACGAGGTGGGCGTGGCCGTGGCCGCCGAAAGCGAGCAGATCGCCGAGCAGGCCTTGCGGCTGGTCGAGATCGAATGGGAGGTGCTGCCGTTCGTGCTGGACCCGTACGAGGCCATGCAGCCCGGCGCGCCGGTGATCCACCCGGAGATCGGGCCCACGAACGTGCTGCCCGAGGACCCGGTCGGCGGTCCGGATGTGTTCGTGTGCCGAGGAAATGTGGAGCTTGGCTTTGCGGAGGCCGACGTCGTCGTCGAGACGGACTCCAGCCATCATAACCCGACGCAGGGCTCGCTCGATCCCTGGTGCTGCCTGGCCCAGTGGCAGGACGACCGCCTGACCATCTGGTCCAATTCCTACGCGGCCGACCAGACGCTCATGCACATCAGCCAGATGCTGGGGATGTCGATCGGCAACGTTCGCACCGTCAGCCACTATGTCGGCGGGCAGTTCGGTCGGGGGGACACCGGCGACCAGCCGTTTTTCCTCTTCACCGCCCTGTTGGCCAGGAAGGCCGGCCGGCCGGTCAAGTTCAAGCACACACGCCGGGACAGGTTCCACGACACGCGGCAGCCGGCGCTTTACCACTGCAAGGTGGGCGCCCGCAAAGACGGCACGATCATGGCGATGTCCTTCAAGTCGATCGGCGAGGTGGGCGCGCACGCCGACCACTCGATGTTCGCCCTGAAGTTCGCCCCCACCGTGGTGGCCGAGGTCGCGCTGGCCCACATCCCGCACGTCAAGATGGAGTCCTACGGCGTCTACACCGACCGGATCCCCGGCTGCATGATGCGTGGGGTGGGCACAACTCCCAGTACAACTTCGCGTTCGGCCTGGTCGTCGACGTGCTGGCCGAGAAACTGGGGATGGACCCGCTTGACCTGGCCGTGCGCAGCTTCGGGCACGAGTGGGGGACTATCCCCGACAAGAGCCTGGTGGCCGTGTTGCGGGAAGGGGCCGAGCGCATCGGCTGGCGCGAGAAGCGGTATGCGCCGGGAGCCGGACCACTCTACGAGGGGGAGAGGGTGCGCGGGGTGGGATTCTCGTTCCATCCCGGCTGGCACGCCGAATGGCAGGAGCTGCGCCGCGGGCAGGTCCAGGTGGGCATCACCCTGCACCCGGATTGCACGGTCACGTTGGACGCGCCCACCATCGAGACGGGCACGGGATCGAACACGTGCAATGTGCTCGGTTGCGCCGAGGCGTTGAGTTTCCTGGGCGTGCGGCCTGAGGATATCAGCTGGGTCGCGGCGGTGGACACCGCTACCAGCCTCAAGGACTGCGTGCAGACGGACAGCGCGGTGGCCTTCTTGCAGTCCGAGGTGCTGGCGGTGGCGGCGCAGGAGCTGAAGCAGCGGCTGTGCGCGTTGGCGGCGCCCGTCCTGGGGACCCCTGCGGGGGAGCTGACCATCCGCGACGGCCGGATCGCCTGCGCGGCGGCGCCGGAGCGCGGCATAGGCGTCAAGGACCTGTTGTGGCAGGGCGACCTGACGCCGCTGGCGGTCAAGGTGAGCAGAAGGCCTGCGGCGCAGAAGTCCGGCGTGCCGTACATCGCCAGCTTCGCCGAGGTGGAGGTGGATCGCGGCACCGGCCGCATCCAAGTGCTCAAGCTGGTGATCGTCAACGACTGCGGGACGGTGATGTATGCCGGCGGCGCCGAAGCGCAGCAGATCGGCGGGCAGTGCATGGCGATAGGCGAGGCGCTGACCGAAGAGATCGTCTACGACCGGGCCAGCGGCGTGCCGCTGAACTTCAACTTCATCGACCACAAGATCCCGACCATGGCCGACATGCCCGAGATCGAGCCGGTGCTGCTGGAGGTATGGCGCGGCGCGGGCGAGTATGGCGCGTGCGGCATCGGGGAGGGCACGGTGACCTGCACCCGCGCGCGATCGCCAACGCGCTTTACAACGTGCTCGGCGCCCGGGTCGACGAGCTGCCGCTGACGCCGCAGAAGGTGCTGGCCGCGCTGGGCCGGATCTGAGGTGAGAGCATGACACTGCAACCCTTCAAGTGCGTCGCGGCCGGGTCGCTGGAGACGGCGGAAGCCCTGCTGCGCGAATACGGCGAACGGGCGGCGCTGATCGCCGGCGGCAGCGACCGGCTCGGCGCGCTCAAGGATGCCGTACACGGGGCCGCCGCTGACGGACGGGACGGCTACCCGGAGCTCGTCGTCAGCCTCAAGCCGCTGCAGAGCCTGCGCTACGTGCGGGTCGAACCCAGCGATGTGCCGGGTGGGGCCCACATCGCCGTCTCGCATCGGCGCCCTCACCACCCTGGCCGAGATCGCCGGGCACCCGGTCCTGCGCGCGCACTATCTGCTGCTCGTGCAAGCCGCGCGCAACGTGGCTTCGCCGCAGATCCGCAACGTCGCGGCCATCGCCGGCAACCTGTGCCAGGAACCGCGCTGCTGGTACTACCGTTATCCGGAGAACGGGTTCCATTGCCTGCGCAAGGGCGGCAAGCAGTGCAACGCCCTGTTCGGCGAGAACCGCTACCACTCCATTTTCGGCGGCATGTGCATCGATGGGCCGGCCTGCGTCTCCACCTGCCCCAACCAGACCGATATCCCCGCCACATGAGCCTGATCCGCGCCGGCCGGCCGGGCGAGGCCGCCGAGATCCTGTTGCGGACCAACCCGATGCCGGCCATCACCGGGCGGGTCTGCCCGCACACCTGCGAGTCGGAGTGCAACCGCTTGACCTGCGACGAACCCGTGTCGATGCGCGAGGTCGAACGCTTCCTGGGCGACTACGAGCTCGAACGCGCCGGCGAGTTCTACCGCGCGCCCGAGAGCACCCTGGAGCAGCAAGTTGCTTCGCATAGTGTTGCGCACGTCGCGGTCGTGGGCGCCGGTCCGGCCGGGCTGACGGCGGGCTACTTCCTGCGCCGGTCGGGCTACCAGGTGACGGTGTTTGAGCGGATGCCGGAGGCCGGCGGCATGCTCGCCTACAGCATCCCGGCCTACCGCTTGCCGAAAGCCATCGTGCAGGCCTACGTCCAGGCCCTGGCCGGCATGGGCATCCGCTTCGAGCTGGGCATGGACATCGGCCGCCCCGGCCATAGCCTGGAGGACCTGCACGTGCGTTATGCGAGCGTCTTCCTGGCCACCGGCCTGTGGCAGCAGAAGGCGTTGCGGATGGAGAACGACGCGCTGCTCGACTCGGGCCTCGGGTTCCTGATCGACATCCAGCGCGGCCGGGCGAAACCCGTCGGGCGGCGCGTGCTGATCATCGGCGGGGGCAGGGTGGCGGTCGACGTAGCCATCAGCGCCCAGCGTCTCGGCGCCGAGGAAGTGTGGATGGCCTGCCTGGAGAGCCGCGAGACGATGCCCGCGCTCGAGGAAGACGTCGCAGGGGCGCTGCAGGAAGGGGTGAAGCTGTTGCCCTCCTGGGGACCGGGGCGAATGCTTACGCAAGACGGGAAGCTGCAGGGTATGGAGCTGGTGCGCTGCACGACGGTTTTCGACGAACGCGGGCGTTTCGCGCCGGCCTTCGATCCGGCGGTCAAGCGCGTGCTGGAGGCGGACCAGGTGTTGGTCGCCATCGGCCAATCCGCCGACCTCGCCTACCTCGAGGCGGCCGGCCCGTCGCCGGCGACCGAGCGCGGTCTGATCGTCAGCCGGCGGGCGACGTTGGCTACCGGCCTACCGGGCGTCTTTGCCGGCGGGGATGTCACCAGCGGGCCGACGACGGTGGTGGAAGCCATCGCGGCGGGCCGCAAGGCGGCGGCCTCGATCGATGAGTATCTGCGCGGCCGTGGGCGCGAAGCGCAGCCAGGGATCGGGGCGCAGTCAGGCGGCGCCGCGCCGCCGGCGGACGCCGGTCGCAAGCGCCCGATCGTGCTGGTCGTGAACCAGGCCGCGCTGGCAAGCAGCGCGCGCGTCCCCTCGCCGGAGCTGCCCGCAGCGGCGCGCACGCTGCTGGGCGACGACCGCGCGACCCTGGCGGCGGAGGCGGCCGGGCAGGAGGCCCAGCGGTGCGCCAACTGCGGCTGCGTGGCGGTCAACGCTTCCGACCTCGTGCCGGCGCTCGTCGCTCTCGACGCCCGGATCAAGACCACGCAGCGGACGCTGGCAGCCGAGGATCTGTTTGGCGTGGTGCTGAACAAGACCACGATGCTGGAGGCGGACGAGCTGATCACGGAGATCGAGATACCGGCGCCGCCGCCCGGCAGCCGGCAGCAGTACCTCAAGTTCCGCCTGCGCAATGCCATCGACTTCCCGATTGTCAGCGTCGCCTTCTGCTCGACCCTGGAGGGGGGCTGGTTCCATGACACGCGGATCGTGCTCGGAGCCGTCGCGCCCGTGCCCCTGCGCGCCCGCGCCCTCGAGGCGCTGTTAGAGGCCCAGGAGCCCGGCGAGGACCTGGCGCGGGCGGCCGGTGTGCTGGCCGCCGCCGCGGTGCAGCCGCTGGCAGAGAACAAGTTCAAGGTGGAGGTGCTGAAGAGCTTGGTCAGGCGCGCGGTGGGGATGCAGATTGTAGGAGAACAATAGGCTTATTCGCCTCTTCGAGTTTCGCCGGCCAACCGCCGAGTGCTATAATAGAGGCATGGACTTTAACTACGATCTGTTTGAGACCGTTGTGATCACTGCTAACATGCCGGATCACGGCGTCCTGGCCGGTGATCTGGGAGCGGTGGTCGACGTCCACAGCCGCCCCCAAAGAGCATATGAGGTGGAGTTCGTGAACCCGGATGGCACCACGCGGGCCCTCCTCACGCTGGCTCCCAGTCAGATACGTAAGCTTTCACTGGGCGACGTGCTCACCACCCGCCAGTTGCCCCTGGCTGCCTGACGTTGGGCGCTCATTCTAAACGGGCGCGCGACATCACCACGTAGAAGATGCGAAATGGGTGGGCGCGCAGGGATGGGCTCATGGGCGGGTCTCGATCAGGAGTGGTCTCAAGCGCCAGGCGATGGGTGCACCTGCCTGCTCCCGCGTGGGGAAACCCTGGCAGCCAGCGGGTAGGGTTTGATCAGCACCTCCGAGGGAATTAGCAGCCCCTCGGCCAGCCGGCGGATCATCGGCAAGGTCAGCGGCCGGCGTCGATTCAGGATCTCCGAAACGCGAAACCGGCTTCCGATGTACGGTTCGAGATCGCGCCGAGACAGACCCAGCCGCTCCATCTCGTACTCAATGGCCTCAATCGGGTCGGGGGAGGGATGCGATGGTGCTGCGCTTCGTAGGCTTCTACCAGCATCACCAGGATTTCCAGGCGGTCGGCCTCAGCCGTGCCCGGCTCAGCCTCAAACAGGGCCTCGATCTCCTGCAGCGCGGCGTCGTAATCTGCCTCGCTGCGGATAGGCTTGATGTCCATGGTTTGCTCTACTCAGATCCTTGTGGCATCAATCCGGTCTTACTCCTCATGCGTTCCGACGAACCGCGAAGCCCAGCATGTGGACCAGCCCGCGCACGGGCCAGGGCCAGGCACGCAGCGCATTGTGGACCGGCTCGAACAACAGGAAGATCAGCAGGCCGTAGAGCGGCAGCATCCACAAGTAGGTCGTGCCCCGCAGGGTCCAGCCGGTCTGCCGGCCGGTTAGCTTCTCACGCGAGGCCGACCAGACGATCTCGGTGCACCAGCCAAGCAGCCCATACAGCAGGGCGCGTATCATCATCTGCGCTGACTCCATCGAAGACAGCCGGTCACTTCCTCACCTGCCGTCGGAAGCGGTAGTTCTCCCAGTTGCTGCCCCGCTCGCCGGTCGACTCCCAGCCGTCCTTGATCAAGTCGGAGATCAACTCCTTCACGATTCCGCCGGCTCTCTGGTTGGTGTTGTCGAGCACCTTCCAGCGCGGGGTGTGGGCTATCTCCTTCCACGGCTGGGACCGGGCAGCGACGTACGGGCCGTGCGGTCCGATAGCTTCGGCCTCGAAATGGTAGCTGTCGGTGATCAGCCCCGTTTCCCAGCGAGCCACGATCTCACACGTCTCCCAGCGGCCCTGCGCGGGGTCGGCATGCGGATTTTGGGGCCGGCCGCACTTGTAGCAGAAGGCCGCGTTGTCCGGTAACTCGGTCCCGCAGTTATAGCAGTACATCGCTCGATCTCCGGGAGGAAGACGCTGTGTTCGTGTCTCACCCATGAGCGGCCGTCCGGTCCGGTCAGGCGACGAGCGTCTGCGTGCCCTGCCAACGCCCGCCCGGCGCCAGTTGGATGGGGGCCCCGACGGTCGCCGCCTCTACACACACGAACCGTCGATAGTCTTCCGGCTCCAGGTCGGCCATCGTCGCGCATTTTGCTGCGGCCGGATTCCACACCACGGCATCCGCGAAGCCCGCTTTTTGCACGACCGTTGTCCGGCCCGCCTCCACCACGCGCGCCTCGGCCGGCGCGTTGAAGTAAATTCGATTCACTTCGCCCGGGAAGTCAATCTGCGCTGAGACCTGGTGAGCTTCGACCCCGCCGGCCGCGGCATCACGATACCGCAAGCCGGCCAGCCCCGCCACTAGGGTGGTCGTGATGTCGGCCACGGCGAGGTAGGTATGGAACGCGGCGGTGAACTCGAATGGCTCGGCGCCGGTGTTCGTCACGGCGAGCGTCATCGACAACTCGCTCCCACCTATCGCGACGGCCAGCTCTGCCAGGAACGCGTGGTCCCATAGGCGCCGGCTGTCCTTGGTATCGGACAGGCGGAACGTCGCGCGCGCTCCCTCCCCGGCAACCTCCGCGCCGGCGAACTCCCAGGGCATCAAGCGCACCAGACCGTGCAAGGGCAGTGGCCCCGTAGTCCCAAACTGCGGGAACACCACCGGCACGCCACCGCGTATCGGCGCGCCGGCACGAAATGCCGACCTGCGGCTCAGGAACAGGCGCTCCTGGCCGCCGGCCGGAACCCACGATACAACTTGCGCACCGTCGAGGTAGACCTCGGCCCGCGCACCGTCGGGGGCGACGAGCGTGAGCCTGGGTAGATCGCCAGTGCCAGGAGCGATGGCAGACACAGGATCCGTGGTCGGAGGGTTCATGTTGGTTTCCTTTCTTTGACGACTGCGGCTAAGGCGGCAGTCAATCGGTCAGTCCTGGCGCATCAGCTCGCCGGCCGCCTGCTCGAGCTGGCGGATCGCCTCGTCGATGTGCTTGAAGACGCTATCGTGCAGCGGGTCTTCTGCGAGCAATGCCCGCCGTCGCCGCAGGGCTTCGACCATCGCGAGCAGGTCGCGCGCCAACCCTTCATCGAGTTCATCATGTTCTGCCATGTTTCACCATCCTTGTAGGCATACCTCCCACGCGTTCCGCTTTAGTACTGCAACCGCAGTTGCTGGAGCGGGGCGACCGGAGCCGGGCGACCAAGGTCGCTGCAACCATCGCAAAGTCGCTCTTCAGCGACTGGGACCAGCCTGCGCACCAGCGCAGGCCTCCGGAGTCGACGCAGGTCGACTTGGCGAAGGTTGCCGCGGTTTCCAACCGCCAGGCGAGATAAACTGCGGTTGTAGTGTCAGGAACCCTACACGGGAAGTGTTTCGCGGCACAATGGAAACTTGTTGGGTCATTGAACACCTCCTCCTGCGGCGATCGTTGGGTCGACATGCAAGAACAGCTTGTGGACCCGCCCGGCTAAGAGATGATGATTCGGCAATCCAACGCCCTGGGCCTGCCGATTGAGCGGCTCCTGCCACTCAGCCTCACACTGCGGACACTTTTGCCCTGAAGTAGAAGTATCACCGATGAAGTAGATGAAAAGCAAATGGGTCTTCAATCCGTGTCCGTGTAGGAAATTCAGGATAGCCAGACGATTGCAGAATTGATAGTAAGGTCCCAACCAATCGTATTCGACGGGCACATCGAGGGCCTGCTTAGTCGTTGCCATCGCACGTGTGATCTGATCGAGGCTGCGCGGGCTGGTAGCTGCGCAAGGCGCCCTCAATTCGGTCAACTGCGCCTTGGCCTCTACCAGCAGAAGCTCTCGCCCGGTACCCGTCGTGACCCAGCCAACCGCGTCCCAATTGTGTATGCCTGATCCCTGCGGCCAAAACTCCCGCCATGCCCGCTGGATCGGCCAATCCTCCGGCAGGAACGCCAGCCTCTTCCACTCAACCAGTATTTCGGGCCGGCCTATCGCGGGCAAGCGGGGCAACCACTCGACCGGCCCGCGTCCGCCGATCGCTCTCAGCACCTGCGCGTCCAGCACCTCCCGGTAGCCATCCAGGTACTTCTTGAGTTGAAACTCGCTGCCGTAGCCTTCACCTATTTTGCCCACGCGTCCCCCCCTCTTCAACTGTCCGCAACGCCCGGCCAAATGACGCCCCTCGCCCAGGCAAGCAGGGTGGTCGCCAGGCCGGCGGAGATCAGCCAGGCGCGATGGCTCCAGGCGGCGGCGGCCATGATTGCGAAACCTACCAGACGCAGCGCTTGCATCGCGGGCGTCATGTAACGGCGCACGTACCGGCCGAACGCCAAAGCTCGCAGGCGATCGAGGCCGGCAAGGCCGGCCGGGTCTGCGAAGCGCAGCAACAAGGCCGAAACGAGGATCGATGGCACGAAGCCGATAGCCAGCGCAATGACCGGTCGCCGGCGCCATAACAAGTATAACGCCGCGCAGCCCGTGCCCCAATCGGCCACCAGCTTGAGGGGGTGGATTTGGTGGTACAGAACGCGTTCCCGGCGATCCATCAGCGCATCAACTCCTAATTCGCAAGGGCAGGGACGACCTCAGCGCGCCGGCCGAGCAGCCCGTGTGGTAAGGCGCCTGTCATCTTCAGTGCGGCTTGTAGGGCGGTATACTCGAAAAGCTGCCCAGGTCCCACTCGACCCGGCTGCCGCCGTCGGTCAGGATCAGGGTCAATGATCCCACGTCTTCCTTCACATCCCACAGCATCAAGAGCGGTGTCTCCACGCCCGGGTTCACATCATTGAAGACTGTCTGGCCGACCGAGAACTCCCAACAGGCGTAGATCATGGCCATGCGCTCGGTCGTCAAGGGATCGGAGAAGTCATAGATGCGCCCCTTGTCGTCCTTTAGCATGGGGGACAGTGAGGCGTTCATGTCCTGCGTTCCAGAAGCCAGGTTCTTCGCCAGCACAAACACGATGGCATAGCGTCCCATCGCCACCTTGGAGCTATCATACTCATAGACGGCTTTCTCGTTCTGTACTCGCTCCGCCTGAATCTCCCAGGTGCCGATGAGCTGGCGCGTGTGCAGGCCGGCGCGTGAGGCGGGAGGCGCGGATGTCGGCTTGGGCGCGGCCGTCGGGACAGGCGCCGGGGTCGGACTGGGCGGAGGCGTGATGATCAGCTGGGCCAGCTCCACGCTCGCCATGTCTCCGACTGTAGTGACCACGGAGGCCGCCACCCAGGCACTCTTGCCCGCGATGCAGCAGATCTCGAACCAGCTGCCGTCGCTGTTCCGGTCCTGGATGGCGTAGGTTTCGCCCGCGCTTGTAGAGCCGACCAACGGGTAGTTGGTCCCCGGTCCGCTGCGTAGGTTGACGACTTTGGCGGTCATGGCCGAGGGACCCGCAGTTGGCGTGTCTGGTGGTTCCGTGGTAGGCGTGTCCGCGGTAACAAGGGTCGCGCTTGGCGCAGACGTGCCGGTGGGTGCAGCAACCGGGGTCGCTGCGTCCGCGGCAGACGGCTTCTCGCCGGTGGCGGTGGGCGGCAGCGGTGACAGTGGGACCGTCGCGGATGGCGGCGCCGTAGGACCCGGCGCAGGCGGTTGTGTCGTCTGCGCGGCGAGCGTCGCCTTGACTGCCTGCTCTACAAGTTGCTGTACCTGGTCAGAAGCCGGGAGTGGGCGGGGGCCGCAAGCGGCCAGCAGGAACATGGCTGCAACGATCATGGCGACTCTGCCTGATGAAACCATTTTTCCTCCAGGCGCGGAAATCAGAAAGGAGGCTGTTCTGGCCCGCGAACCATGTACAGCCAGATCGCTATTCTAAAGGGAGTCCTACTTTCACACCGGGACTCCTCCACGGCGCACGTTGAGCAGAAATGGCGTCTGCTCAGGCTCGATACGCTCACGGGACAAACCGTCCTGCGCTGAGGCCAGTATAGAGCGGGATGCCCGGATCGGTAATTAGCCGAGCGGCGGCGGGCAGGGGCATTTCACTTTCCATCAGGGCTTCCCTGCGGTTGGGCGCCGGCGGCCCATGAGCCTTTGGTCTCCTCCAGCACCCAGTCGATCACGGCGAGAAACTGCGCCCGGGTTGCTTCTGCGCCCAGGGCCGATAGGGGCAAACTCGGCCGCCGGCCGATCGCGCTCTCCGGGATGGCTACGCCGGGGATCTGGTTCAGGCGATGGAGGAACTCCAGGCGTTTGCTCTCCTCCATGAACGGCGGCTTGGTTTTCAGCATCTGAAACAGGATCTCGACGCGCCCGTAGGTCCAGACCGCGATCGACCAATGGGGCGCTCCCTCGTGATCGAGCATCGGGAAGAACGACCCGTCCCGGCTACCCTGACCCCACCAAACGCGCAGTTTCCGATCCTGAGCCCACTCCAGGATCCTTTGGGCTACCTGCGCCACATCGCTCCCATGCCGACGGTCCAGATCGTCTGCAAACGAAGCCCAGTCCCACGTACGAGCCTGGCCGACGATACCGGCCTTGTTACCTTGCGCCGCCGACGTCTTGCCCGGCAACTGCTGCACCGTCGGGCGGCACGCGTCCTCCAACCGGATCAGGGCGTCGATCATCTTGTCCTGGATCTCCGGCCAATGGGCTTTGTCTTGCAACCCGCCACCGGATATCGGATATCGGATGTAACTCCTAAGCCGGTCCTCTGGGCCGCGATCCCACAGTAAGGGCTCGGCGAACGTGCCCTCGATCTCTTTTCGGTGTGCATCAAACTGGTCGAAGATGGCGCGAGTCTCAGTTGGCGTGTTACAGACCATCTCTAACTGCACTTGAGCGCCACCCATCAGGATGACGTAGTTGTAGTACAGTCCGGCCCGCCCAGCGCCCGTGCTCAGCCAGTTGTCAGTCGTCGGAGACCTGTTTTCGTGAAGCGTTGTCCGCGCCTTGGCCCTTTCCAGCAACTGCTCCCAGAACTCACGGCGTCTGGCGTAGCGCGAGGGCTGCGCGTCGCCCGTGGCGGTTGGGGCCGGTTCGGGTTCCGGCCAATCGCCATCTGGGATCGTCACCTTTTCCAGATCGGGCGCCAGGGTTTTGCCGGTGAATAGCTCGGTGAAAGCGTCTCGTACCACGCGAGCCATGCGCTTGCGGCGCGTCTGCAGAAAATCGGAGTAGCCCATCTTTTCCCAGCCAGGCGCCAGCGCGTGCCAGTAGTACATCCGGGACAGGTCCTCGGGCTGGAACTCGCCGCCCTCTTGCGGCCGGAAACGTGCCAGGTATTTCGGCAGGTAGGCGGCCGGCGCGCAGTCGCTGATCTCTATATTGTCCTTCCACTCGACCAGGGCGAAGTTGGCGAGCTGGTTCGCCTGCTGCTGATCTGCCACGCCGATTTTGGTGAGATACTTGCGCGGGAACAGGTGATGGCGTTCCAGTGAGGATTTCTTTGCCTGCATAGCCGGGTCGAGCAGGTCGGCAACCTTTATCTTTGAGAAGAGCACGCGCGCGTCGAGCAGGTTGAGCGCGGCGTAATAGGCAAACAGCGATGGGGCACGGGCCGACGAGATCGACAGATCATTGGGCAGGGTGATCTGCCAGTAATCCTCCGTTAACGTATCGGCGATCACCTTCCGCCATAGCGCCACGAAGCCGGATGCGTCCTTGACGTCGCGCAGTCGCGCCAGATCTTGCTCCATGCGCGTTTCCGTCGAGGCGGTATAGCGTCCCGTCAGCGCGGCCGCGAAGAACCACTGGGCCATCACATCGCGCAATGCGTCGTGATCGACTCCGTAGTCGTACTTGCCGATGAGCCACAAGACGTAGGTGTAGAGGATGGCGGTCTTGGACGTGATCATGTCGCCGTTGCGATAGCCGGCCCTCAGCAAGACCTTGAGGAAATCCTTCCAGTGTTGCACGTCGAGGACGCGCTCCTGAGCCTGCTTCAGAATCGCAAACTGCTGCTCGCGTCGCTCGTCCGAGAACACCTCAGTATCCAGGTCCTTGCCCCGTAGCAGCGAATAAACATACCTCAAGCGAGAGCGCCGGAACGCGAAACCCACATCCACTCGCAGCAGTTGATCCGGGGCAGGCTGCAGGAAATGATTGAAAGGCGATGCGCCCCCGGCGACTGGCGTCTTGGCATCCCGGCAGAATCTCTCCAGCGCCGCGCGCCCCTCATCCCAGAACACGGACATCAGAGTGAGGATGAAATCGGCTTCGTTGAGCGTGGTGCCCTGACTGTTGATGCGCACGAAGACCTCGGCCACCTGCTCCTCGTCCACTGAAGCTGAGAGCACCAGGGCTGTGAACGGGTAGTTAACCAGATTATATAGGTCGCTCAGCGCTTGCGTGACGACCTTCTCATCGCTTTGGCTCCATGTTGGACGAGCTGCTTTCAGATGCGCGACGAATTCGGGCACAAACTGAAAGATACCGGTGGCCGGCGACCAGAGCACGCTGATATCGGGCACGAACTCAGGGTCCTTCTGTACTGCGGCGTCGGCGACCTGGAACCTGCCGTCGCGTGGCCGGAAGGCGATGCGGATGCGCTCCTTGGCGTAGTTCTCGCGCACCACTTCGAGACCCTTGACCACGGCGTAAAGTGACGCCAGCCGCTGCTGACCGTCGACGATCAGCATGCCGGGCACCACCTGCTTGTGATCGGCACCGATCTGCTTGTGGCCGCCCGGCAGCCCGTTGCTCCAGAACAGCAAATAGCCGACGGGGAACCCGCGGTACATGGAATCGAACAGGTCGCGCACCTTCGTGTTCGGCCACACGAAGGGCCGCTGGATCTCAGGTAACCCGATCTGGCCGAGCCTGATCTGGTCAAGCAGTGTGGCGAGGGTGTAGTTGATTTGGGTGAAGAGGGTTGTTGTCGTGGTTTGGTTCCTGCAAACAAACAGCGAAGTTGCCAAGCGTTCCAGGTGTAATCCAACAAGTGATCTGGTCGAACGTGCCAGGATCGTGTGTTAGCTGAACTGCAGGCACAGCTCATAGAAGTGCGACAGGTCAGGATCACCGATTTGGAGCAATGCATCTTCCCATGTCAGGAAGCAGATACGGATAGCGTCGAGTATCGACCGCCACTGTCGTACGAACAGCGGAGCGGGGCCTTTGGCGCCAGCGGCCCCTTCATATGCGGAAATGCGCCGCGCAATCTGATCGGCAATGACCACCTTGCCGTACGCATCCGGGTTGACCTGTCCGCTGCCCTGCGGATGAATGACTATGAAATAGGCTCGGTAGTTGAGTGCGGGCTCAGATTGCAGGATCATGTTGATCATGCAGGCAACGTTCCGCGCCACTTGATCGTAATCTCCCGCGTTCTTCGTGCCGCTAGCCAACGGGCTGCTCAACTTGGCCTCGAAAACGGCCAGATACCGAAAGCTGGCGTCCAACCTGATGCCGGATTTGCTCCCCGAGATCGAGAAATCGCCGACAACACCATCAGCGTGGGAGTGCTTCTCTGCCAGCTTGTCTCCTTGATAGCGAGCGCCAAACGGTGTGTAGAGTTGGCCTTCGGAATAAAAGCGAGCATCCTCAGGAAATGGCAGGAAGTTCCACGTGCCCGTCCCGCGGCCTGCCCTCCACTCCTTCAGCACCGCCCGCAGCAGCCAGCCTTCGTTGAAGATCAGGGTGGGTGCAAACATGCTCTTTGGCTGCCCGCTGTTTATTAGACTGTCATCGTATAGGGCCATGAGTTGACGGATCATGTATCAGCCTTTGCCTGGGTTCGCAGCACGTCACTCGCCGGCTTTCCAGCTCCGTACCGTCTGCCGCTGAGCCTCTGTCTCTGGCGAAGTCTTGTAGCCATCCGGCGTTCCCTTTCGCAAGCGCGCGATTTCGGCCAGCGCCTGCTTGCCGGATAGCCCGTGCCTGACCAGATAGCACCCGACGACAGTGCCCGTCCGCCCAACGCCTCCCCAGCAGTGCACATACACGGTTTCAGCTCGACCCAATTGCCGGTCAATCGCGTCCAGAATCCCGGCGAGAGCGTCTTTTGTCGGAACAGTCAGATCAGGAACAGGCATACGACGGTATTCAGGTGCGCATCCCAGGCTCGTTGCCCCCTCTGCTAATAGCTGGGAATACGGTTTCAGCTCATTTTCCTCTGTCAGGTCGAGAAAGAAGGTCACGCCCGCAGCCAGCATGCGGCGCAGTTTTTGACGGGCCTCGTTTTCGTGCAACGCGCCCGGGTATTCTCCGGCCAACAACCGCCCGGGAATCACCCAGTAGGAGTCGGGAATAGGGGGAGGGTAGTCAGTACAAGAGACGTGGCCGCCATTGGGCATGATGAACCTCGCAGTGATGCAACGTCGTTCAGTAACTGTGTTCGTCCCGCACAAATGCGCCTGCCCTTCCGAGTGACATCGGCCGTCACCACTCCTTGCGATCAATCCTCAAGGTGCGCCTTTACGTAATCAACAAACGCTTGCTTGGAGTCGCGGTTCCGTATGGCTGCGTCGTACAAACATTTGCCGCACTGATCCCATCGATCATGGTCTCGCTTATATTTCCAGTACTCGACAAGGCGATCATGGATAAAGCCGAGGATCCTGTCCCAGGTAAGTATCTCCGTATGCTCTGGAGTCGGATCGCCCCCTCGCTCCCCAATAGCGAACAGGCGGGCCCTGACAGAGCCTTTCTCATACTTCCCGCTACTGCGTCACGAGCCGCACGACCTGGGTCCCCTTCTTTCGGATCCGGTCAATTCGCTCATCCGCCCGGTTCCGTCAGCTTGCCCAATAACTTCTCCGCCTCCTCGCGTGCTTTCTCCGACGGCGCCTGCTCAATGAACGCCCTCAGTGTCGCGATCACCGTCCCCCCGCCGATGCCCTGCAGCACCGACCCCGCCAGCCAGCGGATGCGCTCGTCCTCATCGCCCAGCGCGGCGACAAGTTCGCCGATGGCCTCGGGCGTTGCTTTGTTACGCAACGCCATGACCCGGCCCAGGCGCTGGATGTAGGTACCCTCGGGCAGCGAGGGGATCAGAACCGGTTGGGCCGGCGGCTCCGGCTTCGGCGGAAGGCGCGCCGGCTCTGCTTTGAGCGGTGTGGCAGCCGGCGCGGCCGGCGCGCCGAACAGGTTGGACTGGCCGGCGCTCGTCTCGGGTTCTGCAGCAGGAGCAAGTTTGGCAGCGGGTGCGGGTGCCTGAGCCGCGCCGAACCGGGGAGGCGTGGGCGTTGCAGGCGGGACGGTCGCCTGGTACGTTGCGCTGGTTTCGGCCACCCGACCGGGCGCAGCCGCCATTTCCTCTGGATAGTTGCGCACCACGACCGGCCCCAGTTCGGCCTCCAGCCGATCCCACGCGTCCAGCACCAGCCGCCGTGTGCGGTACTCGCCGAACGCCTTTTCCTCTTTCTCCTTCAGTACGCGAAAGGTCTCGCCGGGGAAGTCCGGGCCGTAGACATCCTTGGGGTCGAGGATGTAGCGCAGCTCGTCGCGCGTCAGGCCGTAGAGCCGGGTGTAGTAGGCGTCGAGCTCGGCGCGCAGGACGGCACGGCGGTCGTCGTCCCACTTGGCTGGCGCAAACGGCGGAGGGCGCTTGTCGCCACCGGCCCAGTCGGGTGGGTCCCAATCGTGACCGCTCGTAGCCTTGAGCCAGGCTTCGTGCTGTTCTGTCAGCTTCGCCTGCAACGTCTCGTCGGCATCGGCCCACAGGTCGGCCGCGAACGGCGCCATGTCCCAGGCAGTGTAGATCAGTTCCAGGACGCGCGGGGCGATGAAGGAGACATCGGCGGCCGAGTGGCAATATGGTGGAATGGCGGGAAGCTGCTTGAAAACATAGAAATTGAGATTTACGCCACCCAGCTTCTGTCTACAGACGAAATCGAAAATTATCGAGTTGACGTTAGCGAGGAGACAAGCTGCGTGAGGTGTGTTGATGGATGAAAGAGTCTGAACAAGATGAATCGAGTCGTTGCTGGCACATGGAGGCAAGCAACAAGCAAGGGCAGTGCGCTCATTAGTTGGGGAAGTCACCTTCTTGAAACACAGAATCCACCGCCACCTCATCCCGCTGGGAACGTCATTGCTCATGACCCAGTACTGTGGCTGGACTGCAAAGAAGGCATCAAGATGCTCGTCTAGAGAGGTTTCGGCCGATTGGCGCTTGCGGACTACGGCCGTGCTGCTAACGGTCACCGTCGCGGCTCGATGGTCATACCCCATGAACATCTTGCCTTCGTACAGTGGAAGCAGCGTCTCCCAACTCATCCTGGAAAAAGCAATGTCCTCCTCATTTAGGAAGAGATGAGCGTCAGCTGATGAGTGAAACATCGTGGACAGCGACAGATTCCAGGGGTTTGCCGCCGGCCTCTCGTTCACAAGCACTGGAACGCGCTGGTATATTGCTCGCGTCAGTTCAGCGTCAGTGCGCGTCCGGAAGACCGGCATTGTCTTTGTGTTCGGGTTGAACAGGGCTATCTCGTCGGGGGCCAAAGTGAATCGCCGCCGTGGATCGGTCAGATGCTCGACACGCGTGGCGTAGAAAACGAACTGACTTTGCTCCACAGGTCTGCCGCTAATAGTCAGTAGAGAGAACTTGTAACTGCGATGGACCCCCGGAAAGATTGCCTCGCGGTTCTCGAAATCGTAGAGGGAGGCCAAGGCGTGCTTGGCAGCCAGATCTCCGAAGAAGTCCTTGGTCGTATCATCGGTAGCTATGCCAGTCGGGACAATGATCCCCGCACGGCCTGGCTGGGCAAGCAGACTCCGTACCAACTCGGCGAAGAGGGCATAGCTGTTGACATCGCCGACAGCGGTCAGTGGGAAGCGGCCCGACTGACGCACGAACTTGCTGGTAGCCTCGGCGGCTTGCTTGGCCTGTGCGAACTCCCGCGCCAACGTTGGATTGCTCTTGGGGAGCCCTTCGATCAGCCGTTCACGTGCAGCCTTGTTGGGTGCAGCAGCAATGTCCGCATCGCGCGCGGCGAAGAACTCCTGCTCTTGCAGCTTGATACGCTCCCACGGTGGGTTGCCCAGCATCACGGTGAAGCCACCGGCCATGAACACGTGCGGGAACTCCAAGGGCCAATGGAAGAACTGATTGCACACGGCCAGCGTCCGCGCGTGGCCGACGACGCGGGGATCGGCTGCGCCGGGTCGGCGGCGGTAGTCTTGCAAGATGGCCGTGGTGGGGATAGCGCCCGCTGCGATGTTTTCGGCAGTCAGGGGCATGAAGAAGGCGGCTGTCCACAAGTCGCAGGCGGTGCGTTGGGTGTCCTCTTCCTGTAGCAGCTTTCGGTAGGCGGCCTGCTTACGGCGCACCTGCGTGGGGGTGTCTTCCGGGCCATCGATCTGGGCCTGCCACTGGCGCACGGCCTCGTCGAGCGCAGCCTGCTCATGCTGGTAGATCATGCCCAGTTGGCCGCCGCGCTCTTCTTTGTTCCGGCGTTTCAGTCCTCGTGCAACGGCATTGTCGTCACCGGTCACCGGGGCGAACGCCTCGTCGGGTATGCCGGCATTCAGCACATTCAGGTCGAACACTCCGACCAGCGAATCGCCGCACTTGATATGCGCGTCCAGGAAGGTCAGCGGCTTGCCCGGCGCGTGCCCCTCGATCCACAGCGCCACCTTGCACAGGTCCACGGCCAGCGGGTTCTTGTCCACGCCGTAGATGCAGTGGATGACGGCCTCGCGGGTCCAGAAGCGCGCCGCCTCGGGCGACGGCTCCTCTTCGCCGGTGTCTACCTGGGCCAGCGCGCGGCCGATGCGCCGGGCGGCGGCCAGCAGGAAATGGCCGGAGCCACAGGCGCTGTCGCAGATACGCAGCGCGAGCAGCGCCTTGATCTGCGCCTCGCGCACTTTGGCGCGAGCTGGAGGAGCTCCGGTTTTCCGCAGGTTCTCGGCGGCAGCCGTCAACCGTTCGGCAATGACGGGGTCCAGCGCCGAGTCCAGCGTCTCCTTGACCAGCTCGCGCGCGGTGTAGTACGAGCCGGTGGTCTTGCGCTCGCTGCCCTGGACGAAGCCAAATTGAGGCCGGCCGCCTTGCGCGAGGATGACCGGGTACTCGTCCAGCAGGCTTTCGTAGACGCTGCCCAGCTCCTCCACGTCCAGCGCCGCGTAGTTGGCCCGCCGCCGCACCTGTTCTTTCACGGGAGTGAAGTAAGAAAGCTGGCGGATGGCGCGCAGCAGGTCGCGGTTGTTCAGATAGGCGGCCTCCAGTTGCCGTGCCCGGCCCATGTCGAACAACTCGCCGTTGAGCGCAGGCACCCCCAGCGCCGGCGCCTGGTTCTCATCGCGCAGAACCTGGAAAAGGCTGCGCAAGCCCAGGTAGAGGTCGTCAAAGCGCTGGGGCGCGCTGAGCGGCTCCTCGGCCAGCCGCCGCAGGCGCGAGATGCTGTAGTGGTTGAGATAGTAGTCACCGCCCCGAGCCCCGCCCTCTCCTTGCGAGAGGGAGGGGGTCAACAGGCTGCGCTCTTCGGCCACCATCAAGAACAAGAACCGGTAGATCAGGTAGAGGAGTTGCTGGTAGAAGCCGGTCGGCGCCAGTTCCCCGCTTGCCGCGGCCTGGCGAAGGTCCCCGTTCTTCGGGTGGCCCAGGAACCCGTTCGCCAGCGTCAGGATCGCGCCCTCAACGGCCTTGCGCAGGCCGTCCCGTATGCGCCCGCCCTGTTCGACGGCGGCCTGGTGATAGCCCTCCAACAGGCAGCGCCCGCCGTCCTCACCGGCCGCGGCCAGCCGGGTGCGGTGCGCCAGGCGATAGAACAGGATGAACTCGTCCAGCCGCTCGCCGTCCAGCATGCCCTGCAGGTCGAACTCGATGTATGCCGGCCGGCTGAAGTAGACGGAGTCACGCAGGAGCCGCAGCGTCGCGCCGTTGGTGACAATACCCCAGAGATCGTCGCTGCGGTTGAGGTAATCCTGCGCCAGCGCGTGGGGCGCCATGGCGCCACGTCCGGCCGGCGGCCGCTCGCCGAGTTTCTGGTCGAAGGCGACGATGTGGACGGGCGGCCCCATATCGTCGTCACCGGCCCGATGTGAGATGGCATAGCTGCGGCCGTCGACCTCGGCCGCCCGGCGTTGGAAGGTTAGCCGGTAGCCCAACGTTTCCAGAAGCGGGATGATCCACGCCTCACGGGTGGCGGTGGTCAGCGATTCGCCATCTTGGGCGCGCGCCCGCCGGCGCTCGAAGGCTTCCCAATAGGCGCGCACGTCGCTCCAGACCGCGGTGACCTCGTCCACCAGCGAGCGTCGCGCTTCCAGCCCGAAGTCGGCCGGCTTTTGCCCCGGCTGGTCGTGGATGGTTTCCAGGAAGTCGGGCGATAGCAGCCCGCCTTCGATGCGGATGGTGAGGTAGGACATTGTCGAGTCCCCGTCCGATCTCAGATGAACGAAAGTGCAGCAGCGTGAATTGGCCGGAATTGGCCGGAATTGGCCATCAATTAGCCGGAATGGGACGTTTTATCGGCCCTATAAGGTTCCAACGTGCGCCACGCGCATGTCCGCTGGAGTCGAGCATCCCGAGGCGCTTGAGAAAGGCGAGATCTTCCCGGACAGACCGTAGGGTTCCACGGTTCAGCCTCTGCTGGATCTCACTCAGTGGCAGTCCTCCACCCTCGGCCAGGAGTTGCAGGATCGCCTGTTGCTGTTCGGTCAGATCATGGCCCACTCGTGTCGGCGGCAGGTAGCGGCTGGGGCGGAACCGGACAACAAAGCCCCCTGCTGTCTCCCGAAACTCAGGCCTCGGCAGACCGGCCTGTTCCGTGAGTTCCGTCATCTTGATTGTGCCGCGTCCCCATGCCTCTATGATGCCCCGGCGGTAGAACACCCCCGCAATCAGGGGGTTCCAGAGCAACGACTCGTGGGGCTGGTACAGGTCTTCCACGGTCAGCCCGAAGTGCAAGGTGCCCGATGAGGTGATCTCCAGCCGGTCGGCGTAGATGGCCAAGCCGATGGACCCGCCGCCGATGGCATAGTCGCGATGGCAGAGCGCGTTCGCCACAGCTTCGCGCAGCGCCAGCGGCGGGTAGAGGGGATCATCTATCCGCTCGAACAGGTTGGGCACCACGCGGCCGGCCACCGGCAGATTGTCGCGCAGAAACCGGTCGGCGCGCACCAGCAGATCGAAGGCGTTGCCATGAAACTGCCGGTTGTCGAGGAACTCGGTCTTGTCGGTGCCCTTGAACCGGGCGATCCGCAGTAAGCATTGGGGATAGTCGGGCAGCAGGCGGTCCGGCCTGGCAAACAGTACCACCGCAGCGCGCAAGATTTGGCTGTCTTTGATCAGGCCCAGGCCGCGCAAGATCTCGGCCAGGTCCCGTGTGCCGGGATCATCGGCGCGGCCGCGGCGGATCGCTTCCTCCAACGTCCGCACGATCTCGGCAGCGTCCAGGTCGGCAATCGTCCAGCCCGTCGCTAGCTCGCTCTCCCAGCGCACGGTGCTGTGAAGCTGCTCCAACAAGATCTGGCCGTATTCTTCGCGCGAAAGCTGACGGTTGGTCGTCCCCACACGACGGTATGCTTCCCCGTGGAAGGTATGAGGCCGCCGGGCGCCGCGTTCGATGGTCACTGCCAGGACCTCACGCCCGGATGCCAGTGCGATCCGCTCGATGCTGGGCAATACTGGCGGGTCTATCGCGCGCAACTCGTGCGCGATGTCGGCCAGCGTCTTGTCGCTGACGTCCTGGCCGACGATGTAGCCCTGCGCATCGACGCCTAAGAGCACCCGCCCCCCGCGATGATTGAGGAAGGCGCAGAGAGAGCGGACGGCCTCCGTGCGCTGCCCGGTCGACAGCTTGAATTCCTGCGTCTCCGATTCACCTTGTTCGACCCAGGCCTGAACTTGTTGAAGGCTTGTCATCTGCTCACTCCACTCGATACCACCGGCAGCAGCACCACGAGCCCCAACAGATCGGGCGGCATCTGCGGCTCGATCTGCATCAGCTTCGCGGCGGAACCCACCATGTCCGCCAGCCGGCCGTGCTCTTCCGCCAGCCGCGCGGCCCGCTCCGACAGCAGCTTGGCCAACGGCCCCTCCAAGCACGGCCACCAGCCCAGTGTCTCTCGCAACACTTCCTGGCGCTCGGCAGCGGGCACTGAGACGGCATCGAGCTGCCCGTCCAGCAGGTGTAGCGCCTCCGCGGGCTCAAGCTCACTTGCGTCGGGATAGATGCCTTGCACGCCCCAGGTCAGAGTCTCCTCGGCGAGGGTCGCCGCGGCCTCGTCGCCTTTGATGTGGAGATAGCGCAAGCGCAGGAGGAACAGCGCCGTGCGTCGGCTCACCCGCCCTGTGCGGATCACGCCGCAGCGCGCCGCCGGCTGGTCTGGCCCAGCCGGATGGAACGCCAGGTCCAGCAGATGCTCGGCCAGCCCTTCGACTAGCGGGTGGTTGCGTCCCACGTAGGCCAGGTGCTCGGGCGCCGGCGAGCGGAACGTGATCGGCCAAGTGGGGGGCACACTCCCCAGGCGCAGCCGTACCGCCTCGGGCAGATCGCCGGTCTGCAAATCATAGCGGCCGCCAGGTCGTTCGCTCAGGCCGAAGGGCAACCGCTGACCGCCCTGCACCAGAAAGCGCCGCACGTGCTCCGGGCTGCCCAGCACCGCGTCGGTCTCGCCCAACGCTCGCTGAACCTCGTCGGGCCGGATAGCGCGCTGAGCGAAGCGGGTCCGGCTCTCGCGCTCACGGTCGGCAGCCCTGGTCCACTCGTCATGCACGCGGCTCACCAGGCGGCCGGCCTCATCGCTCTGGTCAAACAGGCTCATCTGGCCGTCGTAGCGCGTGGTGCGCTCAAACAGCGAGAGCAGCACGGCTTCCATCACCGTCTCACTGTCCATCGGCACGGGTACGTGCACGCCCAGCTCCCGGTAGATGTCGCGTGCCTTGCGCAGCAGCACGTCCAGCACCGCGCCGTCCACCGGGTTGTCCTGGCCAAAGATCATCACGGCTTTGACCAGCGGGGCCGGCTGGCCGAAACGGTCCACGCGCCCCTCACGTTGCTCCAGCCGGTTCGGGTTCCACGGCAGATCGTAGTGCACCACCGCCGAGAAAAGCTCCTGCAGGTTGATGCCCTCGCTGAGACAGTCGGTCGCGACGAGCACCCGCAGCGGCGCGCTTGCCAGCGAATCGATCTTCAGCCGCCGCTCATCCTCAGCCAGCGCGCCGGTCACCGCGACGACGCGTGCCGTGGGATAGCGGGCGGCCAGGGCGCGGCCCAGTTCCTCGGCCAGGTAGTCCGCCGTGGCAATGTAGCGGCACCAGACGATGGGCTGGTACCCCGCCGCCAGCAGACCCCTGACGACCTCGACGGCCTTAGCCAGCTTGGCGTCCTCTGCACCACGCAGCGCACCGGCCACGGCAGCGAATCGCCGCAGGCGGCCCCCGTCGGAAGCGCCCCAGTCCTCGTCGCGTTCTTGGGCATCGAAGACCGCGCTGGGGGGTGCGTCGTTGGCGGACTCGGCCTCGGTGGGGTCGTAAACGAGCGGCGTGAACTCCGCATCGATTGTCGCCGCCTCCAGATCTACGAGATAGGTCTCACCCTCGCCGCTGCTCAGTCTACCATCGCTTCCGGCCCGCTTCAGCAGCGCGACCTGCGCGGCGGCCGGCGAAGAGGATACGCAGCGCAGCAATGCCAACGCCGACCAGAAGCGCATGCGCTGTTTCCAGCCGGTCAACGTCTCGGCCGAGCGTACCAACTCGCCGGCAAACTCGTAGACGGCGCCATAGAACCGGCGGTAGGCAGGCGAAAAGTGGTAGGGCTGCTCCGCGCCGGCCGGGTCACGGGTCGGGAAAGGGGTGTCCTCGCCCATCCAGTGCTGGACGTCGGCGCGCCGGCGTTGCACGAAGTGCTGCGCCAACTGGGCAGTCTGGGCTTCGCTGAGGCCCGACAGGCTGAACTGGCGGAACTCCGGCTGCAACAGCCCGAGGAGAGAGCGGAACGACGATTCGACGCCGCTGTGGGGCGTCGCGCTGAGCAAGACCAGGTTACGCTCGGGCTTCTTCGCCAGCTCGAGCAGCAGGGCGTGGCGCTGTTGCTGCGAGGTGGCGCGGCCGGCCGGCGGCTCGGCTGCGCCGTGCGCTTCGTCGACCAGCACCAGGTCCGGGCAGTGCTGGAGAAATGCGTAGCGGTAGTGGTCGCCCTTCACCGTGTCGATGCTGGCGACGAAGTGGCGGTAATGCGCGAAGATGCTGCGGTCCTGGGGTGTCTGGCGTTCCAGCCGGGCCACCGTGCCCGCCCGGATGACTACGGCGTCGATGTGAAACTTCTCGGCCAACTCGCGCTGCCACTGCTCGCACAAGTAGGGCGGGCAGAGCACGGCTAGCCGGCGCACCGCCCCGCGATCGAGGAGCTCGCGCGCGATCAAGGCGGCCTCGATGGTTTTGCCGACGCCGACGTCGTCGGCGATCAGCAGGCGCACGGTCTTTTGCCGCAGCGCCATCACCAGGGGCACGAACTGGTACGGCCGCGGCCTCACGGACAGATGGCCCAGGGAGCGGAACGGTGCGGCGCCTTCGCGCAGCAGCAGGCGCGCCGACTCGAGCAGAAGCCGGACGGCGGCATGGTCCTGGACATCCTGCGGCGCAGGCAGCGGAAACTCCGCCGTCTCGATGCGCTCGTAGGGAGTTTCGTAGGCCATCAGGTCGGCCAGCGGCTTAAGAACGCCGCACACCTCGCGTGCGCTGCCGCCGATGGGTCGCAGCAGGACCAGGTTCGGGTCATCGGAAGGGAGGACGATCCACTCGCGTTCGCGGTAGCGCACCAGGGCGCCGGGTGTCGTCACTGTCATGCCTGACCCCCTCCCACTCCGAACACGTCAGGATACTGTTTCAGCCTGGCTGCCAGGTCGTCGTCATAGCGGATGACAATCACGCGTTTCCCTAACGCTTTTAGTTCCCGCCGGATCGCCTCATCGCTCGCCTGCTCTTGCGGCTCGTCGAGCACGCTGCCGTCGCAGTAGACGCACACGTTGGGCTCGTAGAAGAAGTCGGGCACTGTCATCACGTCGGGCACAGTGTATTGAGCAAGATCGGGCAGCCGCCGGCCAGTGCGGTGCAGGTGGTCGAGCAAAGTGCGTTCCAATTCCGAGCTGCTATCGGTCAGTTCGCGCAGCCACTCATAGTGCGTTTCGTAGTCGCGCACCGCATCGCCCATCTGCGTGACGCTGCCGGCCAGCGCCAGCAGGGCATCGCGCACGGCATGTCGGTCCAGTAGCCGGTGGTCCCGCTGATTGCGGTAGGACATCAGGCACTCATAGCAAGCCCGGGCGCAGCTGTCGTCGTCTTTTGGGTCGTCGGCGGGTCGCAAGTCGGCGCCGGTGACGGGGTCGAAGTGCAGGACCTCCAACGCTTGGCGGGCGACGGCTGCCAGCGCACTGGGCTCCTGCGCCAGTCGCCGGAGCACTCCCAGGCCACACTCAGCGCCTTCCCAGAACAGGATGCCCAGGTGGTCGCCCTCGCCGATCATTTCGGAGGCCAACTCGCTCTCCTCGACCTCGAACAGCTCCTGGATGCCGCGCGCGAGGGCGTACTGCAAACTTGGCATGAACGCCGGATTCGTGACGTCGCCGATCTGACGTGGATAGACCAGCAAGGCGTTGGCCGTGCCGCGCACGAAGAGCCGCACCTGCGATTTGATTTCCGTCGGCGCGCCTGCCGCCGCGCTGCCCGTTTTCTTGCCGGGTGTCTCATTCTGGCCCAACCACAGCCCGCGCTTCATGTCGAGCCGGTAGCCGGTCTCCTGCCGCCTGCGCCAGCCGTGGTTGATGCGCCACAACGTGGCCGCAGGCGCGTGTACCAGATCGAGTAGCGTCTTACCGTCCGGCCCTCGCACGGTGGCCAGGCGCCGCCGCAGTTCCCCGGCCGGCCCTTCGGCGAAGCGGAAGTTGGTGCGCGTGTCGTACCCCATTCGCATGCGCTCTTCTTCATCGCTGGTGATCCGGTCGCGACGCTGGGTGCCGACGGTGGGCATTTCCAGCAGGTGCGCAACGTAGCAGCCGGAGCACTCGAGTGAGCTCCCGCAATTACGGCACTTCTCGTCGTTGACCGCTTCGCCCTCGTGAAGGTACCCGCAGTTCTGGCACAGCTTGGCACGCACGAAACGCTTTTCGGGATCCTGGCTCGGCAGCCAGACCCGGCTGACCTGATACTTCGCCCCTTCGTGGTAGATCACGTTGTCCGGGGCGAACTCGTTGATCGCCAGGAAACGTGGCCGCGCGATAAATTCGCCCTCGCTGCGGCTGGAGATGAAAACGCGCACGGGGAGGGCGGGGAAATTGTAGCCGGGCAGGAAGCCCTCGCTGGCCAGATAGCGGTAGGCGTAGAAGTCCGACTCCTCCACTCGCACGTTCTGGCAAGTCAGGAGCTGCAACTGGCGACTCGCCTCGCGCATGGCCGTTTCCGCATCCTTGATAGCCTCCGCGCTGGCCTTGCCCGCCTTCCTGAATAGACCCAAATGCTTTTGCTGGGCCGCCACTAACTGCGCCTCGGCAGCGCGATAGAGTTCGCGCCAGCGATCGAAGGCACGGTCGAACGCGCTCGCCGCCCCATCGATCTGGCTTTCCAGCCAACCAGCCTGCTGCCAATCGGCGTCGGCCACATCCGGCCCGCACGCGGCCAGGATCCGCTGGCATTCGGACAGGCAGCCCTGGCGCTTGGCCGGCGTGAGCGCGATCTGATCCTTTACGGCTTGCTGCAGCGCCAGGTCAGGCTGCTCGGCGTCGATCACCTCCAGGATCGAGCCCTGACCCTCCGTCAGGCTGAGGCCGGCTGATGCGAGCCAGGTTGCGTGCATGTGCGCCCTTACGAGGTCCTCGTTGCTGAGGTCCAGCCGGGGCGCGGTCACCTCGCCGGCCACCATCTCATTTCGGCGCCGGAAGAAGTACTGGTCGTGCCCGCTGCCGGTCGAGCAATAGGCCAGGATCAGAGCCGGCTGACCGGCCCGGCCTGCCCGGCCGCTGCGCTGAGCGTAGTTGGCCGGCGTCGGCGGCACATTGCGGAGATGTACGGCGTTCAGGTCGCGGATGTCAACACCCAGCTCCATGGTCGGCGAGCAGAACAGCGATGCCAACCGGCCCTTGCGGAACGCGTCCTCGCGCTGCTGGCGCACTTCGGGCCTCACCTGGGCGGTGTGGGCGCCGCCGCTCATGCCGCTGAGCAGCGGACCGGCGTTGCGGTAGAACCCGGTGAAGAAGCGGTTGGCCTCTCGCTCCACCACTTCGTAAGTCCCACCCCGCCCCCGATAGCGCCGCAACGGATTGGCCACCGGTTTGCCGTCCCCCAGCTGCCAGAGTAAGGCGCTGGCTTTCAGGCGCAGGCCCCCCTGGCGCCCGGTGATCGTGCCCTCATCGGCGCGGATCAGGAGACCGCTTCCGGCCAGGGCGTTGGCGATGGCCCTGATGAGGGTATCGTACGCAGCCGTCTCCAGTTCACGGTCGAGTTTCTCTTTCAAATACCCCTTCAGCCAGCGGCCGATCACGCCGCGTGACGAGAGGCTGAAGTCGCCGCGCTCCCGATCTTCATCGGGCAATACGAAGAACGAAGCGAAGCGTAATTGCTCATCGTCGCTGAAGGCCCATTGCTCATCCAGGTACTCGATGGCCCGGCGCTTAAGCTCATCTTGCGCCGGCCCACGCTTGAGGCATGCGACATCGATGGTGGATTGGCGGCGCATCTCGTCGAGGATCGTTCGCAGCACTTCGGCGCGCTGGACTACAGTCAAATCAGCCATGAAGGCCACCCGACCCCAGATGTCCTCACGTGCAATCAGCGACTCCAGCCCGTGGTAATCTATGTGCAGCAGCCCGCACTGCTCCAGGTTGGGCTGCACCATGCGCCAACCCCGGCGCAGGTCCTCGTAGAGCCGATACTCGACCACCTCCCGGAAAACCTCGTCCGTCCTGACGGCCTGTTGGCTGCCCGGATCGAGGTCCTTCTGTTTGGCGTAGTCCCGGAGCTGCAACGCAAGCGCATCGACGACGCGACCGGCGACCTCCTCGAAGCGCAGTTGGCCGTGCTGCGTCAGCGCCCGGTGCAAGGCAGCCCGGATCAGCGCCACCTGGACGAAGTCATTGAAATGACCAGCCTGCAGCGAGGCGTCCTGCCGGTTGTCGGTGAAGCTGAGCACCTTCTGCGCCTCGCGTGGGAGATCTGTGTTTCGCATCGCGCCAACCGTGGTCAGGGTCAGCAGGGTCGTCGCCGTGCTGCGGCCCTCACTGGACAGCGCCGACAACTTGCGGAAATCCTTGGCATCGCGGCGGGTATATGCCTCTCCGCAGGCCAGGCACAGCATGAACGGTCGCGGCACGAACCAGCACGGTAAGGCGCCCGGTGTGGCGTCATCTCCCAGCTCGCCATTCGCTTTGACGTATAACGGCACGGGCCGAAAAACTGCATAGTCCTTCTTGAGCTTGTCGGGCCTGGCGGGCTCGAACCAATGCTCGGGCAAGGCGGCCGTCTCATCTTGCCAACGGCCTTCCAGGTCCGGCATGACGTACCCGGCGCCGTCCTCATCGTCGCCATTCCCCATGTTTCCTTCTGGTCGGGGCAACAGGCGATGGCCCTCCTTCTGCAAATTGGCGGCGTAATATTCTTGTCCGCATACGCGGCAGAATTGGAGCGGGTAGAGCAGGCGATCGCCTCCGCCAGGCGCGTAGAATTGCCCCTCCAGGGTCAGCAGCCGGCTCTCGGGCCGCTCCAACGTGGCATAGACTGAGCCGCCCTGGCTGATGAACTGGTGGAGCTTGAAGGCGAAGGCGTTGTTGCCGTCTGGCAACGGGGCCTGGTTGCCGAGGAGCAGCATCTCACGCAGGCGTGCGACGCACGTCTCGGGTGCGACGCCCGAAATCTCGGCCAGTTGCCGCGCGCCTTCGGCCAGGGTTATGGGCACACGGCGTCGCAGGACGCCAGCCGCATCCTCCTGCAATCCGAAGCTGTCCTCGATCCAGGCACTTAGCGGGTTGGCCGCGAAGACGGACCAATCGCCAACCGGTGGAGGAGGCGCTGCCAAAGCTTGTCGTAGCGCCCCTGCGTCTGGGGAGCCGGCGTATGGGATGACCCGGCGCAGCGTCTCCTCCACGACATTCTCGGCCTTGACCGATACCCCGAAGAACTTACTGGCGAAACCCGCTACCGCGTCGCGGCGTTCCCCCTGCGATCCCGCGCTCACCATCGTGGCGCTGGTGCCGATGCAGATCAGCTTGGGGTTGCCGCTGCGCTCTCGCACGCGCCGGATCAGCAGCGCCACATCGGCGCCCTGCCGCCCACGATAGGAATGTAGCTCATCCATGACGAGAAAGCGTAGGGCCGAGGTCGCCTGGTCTACGAAATGGCGTTCCCGCGGGCGCACCAGCATCAGCTCCAGCATAACGTAGTTTGTTAGCAGGATGTGCGGCGGGTTCTGGCGGAGGCGTAGCTTCTCCTCATCCGATTCCTGTCCCGTGTACTTGGCAAAGCGCACCGGCATCGGCTTGCCTGTGCGTTTCTGATAGCCCTCCGCCAACTGCCGCAGGGCATCCTCTTGGGAGTTGACCAGGGCGTTCATGGGATAAACCACGATGGCCCAGACCTTGGCTTGCCCGGGGTTGCCGCGCAGCACAGCATCGAAGATCGGCAGGAAATGGGTCAGGGTCTTGCCGGAGCCAGTACCGCTGGTCACAACGAAATGCTGCCCTGTCAGCCCCTTGCGGACAGCTACTTCCTGATGACGATAGAGGCGAAACGAGGAGCCGCCCTCGTCCCGAAAGATATCGGCGCAGCCGCCGTGCAACACGCCCGCAGCCGCCAGCGCCTCCACCGTGGCAGCCTTCTCGTAGGCAGGATTGAGCTGCAACAGCGCATCTGGCCATAGCGCGCGTTCACCCACGATTTGCCGGGCAACGTATGCTCGAATGCTGTCGTCGGCGATGGAGAGGAAACTCTGGACGTACTGGCCGTAGCGCTCAATGACCTCGCCGTGGATGTCGAAGATGTTCATTACGCGACTGCTCCTGAACGCGTGAACCGCTGACGGTGACAATGACGGATGGAACGGCGGACGAGGAAGAAAAAAGGCCACCCCATTTGAGTGGGGCGGCCCAATGCAGGATGTTCAGGGCTGCCAGGGCGCCCCTTGCCCTGGCCACTGCCCCGCATGCTCCAGCCGCGCGAGGCGTCTGATTTGTGCTTACTCTACCACAAGCGGCGGCAATCCGCAATGCATATGAGAACGAAGAACGGACAGGATCGACAGCAAACCAGGGATAGCTTGGCTAACCACTCACCACCCGCCCGCGCCTCACTCCATGCCGGGCGGGGTGACGGAGGTGTTCTGGATGCTGTAGGGGCTGGTGAGGGCGACTTCGCTGGCCCAGCCGGGCTTGAGGTGGGCGAACAGGCAGTCGGGCGTCATGTCCATGACGCCACAGAGCGGATCGCCCCACACGTTGCCCGGCCCCCATTCCCAGGCCAGCCAGCCGATCTCGTGCCGGTCGCACTCGGCCAGGAGCGTCTGGTAGTCGACCTCGCCCTCGGCGCTGCAGATGCTGGCCTGCTGCCGGCTGCAGGACTGAGGATCCCCGCCATAGGCCGAAAACTTGCCCAGGATGAGGGGGCAACCCAGGTCGACCGAGTGCTGCAGACGGGAGCGAATGGTTTGAGCGTCGTAGCCGCAGACTTTGGGCCAATAGGGGTAGAGCGAGAAGAGCAGTTTGTGGTCCGGGTCGGACGCGAGCAGAGGGGACGCCGCGGCGTCCAGCACCGCCAGGTTCTTGCCCCAATCGGGCGCGTCGATCACCAGTAGGTGGTGCAGGCCGGCGGCGCGCAGCCGGGCGACGGCCGCGCTGTAGGCCGCGACGAAGGCGGCGCTCGTCACCTCGTCGCTGCCCACCTCATTGCCGATGTTGACCAGCAAATAGGCCAGGTGTTTCTGGAGCACGGCCTGGACCACCGGCCGCACCCAGTAGTCGACCAGTTCCGGCAGCCGCTCCGGGTTCCCGTCGTCGACGTCGTGCAGCTCGACGATGGGGATGAGGTGGTTGAGCCGGGCGTTCGTGACCAGGGCGTCGAGGCGCTCGACGCGCGTCCAGACGCGCGACGTTCGTTGGCACGCCGTCGACGGTGATGCGCCAGACGATGCGCACGCAGTTGGCGCCCGTCTGGCGCATCTCCGGGAAGTAGAAGGTGCCCTCGGGATGATCGAGGTCCCAGACCGACATCCAGTTGACCCCGCGCAGGATGACCTTGTTGCCGGACGGGTCGTGGAGGTAGCGGCCCTGTACGTAGAAGGTGGGCGTGCGACGGCTGCCGTCGCCTGTCTCGGGCGGGGCCTCCAGCAGGGCCTCCCAGGTGAGCGGGCCGGCGATGCCGTCGACCGGCAAGCCGTTGTCCTCCTGGAACTCTTCCAGCCGGGCCAGGGTGAGCGGGCCAAAGTCGCCATCGACCAGCAGCGGTGGCAGCGCGCTGGGCGGGTGCGCGTTGAGCGTCATCTGCAGGGTGACGACGTCGGGACCCGTGGAACCGATCTGCAGCGTCCCAGGCATGGGGACGGGGACCTCCTGGTCTCTGCGAGCTCAATTCACGACCTGGCCGGTGGCAAGGCTGTGAAGGTAGGCGTGTATGGCCGTCAGCTCCTGGTCGCTCATGTTCCGAAATTGCTTCCAGGCCATGAGGTAGCGCAAGCGCAGGGCGACCATCGTGGGCAGCGGGCGCCCGTCCTTATCCAGCACTTAAAATCGTAGAATTACGGAAAAGCTTAACGCAATAATGGCCCAAATGAGATGTAATCTCGCCCACACAAATCCGGGGTCGCGCTCGGGGGGGCGTGCGGAGCCGCCGCGGGCGCGACGCTGCGGTCGCGACGCCGGGCGATGTGACGACTATCATTGTAAGGGCCGCGTCGCGCTTCTAAGCTCTGAGCTATGAACGCGCTGAGCGAACCGGCCACGCGACGCTATGACCTGGACTGGGTGCGGGTGTTCGCCGTCCTGGGCATCTTCGCCTGATCATTACTATCTCGCTCGGCGTGGGCATGGTCCTCACGGTCGCGCTTGTACTCGGTAGCTACAGCAGCGTCCTCGGCTTTCTAGCCAATTCTTTCGCTCGGGCTCCGGACTACTACCGGACCGTTTTCTCCTGGCTCCAGACCCTGCGGGTCAGACACTGATAAGGGTCATGTTTCTTTGCGCTGAGCCTTTCCTGGCCTATCTGCAAGAGCGCGGGATCGGTTGGGTCGCGTGTTGGTACGATGACGAATGGGAATCGCCCCTGTTCCAGGCCGGCTGGAAGAGCGGAACCCGCTTGGGAGAGTTTGTGCTGGCGCAACTGAAACGGTAAGGTGGGGGCCGTCACGCGTTCTCACTCGGCTACGTACGGCGCCAGCTCGTCGATATTGCCAACGAAGTCCTCCAGGTCCTTGTGCCCCAGCATCTGGCGCACGGCCATCGCCTCTCCCAGGTGATACCAGTAATGGTAGGTCGTGCGCCGCAGGAATGTGCCCACGCTCGAGAAACCGGCGCGCAGCGGCGCTTGCATGTCTGCGGTGGTGAGCGAGGCGAGCCATGGGTCGGCCGCCGCGGTGACCGCGCGCCAGATGGTCCACATCTCTTCCAGCGGCGGTGTGCTGGCCGGCTTGCCGTAGGCCAACAACTCATTCAGCTCCGGGTAAAGCAGGCGGTCCTGCGCCCTGTACAACCAGTAGCGCTGTTCCTGCCAGGCCAGGTGACCGACCATCCAACTGATGCAATTCATCGGTCCGAGGCGCTGCCGCGCGTCCTGGTCACTAACACCTGCCAGGCCGCGCACGAGCTCGCTACGGGTGAACTGGAGCTGAAGTATGAGTGGGTGTGCCATCTTGTGCCCCCTTGCGCACCGTAATTTGATGATGCAGTATACTACGCGGGCCGGAATTGGGAGGACTATTGATGGCAGATAACCCACTCGCCAAGAAGCTCAAGCTGATGCCGGGCCAACGGGCGGCGCTTATCGGGGCGCCGGAGGGCTACGTGGCCGCGCTCGCACCCCTGCCCGACGGGGTTGAGCTGCTCGACCACCTGGACGGCGCCTTCGCTGGGATGCAGCTCTTTGTGCGGAACTCGGCTGAGCTGGCCGAGCGCCTGCCCGACGTCCGCCGCGCGCTGAAGCCGGCGGGCTTGCTCTGGATCACCTTCCCGAAGGGCAGCTCCAAGATCCAGACTGACCTGACACGCGACAAAGGCTGGGACGCCGTCGGCCCGGCCGATCTCAAGTGGATCAACCTGGTCTCGGTGAACGATACCCGGTCCGCCTTCTCGCTGCGCCCCTACAAGCCCGGTGAGGCGCGCCAGACCTTCCGCTGAGCCGCGCTGCCTCAGCCCGCTGGGAACCCATTTATGCCGACTCACGAGCTTCGGTGACTCCATCGCCCGGCGCCCCCGACGGGCGGCGAGCGGACGACGTGGCAATGCCTCCAGGCGGAGCCGCTGCGGTGAGGCGCCCGGAGGCGCCGCCTGCGAGACGGCCTCAGCACCCCAACCATTGTCGGCCAGTACACGATTTGACAGGCCCGCCCGCCTGTGATATAAGGCAATCGGTTGCGGAAATCGATTGCGGAAACGGATTGTGGAAATCGGTTGCAGTAAACTGGTGCTTATCGCGTACTCCTCAGATTGACGACGCAGTTCACTCAGCCGGGCGAGCAGGGAGTAGGCAAGGATGGCAAGGATCCGGGATATCGCCGAGCGGGCAGGCGTCTCGTCTACCACAGTATCACACGTGCTGAACGGCAGCCGGCCGGTGCATCCGGACACTGTGGCACGCGTCCGCCAGGCGATCGACGACCTGCAGTATACTCCCAACATGCTGGCGCGCAGCCTCCGCCGCCGGCAAACCAACACCATCGGCCTCCTGATCTCCGATATCGAGAACCCTTACTTTGCCGAAATCGCCTACACAGTCGAGAAGGTGGCGTACGAGCGCGGCTACAACCTGGTGTTGTGCAACACCGATGAGAGCCACGAGAAGGAAGTCCGTTACGTCGAAGTGCTGTTCGCCAAACAGGTGGATGGGCTGATCCTCGCGCCCGTCGCCGGTGACCACAGCTACCTGGCTCCCTACCTGGCGCGCGGCGAGCGGGTGGTGCTGGCCAATCGTTACGTGCCCGATATCGTGGCGCCGACGGTCATCGCGGATGACGAGGCCGCGATGTATGCCCTGGCGAAGCGCTTCCTGGAGGACGGCCACCGCCGGATCGGCGCCATCCTGGGCATGGAGACTGCCAGCACTACCCTCGAACGCCTCCATGCGCTGCGGCGCGCGTTGGCCGAATACGGCCTGTCGCTGGACGACGCCTGGCAATTCCGGGGCCAGTCGCGCCAGGCCGGCGGCCTGGCGGCGGCGCAGGCTTTCATCGCCCTCCCGCCCGCGCAGCGCCCAACCTGCGTTATCGCCTTCAACGCAGTCATGCACGACGGCTTTCTGCTCGGCCTGGCCGACCTGGCACCGGCCCTTCTGGCCGAAGTGGTAACTGGCGCCTCTGGCTTCTCCCTGCTCGCCCGCCTGTGCCCCAGCGCCCGTTACTTAGTGCAGGCACCATCGCACCAGATCGGGAGGGTGGTGAGCAATCTCTTGCTCGATATCCTGTCGGGCGTCACCGCCTGGCATACCGACTGCATTGTCGTCCCATGCACGCTTGTGGATCTAAAACACAGGCCAGCCTGATTCGTTCTCGTAGCACTTCATCTCAACCTAAGTCAGAGGAGGTAGCAGACATGTCCGAGTCAACGAAGATCAGCCGGCGCCAGTTCCTCACCATCTCGGCGGGGACCCTGACGGCGGCAGCCATCGCGGCGTGCTCCAGTCCGACGCCGGCCCTGGCGCCCACCGCGGCGCCGGCCGCCACCGCGGCGCCGGCCGCCACCGCGGCACCGGCCGCCACCGCAGCGCCGGCTGCCACCGCAGCGCCGGCTGCCGCCGCCGGCAAGTACAAGGAAGCGCCCATGCTGACCGAGCTGGTAAAGGCGGGGAAGTTGCCGCCGGTTGAGCAGCGCCTGCCGCCCAACCCCGTGGTGGTCACGCCCAAGAACGCCGTCGGCAAGTATGGCGGCACGTTGACCGGCACCGGCCTGGCGCCCGAAACCACCAACGACTTGCAGATCGGCCAGTACGCGGGGATGTTCCGCTTCTCGAACGATCTGAAGGTCGCCACGCCCGAGGTGGCGGAGAGCTTCGAGTTCTCGCCCGACAACAAGTCATGCACCATCAAGCTGCGCCAGGGCCTCAAGTGGTCCGACGGCCAGCCCTACACCGCCGACGATGTGATGTTCTACTTTGAAGACATCGTGTTCAACAAGGACGTCACACCGTCGCCGTCGAGCCAGTGGCGGCCGGGCAAGACGCCCATGACCGTGACGAAGGTCGACGATTACACCATCAAGTTCGACTTCGCAGTGCCCAACCCGGCCTTCTGCCTGATTCACTACTCGGGCGGCCCGATCGAGCCGCACTTCCCCAAGCACTGGTTCAGCCAGTTCCACCTCAAGTACAACCCGAACGCCGACACCGAGGCCAAAGCCAAGGGCTTCAACGGCTGGACGGCGCGCGTGCAGAAGATCGTGACGCAGTGGAACTACGGCGCCATGGAGCCGGGCACGCCGGTGCTCGGGCCCTGGCGGCCGGTTACCGTCGATAGCCAGCGGCAGCAGTACGAGCGCAACCCATATTACTGGAAGGTGGACACCGAAGGCAACCAGCTGCCATATATCGACCGGCAGACCGTCGAGTACGTGGCCAACCTGGACGTGGCCAACCTGAAGGCCGTCTCGGGCGCCAGCAGCGTGTCGGGCCTGGACTTGCAGCTGATCAACTACCCGGTGCTGAAGCAGGGCGAGCAAGTCGGCAACTACACCGTGAGGACGGTCAACTCGGAGCGCGGGGCCGACGTCGCGCTGGCCCTCAACACGTGCCACCCGGACCCGGTGCTGAACACGATCTTCAACGACGTGCGCTTCCGCCAGGCCCTGTCGCTGGCCATCAACCGCCCGGAGATTAACGAGATTGTGTTCCTGGGCCAGGCCACGCCGCGCCAGGCGACCATCAACGACTCGGCGTCATTCTTCAAGCAGGAATGGGCCGACAACTTCGCCCAGTTCGACCAGGCCAAGGCCAACGCGCTCCTGGACGCGCTTGGGCTCGACAAGAAGGGCGCCGACGGGATCCGCCTGCGGCCAGACGGCAAGCCGATGCAGTTTCAGCTCGAGTTCCTGCCCCAGGAAGGGCCGAAGCAGCAGACGGTCGAGCTGGTGGTGAAGCACTGGGCCGCGGTGGGCCTGAAGGTGGATGCGCAGCTGCGCGAGCGCGCCTTCCTGATCACCCGCTTGAATGCCAGCCAGCAGGACATGAGCGGCTGGCATGTGGACCGGCAGCTGGAGCGCGCCTCGTACGCCTACGGCGCCACGCAGAAGCTGGGCCCGGGCGGCAATTCGGCGATCAACTATGCCAAGCCCTGGACCGATTGGTTCAACACGGGCGGCACGATCGGCAAGGAACCGCCGCAGGAAGCCAAGGACCTGTTCGACGCTTACGGGGCGTGGCAGCAGACCGTGATGGGCACGCCGGAGTACACGGCCGCCGCGATCAAGGTGCACGACCTGATCGCGAAGAACCTGTGGGTCATCGGCGTCGTCGGCGAGGGCCCGCTGCCGGTGGTGGTCAACAACAAGCTGGAGAACGTCTTCCCGGCCAACGATAACAGCAAGATCTGGTGGGGTGCAGCCAACTGGTTCTGGCACACGCACCAGATGGAGCAGTGGTTCTTCAAGGCCTGAGATAATCCAAGGCGGCCTGGCGGCGTTGCTCCACAGCCGCGCCGCCAGGCGGCCGCAATGAGGATGATTGGCACAGTATGGCTAACCTACACGACAAGATCTACGCTTGCATCGCGGCCTCGCGCATCGGCTCTTCGATGGGCACCCTCACCGAGGGCTGGAGCGTAGCCCGCATCACCGAGGTCTACGGCAAGGTCGAAGACCTGGCCGCGAAGAAACCGCGCTTCAACGAGCCGGTCCGCCGGCGCGCCCAGCAGTGGTCCGAGCGCTACTTCATGCACTACCCCTATGAACAGGCGCCTGGGGCCACTGAAGACGGCATCGAGCGGCAGAAGCTGATCGCGCAGGCGATCATCGAGAAGAAGGGGCGCATCACCGCCACCGACCTGGCCGCCGTGGTCATACGCGACGTGGACGAGAAGCGCGACTTTGGCTACCGGATGTGGTATGGCGACGCGATCCTCTACCCGTTCGTCAAGGCCGGCCTGCCGGCGCAATACGTGGGCATGTTCTCGGCCTGGCCGGGGATCGTGTCGTTCACGCGCGCCTGCCATCCGATCGGGCTGGTCAACGCGTGCGACCCGGACGCGGCGGCGCATGACGCGCTGGAAGTGGGCATGCTCTACCAGCCGACGTGGAGCACCGGCCTGCCGAGCGCAGCCGGCTTCGTGGCCGGGGTCGCCGAGGGGTGCAAGGCCGGCGCGACGCGCGATAGCGTCGTGGCTGCCGTGCGCGAGCACTGCGGCGAGGCCTGCCGGGTCGAGGTCGATGCCTGCCTGGAGATCGCGCTCAAGCACTGCGACGCGTACACGATGCGCGACGAGATGAACGCACGCTACGCCGGCCTGCCGGGCGACTTCGGCGAGGAGCTGCTGGCCAAGGGCCTGGCGATTTTCTACGTGACCGCAGGCGACGTGCGCGCCACGATCCTGGGCGGCGTCAACTTCGGCCGCGACACCGACTGCGTGACCGCCATCGCGACCGGCTTCTCCGGCGCGCTGAGCGGCACCGCCACTATCCCGGCCGAGTGGATCGCCAAGGTGGACAAGGCGGAGAAGGAAGCCGAGCACACTGTATCGCATCTCTCATGCCTGGAGACTGCCGATGGGCTTTATGCCGCGGCCCTGAACGAGATGGAGCGGGCGCGGCGGAACATCGCAGCCCTGGAAGCAGCGATCGCCCAGGCGTGATGCTCTGATAGCGGGCGCCTTTGGCCCCTCCGTCGTCTGCGGTCCAGCCAGACGCAAGGCGCAGGGATGTGGAGGCGCCCGCAAGTGCCGGTCCTACGCGGGATAGACCAGGAGCGCGGAGCATGCTCGAATACATCGGCCGCCGCTTGTTGCTGCTGATACCGACGGTGATTGTGATCTCGATGATCTCGTTCATCCTCATCCAGTTGCCGCCGGGTGACTTCCTTACTTCGTACCTCATGCAGCTCGAAAGCCAGGGGCAGGTCATCGAGCCCTCGGTGATCAACAATCTGAGGGTTGCCTACGGCCTGGACCAGCCCATGCCCATCCAATACCTGAAATGGGTCGCCGGGATGCTGCACGGGCAGTTCGGCCAGTCGCTGGCCTGGAACGTGCCGGTCAAAGACCTGATCTGGGAGCGCCTGGGACTGACTTTTGCGCTTTCGATGTCGTCGCTGATCTTCATATGGTTGGTGGCCTTTCCGGTCGGGATCTATTCGGCGATCAAACAGTACTCGGTTGGCGATTACCTGTTTACATTCATCAGTTTCCTGGGCCTGGGCGTGCCGCCGTTCCTGCTGGCACTGGTTGTGATGTGGCTGGCCTTCTCCAAATTGGGGATCAGCGTGGGCGGGCTTTTCTCGCCCGCATTCGAGACGGCGCCGTGGAGCTGGGCCAAGTTCGTCGACTTGCTCCAACACCTCTGGATACCGATGGTGGTGTTGGGGATGGGCGGCACCGCCGGCCTGATCCGCATCATGCGCGCTAACCTGCTGGACGAGCTGCACAAGCCCTATGTGACCACTAGCCGGGCAAAGGGCATGCCCGAGCGCGCGCTGATCGTCAAACACCCCGTGCGCGTGGCGCTTAACCCGTTCATCAGCACCGTGGGCTGGACGTTGCCCGGCCTGGTCTCCGGTTCTACGATCGTGTCGGTGGTGCTGAACCTGCCCACCACCGGCCCGCTTCTGTTGCGCGCATTGCAGTCGCAAGACATGTACCTGGCCGGCACCATTGTGTTGATGTTGAGCATCATGACGGTCGTCGGAACGCTGATCTCCGACATCTTGCTGGCCTGGCTCGATCCCCGCATCCGGTTGCAGTGAGGATAGTATGAGCCTCGCAACGTTTCTGAAGCGACGAACCAAGACGGCCTCCCCGATCGAAGAGGTCACCGACGAGCGCGCGTACGTGGCTTCGCAGTGGCAGTTGATGTGGTGGAAGTTCCGGCGGCACAAGCTGGCGATGGCCTGCGGCGTGATCGTAATCCTGATGTACGTGGTGGCGATCTTCGTCGAGCCGCTGGCGACCTACGACCCCGAACAGCAGGACCAACGCCAGGCCTACCGGCCGCCCACGCCGCTGCACTTCATTGACTCCAAGGGCCAGTTCCATCTGGTGCCTTTCGTGTATGGCACCTTCCAGAAACGTGACCTGGCCACGCTGGCCATGGTCTACACCGACGACACGAGCAAAATCTACCCGGTGCATCTGTTTATGAAGGGCGCGCCCTACAAGCTTTGGGGGCTCTTCCCGATGAACTGGCACCTCTTCGGGGTAGACGACCCGGGGCGCGTCAACCTGTTCGGATCCGATGGGACGGGACGCGACGTGTACTCACGCCTAGTCTACGGCGCCCGCATCTCGATGTCGGTGGGTCTGTTCGGCGTGATGATGAGCTTCATCCTGGGCATCGTGCTGGGGGGCATCTCCGGTTTCTACGGCGGCACCATCGATACTCTCATCCAGCGCGTGATCGAGTTCCTGCGTTCGATGCCGACCGTCCCACTCTGGATGTCGCTCAGCGCGGCGCTGCCGCCCACCTGGCCGCCATTGAAGGTTTACTTCGCCATCACCCTCATCCTGTCGCTGATCGGTTGGACGGGCCTAGCGCGCGTGGTGCGCGGGCGTTTCCTGGCGCTGCGCGAGGAAGACTTCGTGATGGCGGCCAAGATCAGCGGCTCGTCGGAAATGCGCATCATCCTGCGGCACATGGTGCCGTCATTCCTGAGCCATATTATCGCCGCCCTGACTCTGGCCGTGCCGGACATGATCCTCAGCGAGACGGCGCTGAGCTTCCTGGGGCTGGGGCTGCGCTACCCGGCGATCAGCTGGGGCGTCTTGCTGCAAGACTCGCAGAACATCCGCGCGGTGGCCACGGCGCCCTGGCTGCTGTTCCCGGGATTGGCAGTGGTGCTGGCAGTGCTGTCGCTCAATTTCCTGGGCGATGGACTGCGGGACGCCGCCGATCCGTACGCACGCTGAGATGGATAGCGCGTGACTATGACACCACAGAACGATCTGCTGATCGAGATCAAAAACCTGAAGACCTACTTCGCCCTGGACGAAGGGACCGTCAAGGCGGTGGACGGGGCCACGCTCGACGTGCGGCGGGGCGAGACGCTGGGGGTGGTGGGGGAGAGTGGCTGCGGCAAGAGCATGATCGCCCGTTCGATCCTGCGCATCATCGACCCGCCCGGCCAGATCGTCGACGGCGAGATCCTGTATTACCGCAGCCAGGCCGGCGCGCCGCCGGGCGCCAGCCACCAGGTCGACGTGATCGACCTGGCGAAGGTCGACCCGCGCGGGCCGCAGATCCGGGCCATCCGGGGCGCCGAGGTGGCGATGATCTTCCAGGAGCCGATGACGGCCCTGAGTCCGGTGTATACCATCGGCAACCAGATCGTCGAAGCGCTCGAACAACACCGCCAGGTCACGAAGAGGGACGGCCGCACCGAGGCCATCCGCTTGCTGCGCGAGGTGGGGATGTCGTTGCCGGAGCGGCGCGTGGACGAGTACCCGCACCAGCTCAGTGGCGGCATGCGCCAGCGCGCCATGATCGCCATCGGCCTCGCCTGCCGGCCCGCCCTGCTGATCGCCGACGAGCCGACCACGGCCCTCGACGTGACCACGCAGGCGCAGATCCTGGAGCTGATGCTGCGTCTCAAGACCGAGCGCGGCATGGGCATCATGATGATCACCCATGACCTGGGCGTGGTCGCCGAGATGACGCAGCGCGTGGCGGTGATGTACCTGGGACGCGTGGCGGAGGTGGCGGATGTGCGCACGCTCTTCCACAACCCGAAGCATCCCTACACGATCGCCCTGCTGAACTCGATCCCGAAACTGGGGCGCCGGGCCCGCGCCCGGCTGCAACCGGTCAGCGGCATGGTGCCGAGTCCCTATCACCGGCCGAAAGGCTGCCTGTTCCACCCGCGCTGCCCATCAGTCATGAAGGGTCTCTGCGATCAGAAGGAGCCACCGCTGATCACGCTGGAAGGCGCGCAGCGGGTGGCATGCTTCCTTTACGGAGGAGGCGGCGAGCGATGAACCAGAGCGTGACGACCGGCCGGCCGGTGTTGCTTGATATAAAACACCTGCGCAAGTATTACCCGATCCGCCATGGCTTGCTGCAGCGGGTGACCGGGCAGGTGAAGGCGGTGGACGATGTCAGCTTCCACATCTTCGAGGGTGAGACGCTGGGGCTGGTAGGCGAGAGCGGCTGCGGAAAGACGACCGCCGGGCGCTGCATCTTGCGGGGCATCGAGCCGAGTGGCGGCGAGATCCTGTTCATGCGCGGGCCGGGGGACGTGGTCGATGTGGCCCGCCAGGACCCGCAGTCGATGTCGACGCTGCGCCGCAACCTGCAGATGATCTTCCAGGATCCCTACTCGTCGCTGAACCCGCGCTGGACGCTGCTCGAGATCGTGGGCGAGCCGCTGCTGGTCAACAAGATCGCCAGGGGCAAGGATCTGGAGGACCAGGTGGCCGATATGCTCAAGCGCGTCGGCCTGCGGCCCGAGTTCATGCGGCGCTATCCGCACGCCTTCAGCGGCGGCGAAAGGCAGCGGATCGGCATCGCGCGCGCGCTGGCCACCCGTCCCAAGCTGGTGGTGGCCGACGAGCCGGTGTCGGCGCTGGACGTCTCGGTGCGCGCGCAGACACTGAACCTGCTGGAGGACCTGCAGCAAGAGTTCCAGCTCACCTATCTCTTCATCTCACATGACCTGAGCGTGGTAGAGCACATCTGCGATCGAGTGGCGGTGATGTACGTGGGGAAGCTGGTAGAGATGTGCGAGACCGAGGAACTGTATCTCAACCCGAAGCATCCCTACACCGAAGCCCTCATGTCGGCCGTGCCCAAGGCGGACCCGGACCTGAAGTCTCAGCGCATCGTCCTGGAGGGCGAGGTGGCCGACCCCGGGAACCCGCCGTCGGGCTGCTATTTTCACCCCCGCTGCCGCTATGCGTACGACAGGTGCCGGGTGGAGAGCCCAGCCCTGCGCGAGGTCGCGCCGGGGCACCTGGCCGCCTGCCATCGCGCGGAAGAGCTGAAGCTGAGCGTGGCGCCGGCATAGAAGGGACACAGTGCCGGGTTGTCGCTCCGGCTATCTTATAGTTGCGAGTTTCCGGGGTCGTGCTCCCGCCGGGCGGGACGCGGCCTGGATACAGCCTTTCTGGGGAGGATTGGAATGCCTACGTTGTACGAGAAGGTCTATGGTTGCCTGGCCGCGTCGCGGGTGGCGTCCTCGATGGGCGCCGCGGTCGAGGGCTGGCACGCCGACCGCATCAAGTCTACCTATGGGTGGGTGGATCGCTTCTACCCGTACTGCCATTACGGCTATCGCGGGGTGACCTGGGAACGCATGCCCGGCACCACCGAGGACGGCATCGAGCGGCAGAAGCTGATGTGCCGGGCGATCATCGCCAAGGGTGACCGCATTACCGCCGACGACCTGGGCAAGATGGCGGCCGATGTGGTCGATCCGGAGCAGATGTGGTACATGAGCGAGCCGGGCGACATCCGGCTGGTGAAGTTCCTGAAGGTGGGTGTGCCGGCGGTCGAGGTGGGCGGCCTCAGCGGGTGGCACGGGCTGAACGCCATGGCGCGCGCCAGCCATCCGATCGGGCTGATCAATGCCTGCGATCCGGCGGGGGCGTTCCAGGATGCCGCCGACGTAGGCCGGCTGATCTTCCCGCCGACGGACATCGGCCTGGTGTGGGCCGGCGTGTACGACGCGGCCATCGCGGCGGCGCTGCGGCCGGACGCCACGGTGGACTCGGTCCTCGACACCGCCTTGGGCTTCGCTACCGAGCCGATCAAGCGCGAGGTGGATCGGGCGCTCGAGATCGTCAAGCGGACCGGGGACTATGAGGCCGCGCGTGACGAGTTCTACACCATCTACACCGGCTCGGGGACGATGTATGCCATGTCGACGGCCAGCGAGACCGTGACGAAGGCGCTGGCGCTGTTCTGGCTGGCTAAGGGCGACGCCAAGATGGCGGTTCTGTATGGCGTGAACGCCGGGCGCGACACCGATTGCCAGGCGGCCATGGCCGGCGGCCTGGCGGGCGCTTTGTCTGGAATCGGGGCTGTGCCGCAGGAATGGGTGGAACAACTGGACAAGGCCACGGCTGCTAACCCGTACACCAACACGCAGTGCACGGTCAAAGAACACGCCGACGGCGTTTATGCCGCGATCCAGAATCGCGCTCGCAAGATGCGCGAGCTGGCGGAGCTGTTAGCGCAGTAAGTCCGTCGGTGATCGATCAGGAGTGAAACTGCATGGAAGACGTAATTTCTCGGGTGGCGGTGCTCGGCACGGGGCAGATGGGGCCGGGGATCGCCGTGGTGACGACCCTGGCTGGCTGCCAGACCACCCTGGTCGGCCGCTCGCCGGATGGCCTGGCGCGCGGGCGGGCCCGCTTCGAGACCGCGCTCGGGTTCATGGTCGAGAACGAGGTCGTGACCGACGCTGAGGCCGCGGCCGCGACGGCGCGCCTGGCGACGACCACAGACATCGGCGCGGCCGCCGAAGCGGACATGGCGATCGAATCCATCGTCGAACACCTGGCGACCAAGCAGGAGTTCTTCGCCAGGCTGGACGAGATCTGCCCACCCGAAATCATCCTGGCCAGCAACACCTCGGGCCTGCGCATCTCGGACATCTCGGCGCGCATGCGCCGCCCCGAGCGGGCGGTGACCACGCACTTCTGGAACCCGGGTCACCTGATGCCGCTGGTAGAGGTGATCCAGGGCGAGCGGACCGCCGAAGAGACGGTGCAGCGCACGTACAGGTTCCTGCTGCGCTGTGGGAAGCGTCCCGTGATCGGGCGCAAGGACGTGCCGGGGCAGATCTGCAACCGGCTGCTGCAGGCGGTGACCCGCGAGTGTATCTACATGGTGCAGGAGGGGATCGCGAGCGCGGAGGACGTGGAGACGGCGCTCAAGGCGGGGGCCGGCCTGCGCTTCCCGGTGTACGGCCCGCTGGAGCATGCGGACGCGATCGGGCTGGACCTGGCGCTCAAGGTGCAGACATCGGTGCTGCCCAGCCTGTGCAATGCGACAGAACCAGGCCAGTATCTCAAGGGCTTGGTGGGCGGGGGCAACCTGGGCGCCGCCAGCGGCCACGGGTTCCACAATTGGGAGGAAAGGAGCGTGGACGAGTTGCGCCGCACGCGCGACTTGTTCCTGGTGCAACGTATGAAAGAGGCGCGCCAATGACATTAATGAAGTGGTTCGAGAGCAAGGCACAGGGTCTGGTGATTGTTTCGCTGGGCCACGGCGACCTGTTGTTGGAGAGCCTGTGCCAGGTCGCGCGCGAGGCGAACATCCACACCGGCGTGATCATGACGGGACTGGGCAGCCTGACCCTCGGGCGCATCCACTCGGTGGTGACCAATGACATGCCGCCTCAGGACCGCTTTCTGGACCTGCCGGGGCCGCTCGAGGTCGTCGGCTTCAGCGGCATCATCGCCGGCTATGAGCCGCACGTGCACATCAGCCTGATGGACGCGTCCGGCAAGTTCTACGGCGGTCACCTGGAAGAGGGCTGTTCGATCCTGACGCTGTCGGAGATATCGATCCTGCGCGCCCCAGATATCCGCATCGTGCGCAAACTGCGCGATGGTAATGCCATCAAGTTGCTGGACTGGGAGCCGCAGCCGTAACGGCAGGCCCGCCCCGCCAGTGCCATCCCCCCACCGCCCGCGGCAGCGACCCCACGCTGCCATCGCCGGGCTTTAACTCCCCCGCCGTCCCGTGCCCACTGCGCGGGGCGGCGAGGGAGTTAAATCGCTGGCGAGCGACACTGTCTGCTTTGAACCGTACAACCAGGAAGCTCGGGACGCTGAACAGGATCCCCAGCCAGCCGCCGAAGTACCCGGCCGGGCGCCAGACGCTTTACCGCGCTCCCAGGAGCAGCATCCCGGCCAGCGGCCCATACTTCCGCGCCAGCCCGGTTCCTCGCCCTGCGGGACGGGCGGACGGCTAACCGGGCGCGCCGGCGCGTGAGGGGGAGACGGGCCTGGCTGCAGCGCGCATGGCCGCAGCGCGGTCGAAGATTTCCTCGCGAGTGATGCCGGCGACTGCGTAGAGGGCGAAGATATTGGCGTCGGGGGTCTCGGGGGG
>Ga0209540_10000373_pt1 | contig 44395 bp, 33 predicted proteins | sample BarGraIncu01121A_FD_184501 | JGI IMG/M metagenome (GOLD analysis project Ga0209540, IMG submission 184501) | Arctic peat soil microbial communities from Barrow, Alaska - Barrow Graham LP Incubations 011-21A (SPAdes) (version 2) | ecosystem: Environmental > Terrestrial > Soil > Wetlands > Peat... | reverse complement strand
ATCTTTAGGTGACTATAGCATCGGGGTTCCACCTCTTCCCATTCCGAACAGAGAAGTTAAGCCCGATAGCGCCGATGGTACTGCGTAAGTGGGAGAGTAGGTCGTCGCCGACTTTAAATTAGAGAGTGTCTCAAAAGGACACTCTCTTTTTTTTGTACCCGAATGAACCCCCTCGCCCCCGCCGAGGCGGGGCAGGCCCTTCGGACTCCCCCTTGGGGGAGATGTCGCGAAGCGACAAAGGGGTTTTATCAGTTAATGAAATACCTTGGGGGAGATGTCGCGAAGCGACAGAGGGGTATTCACAAAAAAAAAGGATGTGCGCCGCACATCCCTTTCTATTCTAAACAAAATCCTATTAATAGAACTTATATCTCTTATCTAAAATTTTGGCATCCTTTCTGAGAGCTTCATAAGCTTCATAATTGCCTCTCATCTGGAAGGTTGTTTTAAGCCTGTTCTGTACAACTTTAAGATCTTCACCCTGAGCTGTGGTCACATTATTTGCTGCTAAAAGATAAACTCCATTATTCCCCTTAACCGGTCCTGCAACAACTCCTTGTTTTGCAACTGAGGCAGCTGCAATCAATGCAGGTTCAGTTCCGACTCCTGCTACAGTATACGATTTAAAGTTTACCTGGGTAGCTTCCTGTACTGTAAGTCCCATTGTACGTGCTATATCATCAATAGTTTTTCCTGCGCCACTGTTCTTACTGAATTCAGCTGAAATCAGTTCAGCTTTTTTCTCTTTTATAAGAGCAAACCTGATATCATTCTCCACAGTTTTAACATCAGCTATTCCATCTTCCTGTGCCTTGGTGCAATATGCTACAACGTATTTATCTCCTACCTCAAATACTGCCTGCTGACTGTTGTCAAGAACAATCTTCCCTTGTGTTGCCTGAAATAATGCCATAATTAATGACCTGGGTTTGTCAAGTCCTGGAAGCGTTTTTTGCTGTGGAGCTATATCATTTGCAACTTTTTTATTCATTTTTGCTGTAGCAATAGCTTTGCTAAATTTGTCATAAGTTGCATTTGTTCCAGCAAACTGACTGGCTTCACTATATGCCTTTTGATTTGTAATAGAACCAGCTATAATCTTTCTGTCAATGAACCCAAGATTATATTTTCGGGTATTTTTTGACTGTGCCAGAATTTCTATAATATGAATACCAAAGGTTGTCTCAACTGTTTTTATATCACCTTTTTTACCTGAGAAACATCCATTATTAAAAGGTACTACCATCTTGCCTTCCGGAAACCAGCCCAGGTCACCACCAATTTGCGCTGATCCTTTATCATCAGAATTTGTCATTGCAAGAGCTTCAAATGGAGTACCCGATTTGATTAATTTCAATAGACTGTCGGCCTGATGTTTAACCATTTCCAGTGATCTGGTATTATTGGGTGATAAAAGAATATGACGAACATGTACTGAATCGGGTCTGTCAGCGACAGCTATCAGTTTAGCAATTTTATACGATCCGTCTTCAATATACGGGCCATAAATACTGGTCAGATCCTCCTTTTTTACAAAATCCTTAAGTTTTTCCGGAACCGCGCTTATCGGTGTATAAAAACCAACATATCTTGAGTCAGCACTCAGATTAATAAACTCAACAGGATTCGGTGCTGTGGCAAACTCATCCTTTGTTTTATTGATCCAGAGTTCAGTTTGTTTAATATCATCATCAGAAGGAACCACATCAAATGTCACATACTCGACATCTCTGAGAGCAGTTCTCTTGTAGCTTTCTTTATGTTTCGAATAATAAGCCTCAATGTCGGCTGGCGTTATTTTGACCGAGGAATCAGACAAAGAAGCATAATTTTTAAGAATGTAACTAAAATCAACGGTGTTGCTTGAAAGACTTTTATCAAATTCAGCCTGTTTTGATGTAACAAACAGTCCTTTTGCAACCAGATTATTATATTTGGTATTCATTCTGTCGTTAACAATTTCATTTTCGAAGAATAGCCAATATTTTTTTGCGTTTTCGTCAACTTCGGTCTGTTTCAGGAAATTAACAAGGAATGATTTATTGAATGTTCCGGTTTTCTGATCTGTAAAAAGTTGTTGAACAATCTGGTGTGGGTTGTTTCCGAGAACGAGTTCGTCAACCTCTTCCGTACTTACACCTATTCCGAGTTTCTCATATTGCGGATCGAGGATTTTTTCCCTGACCATCTGTTGCCAGGTCTGCTCTCTCATAGTTTCAGTCGTTGCTTCATCAAGATTTGATCTTCCTGATAATTTATAGATCTCTAACAGATTCTGTAATTTTTGTTCATAATCCTGATAGGAAATATATTCTCCGCCGATCTGACCGATCTCATAATATTTTTTTTGCTTACGACGACCATTTCCTTTTCCAAAGAAATCACTGACTACGAATATAAAAAGTGAAAGACCAATAACTCCCGCGACTAATACTCCGGCTTTCTCACGTAAAAATTGAAGTGCTGACATCTATTATTCTCTTTAATAATTATTAGAAATATACCTTTTTTAATACAGGCGACAAATATAACAAATTTTCATTAAAACTCTGACCTGATTATAAATTGTTGAAGGGTATTCCGGAACTTAATTCAATTCCTCTTTCTTTAGCCCCGTTCAAAGGTTTGAAAAGAAGAAAAGTGAAATTGCAAATCATAAAAGTGAAAAGGTCATAAAACGAAGTGGCAGCTTAAAAACGTAGAAAAATTATAAAAGGAAGACAAAAAACAGGGGGTGTTGATAAAAAAAGTATATAAAAAGTAAAAAAATATTGAAAAAACTAGGGGTGATATTAAAAAATATCTATTTTTGTCAAAAAAACTTAAAGAAATGGCAGAACTCAGATTTAGTGCATTAAGAGAAGTATTCAACAGAGAAACTGTTGAAGTCAAAACTCCATCAAAAATTGTTTCCGAATATTACGGAGAGAATGTTTTTGATCTTCCAAAAATGGAACATTACCTTTCGAAAGAGGCATATAAGGTAGTGAAACGTGCTATTAATGAAGGTAAATCACTTACCCGTCAGGAAGCAAACCAGGTTGCTACCGGACTTAAGGCATGGGCCATTGAAAAAGGGGCAACCCATTACTCTCATTGGTTTCACCCTCTTACAGACGGAACTGCTGAAAAACATGACGGATTTATTGAATATGGAGATAATGGAAAAGTAGTTGAAAATTTCTCGGGGGAAGTCCTTGTTCAGTCTGAACCGGATGCTTCAAGTTTCCCAAGCGGTGGTATCAGAAATACCTTTGAAGCAAGAGGATATACTGCATGGGATGTTTCGTCACCTGTTTTTATTGTTGGAACGACTCTCTGTATCCCGACAATATTCGTCTCATACACCGGCGAAGCTCTTGATTACAAAGCTCCTCTTTTGAAAGCTCTTTCAGAACTAGATAAAGCGGCTGTAGATGTATGTCAGTATTTTGACAAAGATGTTACTAAGGTTATAGCAACACTAGGTTGCGAACAGGAATATTTTCTGATTGATGAAGCATTATATTATGCCAGACCAGACCTGGTTCTGGCTGAAAGAACAATGATGGGACACCCGTCATCTAAAGATCAGCAGCTTTCTGACCATTATTTCGGTTCTATTCCTGAGAGAGTAATGAACTTCATGGAGGATTTTGAGTGTGAAGCTTACCGACTCGGCATTCCCATTAAAACCAGGCACAATGAGGTGGCTCCAAACCAGTTTGAATGTGCCCCTATATTTGAAGAAGTAAACCTTGCCGTTGATCATAACCAACTGCTAATGGATATAATGAAGAGAGTCGCACGTAAGCATAAATTCAGAGTGCTATTCCACGAAAAACCATTTGCAGGGATAAATGGTTCTGGTAAACACAATAACTGGTCGATGGCCACAAACACCGGAGTTAATCTTTTATCACCAGGGAAGAATCCTAAAACCAACCTGCAGTTCCTTACATTTCTGGTGAATGTTGTTAAGGCAGTATATGATAATAACGAAATCCTAAGGGCATCTGTAATGAATGAAACAAACTCTTACAGACTTGGTGGTCATGAAGCACCTCCTGCTATAATTTCCATATTCCTTGGCACTTACCTTACCAATATGCTTGAAAATATCGCACGCAAGGTAACCGATGCTAAAATGACTCCTGCTCAGAAAACTGAGCTTAAACTGGGGATAGGCAAAATTCCTGAAATAATGCTCGACAATACTGACAGAAACAGAACATCTCCATTTGCATTTACCGGAAACAGGTTTGAATTCAGAGCAGTCGGCTCATCAGCTAACTGCAGTTCTTCAATGATCGTTCTTAATGCTGCTGTTGCCAATCAGCTGAACCACTTTAAAAAAGATGTTGACCTTATTATAAAGAATGGAAGTACTAAGGATGAAGCTATTTTCCAGGTTCTGAAAAAATATATCCTTGAATCAGAAAAGATATTATTTGAAGGAGATGGCTATAGTAGTGAATGGCATAAGGAAGCTAAGAAAAGAGGACTTTGCAATATTGCCAGCGTTCCTGAATCTATCAGAACTCTTCTGACCGAAAAATCAAGGAAGGTACTTATTGGTACAGGAATATTCACTACCAAAGAACTTGAGAGCCGTGTTGAGGTTGAATATGAAAAATTCACCAAGAAGATTCAGATTGAATCACGTGTTCTTGGAGATCTGGCTATAAATCACATCGTTCCGACAGCTATTACTTACATGACAACTTTATTAAATAATGTCAAAGGTTTGAGGGAAGTCTTTAGCGACATTGAATTTGAAAGACTAGCCGGTGCCCGCAAAGAGGTTATCGTCACTATCTCAGATCATATTTCTAGTATCAAGAAATTGGTAAATGAAATGATAGAGGAACGTAAAAAGGCAAATGTAATCGAAGACACATATAAAATGGCTTTAGCTTATGAGAGTAAGGTTAAGCCTTATCTTGATGAGATTCGTATTCATATCGATAAGCTTGAACTGATTGTTGACAATGAGATCTGGCCCCTTCCGAAATACAGAGAATTACTTTTTACAAGATAATAGGATTGTTAGCTTTTTTCATGGTTAGAGTTAAAGGATCCCTGGTTCAGGGGTCCTTTTTTATTTATAATAATTATGTATCAGCCGCGTTATTAATTATTACCAGAATTCCTTAAATTGATTACTTTTATACTCAAATTCAAGGCGGCATTATGAAGCAATTATTTTTACTCATCATATTTTTGATAACAGTAACTTCTTTTGAGGTTTCAGCTCAGAAGCGAAAATCAGAGCGAGCTTATGCATCTTTCAATGCCGGGGAATATTTCGATGCCATTGATCTATTCAAAAACGCATATTCAAAAACCAAAAAAGGAGATAAGGCTGCCAGGACCGAACTCGTCTATATGATTGCTGAATGTTACAGACTTATCAACGACCCAAAAAGTGCCGAGACATGGTATAAACTGGCTGTAAAGTCTTCATTTTCAAAGCCGGAAGCTCAATACTGGTTAGCCGAATCAATCAAAAAAAACGGAAAAACTCAGCTTGCTATAGATGAATTTAAAAAATTTAAACAGGTAGCTCCATCCGACGCCAGAGCTGATCAGGAGATCCGTGCCTGTGAATTAACACTCGAATGGCTAAGGAATCCTGAAGCATATAAGGTCGACGAAATGAAGGATGTTAACTCTAAAGAAGAGGATTTTAGTCCGGCTTATGGACGCGATGATTTCGGACTTATCTATTTTACATCCTCACGTGATGATGCAGCAGGTAATAAGAAGCATGGTGCTACTGGTCAGGGCTATACAGATATTTTTGAAAGCAGGGTTGATAAAAAATCAAAATGGAGCACTCCGGTTCCGGTAGAAGTTATCAATACTGAATTTGAAGAAGGCACACCTTCATTTTCAGCTGATTATAAAGAGCTTTATTTCACACGGTGCGAAGCAGGGAAACGGGAAAAAAAGAGCTGTATGATTATGTACACAAAAAGAAACGGTGATAAATGGGGTGAACCTAAAAATATAGGAATTCTGCCCGATTCTCTTCTGGCAGCACATCCTTCTATCTCAGCCGACGGTTCAACATTGTATTTTGTTTCTGATATTCCGGGAGGGTTTGGTAAAAAAGATATCTGGAAAGTTACCAGACCAAAAGGAGGAGGCGCCTGGTCAAAACCGGTTAACCTTGGTCCTGATATTAATACTCCGGGAGATGAACTATTTCCTTATATCAGGGAGGATGGAACACTGTATTTTTCATCAGACGGACAGATTGGAATGGGGGGACTCGATATTTTCAAAGCAAAACCACAACCCGATGGAAGTTGGGTTGTTACGAATATGAAATCGCCAATCAACAGTTTTGCAGACGATTTTGGAATCGCATTTGAGAATGGAAATGAACGGGGAATATTCAGTTCAACCAGGAAAGGAAAGGGGAATGACGAATTATATTCTTTTGAACTTCCTCCTTTAAAATTCGGAATAACAGGACTTGTAAAAGATGAAAAAACAGGGATTGCAATACCTGCTTCACTTGTTAAGCTTATTGCAAGTGATGGGAATAGCCTTCAGGCTGAAACAGGTACCGGAGGAGATTTTAAGTTCGCTCTGAAAGCCGATGTTGATTATATCCTTGTAGCTTCAAAAAGCGGGTACCTGAATGGAAAAGAAAAGGAGACAACCAAGGGTCAGGAGAAGAGCCGTGAATTCATGGTAACTATTCAGCTTACACCAATTGACAGACCAATTGAACTTCCAAATATTCTATACGACTTCGGGAAGTGGGATCTCAGACCGGAATCAATGGTTTCACTCGATAAACTTGTTGAAACACTCATTGATAACCCGAATGTAACTATCGAGCTTATGTCACATACCGACTCGCGTGATACAGAAGAATATAACCTTATACTTTCGCAAAAAAGAGCACAGATTGTAGTTCAGTATCTTATAGATAAAGGTATAGATGCTGATAGACTTATGGCAAAAGGGTATGGAGAATCTACACCAAAAGTTGTCGATGCTTCTCTTGCTGCAATTAATCCATTCCTCAAAGCAGGAACCACCATTAATGACCAGTTAATAAATTCACTTGCCAACGACGAGCAAAGAGAGATTGCTCATCAGATAAACAGGAGAACCGAATTCAAGGTTTTGAGAACTGATTATGTTTCAACGAAGAAATGATATGCTATATGAAAGTCAGACTAATATTTACTGTACTATTTATTGCATTATTGACTTCACTTTCTGCCATCACGCCTTCTAAACAAATCAGAATTCTGGTAATTACCGGGGGGCACGACTATAAGAAAGAACAATTTAACCAGATGCTGGCAGGTCTGGGCGAGAATATCACTTATCAGATTGCAGAATTCCCGGCAGCATTTGATATGTTTTTGCCAGAGAACAGAAGCAAGTATGACGTATTGGTTTTTTACCATATGTGGCAGAAAATCACCGATGAACAGGAAAAAGCTTTTGCAGATTGCATCAGAGAAGGAAAGCCTGTGGTTGCTTTACATCATAGTATCTGCGCTTTCGATGACTGGCCGGAATATTTCAACATAATCGGTGGAAAATATTTTCATAAGCCAACGACTGTAAAAGGCAAAGAATATGCAGCCTGTTCATATATCCATGACCTTCATTTTAAAGTAAAAGTTACTGATCCAAAAAACCCGGTTACTAAAGGGGTAAAAGATTTTGATATTTTCGATGAGACATACAAAGGGTATTATGTTGAAGATGGCGTAACTCCTTTATTGACAACTGATGAGCCAAGCAGTACTCCTATTATCGGCTGGACAAAACAATATGGCAAAGCGAGGGTAGTAACGCTTCAAAGCGGACATGATGTAGCAACATTCGAAAATCCGAACTTCAGAAAACTTCTGAAACAATCGATTGAGTGGGTATATAATAAAGGTATAAAATAATCCAAAACTCCTTTCACCGTTCACCGTTTGCCATACGCCGTAAGCCTTACACCTTTTTACCAGCAACCATCACCATTTTTCGCTTATGTCTTTTTTATTATCTTTGCCCCATATCCCTGAAACATGTCTACCGAATCGAAATACAGTAAAAGAGGAGCCTCTTCTTCAAAAGAAGATGTACATAAAGCAATTGAAAAAATTGATAAAGGATTGTATCCCGGAGCTTTCTGTAAGATTGTGCCTGATTTACTCGGTGGTGATGATGAATTCTGTAATATAATGCATGCCGATGGAGCCGGAACAAAATCTTCACTTGCATATATTTACTGGAAAGAAACAGGTGATCTGGCAGTATGGAAAGGGATAGCTCAGGATGCAATTGTAATGAATCTGGATGATCTGCTCTGCGTAGGTGTTTACAACAATATCCTGATGTCCTCTACAATCGGACGTAATAAAAATCACATACCGGGTTCTGTACTTTCAGCAATAATTAATGGCACTGAAGAGGTTCTTGAAGAACTCAGAAATTTCGGGATTGGCATCTGGTCAACCGGAGGTGAAACAGCCGATTTAGGTGATCTTGTAAGAACTGTTGTTGTTGATTCAACAGTTATCGCAAGGATGAAAAGAGGGGATGTCATTTCGAATCATAATATTAAAGTCGGAGATGTTATAATAGGATTATCATCATCAGGAAAAACAACATACGAAAAAGAATATAACAGCGGCATGGGAAGTAACGGACTTACTTCTGCCCGTCACGATCTTTTTGCTCCTTACCTTGCTTCAAAATACCCTGAAAGTTTGGATACAACACTTGCATACGATCTCATATATTCAGGAAAGTTACGTCTTACAGATCCGATTGAAGGGCTAAATACTGATGCCGGAAAACTTGTCCTTTCACCAACACGTACCTATGCTCCGGTCATTAAAAAAGTGTTGGAGACCATGCGATCCGAAATTCATGGGATGATTCATTGTTCAGGCGGAGGACAAACAAAAATCATGCATTTTATTGACAATATGCATATTGTGAAAAACAATATGTTCCCTCTTCCAATTTTATTCCGTTTAATTCAGGAACAGTCCGGAACTCCATGGCAGGAGATGTACAAAGTCTTCAATATGGGTCACCGGTTCGAAATCTATACTGATAAAAAGAATGCTGCCTCAATTATAGATATTGCAGCCGGATTCAATCTTGATGCTAAAATTATAGGATATTGTGAAGCATCTGATTCTAAACAACTTACAATAATATCTGAATTCGGAACATTCGAGTATTAAAGGTATCTCCCTTTCTCCCCATCTTTCTTATTACCGTTGCACCAGTACGCCTTTGTACCTTTCTGCCTTTTTATTATCTTTGCACCCTGAAAATTTGATTTGCTATGGCTAACAATATGATTCTTGAGAAACTGGAAGGTGTGAAAACACGATTCATAGAGGTTGGGGACCTTCTTACTCAACCCGAGATTCTCTCGGATATGAAGCGATATGTCAAGCTTAATAAGGAATATAAAAGCCTTCTGCCCATTGTTGAATCGTACGAACGATACAAACTTGCACTAAGCAATATAACCAGCTCTAAAGAACTTCTTGCAACAGAAAAGGATGAGGAGATGCGAGATATGGCAAAAGCGGAGGTCGATGAGCTCACTTCGCAGATCCCTGAGATGGAAGAGGAGATAAAAATGCTTATCATACCTGCCGATCCTGAGGATGATAAGAATGCAGTTATGGAAATCAGGGCAGGTACAGGCGGAGATGAGGCCAGTATTTTTGCGGGTGATCTTTTCAGAATGTACAGCAAATACTTTGAATCAAAAGGATGGAAGGTTGATGTAACCAATATCTCAGAGGGAACTGCCGGAGGTTATAAGGAAATTGTTTTGGCTGTTTCCGGTGAAAAAATCTATGGAACAATGAAATACGAATCCGGAGTTCATCGTGTACAAAGGGTTCCGCAAACTGAAACACAAGGAAGAATTCATACTTCTGCTGCTTCAATTGTTGTTCTTCCGGAAGCTGACGAATTTGATATAGATCTCAGAACAGAAGACATACGCAAAGACACTTATTGCTCTTCCGGCCCCGGAGGACAGTCGGTAAATACAACTTATTCTGCAATCCGCCTTACACATATTCCTTCTGGTATTGTTGTCACTTGTCAGGATGAAAAATCACAGCTTAAAAACTACGATAAGGCATTAAAAGAACTAAGAACTAGACTTTATAATCTTGAATACCAGAAATATCTGGATGCAGTTTCAAAAAGGAGGAAGACAATGGTCTCAACCGGCGACCGTTCTGCAAAGATCAGGACCTACAATTATCCACAGGGGAGAATGACTGATCACAGGATCAACCTTACTATTTATAACCTTCCGTCAATACTTGATGGTAATATACAGGAGGTTCTCGATAAATTGCAGATGGCTGAAAATGCTGAACGTCTTAAAGAAAGTAATATCTAAACCGGTCAATAATGAACCAGACAGAATTATTTGAAAATATCGTTAAAAAGCGCTCTTTCCTCTGTGTGGGACTCGATTCGGAGATTGAAAAGATTCCTTCTTTCCTCCTTAAAGAAAAAGACCCTGTATTTGAATTCAATAAACGCATTATTGATGCAACTCATAAATATTCAGTAGCTTACAAGCCAAATGTTGCATTTTATGAGTGCTACGGTTCAAAAGGCTGGTTGACACTTGAAGCAACAGTCAGATATATAAAGGAAAACTATCCTGATATCTTTGTTATTGCCGATGCAAAACGAGGTGATATAGGCAATACTTCAAAAATGTATGCGAAAGCATTTCTTGAAAATATGCCTTTTGATGCAATAACAGTTGCTCCATACATGGGTGAAGATTCCGTGACACCATTCCTTTCATATAAGGGAAAATGGGTTGTTCTGCTTGCATTGACTTCAAATAAAGGAGCGGATGATTTTCAGTATCACAATGAAGACGGAATAAAGTTATTTGAAAGAGTTTTGTCGGTTTCTCAGAAATGGGGTACCTTTAATAATATGATGTATGTTGTTGGTGCCACACGTGCTGAAATGCTGAAAGATATCCGTAAAATTGTCCCTGATCATTTCCTGCTAGTACCCGGTGTAGGGGCACAGGGTGGCAGCCTCGAAGATGTTGCACGTTACGGGATGAACAGCAAATGTGGTCTTCTGGTTAATTCTTCACGTGGGATCATCTTCGCCGACTCAACCGAAAACTTCGGTAAGGTGGCCGGTGACAAGGCAAGAGAAATGCAACAAGAGATGGAAACCTATTTATCAGAGAGGAATCTTATTTAGTAAAATCATTTATGTATTAGTAAGGATTGCTTCGTCGCTGCACTCCTCGCAATGACCGTCTTATTATCCTGTTCACTCCAATCCCAGCACTAACTTAAATCACTTCTAAAGTCATTGCGAGGAAGGCGCAGCCTGACGAAGCAATCCTTAAATCAATTCCAATAATAATATAAAATTTCCTTGCCACTTTAATCGTTTTTTCTTAATTTTATATCCTTGCTGCTTTCTCTCTAATTGGTGCTAAAAAATGAAAGAGGAGTTTCTTCACTATCTGTGGAAATACAGTTTATATGATAAGGATAAGCTCGTTGACAATGACGGGAATAACATTACTGTGTTACATCAGGGTGAATATAACCGTGATTCAGGTCCCGATTTTTTCAATTCCCGTATTAAAATAGCCGGTACAGAATGGGCAGGGAATGTTGAAATACATACAAAATCATCTCATTTCGATCTTCATGGACATCAGACCGACCCTTGTTTTAATAATGTCATACTGCATGTCGTAGCTGAAAACGACAAAAAAGTCTTCAATTCAAAAGGGGAGGAGCTGCTAACCGTCGAAATTAAATTCGAAAACACACTTTATGATAAATATCTCTCGCTCGTAAATAATCCTTATGTTATTGCCTGCCAGGATGATATCTGTAAATTAGATAGTATTTTTGTACGCCACTGGCTTAATTCCCTTGTTATTGAGAGGTTGCAAAACAAATCAGAACTTGTACTAAAGATGTTGTCAGAAACGGGGAATGATTGGGAAGAAACATTTTACAGATTGCTTGCACGTTATTTTGGCTTTAGGGTAAATACCGAACCGTTTGAGATGCTTGCCCGGGCGCTTCCTTTCAGAATAATCCGTAAGCATGCTGATGACAGGTTTCAAATTGAGGCTCTTCTTTTCGGAACTTCAGGTATGCTCCATGAAGGTCTGTTTAAAGAAGCTTTGGCTGACGAGTATTACAGAAATCTTATTAAGGAGTACAAAGTTCTTTCAGCAAAATATTCACTTCAGCCTATCCATGGGTGGCTATGGAAATTCTCGAGACTCAGACCTTCTAATTTTCCAACAATAAGGATCTCTCAATTGGCGGCATTGCTTTCAGTTAGCGGGGGGCTCTTTTCAAGGGTGTTAGAAGCGTCTGACATCATTCAGCTTAAAGAGTTATTTGAAGTATCTGCTTCTGAGTATTGGTATGATCATTTTGTTTTTGGAAAGAAAAGCAGAGAAATTTCCAAAAACACCGGATCGCAGGCAACCGATATATTTCTTATAAATGCTGTTATCCCTGTGATATTTGTATATGGCCAAAGCAGAGATAATCAGGATATCTGCGAAAGAGCTCTTGCTTATCTTGAGGATGTTGGTGCCGAAGAGAATATTATAATTGAAGAATGGAATGAAGCTGGGATTAAAGCTGAATCTGCCTTTTACTCGCAGGCGCTTATTCAGCTCAGAAATGAATACTGCAAAAAAAGAAAATGTCTCGAATGCCGGATAGGAAGTAAGTTAATTAGTATGGGAAGGAAGCTAAAAGATCAAAAGGATCTTATTCTTGAACCATAAGCGCTTTCCAATTTGACGAAATTGCAAAATCCTTTGACAAATAGCTGAATGATAGTGATATTAAACGCAACGTTTAGTATTGTTTTTCCGTCTTTATAGTAGTCAGGAACAATTTTTTTAGCACAGATTTGTTCCTCTAAAAATAAATATTTCAAGAACTTTGTAAAAAAAAAGCCAATTGTTTGATAGTTTACATAAAAAAGCCTTATTTTTGCGTTCCAAAATTGGAGATTCAATTTATTTGTGGACAAACAATATTTTAATTAGAGATATGTATTTAACAACAGAAAAGAAGCAGGAGTTTTTTAAGACGTTTGGAACATCTGAAATCGATACAGGCACAGCAGAAGGCCAGATAGCGCTGTTTTCATACAGAATCAGCCATTTGACTGAACACCTTAAAAAGAATAAAAAGGATTTCAGTACTCAGCAGGCACTTATCAAACTTGTAGGGAAAAGGAGAAGACTTTTGGACTACCTGAAAATTAAAGATATCGAGCGGTATCGCGAAATCATAAAAGCGTTGAAATTACGTAAATAGGGTAAAAAGGCAATTTTAAATTGCCTTTTTTCATACTATTTAGAAATTTTTGTAATTTCAATTTTCATAAATCACATATATAATGTTTAAAGTAAAAGAGAAAATTATTGATCTCGGCGACGGGAGAATAATAACCCTTGAGACAGGCAGAATGGCCAGACAGGCTGACGGTTCTGTATTGTTAAAAATGGGAAAGACAATGTTACTGGCAACAGTGGTATCAGCACGCGAAGCAAAAGAAGATGTTGACTTCATGCCATTGTCAGTTGAATACAAAGAGAAATATGCATCATCCGGACGTTTTCCGGGCGGATTCCTTAAAAGAGAAGGAAGGGCATCAGATTATGAAATTCTGATATCTAGACTTGTCGACAGAGTTCTCAGACCACTCTTCCCCGATGATTATCATGCAGAGACATTTGTAACAATAAATCTGGTTTCGGCCGATATGGATATTATTCCAGATGCACTTGCAGGATTGGCAGCATCGGCTGCACTTGCAGTTTCAGATATCCCTTTCAACGGTCCGATCTCAGAAGTAAGGGTTGCCAGAGTAAATAAAAAATTTATAGTGAACCCTACAGCTACTGAGTTGGAAAATGCCGACATCGACCTTATAGTAGGAGCAACATACGATAATATTATGATGGTTGAAGGCGAAATGAAGGAGGTCTCTGAAGAGGAGATGCTGGAAGCCCTGAAGATTGCACACGAAGCCATTAAAGTTCACTGCAAGGCAGTAATGGAATTTGCTGAAGAGGTAGGTTCTACCGTGAAGCGTACTTATTGTCATGAAACAAATGATGAGGATCTCAGAAAAAAAGTATGGGACGAAACATACTCAAAATGTTATGAGGCTGCCAAATCATGTACTGCCGATAAACACAAAAGAATCGATTCATTCGAAAATATTGTAAAGGAATTTTTAGTTCAATATAATAATGAGAATCCTGTAAATGAAGCTCTGGTAAAGAAATATTACCACGATGTATTGAAAGAAGCCTCAAGGAGACTTGTTCTTGACGACAATGTTCGTCTCGACGGCAGAAAACCTGATGAGATCAGACAGATTGTCTGTGAAATTGATCCTCTTCCTGCAACTCATGGATCGGCACTCTTTACAAGAGGTGAAACACAGTCACTTACGACTGTTACTCTCGGAACCAAGCTTGATGAGAAAATTATCGACGATGTTTTGAACAAAGGAACAGAAAAGTTCACACTACATTACAACTTTCCTCCTTTTGCAACAGGTGAGGCCAAGGCATATCGCGGAGTAGGCAGAAGGGAAATAGGACATGGAAACCTCGCACACCGAGCTCTTAAAAACATGATCCCATCTGATGATGAGAATCCATATGCAATAAGGGTTGTGTCTGATATCCTGGAGTCAAACGGTTCATCTTCAATGGCAACAGTATGCGCAGGAACACTTGCACTTATGGATGCAGGGATTAAACTAAAGAAACCTGTTTCAGGAATTGCAATGGGTCTGATTTCAGACAAGAAAACTAAAAAGTACGCTGTTCTTTCAGATATCCTTGGTGATGAAGATCATCTCGGTGATATGGACTTTAAGGTAACCGGAACCCGCGACGGAATAACTGCAACCCAGATGGATATCAAAGTCGACGGCCTTTCAGTTGAGATTCTTACAAAAGCACTAAACCAGGCGAAAGCAGGAAGGTTGCATATTCTTGATATAATGAATGAGGTGATATCAGAACCTCGTGCACAACTAAAACCTCATGCTCCAAGGATAGAGATGCTTACGATTCCTAAGGAACTTATCGGAGCACTGATAGGTCCTGGTGGTAAAGTAATCCAGGAAATACAACGGACAACCGGTGCAACAATCATTGTTGAAGAGGTTGACGGTCATGGCGATGTGAATATTTTTGGCAAGAATGCTGAGATTATAACCGCAGCACTTGACTGGGTAAAGAAAATTGTAACAGTTCCTGAGATCGGACAGGTTTATAAAGGTAAGGTAAAGACAATTGTTCAGTTTGGAGCTTTTGTTGAAATTCTTCCCGGGAAAGATGGTCTGGTTCATATCTCAGAGATTGAGTGGAGAAAAATTGACAAAGTTGAAGATGTTTTGAAAGAAGGTCAGGAGATAGAAGTTAAGATAATCGACATTGATCCAAAAACAGGTAAAATCAAGTTATCACGCAAAGAACTTCTTCCTCGTCCTCCTCGTCCGGAGCCTGAAAAGAAAAATCCTGAACAAAATCAGAATAAATAAAAAGAGTCCCGCTTTGGCGGGATTTTTTATTGTTTATTAATATCCAATTTCTAAATTTGATTTGTCAAAAACGACAGAAAGTTTTCAGGGATGAAGATTAAATACAATTATGTGGTCATAGAAGGGAATATTGGTGCGGGGAAGACTACCCTGGCTGGTAAAATATCAGAACAGTTTAATGCCAGTCTTATTCTTGAACATTTTGGAGATAACCCTTTTCTTCCGAAATTCTATGACGATCCTGAAAAATATTCATTTCCACTCGAACTCTCATTTCTCGCAAGCAGGTATAAACAGCTTAAGGAAGAATTAGGTCCACAGGATCTGTTCAAAGCTTTTACTGTTGCAGATTATTACTTCATGAAATCGCTGGTTTTTGCGGCATCAACACTTAAAGAAGATGAATTTAACCTGTACAGACAGATCTTTTATATTATTTATGGAACTCTTCCCAAACCCGATATATACGTCTATCTTCATCTAAATCCTGACAGACTGCTTCAAAACATTGAAAAGCGGGGGCGCAATTATGAAAAATCTATAACCAGGGAATATCTTCAGAAAATTCAGGACAGCTATTTTTCTTTTTTTAAACAAAATCCTGACAATAAGTATCTTGTAATTGATATTAATGAAATAGACTTTGTAGCATTTGAAAGTCATTACACTAAAATAATTGACACTATTTTTTTTGATGATTACCCTGTTGGATTAAATGTTGTAATATTATAAGAGTCTGTGATACTATAAATTAAATAAATCCTGTATTTCATTTGAGATAGTTATAAAAATATGTTAAATTTGTTTAAATTCTGACTATTTAATTGTAGTTTTGCATATAAGTTAGAAAAATTAGTATTTTGTTCATTATTAACCCGCAAACAGATAACATTAACAAATAACCCTTTTAATTATGAAAAATTTCAGAAGCTATTTTATCCTTATCCTGGTCGCAGCATTTCTTACAAGTTGCAGTGGCCTGAATAAGATGAAGAAAAACTCCAACCTGATTAAGTATGACGTTACTCCAAAAGTTCTTGTAACAGATGCTGGATTAGTTCCTGTTACTATAAAAGGAACATTGCCTGCAAAATATTTTGATAAGAAAACCACTGTTACAGTAACTCCTGTACTTACATATGCCGGAGGCGAAACTGTTTTTGATAAAGTTCAGGTACTTCAGGGAGAGAGTGTTCAGGGAAATAATAAGGTTATCACCGCAACTGGTGGCGACTTTACTTATACCAGCTCTATTCCTTACAAAGATGCAATGAAAAAGTCAGAACTGGTATTAAGAATTAAAGCTGTCAGAGGCAAAACAAGTCTTGTTTTTGATCCTGTTAAGATCGCTGATGGTGTAATTGCCACTTCAACTCTGGTTGAGAAGGAAAGTAAAGCTATTTCAATGAAAGATAATTTTGTCAGGGTTGCTTCTGATTCAAAAGGCGCAGATATAAACTACCTTATTAATAAGTACGATCTTCTTCCTAAAGAACTTAAAGCTGATGATATTACACTTTTACAGGCATATATCAAAACAGTTACCGCTGATTCAACTTTCAAGGTAAGAGGTGCAAGTATCAGTTCATATGCTTCTCCTGACGGTTCAATGAAAATCAATGAGCCTTTATCAAAGAAAAGAGGCGAAACAGCTGATAAATTTATTAAGAAAGAATTTGGGAAAGCTGAAGTAGCAAAAGCTCCTGGTTTCTTTGATTCAAAAACAACACCAGAAGACTGGGACGGTTTCAAGTCAGCAGTAGAAAAATCAAACATTCAGGATAAAGACCTTATTCTTCGTGTTCTTTCAATGTATGCTGATCCTGACGTTCGTGAAAAGGAAATTAAAAACATGACTGCAGCGTTTGAAGCTCTTAAAACTGATATCCTTCCAAAATTAAGAAGATCTCAAATGTTAGTTAATACAGACAAAGTTGGTCGCAGCGATGATCAGATTCTTGCACAAATGAGAAAAGATCCTAAAGCTTTAAATCTTGAGGAATCTCTTCACGCAGGTTCTCTTACAACTGATCTTAATGAGCAACTAAGCTTCTACCAGACAACTTCACAGAATTTCCCGACATGTATCCGCGCAGCAAACAATATTGGAGTCACCTACATGGCATTAGGAAAAACTACCGAAGCTATTGCAGCTTTTGAAAAAGCTAAAACTATTCAGAATAACGACGTTATCAAGAATAACCTTGGTTTTGGCTCACTTGTTAAAGGTGATTTAGTTAAAGCTGAAGAGTATTTCAATTCTATGACTACAGCAACACCTGAATCTAAATGGGGTCTTGGTGTTATCGCTATTACAAAAGGCGAATACGATAAGGCAGTTAACTATTTTGGTACAGAGCCTTGCTTCAACCTTGCTCTTGCTTTAGTTTGTAAAGGTGATGTAAACAAAGCTAAAATGACTCTTGACAGTATGAAAGACCTCTGCAAATGCGGAAAACCATCATACCTGAAAGCAATTGTTGGCGCTCGTCTTGATGACAGGAATTATATGCTGAATGGCCTTCGTGAAGCAATCGCTTTCAATGCTGATTGGAAAGCTTATGCAAAAACAGACCTTGAATTTGCTAAGTATTTCAACGATGATACATTCAAATCGACAGTTCAGTAAGAATTATTTATAATATTAAGAAGGCTGCCCGAAAGGGCGGCCTTTTTTATTTAATTCCCACAACACTATCCCCGTACTTATCGCAATATTGAATGAGTGCTTAGTCCCAAATTGTGGTATTTCAACACAATGATCACAAAGATTTATAATATCCTGATCAACTCCATTTACTTCATTACCAAATACAAGCGCGTAATTTTCTCCTGCTGCAATCTGCATATTCTGTAGCTCAACTGAGCCTTCAGCCTGTTCAATCCCTAGAATTATATATCCCGATTCTTTTAGTTCGGTAATGGCATCAATAGTTTTAGGAAAGTATTTCCAGTCAACCGATTCTGTAGCTCCAAGTGCTGTCTTCTGAATCTCTCTGTGTGGAGGGGCAGCTGTTATTCCACAGAGGTATATTGCTTTTGTCAGGAAAGCATCTGCCGTGCGAAAAATGGAACCTATATTACTTTGGCTTCTGACGTTGTCCAATACTATTACAAATGGTGATTTTTCAGATTCACGGTACTGGTTTATTGTCTTTCTTTCCAGTTCTTTGTTTAAAAGCTTCCTCATTCTTTTTTATGCGAAAATAAATAAATATTCTGGTAATTATTGTTATTTTGTGAGCATTGAATTCTATGATTCAGAGTTTGTTAATTAATTAACAGTGGCAAAATGAACGTACATGAATTTCAGGGTAAATCATTACTCAAAGCCAATAATGTTGATATTCAGGAAGGATTTGTAGCAGAAACTCCTGAACAGGCTATTATGGTAGCGGAACAGTTAAGGGAAAAGTTCGGGTCTGAATTTTTTGTTGTCAAAGCCCAGATTCATGCAGGAGGCAGAGGTAAGGGAGGTGGAGTGAAGTTGGCAAAATCGATAGAAGAAGCTGGCAGGATTGCCGGTCAGATACTTGGAATGCAACTGGTTACTCCCCAAACAGGACCTGAAGGTAAAAAGGTAAACAAAGTCATAATTGCACAGGATGTTTATTATAAAGGTGACTCTAAAACGGAAGAGTTTTATATAAGTATTCTTCTGAACAGGAATACCGGCAGAAATATATTCATGTATTCTCCCGAAGGAGGTATGTCAATTGAAGAAGTAGCTGAGAAATCACCGGATCTTATTTTTACTGAGGAAATCAACCCGGGAATTGGACTTCAGCAATTTCAAACACGGGATATTGCCTTTAACCTGGGACTGAAAGGGATTGCTTTTAAAAATATGCAGAAGTTCCTTGCAGGTATTTATGAGACTTATATAAGCTGTGATGCTCAACTTCTTGAAATTAACCCGGTCCTTAAGACAAGTGATGACAGGGTTCTTGCTGTAGATTGTAAACTGGTTCTCGATGATAATGCCTTGTTCAGACACCCTGAACTTATGTCAATGAGAGACATAAACGAGGAAGATCCTACTGAAGTTGAGGCAGGTAAACATAACCTGAATTTTGTAAAGCTCGACGGAAATGTTGGTTGTATGGTAAATGGAGCCGGTTTGGCTATGGCTACTATGGATATTATTAAACTTTCTGGTGGGTCCCCGGCTAATTTTCTGGATGTTGGAGGCAGTGCTAATCCAAAAACAGTTGAAGCCGGATTCAGAATAATCCTTAAAGATCCTGCTGTAAAAGCAATATTAATTAATATCTTCGGAGGAATTGTCAGGTGCGACCGGGTAGCAAATGGGGTCGTAGAAGCCTATAAATCTATTGGAGAGATCAAGGTTCCGGTAATTGTCCGACTTCAGGGGACAAATGCTGAGGAGGCTAAGAAAATCATAGATAACTCTGGACTGGCAGTGCTTTCAGCAATATCCTTCAGAGAGGCAGCTGATCTGGTTACAAAAGTTTTGAGCTAAATAAACGGGACAATATTATAAACACCTTTGTTGTAAAGTCTGTATTTATTCAGGTCTCTGGTTATGGAATTTCATAAGTTGCGTCTCGTATTCATATTAAAAGTATTTTCAGTAGTTTTTTTCGTTTTTTTAATTATCTGGTATATCATTACTAAAGATAACAGGAAACATATATTCTCCTATTTTGATACCGGGTGTGTTGATTATAAACAAAAGGATTATAGCAGAAAGCTAAATGATAAAATTGTCGATTATTCTGCTGCAGCAAAACTAAGAGGAATAAGGCCCTGCAAGGATGATAAAGAAATAAGAGATAAAATCAGGGAGGGGAAATTAGTTAAGGTAAATACATGCCAGGGATATGTGATTGACAGATTGACTTACAGTTATCCTTGTGTTACAGAGGAAAGCAAGAATCTTCTGGATGAGATTAGCGATCGGCTTCAGGAAAAAACTTCGCAAATGGGATTAAAAGGAGTAAGATTTATTGTGACATCGTTGACCAGAAAAACTGAGAGCATCAAAAACTTAAGAAGGAATAACAAAAATGCTTCAGCAAATAGTCCTCATTTATATGGGAATGCCTTTGATATAAGCTATAAAAGATTTATCGTGAGGAAATGGGTGCTGACGAACTGCGACAAAAAATTCTTAAAAGATGCCCTGGGTGAGATTATATGGCAGTTGAAGGAAGATAATAAATGCTGGGCCACTTATGAAAAAAACCAAAGTTGTTTTCATGTTGTCGCAAAGTAACCAGGTTAATAAAGTTTATTTTTTATGAGATTCATCACAAAAGGGTTTGTTTGCCGATTTTCCACACCTGCATAGCCAGATCTCACCTGGTGTAGTTTCAGTATCTCTCTTTAAATCTTTCAATATAAAGTTACCAGTTATTTTGAGTGGTCCAAAATCAATTACTTCTACAGTTGCCTGAGATTTTTGTACTTTTTCCTCTTCCATGGTTACAATATTAGTCGCAGAACCCAATTTTTCTGTGTTTTCCGTCGCAGAATGGCTGATGGTCACTTACCCCGCACCTGCAAATTGAAATAATACTTTCCTTAATCTCTTTACTATTTCCTTCATAAGCAAGAGTGAAGTTACCCTTAATTACAATGGGGCCGTCTACCATTATCTTAACTGATGCAGGTTGTTCATCAGATACTATTTCATTTGAATTCATCAGCTCAGGTCTTCTGAAAATAATGTGATTCAGCTGATCTTTATCAACAGATTCGTTTTTCTTTTCATCATTCCATTTCCAGGTAAGAGCTTCCGTGGGGCACAAATTTACTACCTCAATAATTTTGTCAGTTGTGGAACCATTCATATCAACCCATGGTCGTCGGCTGGGATCGAAAACTTCTATAAGCTCTCTGTAACAGTACGATGCATGAACGCATGCGGAAGGTTTCCAGTAAACCGTAATCTCTTCATTTTTATATCTTTTCCCTCCTGAAAATTGCTTATTATTACTCTCCATTGTCGCTATGAAATTATGATGCAAATTAACAAATTTTAAATTTAACCTTGATGAAGAGGTATGATGAATATTTAATTTTGTCCCATCCGGTTTTTATTCAACAAAATTGGTTAATTTAGAGTAGGAATTATATTTGAACTTTATGTTCATTTTATAGGGGAGTAACAGCTTGCTTCTTTTTAAGTTAAATAGTTTATTGAATATTTTATAATATTGATATTGTGAAAGTTGTTGGCAATATAGATTCAGTTTTATTTGTTTTATGATCAGAACTCGTTGGGTAACCAGATTAAAGGGAACCACAAGATATGTTCCATATCTTGTTTTTTCTCTTATGTTGCTATTATTATCAAAGCAATCATTTTCCATTAATAGGACTAATTCAGTCAATATTTTTGGGAATTTAAAATCTGAAGTGTTTTTAACGGAGTCTTTTCTTCTTTTCATTCTGACTGTACTTGCAGCTCTGATAGTAATTTGCCTGGTTATAATAATTTTTTCGGTTAAGCTTAAAAAAGTTAACATAGAACTTCAGGAAAAAAACAAACAGATTCTTGTTATAAATCTAGCACTTCAAAGAACGAATACTGAGCAGGCTATTCAAACAGAGCTAATTACCAAGGAGCATTATGAGTCAGATAAATTTTATGAGATGCTGGTTCAATCAGCTAAAGATGGTATCTCATTCTACGACAGGTACTGGAACCTGAAATATGCAAACCCTGCATTTTATTCAATGATTGGGTTGGATAAGGATTCTTATTTGCAAATTGATCATAAAAATCTTTTTCATCCCGATGATCTTGATTATCAGATTAAAAGAGTACAGTCGCTTGTAAGTAACGGGTTTTATGAAACCGAAATCAGACTCCAGCATAATGAAGGTCATTTCGTAAATTTATCGAGCAGATCGGTAACTGTAAGGAATGATAATGGTGACGTTCTTGGTTCTTTGACAATTTCACGAGATATAACCAGAATGAAATCGGACTATGAAGACCTGGTCAAAGCTAACTTTGCAGCCGATGCAAGCAGCAGGCTTAAATCAAGCATTCTTGCCAATATCTCACACGAGATACGAACTCCGCTTAATAGTGTGGTAGGCTTCTCTAATCTTCTTTTGAGTGATGATATTACAAAAGAAGTCAGGAATGAATATATTGAACAGATTAACCATAACAGCGAAAAATTACTTCAGATAATCGGCGATATAATTGACCTGTCACGTCTTGAGAGCTCCCAGATAGAGATAACATATGAAGAAACCTCCCTGACCTCAATTGTAAATGAGATAATTGAGGAAGCCAGGCAGATAATCAGACGGAATGAAAAATCTATCATTCTTAATGTTAAAAATCTTTTCGAAGAAAATGGAGATCTTATTTTTACTGACAGGATATGGCTCAAGAGAATATTGAATCATCTCATGGACAATGCTGTTAAGTTTACACTTGATGGATCTGTAGAGCTTTCATATCTTGTTGAAAACAACAATATTATATTTAAAATCAGAGATACCGGAATTGGGATAAACAAGGAAAACCTTGGGCGCATTTTTGAGGAATTCAGGCAGGAGATTAATGGGCATCACAGGCCATTTGAAGGATTAGGGATTGGACTTACTCTCGCTAAGGAGGTTGTAGAAAGAATGGGAGGGAAAATTTTTGTAATATCTGAAAAAGGTGTAGGATCGGAATTCAGTTTTTCAATTCCTTACAGACCTGCCGGAAGTAAAAAAAATAAAATAAAAGCGCCACTCACTGCAGAGTTTATTACAACTATTAACTGGAGCTCAAAAAAGTGCCTTCTTGTAGATGATAATAAGGATGTACTCATCTATCTGAACAGAATATTACTCGATACCGGAGTCACCACAATTACTGCACGATCAGGTATTGAAGCTATTGAGACAATTAAGAACACTACGGACATTGATGTTGTCCTTCTTGATATGCAGATGCCTGAAATGAATGGCATTGAAACTGCAAAAGAGATCAGAAAAATTAGAAAGAATCTGCCGATAATTGCACAGACAGCTTTTATTTTTGAAGATGATAAAGATATTATTCTTGAAGCAGGCTGTGATGCCTGTCTTATTAAGCCCATAAGAAAAGATCACCTGATTACAGTTATGTCAAGCTTTGTGAAGTCAGATTGAGGGGTCAGAAATTATTCTTACTTTGCATTCTGCTTAGCAGATGAAAAATACCCTTTTTGCTGATATTATTTTGCCTCTTGCAGTAAGGGGAAGATTCACCTATATGGTTCCTGCTGACATTCTGGATACAATCAGACCAGGAGTGAGAGTTACGGTTCCATTTGGTGGCAGAAACCTCTATTCCGGAATTGTCTGCAAAGTACATGATATCCCACCGGATTTTAAAAATGTAAAATCAATTTTAAATGTACTTGATTCGATACCGGTAATTAACGAAACACAACTAAAACTATGGCTTTGGATATCAGAATACTATTTATGCACAGAAGGGGAGGTAATGAAAGCCGCTTTGCCTTCAGAGGAATGCCTTAATAACTATAAACCACGATTTGAAACTTTTATTGAACTTGCCAGGGATTTTTCTGACAATGAATTAAATGAAATTCTGGATAAACTTAAAAAGGCGCCAAAACAACAAGATGTCCTATCCTCTTATATAAGATTAACAGGATACACTTCCGGGTCAGAAATAAAACCTGTAAGTAAAATGCTGCTGCTTAAAGATTCAGGATCATCTGTCGGTATTATCGAAGCCCTCACAGGTAAAGGGATATTAGCTTCAAAATCACTTTCTGTTACAAGGCTAACAGAATCTGAAAGTTATAAAGATCCTGTTAAAGAACTTAGTCCGGCTCAGGCAGTTGCTTATCATTCAATTAAAAATCAATTAATTGAGAAAGATATAGTACTACTGCACGGAGTAACTTCCAGCGGAAAAACAGAGATATATATACACCTTATCGAAGAACAGTTAAAAAAGGGGAAACAGGTTCTTTATATGTTGCCTGAAATAGCCCTCACAACTCAGATAATATTACGGCTTAAAAAGCATTTCGGGGCAGTGACAGGAGTATACCACTCACGATTCAGCGATCCTGAAAAAGTTGAAATATGGAAAAGGGTGGCCGATGAAGATCCTACAAATGGTTATCGTCTGATTCTGGGAGTAAGGTCCTCTCTGTTTCTTCCATTTAGTAACCTGGGTTTGATAATTGTTGATGAAGAGCATGACGGGTCATATAAACAGCACGATCCGGCACCACGATATCATGCACGAGATTCTGCTATAATGCTTGCAGCACTTCATAATGCAAAAACAATTCTGGGCTCCGCTTCTCCTTCTATAGAAAGTTATAATAACACTTTAAACGGGAAGTACGGGCTGACTGAATTGAACGAAAGGTTTGGACTAATTAAGTTACCAACAATAATAATTGCCAACACCAGGGAAGCTTACCGGAAGAAACAAATGGTATCGCATTTTACTCCCGAATTGCTTCATGCAATTGATGATGCACTTGGTAAAGAGGAACAGATTATTCTGTTTCAGAACAGGAGAGGGTTCTCGCCATATATTGAATGTCCTGAATGCGGATGGATACCCGTTTGTTTTCAATGTGCAGTTAATATGACATACCACAAAGGTATAGGCAAGCTGGTCTGTCACTATTGCGGACATACTTCAGACATGCCAACAAAATGCGAAAGCTGCCACTCTACTGGTATGGTAACCAGAGGATTTGGTACAGAGAAAATTGAAGATGAGATAAAGATCGTATTCCCTGATGCACGTGTTGCAAGAATGGACCAGGATACTACCAGAAATAAAAACTCTTTCAGTAAGATAATCAGGGCTTTTGAAGAAAGACGTATTGATATTCTTATCGGGACACAAATGATTTCTAAAGGGCTTGACTTTGAAAATCTTACAGTTGTAGGTGTTTTGAATGCCGATAACCTGTTGAACTATCCTGATTTCAGAGCACACGAACGAAGTTTTCAGCTTATGGAACAGGTAAGCGGAAGAGCAGGAAGAAGACAAAAACAGGGTAAAGTGGTTATTCAGACATCCGATCCTGCTAACAAAATTGTAAGAATGGTTCTCCGGCACGACTATTTAAGTATGTTCAGAATGCAGGTCGATGAAAGGATGACTTTCAACTATCCTCCGTTCTGCAGGATGGTAAGAATAAGCATTAAGCATAAAGAAAAAGCATTGTTGAACTATTACTCTGATATTCTTGGAGGCGATCTGAAAGAAATATTTGGCAAAAGAGTCCTTGGACCTGAATCACCTGTAATTTCACAGGTGCAGTTATGGTATATAAAAACCATTCTGATAAAGATAGAAAGGCAAAAGCCACCAGCGAAAGCCAAACAGCTTATAATAGAAGCAATAGAAAGACTTGAAAAAGAGAAAGGAGCTTCTTCACTCAGGATAGCTATAGATGTCGATCCATATTAAAAAGACAAAAGACAAAAGTAAAAAGACAAAAGTTGATAAGCGAAGGGATGAAATGCACCTTTGAGACCTTTGTGTAAAATCTTTGAGACCTTTGCGGTTAATGGATATAAAAGATGTTACTTTTGAATTAAAATTAATCTGAACATGAAAATAGAAGTCTCAAATGGTGAGATTATAGATAAACTCACTATTATCCAGATAAAACTGGAAAGGATTAAAGACAAGGCTAAACTTAAGAACCTTCAAAAGGAATATGACGAACTTGTAACTGTTTGTTCTTCAATATTAAGCACTTCTGATCCTTTATATACAGCACTTTACGAAGTTAACTGCGAATTGTGGGATATCGAAGACCGTATTCGTGATCTTGAAAGAAGTAAAGACTTTGGTGGCGATTTTATCGCTACAGCACGTTCTGTATATATCAGAAATGACAGACGATCAGAAATAAAGAGAGAGATAAATATTAGGACCTCCTCGGGATTAATTGAGGAAAAATCGTACGAAAAATACTAAGATGCGTCTGCTTGTAATCAGAACATCAGCCATGGGTGACGTAGCCCTTGTTGCCCCTGTATTAGAGGCACTGAGACTTCAATATCCTGAAATTGAATTGGTTCTGCTTACAAGATCAGCTTTTAAGCCATTTTTTACTTCCAGCAACAGGTTGAGTATTTTCACCCCTGATCTAAAAAAACGACATAAAGGATTCTTTGGTATTATACGACTTTTCAGAGATATCAGGAAACCTGGTGGATTTGACTATATAATTGATCTGCATGATGTTCTGAGGTCTAAAATCCTCAGATGGTTATTCCGATTATCCGGGGTGCCGGTTTCAGTAATCGAGAAAGGAAGAAGTGAGAAGAAATCTGTCATAAAAGGTAAAATTAAAACCCCAATAAAGCATTCAGTAGAAAGATATTGTGATGTATTTGCAGAAGCAGGCTTTCCTCTCATACTGACGGAAGGACCATGGGTTTTTCCCTCCCCGGAAGCACTTAAAAAAGCAGGCTCAATGACTGGCACTTCTGGTGAATTATTAATTGGAGTGGCTCCTTATGCAAAACATAAATTGAAGATGTGGCCCGAAGAAAACATGATCAGACTCCTTGGGATGATATCAGAAAAACATAAATCGAAGTTCTGGCTTTTTGGCGGAAATGAAGAAATGGAGAGAATGACTGCTTTTCAGTCAAGAATTCCGGGTTCTTTCAATGTTGTTGGTAAGTTGAGTCTCGCTGAAGAACTTGCACTGATGAGCAAACTTGATCTGATGATAGCCATGGACTCCTCAAATATGCACATGGCAGCTATGGTTGGTACAAAAGTCATTTCGATATGGGGAGGGACCGATCCATTAAGCGGTTTTGGTGCATGGATGCAGTCCGGAACCTATTCTGTCAGTATTCCTATTGACGATCTGACATGCCGCCCATGTACAATTTATGGAAAAGGAGAATGCAGAAGGGGCGATTTTGCATGTATGAATTGGCTGACACCGGAAATAGTTTTCAAGAGAATAGAAGCTTTGGGCTTGATAAGTAAATAAGTGTATGTTAGGTATTTACCCCCTTCCCAACCTTCCCCCAAGGGGGAAGAAGTTAGCTAAATCATCTCCTAGAGTTAAACAGGAAAATGGGGCATTTTTTAGTCGAGTTAATTTTAAAATTATACTATATAAAAATGAATTTTGAAGATAACACAAACAATGAGAGGGGCCGGTTTCTTTCAGGGACATCCAGAAGGAGATTTATTGTCGGATTAGCAGTTGTTTCTCTTATTTTTATCGGTGTTTTAATACAGAACTACACCGGAAAAACAGAAAATGATCCGGTGGATCTGGTAAACCCTCTGATGGGAACTCAGTCGGAATATAAACTTTCAAACGGGAATACTTATCCCGCAATAGCTATGCCATGGGGGATGAATTTCTGGACCCCGCAAACCCGCACAATGGGTAATGGCTGGTGTTATACCTACAATGACAATAAGATAATGGGAATAAAACAAACCCATCAGCCAAGTCCCTGGATTAACGATTATGCAGCTTTTTCATTAATGCCGCTGACAGGAAAAATTAAAATTAAGGAAACTGAAAGAGCATCATGGTTCTCTCACAAAGCAGAAGTAGTAAAGCCTTATTATTATAGTGTTTATCTTGCAGATTATGATGTTACTGCAGAGATAACTCCCACAGAAAGAGCAGCTATTTTCCGTTTTACATTCCCTGAAAATGATTCCTCATTTATTCTTTTGGATGGTTTCAATAAAGGGTCAATGGTGAAGATAATTCCTTCCGAACGTAAAATAATTGGTTATTGCCGCAATAACAGCGGAGGAGTACCTGCTAATTTTCACAATTATTTTGTGGCAGTATTTGATAAGGATTTCCTTTCAACTCATACCTGGCATGGCGATACATTAACCTTGAATAATGAAGCAGAAAGTGATCATGTTGGAGCTGTTCTTGGATTTAAAACCAAAAGAGGAGAAAAGATAAATGTTAGGATAGCATCTTCCTTCATAAGTCAGGAACAGGCTTTGCTTAATCTTACCCGTGAAACTGACGGGAAAGATTTTGAGACTGTAAAAAAGGAAGGGAAGGCTTCCTGGAACAAGCAATTGAACCGTATTGAAGTTGAAGGAGGAACCCTCGATCAGCAGAGGACATTCTATTCCTGCCTTTACAGAATGATCTTATTTCCCAGACAGTTCTTCGAGATAAATGCCAAAAATGAGATTGTTCATTATAGTCCTTATAATGGAGAAGTTCTTCCGGGTTACATGTTTACCGATAACGGTTTCTGGGACACTTTCAGGGCTCTTTTCCCTTTTACTACTCTGATGTATCCTGATATCAACAGCCATATAATGGAGGGGTTGGCCAATACGTATAAAGAGAGCGGATGGTTGCCTGAATGGGCAAGTCCGGGCCATCGCGATTGCATGATTGGTTCCAATTCAGCATCTCTTATTTCAGATTCATATAATAAAGGTATACGGGGATATGATATTGAAACATTGTATCAGGCTATAATTAAAAATACAAACGGTCCGGGCCCATTGTCATCTGTTGGCCGTACTGGCGCAAATTATTATAATGATCTTGGATATGTTCCTTATAATGTTGGCATTAATGAAAATGCTGCAAGAACCCTTGAGTATGCTTATGCTGATTTTTGTATCTGGCAGCTTGCGAAAACATTGAAAAAACCGCAGGCAGAAATTGACCTTTATGCCAAAAGGGCAATGAACTATAAAAATGTTTTTGATGATGGGAGAAAATTGATGCGCGGCCGTAACCTTGATGGCAAGTTCCAGTCCCCTTTCAGTCCATATAAATGGGGTGATGCTTTTACAGAAGGTAACAGCTGGCATTATACCTGGAGTGTTTTCCAGGATGTTGACGGACTTGTTAATTTGATGGGAGGGAAGGACAATTTCATTGCGAAACTCGATTCTGTTTTTGAAGTACCTCCAATTTTCGACTATTCATATTACGGACAAGTTATTCACGAGATAAGGGAGATGCAGATTTCCAATATGGGTAACTATGCACATGGCAATCAGCCTATTCAGCATATGATTTACCTTTATAACTATGCCGGAGAGCCATGGAAAACCCAATACCATGTTCGCGATGTTCTTGATAAACTTTACAATTTCACCCCCGATGGATATTGCGGTGACGAAGATAACGGGCAGACATCAGCATGGTATGTCTTCTCTGCGCTTGGATTTTATCCGGTAACCCCTGGAACAGATGAATATGTATTCGGTTCCCCTTTATTCACAAATGTGACCCTGAATTTTGAAAACGGGAAAAGACTCGTGATCAGAGCTCCGGAAAACAGTAAGGGAAATATCTATGTTCAGAGTATTAAACTCAATGGGGGAGTACTGTATAAGAATTATATAAAACATACACAACTCACAAAAGGAGGGACTCTTATTTTTCAGATGGGATCGAAACCTGAAAAAAAGAGAGGTACAAAAGAAGAAGCATATCCTTACTCAATGAGCAGAACAGAGAAGTAAAAACCTCAAGCAGACTAATTGTTCTTAATTCAAGTACCCGGGTAGTTATAGCCGAAGCTTAATATTAAATCGTACCAGCAGTGCGGTCAATCCAACCATTAGCAAAGCCCACACAATTGAACCGGCTATTACAATAATTGGTACTCCAGAATGTTTATAGATTAGTATTGGAATGCCTGTACTCCAGATCAGAAAATAAATGATATCGGGAGCCAGATAAGTGGTAAGAGAGTTTTCTCCGGCAGGTTTTAAGAAGAAGGTCCACTTAATATGTTTCTTTATATCTATAATCCAGTAAAGTAAAGCGAAAAGAAGCATGCTAATACCATTGCATATCAATCCCCAGCTTGGTGTTGCCTGTATTTTTGATATAATGAACCATTTTCGAAGGATAAATCCTATAATTATACTAAGAATTCCTATTGAGGTGAGAATAGCAATTGTCTTCAGATAGTCACTTTTTGAATATTTTTTCAGGATGAGAGTAATAAGCATCCCTGCGATTACAATAAGAGGTACATTGCCTTCAATGATGACACCAAGGATTGGTTTGACAGGGTCGAGATAATTTAAAAGGTTGAGTTTTGAAAGAATGTTAAAGGTGAGGAAGAACAGGAAAGCCACAACTGTATTCAGAATACTGTCACGGACAAGCAGATAAATGAATGCAGAAACGAGATAACCCCATCCGATAAGCCCGAGTATACCCCACCAGCTGGTAATTAAAGAGCCATTATTCACCATTTCTCCTGATCTGAATTTGAAAACCAGTCCAACCAGTATTGCAACTCCTACAAGCTTAAGGGTGGTTAATGTAAAGAAATTCTTTTCATTTTCCCTATATTTATTCCAGATAAGGAAGACCCCAATGTACATGAGAATGGCCCATAGGTTTTTACTTATGCCTGTTAATTCCGGATTAACTCTTTCTGAATTCAGCATCAGTACACCGATTATCAGCAGGCTGACAGATCTTCTGAGAATATGTTTTGAGATTGAAAAAGAATCCTGACCTTCTTTAATTCTTTTACCGATTGAATACGGGATAGCCATTCCCAACATAAACAGGAATCCGGGAAATACCCAGTCGGCAAGTCCCATCCCATCGAAATTTGCAGCTCTGTGTCCGAGCCACGATGGTACGCCAGGCATATAGAGATCATTTACAAACAGCATCAGGACGAGGGTAAGACCCCTCATGATGTCAATTGAATATATACGATTTGAATCTATCATATTTTACTGATTTTAAATGCAATATCCCGTTTTTCATCTATCATGGCAGGAACAACCAGTTCCAGTACTCCATTCGCTGATTTAACTTTTTCTGATTTTACAATATTACCTGTCCATGTATCATACCAAGTGATAGTATAATTTCCTTTACCAGGTTTAGAGAGAGTTAATTTAGTTTTACTAATATTCTGATTTAAAAATGTTCTTGCCCAACCGAATGTTTTATCACCTGCATCCATTATATAAATGTCTGTGCCTTCAGCATTTGCCGGTACAGGTTTATATGGAAGGTTGGCAAAATCAATATCTGAAACAAAAGCTGAAATATATTTAATCTGCTGCCAGTCCTGTGCATTTAATACGGGAAAATCCCACCATACCGGAATTCCGGCAAGGCCATTTGTAAGTGAAGCCCATATCTGGTTATGATAGGATATGTGATATTCCTTAGTCTTCGGTTTAAAATAGGTAAGGTTTGCACCAGCTTCGCCAAAGATTGCCGGTTTATTAAATTTGTCCCAAAACCGTTTGCTTGCCCAGGCAAAATTGTACATGTCGCTTCGTAAGGTGTCTTCGGGATATTCCAATTTCCATCCCTGTGCCGGGTACAGATGAATGTTAGGAATGTCGGTAAGTTCATAAAGTTGTTCGCGGTATTCTCCAAAACCACCACTAAACGAAGCAGTTACAGGATGATTATAAGGATCGTTTTCGGAAAAATATTTTACACATTTTTTAACCCAGTTATAAGCTTCCTGATGATGACCTTTTGTCCAGCCATCAGTGCCGTTCATTTCGTTGATCAGTTCCCATATTCCCCAGCTGGGGCTATGAGCGAACCGGGCAATCAGGTAACGGTATTTCATTTTTTGGTATTCCCATGTCAACGAATCGCTGTATACATTTTCAGCTTCTGTAATTTTACTATATGGATTCTGTTTCCATTGAGCAGACCAAACAGTTTTCGAAAATAAATCGTGGGGCCAGATGGCGAACATAAGTTTTATATCGTCTTTTTCAAGAATTGAAAGCATTGAATCGATCCTTCCCAGTTTTTCCTGGTTATATCTTCCCAGTTCATTTTCGATGAGTCCGGTTCCGTTTACAAAGCCACCATAACTAATATCCCAGATAGCCAGCAGATTGGCATCATTATCTGCGAAAGTCTTAAACCTTTTTTCATTGTTTCCCCAGGGGGAATAAACTCCAACTGCATAATAACTGGTCCCGTCATCGTGGGAAAAATAATGCGGATTTTTTTCAGAAGGCTTTATCCATCCATGATGTTCAGATCCAACAGCGGTAAAAGCAGCAATCTTTGATTTACCCGTTTCGCTGCCATCTTTTACAAAAACCTGGTATTTGTATTTCCCTGTTTCCCTGGGTGAAAAGCGGATCTTCCATTTATCAGCACTCTGATAATTATCGAAAAAACCATTGATCTTTATCTTTTGTCCAGATGGAGATGTAAACAGAGCATATACATCTATATCAGCCGGGTTGTATGGATTTCCAAATTTCACATTTTTCAGTTCCGGTATAACTTCAAATTTTTCATACTTCTTAACTGTCTGCGTATTAATTTCTGATATAGTAACCTCTGGTTTAACACCTTGTGAATAAGCCTCGTTTTTTTGTGAATATCCGGTAAAAACAAATAAAAATACCATTATTAAAACCAGGTTCAGTTTCATGGTTATAAGAATGAATTTTTTTACGTAAATATCTGTCATAACATGTAAAATTTTAAAATGAACGGTTAAGATAAAAAATTTAATATAATTAGCATTATTTAATGGATTGGTACTGTCATATTTTAATATTTTCGGTGTATTGTAAAATGCTTGTAAAAAATAATCACGACCTTAAGAAATCAGTAAGTATTTATTAATTACAAAAAATTGTTACTTTTACAATCCACAAATAGAATATCGGGGTGTGGCGCAGTTGGTAGCGTACTACGTTCGGGACGTAGGGGCCGGAAGTTCGAGTCTTCTCACCCCGACAAATGAAAAAGCCTGGCACGAAAGTGCCGGGCTTTATTTTTCCGTTGTGTTGAAAACTTGTTTTCATAAGCATAAGGAAAAATGAAGACCGAAAGGAGCGAAGCGACTGACAGGCTTTTTCATTTAGGTTATTCCCTGGAAGTCCGCCGTTTGCGCTGAGCTTGCGAAGCCAAACGGCAATCTTTTCACTCAAGCCACTAATTAAAAAAGACCGTTGTAAATCAATAAATTACAACGGTCTTTTCCCATTCACTTATTACACCTTCATTTTCGCAATTAGGACAGTATCAGTGAATTTCTCCATTCTTTGACATTAAAGCAGTCTTAATTAAACCATGTCATTCCTTTTCAAAGTATCTGATTTCGTTAGAAGTAAGGGTATCAATTAGAAAATCAAGATTTTTTGTTTTTATCGTTTAGTAATTTGCTTTTTGTCGTTTTTAACCAATCTCTTACATGCCATTGTTGGTGTCGAATTCTCCTATATTTCTTTGAGAAGCGTATAGCAACAAAAAGCATTAAAAGTATTATAACTATGGTTGTTATCATAAAGTGTAAGTTTTGTTATTGTATAATGATTCATATAAAACAACGAAAATTTACTTATAAAAGTATCAAGTTCATAATAAAGCCATCCTACTTGTTCTCAGGCTTCTGAATATAATAAGGTTTACTATGTGTGTCGGACTATCTTACCTGTGGTGAATGTAGTGGTAATTCCTGAGTAAATGAGGCATTGGATATATAAGTATCAGGGTAAGGATAAATGTTATTGACTTTATTTTCATTGTGGATACAAAAGTGGTATAAATAATTATGATTAAATGCTTACACAGGTATTCTACTTCATATAATTCCAGAATTTTACAAATCCCCTTAAGTCACACATTCTTATTTACCGAATACCTGCATTCTTAATTGCCGAAATCTCGCATTGTTATTTACCGTTTACATCATTTAAGTCACTCCCCTGGAAGTCCGCCGTTTGCGCTGAGCCTGCGAAGCTAAACGACAATTTTCTCACCCTGACTGAATAAATTATTTGGCCTTGTAAATCAAATATTTACGAGGCCATTTTCATTAGTAGCACAAAAAGTAGTACAAAAAACAAAGATAATCAGTATTATTATTTCTTCCTGGGTTCGAGATAGTATGAATTAAAATTCGAAATTAAAAGCAATTCTTGGTCATTTACCTCGATGATGATGCATTGTTGGCATGTATTTTGGATGCACTTCTTTTTATCCGAAAACTTCCCGAAATATCAAACGCTATCAATGCTCATAATACTTTAAAATGAAGGGACAAGAATATGGCAAATAAAAAAATTAAAAACGAACATGGTAATGATTCATTACAGAATTTGAAACCTATCGTATTATTAAAACCCAAGCTCGATAAAGGAAAATCCTTATCAAAAGCATTAGAGAAACGGAAAACCATCCGTGAGGTCAGCGATAAAAAATTATCGTTGCAGGTACTTTCAAACATGTTGTGGGCTGCATGTGGGGTAAATCGTAAAAAAGGTCCGTTCGGGTTGCCCAGCCGTACCGCGGCCTCTGCAAGCAACTCTCAGGAAATTGATTTATATGTGGCAATGAAGGAAGGGGCATATTTATACGATGCATTTCAACATAAATTGCTTCCAATTGTTGCCGAAGACCTCCGCCCCTTGGCAATTGGCAAGGGACAAGTAAGTTTAGGCGACAAAGCCCCGGTTCGACTCATTTATGTTGCCGATATTAATAAACTTGCCAACACTGCTGGTTATCAGGAACCGGGCTTACAAAATCCTGAAGTTCAAAAATCATATTACTTTGTCGATACCGGCTTAATCGCGGGCAATGTGTATTTATTTGCAGCTTCACAAGGCATGGCTGCATGGTTTCACAATTGTGATAAGCCTGCCCTTACAGCAAAATTAAATTTACGTGCCGTTCAGCGGGTGATCTTTGGTCAGACTGTTGGCTATCCGGCCAGAAAAGAATAGTAGATTTTAAAATGTTTTCAAAATAAAAAATATGGAATTATTAAATGCTTTAAAGTGGCGATATGCCACTAAGAAAATGAACGGTAAGTCCGTTTCGCAGGATAATGTAAATGCAATATTAGAAGCAGCCCACTTAGCGCCTTCCTCATCAGGCTTACAACCATTTGAAATTATTGTGGTAACCAGTTCCGAGCTAAAAGAAAAAATTAAACCAATTGCCAACAACCAGTCGCAAATTACAGACTGTTCGCATTTGTTAATTTTTGCAGCATGGGATAATTATACAAAAGAGCGTATCAATGAAGTTTTTTCAAGAACGGTTTCAGAGCGCGGTGTGCCTGTTGATTCAATGGACGATTACAAAAACAGGTTAACAAGCCGGTACAGTTCTTTTTCAGCCGAACAAAATTTTACACATGCAGCACATCAGGCATATATTAGTTTTGGCATAGCAATAGCGGCCGCTGCTGAATTAAAGGTTGATTCAACCCCCATCGGAGGTTTTGACAATGCAGCTTTGGATAAACTTCTAAATCTTAAAGAAAGGGGCTTGCGAAGCGTTGTATTACTTCCACTTGGATATAGGGATACCGAAAACGATTGGTTGGTAAAACTTAAAAAAGTCCGAACCCCCAAAGCACGTTTTATAACTGAATTAAAATAAATAGAATTATAACTAAGAAAATTCATCATTAGTTTCTGGATGCTATTTTTCGAAATAGAATTTGTATTGTTTCTCAATTTCATGAATTTCTTTAGGGGTTAAACTATCGAATTCTTTTTCGATCGCTCTTTTTGATAATGTTCCATTGTTTTGTTCAAGGAATCGAATAAGCATAGCTACCATTTTATCTGGCATCTCGAATCTATCGTCCAACCAAGCTTTCATTGCATCGTACTTTTGTAGGTACTCAACCTCTTGGGGAATTATCCTATTGATTGTATAATCTACACAATCAAATAAGAATTCGGCTTGCGATGTAGCATCAAAGTATCGATAATAGTCTATCGTTTCGTTGAGAACGTCAACATTATTGTCTGGTGTTTTTTCCCATTCAATAAATTCAAGCAATGGGTGGGAATAAGTTTCCAGCACTTTGCGATAATCGTCAATCTTTTCTAATATGGCTGCTGATACTGGGAAGATTATTCCTTGGGGTGTATATTTCATTATAGCTAATAGGTGATGGATCAAATAACGATGAATTCTTCCATTACCGTCCACAAAGGGATGCATGAATACAAAGCCAAAAGCAATATTACTAGCAGCCAGGACAGGATTAAACTGAATCTTTTCCAACAATGAAGAAGTCTCTATTAGACCATTCAAAAGTATCTCCAGATCTTGCCATCGAGCAGAGATATGTTCAGGAATAGGTTCTCCTGTTTGACGGTCATGTTCACCAACAAATCCCCCTTTTGTTCTTAATCCGAGTGTTATAAATCGACTATTCTCGATTACAATTTGTTGAAGTCGGATCAGTTCAGCAACAGATAGTGGTTTGTTGCCGGCCTGTCCAATAGCGTTTCCCCATCTGCTTGCCCTGGTATGTGATGGAGTTTCTCCTTCAATGTTAAATGAAGCCTTTGAATCTTTAAGTAATAAAAACGCTGAGGTTCGAAGTAATATATCTTTATGAACACCCTGGATAATTACAGTGGTTTTCTCTGAGAGGTTTTCCTGAATATAGTTTTCCAATTTAGGACTTCTGTTGATAAGTGGACAGAAATTTACTGTGCCCGGTAAATTATTACGAATGCGATGTCGGGATGAATTGATCCCAGTGCTATTTGCATATTGCAGTTCATCGTCCAACAACGGTACAAAATTCTTAAAAGTAAGATCTGCTATGGGCAACTGCTCCTGCATCAGCCATTCGTATAGAAACCATATTTTTCTGATATACTGGCCTGTATATTCAGCTTTTATTAGTTGAACTATTTTTGCCTGGCCTAATTTATCAAACAGCTTTTTGAAAAATAATAGATTGACTCCCTCGTATTTTAAAGCAAATACCAGTTGCCCTGTTAAAGTGTCTGCAGGTCTGTACTTTGGTCCAAATACTATCCATCCAGGTTGATTATAATTCCTATTTTTTTTGCTTATTAAAGCTAACTTTTCAGGAATTGGAACACTCAATTCATAGTATTGAATGAGGGCACCATACCCTGCTATAAAACCGGTCTCAGGAGCAGTACGTCCGTGAAAAACGAGTATTTCTTGTGAAAAACGGGTATTTTCCATTGTCTTCTTTGAAATATAGGTACATGCAAATATATGAAAAATAGGTACGACATGAGAAAAATAGGTAAATAAATCTATATTTCAGGAAATATGGGTTTTGTTTTTAATGAAAAAGCTAAAACCCGAATTCCAAAAGATCATCCTGGTTGGCAACTTCCTGCCATAGTTTTCTGGATATTGCTTCGTCAAATTCTCTATTATCCATTATTTGCCAGATAACATAAGCCCTTGGTTTCATTATTTGGCTTACTGTGATGATTTGATTCCAGTTAAAGAAATAGAGTGAACAATGCAAATACCCATGGTCATAAAAAACATCAACCAGTCGTATAATCTCTACATTCTCATTTTCTTTGGGAAGATTCCCTTATTCTGATGAGTAAATCGGATAAATAAATCAATTAGTTTATCAGGCAGTTTGAACAGTTTTTAATATATTTATTCTTTATTGAAAGTCAAGATACATTATATGGAAACTACCACGAATCAGGATCTGCAATTAGCTTTTGATTTTGTTAAATACACAAATCGCAACATCTTTCTTACAGGAAAAGCCGGTACAGGTAAAACTACGTTCCTGCATGACCTGAAAAAATCATCCCCCAAGCGAATGGTTGTCATGGCTCCTACAGGCGTAGCAGCAATAAATGCAGGTGGCGTTACCATACATTCATTTTTTCAATTGCCTTTTCACCCATACGTTCCATCATTTTACTTATCAAAAAATATTACTGATAATCAGGCAGAGCAAAAAGATCCTACAGGTTATAAAATGAGCCGTGAAAAGATTAATATAATCAAAAGTCTTGACCTGCTTGTTATTGATGAGATAAGTATGGTTAGGGCCGATACACTTGACGCTGTCGACTCTGCATTGAGGAGATACAAGAACCGTTATCTTCCATTTGGCGGTGTTCAGCTGCTGATGATTGGTGATCTTCAACAACTTGCCCCGGTTGTCAAAGATGAGGACCGGGAAATAATTGATAAATATTATGATTCATATTTTTTCTTTGGAAGCAGGGCACTCTGCAGCACAGATTATGTAACTATTGAATTGAAACATATTTACAGACAAAATGATCAGGTCTTTATTAACCTGCTTAATAAAGTCCGCGACAATCATGTTGATTCAGAAGTGCTAAGTGAACTTAACAAAAGATATATTCCTGATTTTGACCCTGATTCTGATGGTGGATATATTACTCTTACCACCCACAATTATCAGGCCCTGACGATAAATGATTCAAAGCTTGAGAAACTTGCCGGCAGACCTCATTCATTTAAAGCTACTATTAAGGATGAATTTCCTGAGTTTTCTTACCCTGTCGCAAGTGAGCTGATTCTGAAGAAAGGTGCCCAGGTAATGTTTGCAAAGAATGATATATCGCGGGATAAGCTTTTCTTCAACGGAAAAATAGGGAAAGTGGTAACTTTTGAGGACGATATTATTGTGGTTAAGTGTTCTGATAACGATTTTCCAATCAGGGTTGAAATGGCCGAATGGCAAAACATGAAATATACTCTCGATGACGAGACCAAAGAGATTCAGGAGACAGTAATAGGAACATTTTCACAATACCCTCTCAAGTTGGCCTGGGCAATAACAATTCATAAGAGTCAGGGGCTAACGTTTGACAGAGCTGTTATTGATGCATGCGCTGCTTTTGCCCACGGACAGGTGTATGTGGCTCTCAGCCGGTGCCGTACTTTAAATGGATTAGTACTTAGCACCCGGATCAATCAACGAAGCATAATCGACGATTCTACTATTTCTGACTTTGTTAATGAAACAAAACAAAATCAACCCGACCAAAAGCAACTGGCAGAATCGAAAAAAGCCTACCAGAAGATGCTGTTGACAGAACTTTTCGATTTTACCTCACTAAATCGTAACCTCAATTATTGTCTTAAGATTGTCAATGAGCACCATGACAGTATTTTGGGAAATCCTCAGGAAATGCTCGAAAATACTTTAACCGGCATCAGGGCAGACCTCATTGAAGTATCCGAAAAATTCCATCCTCAATTGACTGGACTTTTAAACGGAGATATTGATGCTGAATCGAATATCCCTCTGCAGGAACGGGTAAAAAAAGCATGCGAATTCTTTTCGGTCAAACTTGAAGCACTCCTGAAAGAAATTCTGGCAGGTTTTTCTGTGGAAACAGATAATAAAACTGTCCGCAAATCTGTTTCAGAGGTTTTAGAGCGAATAAGAAAGGAGGGTGTTATAAAGTTAGCCTGCCTTAATGCTGTCAGATCGGGTTTTACGGTCAGTAAATATCTCGATGTTAAAGCCAAATCGGCTGTTAATATTCCTGCAGTCAGATCTCATTCTGAAAAGCCAGTTGATGATACTTCCGGAATAATTCAACATCCTGCTTTGTTCAGACTGCTAAAAGATTGGCGTAATATAAAGGCCAGGGAAATGGACATTCCGCACTATATGATACTTCACCAAAAAACAATGGTTACGTTGGCTAATTTTATGCCTCAGTCCATGTCTGCTCTTAAATTGGTAAAGGGAATGGGGAAAAAGAAATCAGAGAAATTCGGTGAAGAACTTCTAAATATTATAGTTACATATTGCGAAAAAGAAAATATTGAACCCCCTGTGGAAACTCTTTCTGAGAAAAAGGTTACAAAAAAGATTAAAGAAGAAACAAAGAAAATAAGTTATGATCTTTTTAAGGAAGGTAAAGCAATTTCACAAATCGCAGAGGAGAGAAACCTGAGTATAACCACTATAGAAGGTCACCTGGCATATTATGTAGGTACGGGTGAAATTCCAATCACTAAATTTGTATCACAGGAAATAACAGACCTGATAGCTGGTCATTTTGAAGGATTAGATGATTTGTTTTTGGGACCTGCAAAGGCTACTCTGGGAGATAAAGTGTCATGGAGCGACATTAAATTTGTAATTAACCATCTTATGTTTCTCAGAAATTCTAAAAATGACATCAGGCAAGGTGCAGATTCGTAGGATAGATTTTAATTTTAATATAATATTCCGGTGCTCTGCACCTTAGATCTCTATGTCAATCATTTATCTACAAATATTATGGTGCTCCGCACCTTTCTGACCTATTTAATGTAGCTGAGATTTGAAATATTTGTTGAAACTGCAAAAATTATAGTGCTCGGTACCGTTCTGATATATTAAATGCAGCAGAGCTGCAAAATATTTGTAGAAATACAGTTGAAAAACAGAAGCACAGGTGCAGAGCACTGTAATATGTAACACCAATCATTGATCTTCAAAGTATTAAAACAGGTATTCCTCTATAATTGAACCTTTTTCTTTTCTAAAATAGCATGCAACCCCGCTGGCGCGGATATGTTATTCGTTCTTATCTATTCTCTCAATAGGTAAAATAAACAATGTTTGCAAAATCTCTTTTACATGTTATTGTGTCTATAAATTCCTTTTTCTTTCCGTTTCGGTACAATTCCCAGCTTAATTTTGTCATTTTGTCTGCAAAGACTTTAGTATTAATTGCAGAATTAACATTTCCACCTATCCACATTAAGTCTCTGCCTGATGTAAGTCCAAATGAGTTATTTGTTCTTCCATAGTTATATATTTCATAAGGATATATAGACAAACCATAATTTCCATTCGATTCCCAAATCAAACGGAGGGTATCGCAAACAGGGGTACTACTTTTTCTATTTATCTTAATGGTAAGGTCTACTAATTTGCTAAGGGAAAATAATAGATAATCTGCATTTCTTTCAAGGCTGGAAAGTGTCATTTTATTGATTGTTACAGGATAATCTGAATTACCAATAAAACAAAAATTGTAGTTATGTACACCCTTGATTTTTCTCAATGAATATGTGAAACAACCTGAGCTGTCAGTTGAGAACTGTCCGGCTTCAAGTGGTTCTGATTCATTATTGCTATTAATTAATCCCTGAACAATTATGTTTTTCCAGGGAATTCCTGTTTTTGTGCTTTCATCTAAAATTTTTCCTTTTATTTTCAGGGTCCCTTCAGTATTAAGACATCCTATTATCATAACCGAAGTGAATGCTATGAAAATAAAAAATTTAATGTTAACTAAATTCGTTTTTCTCATATTGACGAATGGTCTGAAAAACATAATAAATTTAACAGTTTTATCTCAATTTGGTACTCCAGACACGCATAGCATCAATAGTTATTGCTACCTTATTCATGATATTATGTTTAGTGTTAACGTTTTCACAGCAATAATCACACCAACAACCTGGAATTCGCTGGTTTGCTCAAATTTACAATATTCCTATTTATTCCTGAATTTCTAATTCCTTTTTGTTATTTTAGCAATGTATGTGTTCCTGGAAATTGTTTTCCGATAAGTGCTAAATTAAGAAATAAATTGCCATAGAATGAATTCAGACGATGATGATGATGTCAAACCGGTGAAAAACCTTCCTATTTACCGGAAAGGAAAAGAGATTATGGATGTGGTAATTAAAATTACCGCTCTTATCCCGGATAATGATGAATATCTTTGTGAGATCAAAGGCTGTTTGCTTTGTGATGCAGCACTCCTGACTGTGAAAGTGGCCGGAGCTGAGGCCGCAGGGCTTTATGACCTTAAAATGGAAAATGCTGCAATAATTCGTAAAGCAGCTCGCGACTTGATTGTTCAGCAGCATTCACTGGATATGTTTGGGTTTGAATTTGTTGAGTATTGGCAGATTGTACGAGACCTGATTGAAGAGTACCGTCTCCTCTTCATTGAATGGGTAGCAGGTTTCGATAAATGGGATTATATAATTGACAGATGGGGTCTTTTTAATCCTCCGGGTGTAGGCCCACTAGATAAAGACCCTGATGATGACATACCGTTTCGTGGTTTTTGGAAAGATCCCGGAGAATAAAAGATTCATATCAAATCATTTTGCATTTGTTTCATTTTACCGCTTTAGCAGTAAAATAGTCTGTTTTTATCATATAAGAGTAACTTTTGCTTTGTATTTGCTGCTTTGGCAGTAATAAATTACCTAAAGCTTTGATTTTACAAATATTTTATTTATTTTTACCGCTATATAAGTAAAAAATGATACATCCGCAGAAATTAGCTGACATAATAAAGATGCATCGCAAAGCAGCCGGATTGAGCCGCGCACAGTTAGCAGATATGGCCGGGGTTGGCAAGACGGTGATTTATGACATTGAAAAGGGGAAAGAAAGTATTCAACTTGATACCTTAAGAAAAATACTGAGGATATTGAATATCAAAATAGTGCTGACAAGTCCATTAATGGATAATTTAGTGAATAAGGATAATGAGAAGGGCTAGAATTTTAGTTAAAGGAGTTGAAGCAGGAACGCTGACCGAATTAATCCAGGGTAAAGAGTATGTATTCGAATATCTTAACGATTATAATGGTCTTGAAGTCTCACGAACGCTGCCGACAAATGTCAAAATCTACAAGTTCGATAAATTTCCCCCTTTCTTTGAAGGATTATTGCCTGAAGGTACCCAGCTGGAAGGATTATTGAAGATCAGGAAAATTGATAAAAGAGATTTATTGTCTCAGATAATAGCAGTAGGAGAAGACCTGGTTGGAGTAGTAACCGTAGAAGAAATGGCAGAATGAATCATTGTCCTATTACATATTCACCCTGTGGAGAAAATCGTTATAGTACAGGAGGACTTAAACTTTTAGCTTCCGGACTGAAAGCATTAAAAGACTTTGAATACACTGCTGAAGAACAGCGCATTGAGGCATATAATCGTGCCTCTAAAATCTCAATACAGGGAGTACAACCGAAGTTAAGTGCTGTATTGAATATTAAAGAAGAAAAATTTGAACTTGTTGATAAAGGAGGCAAGTATATCCTTAAACCCCAGCACAACTTTTATTTCCAAATGCCGGAGAACGAAGACCTGACAATGAAGCTGGCTGAATTGATTGGATTGGAAGTACCGCTCCATGGTTTAATCTGGTCAAAGGATAATTCTCTTACATATTTTATAAAACGCTTTGACAGGATAGGGCAAAATGATAAAGTCCCGGTTGAAGATTTTGCACAGCTCGCCGGATTAAGCCGCGACACAAAATATGATTACAGCATGGAAAAGATAGTTTCATTGATAAATATGTATTGTACTTTTCCGGCGATTGAGAATATTAAGTTGTTTAAACTGGTGTTATTTAATTATTTAGTAGGAAACGAGGATATGCATCTGAAAAACTTCTCCATAATCAACAGGGATGGAAAAAAAACTTTGTCTCCGTGCTATGACCTGGTTAATTCAACAATTGAATATAAGAAACAGGATGAAGAGATTGCTTTGCCAATACGGGGGAAAAAGAAAAAATTGAGTCAAAGTATTTTAGTCAACTATTTTGGAAAGGAACGGTGTGAATTAACAATTAAAAGTATTGAAAACGTTTTAGAATCGATCTCTTCCTCAATCACGGAATGGAATAAATTAATTGAGATCAGTTTTTTATCTTCAGAAATGAAAGCAAAATATCATGATTTATTGAATAGCAGGCTGACGACCCTAAATCTCCTATAATTTCTTCTACCCGCTTATCGCAAACTATGTTTTATACCTTTTCGGGTATAAAATCAGCAAATTCTTGTTAATTATACCTTTTCGGGTATAATGGAACATGAGTGTCGGTAATCAATAATAAAGTCAGATAGATATCGAGGAAGTGACGGAGATTCGTTGTCGGTAGATGAATTACTAATGACAACATCTTTTCAAAGTTCTGCTAAGGGAGGCACAGATCCCTCACTCATCCACCTAAAAACCAGATATTTGCAAACTTTAGCCTTGGTGGATTCGTTCGGGATGACACTGTTTTTTTTAGGAGGGAGGGAGGAAGAAGCGGCG
>Ga0209540_10000371_pt1 | contig 44404 bp, 46 predicted proteins | sample BarGraIncu01121A_FD_184501 | JGI IMG/M metagenome (GOLD analysis project Ga0209540, IMG submission 184501) | Arctic peat soil microbial communities from Barrow, Alaska - Barrow Graham LP Incubations 011-21A (SPAdes) (version 2) | ecosystem: Environmental > Terrestrial > Soil > Wetlands > Peat... | reverse complement strand
CCACCGTTTGTTAGAGATGCACTACCACCGATTCCAGACGAGCCACCACCAGCGCCACCAGCGCCACCGATGTGGGTAGAAGTACTACGGCCACCACCACCACCACCACCACCTGCGGCAAGTGCGAGCAAAGTGCCGCCACGGTAAATACTCGTGTAGGCACCACCACCACCACCACCGCCGGATGTATTGCGTGCGCCGCTCGCCCCACCACCACCGACGTATATGTTCAAAGTCTCGCCTGGTGTTACTGCGAATGTGCCATTTACCTCACCAGCGCCACCACCAGCGCCACCAGCCGCAGCGGATCCTCCTGCGCCACCACCACCACCACCACCCCAAAGTTTGACAGTGAGGGAAGATATGCCACTTGGCACCGTGAATGTCCCGGCGCCTTGGGTAGTATAGACTTGCCCATTTTGGGAGATGCCACCAGCCGAATATATATACCCACCTGCAATGGCCGTGCCACCTGCCCAGTTAGACTGCGGCAGTTGCGTAGTGCTGTTCCAGGAGTTAAAGCGTGCACCGGTAGTTGGTGCTTTACGGATGAGTTTATCAGCAACATCAAAGTCGATATTTGTCTCATTATTACCGTTCATGAACTGCTGAGCGGTGACGATATAAATACTTGGGTCGATAGTCAGCGGGTAAGAAGCCTTGCTAAGCCCGCTAGCCTTCACGACGAGTCGACTTCCATTCAGATCAAATGATGCGCTGACCGATGACACTTGTTTTCCCGATTCAATGACAGTCGGTTTCGGAATCGTAAACAAGAGTAGATTCTTTGCAGCGCTGGCACGCGCCTTGTCGAGCAGAGTCTGATCCGCGTCGGTAGCAGCGGTGACATTATTCATGAATACCTGGTTGCCGTAAACGCCGATACTGCCGTCTGTTTCTTTGCGGGCTTCGGTGCCACTTGGCAGCTTCAGGTCGTAGGCTATCTCGTAAGTATCAGCTTGTTTTTCAGCGAGAACAACGTCTTCTCGCACACCCGTGCCGAGTGCCGTATAGACAAGCCAGCCAGTCCGGTCCTTGATAGGATAGACGACACGGTTTTGTTGCTGTTTGCCTTCGCCTACCGTGATGTGAGGTATCATGGTGAGATCAATCTTGTAGTTCGGGTCAGTGACGGTGATTCCCTTGGTGGCGTCGGTAGGTAATTTGGCGGCAACGAGTGAGGCACCACTTCCTTTGGCCTCGGTGGTATTTGCGCTACCGTGCGAAAAACTAAACACGCGAGCCTTACTGTCGTAGGTGAGGTCCTTCGCCAGGATATCGCTTGGGCTGGAGAGTATTTTCTCGGCAGAACTTAAGCGATAATTTTGGGGTCCAAAGTAACGGTATAACTGAATGCCTATGAAAATGATCAACATTAAGCCGATTGCAATGAGACAACCACGAATCAATTGCCGCCGCGAGGGCAGCGGAACTGCGAGATACTCTTGGCCGCTCCTGGTTGATTTGATCCAGCGCTTCGGAAAGTCACGGACACGAATAAAGAGGTCATTCCAGCTGAAATGCCGTGATGGTGGCCGAACTGATCCATGTCTATTTATACCCATACTCTTCACACACCACCGGGGTGGCTTCTCTGTTATTGTAGCATAAACGGAATGAGACGACTACTTATTGCTGAAGGCAAAGTTGAGGTTTCCGACGTAGGCGTTGGCGTTTGATTTTGCACTTGTGGTGATCTTGAAGACGATACTGTCACCCGGAGCAAAGCCACAGGTTGATGGGTCGGCCGTACCGCTGGCGATCGGGTATTGCCAGGTGTTAGCGGTGGAGGTGATAGTGTTCTCTGGGCCACAGGTTGAGAGGCCACCATGGTTCTTATAAATCTGCAACTTCACGAATGCATTGGTCGTGTTGTCGACACGCGCCTGCAACGAGGTCTGGCCTGAATTGAAGCTCTTAAAGGTGACTGGGAGCTGATAGGTGACGTAAATGCTGTACGCTTGAGCAGTTGATGTTTGAGGACTCGTCCATTTATAGAAGTTGTAAGTTTCGCCAGTATCACAGATGGTAGGCTGGGCGGGGAATCCAGACCCGTTATTTATACCAAGGAAGTCGGAACAGAGGTCGCTCGTCATAGTTCCGATACCCGTACCATGCAGGACGGCGTTGGTATACTCAGGGCTGATCGTGATGATATTGTCTGGGCTCGAACCACAGGCGCCCCAGCCGTCAGCCTCGTAACACTGGAGCTTGCCGAGCGTGGTGTCGTAGTACATACTGCCGAGCAGCGCATCGTTGTTGGCGGCAATTGGTGCGCTTGCACCCTTGTCTACGGTGAAGAGCGTTGTCGGTCCACCATTGTTGCCGCTACCGATCTGTACGTTTGGTGTTGAGCTTGAAGCGAGAGTCATCGAAAAGGCGTCGACATAGTATGTTCGGGCTGCGGACGCAGTCTCGACGAAGTAGACGTATGGGTTTGTGGGTGCGGTGCTATCAGTGGTGATGTAACAAGTGACCTGAGTCCACGTTGACGTACTTATGGTCTGGGTATTGTAGTCAACGCAGTCGATGTAATTGCCGCCTGCTGTCGTGCTGCCATCGCGTGAATAACGGATTTTGAAATCCGTGAATGTGCCTGAACTCAATTTTACATACGCTGAGATTCGGTACAGCGTGCTCGCGAGGGGGTTAATCGACAGCCTGTTTCGGATACCAGCATTTGCGGCTCCGGCGGTGATATTCGACGTCGCGCTGCTGCTTGCGTTGTAGCCGTCGCCAGTGTACTGGCCTGTCGTGACGGCGCCAAGGCCGGCTGTCGGCCAGTTTGTACCAAAGTTCGCGGTGTCATCGGCGTTGCCATCTGTCGCGTAGTTGTAGTCGGCGGCGATCGTGACGCTGAGGTTATCTACGTAGAAGGTACGAATGGCACCGGTCGTCTCACGGATGAGGATTGCGTTAGATGAGGTGGCACCGGCTGGGGCGGTGAAGGCACAGTTGACCTTTGTCCAGACGCTTGTCACGCTAGTAGCCGCTAACGTACAGGCTGTGCTGGGATTAGTGCCGTCTGCGGAGTAATAGACGTTCATATCAGTGAAGGTACCACTCGTGAGGCGGGTAGTGAAGCTGACGTTGTAGTGCATGTTGGCGCTGAGCGTACTACTGAGTTGGTTTTTGATGCCCGTATTGGCGGTCGCGGCAGTGACATTCGCAGAAGCTGAGCCCTGTCCAGTTGCGATGTTGTTGCCGGCGGTTGTGTAGCGGCTAATGCTCGTACTGCCGTTAATGGCGGACCAAGTGCTAGCCGGGAAAGTAGTATCACCGGTTCCGCCACCGCCACCTCCCACCTCCGAACCCGCATCGGTGGCGTATTCGGTGACGTTGCTGTTGACGGAAAAGAGATTTGCAGCTGAGCCGGACTGAACAGTGAGCAACGCGCCGTTGACGGGGTTGAGGGTAGAATCACGAATAGTTAGACCGTTGGTGTTATTACTTATCGGATGGCTCACGACTAATTCGGCGCCACCAGCACTCTGGAGGGTATTGTTGTAGGCCGACTGAAGGTCGGTTGAACTACTGGCACCAGCTGCGGTCCAGGCATACCCGTTCCAAATAAGGGTTGCGGTATTGTTTTGGCGCATACCAACTACCGTGTACGAGGTGCTCACACCAGATGTGTTAGCAAGGTACAAACTAAAGTCGTAACTGGTATTTGCGGCGGTGATATAGAGGATACGTCCAATTGTTGCGGTTGTAGGGGTCGGTACGGTGATCTTGAGGTTTGCCACTGTTGCGTTGACGGGTATTGTGCTGCTGCTATTCACTAAGCTAGTAAGCGTTGTGTCTGCGCCGAGATTTTGTTGAGCTGATGAGGTGAAGACAGAAGGGTTAAAGGTGACGAGACCCTGGACGCCAGAGCCGCTACCGGCGCCACCGGAGAGGGTAAGGTTAGCGCCGTTTGTACCGGCGACGCTCGCGGCACCACCCTGAATGGCGAGCGTTTGGTTTTGAGCGCTTTGGATCGTCGCCGTCGAGGCGCCAGTGAAGGAAAGCGTATTGTTTGTGAGGATATTCGTACCGCTAATCTGGTAGCCTGTTGTCGAGCTGATCGCGCCATTGGCGGTGAGGCCGGTACCGGTCGTGCCGGCATTTCCAACAGTCACGCGAGAGTTTTGGGTATCAACAAGGAAGACACTGTTTGTGCCGTTACTGGTCTTGATATTGAATACATCGGTCGCGTCAGCAGACGGCTGAATTACCACCTTGCCGGTATTGCCCACCGAGAATAGCGGAGAGGTGACTCCGCTCGCTTTGATATTGAAGATATCGACTGATTGAGACGCGGCACCAGAGATGACGGCGGCGATATTACCCGCAGCTGCACTCTGAACGGCGATGTTTGAGGATTGGAGCGTGGTGGTATTTTGGATAAATCCAGCTGCAGTGAGTCCGCCGAGCATGCCTGCGTTCATCGCATAGGGAGTCGAGCTGAAGCGTTTCATCGGCGTCATTTCGCCATCGAGGCCACAGGATCCGACTGGCGTACAGGTCAGATTGGTGTTGCCGATGTTGATACTGAGCCATAGAACGTTCTGGTTCCAGTCGACTTGAGTTGCAAAGGGATTAACCGTACCGAGCTCCACTGACATGTACCCATTTTTGACAAGTACGCCCTGGCTACTAACATTCATCCAGTCCTCTGTCCACTTCAAGGTTCCACCTGGGTCGCCTGCAGCCGCACCAGTGCCATCCTGGTAAATCTTGAACTCGAGGTTATAGTAGCCGTCAGGTACGGTTGCACCTGCAGCATTAAGGAGTCTTCCTTGAAAGTTGATCGTCGGATTGGTTAGAGCGCTTGCGTGAGGTGCATCAGATACAGCGGTAAAAATAATAGCACTCAAAAAGAGTGCATACCCAAAGAATTTCCTAATACCATTGTTACGTCTAACAATCATTTTTGTTTTTTCGTCTTTTTTGTATCTTTTTTACCTTTACGGATAAAAAGGGGAGTTCTCACACATACTCTTCTTATCTGTTACAAGCATAACCGATACCGGTCAATTTGACAAGGGATATTTACTCTGTAATAAAGGGGTGTGGATAACTTAGACCGTGAGGAGTTGTCCGTGCGAGGCAAGATCGCGTTTTTCGCGTTTTTCGCCGAGCCAGAAACTTAGAACCATCGCGACGGCCGCGGTATAGAGAGGCCACAGAGCGAGTAGCTTTGCCTGAGTAGTGGGTTGCGTGGCTGTGGTGGTAGCGACCGGATCTACCTGACCATTAATAATCGCCGCAACAGTAAGGAATGCGACGCGGCCCTTGGAGTCTGTTGCCTGCACGCCGAGTTGGTAGATGCCAGCTTTTGCATAAGTGTGAGGGGTGCGGAATTCGACATTATCACCTCGTGAGAGCAGATTGTTCTTTAGATCGCCCCATTCGGTGTTAATCGCGTAGGGTGCAGTGCCACCGACAATCCGGATCGGAATCGTCATCTCCTGCCCCGGGAAGTTACCACGGAAGACGGCATCAGTCAGGACGAGCATTTGGTCACCACCGAAGTCTAGGGAGCGCTGTCCGCTCGCAGTCGGTAAGCTCGCGTCATAGGAGATAGTCACTGCGGGCGAATCTGGTCCAGCTTGATTGAGTGCATCGTATACCCTTGCGACCAAAACATTTTGCCCTAAGATCAGGTCGATGTCGATCTCGAAGGCTCCTTTGTCAGTACAGACGGTCGAGCCCGCAAAGATATCATTTTTAAATAGCTCGACGAGCGTATTCGCAGGGCACGTACCGTTGATAGGCACCGGAGACGTCGCGTAACGCTGTCCGTTAGGTGGTGAGGTGATCACGGCGCCTTGAGTCGGTGGTTTCCCTGGCATTGTGCCAGTGATACCGATAGAGCCCGATGCGGGGCCTGGACGGGTCCAGGTGAGGTTTCCAGCCTTCACAGAGTAGGCGGTGAGCGAAACGCCGACGATGAATAAGAGCACGGCTAAGAGGGCATATGACGTATGCTCGTGTGGGCGAAGATGTCCACTGTGGTGATGGTGACTGAGTTTCAGCCAATTATCCATATGCGTATTATACCAAGCTTTATCGCCTAGAGGTACGAGCGCGACGTGTAATTCGACGATTGTAGTTGCGAATGACGGCCCTCAGGATGAAGAAGAGCAATACGAGTCCAGCAATGATGAGGATGATGAGGCGGTATGGGATGACCCAGAAATCGATCTTTGACGTGACGGTCTGCTTACTGGTACCCGAGCCAAACGTCGAGGTGATCTCGGCGGTATACTTACCGAACAGCATCGTCGTGCCGAGTGAGCCCTTGTCGAGTGGTGCGGTGAATTTACGAATACTACCAGGAAGGACGTTTTTCCCTTCAAGGTTGATATTCACTGCGGCAACTTCTTTACCAAATATATCTTTTATGTGCACTTGACTGACGGGTTGCTCATGAACGGTACCAGAGTTTTTGATACGAAGGACGAAATCAAGCGGGGTTGATTCGAAGAGAGTAGCTGGCGTATCTTTGGCAGGCTCACTCGTATAAAATTGCTCGATTGACATGCTTTCTTTGGCATCACCATTGATACGTACAAATACAAGAGAGCCGAGACTGGCGGCTAGTGAGACTCCCTGTCCGTCGATTCCTGGAGGAGTAGCGGTGAAACGAACGACACCCCAGTAGCCGCCCGGAGCAGCATTTTTCGGCACTTTGATGATCACGGGAAGTTTCTGAAGCTCTTGCGACTTCATATTGAGCTGTGGGAATGCCTGAACCCAGGCGCGAATCGAATACGGGCTTGACTCAGTTTGAGCGACATCGATCTTCGGATCGCCAGATTCACCTTGCGCGCTGAAGTCGTTGATAGTACTGGTGACGATAAGTGGTGACGCCGAGATATCGCGCAGGTTGATCTGGGTGCTGAGGGTATCACCAGGGTTAGCTGTCAATGTCAGCACTGGTGGTGCGATTTCGAGTGCCTGCCCTGCGCCTTCATTGACTGCATAGGCTTTACCGCCGGGTATGAGAACCAATGCAGTTAATGCGACGGTGATGGTGAGGATGGTGGATAATTGTTTCTTCATGGGCGTATTAGAATGTTGGCGTACAGACATAGGTTACATTAGTCGTGTACGTACCGGCTGTCTGAATAGGGGATACGTCGACCATGTAGGTAGCGGTATATACTTGTCCGTTGGTTGGACCCGCACCACCGTTCGTACTATCGGCGACAGTATCTCCGGAAGCGAAACGGTACAGAGCGGCGGCGAGATTTCCGCCAGTGGCGTAGCCTGCGGATACATTTCCTTTTAGAGTTGTACCATTAGATGCTGCCGTCAGAGCGGCACTGGCTGGGCTACCTGATCCGACTGGAGTTGCGACGGTGTCGAGTGCGAGATTCAGGCCGAATTCACTTGTTCCAGTTGTCGGTAACTTCGCGGTAGATCCAATAAGAGGGATAGTTGGTGGTGAACCACCGGTACCACTTGTCAGCGGAGGGCCCGTCACCGTAATCACATATCCGCCTGATGCATTCGTCGCTGCTGCCATCTGAGATGTTGCGTAGGTTGGAACGGTTGTGGAGAATAGCGCGCCGAAGCTGATGACGCCAGTTGTCACTGTCGCGCAGTCAGCAGTGACCGTCATGCCCACACAGAACTGGAGTGACTCTGGCATGATACCAGAGAGCTGGACGGCATTTGCAGTGGCAGCGGCAACAGTACCGGTATCGACAGCTGTGCCCGTTCCATCAATCGCAACGAATGTTGAGATGCGTATGTAAAATACACCAAGCGTACTAGGATTCTTGATGTTATTCAGTTGAATAGTCGCAACGGTGTTGGCAGGAACGCTAGCGGCCGTTCGGGTAATGACAATATTATTGGCGGTGGTTGAAGCTCCTCTAATACTGAAGCCGGTAACGCCGCTCTCGGAGCCGTACGTCGCCGCGGTGGCATCCATGCCAGTCGGAGCATTCACACCTGCACTGGTGCAGGATGTCAGTGATGCCGTTTGACACCACAGAAACTGGATTGAGCCTACGTTGCCAAGAGTTGGGATGGTGAACTTGAATTGCTCATTTGGGTTGCTTCCAACCGTATAGCCACCACCACCGCTTGGTGTTGAACCTCCGGTTTTGCCGTCAGAGCTTGGTAGTAGTGTCACTGAACGAACGGTGATTTGACTTGCGTCTGCTTGTGAAGCATTTAATACGGCCACGACTGTCGCGCTCACTACTAAGCTGCACAAGAGGAAACCTCTTACCCTCATACTTATCATAGGAGTAGTGTAGCATAAGCGCAAAATCCCCGTCAATAACATTGGCGGGGATTTTAAGTTAATCTGTGTATAAGATGACTAGTAGGTAGGCGTACAGATGTAGGTGAGTGTGGTGCTGTAGTCACCAGCTGGCAAGCTACCCGGGACGTTCGCGATGTAGGTCACAGTGTAAATCTGCGCGTCTGACCCTTGTGGCGTTCCGCCAGGTGCGGGACCGAGGAGGTCGTAACCACTGTTAGCCACCGCGTCACCAGAGTTAAATTTGAACTGGTTCATGACATCGTAGCCGTTGATGGCTTCACCGCGGTAGTAGACGAGGCCAGTACTTGCGGCAGGAAGAGGTGATATTTCTTGACCAGTCGCGGTAGCGAAATAGGTGGTGTCATTTGCTTTGAGGTTGAGACCGAACTGACTTGCGCCAGTGATAGGTAAGCCTGCGGTACTCATCGCCGTGACCGAGTTCGTCGTACCCGACATCAGGGTACTGCCATTGACGGTGATCACGTAGCCGTTACCAGCATTGGTACTTGCGGCCATCTGGGATGTCGCAGTGGCGGTACCAATCTGATCAAAGAGCTGATTGAATTGGATGCTACCCGCAGTTGCGTTTGCGCAGTCAGGGATAGTTGTCGCTACCTTGAATGGAACTATCGCACCAGTGCAGAAGAGGAGTGCTTCGGGCATCGTCCCGCTGATGAAGATCGGTGCTGCTGTACTAGCGGTGACAGTACCCTTATCTATCAGTGCGCCACTTCCGTCCAAGCTCGCGTAGCTCGAGATGCGTACGAAGAATGTGTAGTTTGGCTCATTGGTGACGAGATCAGCTTTTTTCGCCTGTGGGTTCGTGACGTTTTGGAGTTGGACACCTACGACGGTGTTTGCGGCGATGCTATTCGCAACAGGGCGCGTGAGTACTACTTCGTTGGCAGTTGCACCAGTAATAGACTGGAAGTCTGTGATACCAGATTCACTTCCGAGGGTGGCAGTTGCCGCATTCATAGCTGTCGGAGTCTGGCAGGTTGCCAAACCGACGTCAGCAGCGGTAGTACAGTACTGGATTCTGAGCGAACCGACATTGCCACTAGTGGGGAGAGTAAACGTAAACAAATGATTTACTGCCACACCAGGAGCGGAACCACCGTTGAGACCGTTCGCCTGAAGCGTGAGGCTTCTCGACACAATTTGTCCAGCCGCATAGGCCGGGCTTTGCAATATAAAGTTTGATGCGAGGACGCCGATGAGCAAGAACACGCTCGTCAAGCGTAAAAGGTGTGGTGTTTTGTATTGTTTTTTCATGGTGGTTTTTTGTTTTTAGTTACGTTTGTAAGGTGATAATACCATAGCGTATCGAGGTATGTCAACAAATTACCATAAGGATTTTACCAAAGTTATCCACAGGGGGTGGGGCTAGTAGGTACCGGTGACGACAATCGTCTGGTTGGCGGTATATGTACCACCAGCGGTAAGTGCTGTTACGTTGACGATATAACTAATAGTATAGTTGGTGATCCCTGAGTCCTTACTAGCTTGTGCGACTGTCTCGCCACTGACGTAGCGGTAGTTATTTGGCGTGTTATAGTTTGCAGCCACTGAGCCGAAGCCGAACTGTCCATTGTCAGGATTGGTGCCAAATGACACGGGAAGGGTATTAGCGACAAGATTGATGCCGAACTGTTCAACCCCTTTTTGTGATAGCCCGGTGACGCTCATATTCGTGAGGGAATGACTCCCCATCGTAGGCGTCGGCCCGTAAACCTGTACCGCATAGCCGTATGTCGTGTAGTTGCTCACGGAGAATGTGGTGGTCGCTGTCTGGGTCGTACTAGGGGCGAACTGACCAAACGGGGCGACTGTCGAGTTCACGCTAAAAGAGAGCGATGGATCGTGAGGGGTTTGCGTACCGGCGACAACCTTATAATTGCCAGAACTCGTGGTTCCAACGGCAATATCCGTGGTCGAACTTGTTGCCTGATAGCTTGTGCTCGTTGCACCATAGAGTCCACCCGTGCCGATAGAACTCTCATTGAACTGGTAGTTGCTCGATTTTGGGTCAACCGCATAGGCAACCGACGCCCAGAGGACGCACCCAATAATCGCAACGATAGTCCCTCCGAGAAGACGCTTATGCATGCTCATATTATTGAGGAAAACGGTGGGCTTTGCAAGTTGCACCGTCTGCCGCTCTCAGGTATAGTTAAGAAAACGGTTACGGTAATATAATAGTATGGAACAAACAACAGGGCAGTCAGAAGAATCGAGCGCACCGAAACCGGAGGCGCTGTCGACCGAAGGCGTAAGTTCGCTGGTCCAGGCTGTATCTGCTCCGCCGACAAATAGTGGCGGTCTGAAGTCGCATCGCGGGGGGTACCGACCGAGCCATAAGGCGACATTTATCGGTCTCGGGGTTATTGCCGCAATCTTGGCGGTCAATGCGGGGATTATTATATTTATTATGCGCAGTAGTTCGACAACGGTCGAGAAAACGCAAAAAGAAGTGACACTGTCGGCCGATACACTCAACGCGCTTGGTATGAACAAGACCGCAGTTGGCAATCAATCAGCCGAACTCACCGTCGGGCCGAACTCGATATTTAATGGGAACGTGACCGTCGCCAAAGATATGTCCGTGGCGGGCAAGCTGCAACTCAACAGTAAATTTACCGCTGCCGAGGCGAGTCTCGGGAAGCTCGAGGCGGGCGACACGGCCCTTTCTACTCTGACGGTGAATGGTAGCGCCACAATGACAAATCTCAATCTGCGACAAGACCTTACGGTCCCGGGCGCATCACGCCTAGAGGGTCCAGTGACGGTTAGCCAGCTCCTGACTGTTAATAATAATGTGAACGTGACAGGTAGTCTCTCGGTGGGCGGTAGCCTGTCGGTGCATAACTTCGAGGCCAGCAGCCTTACGTCTGATACGACACTTACCATCGGCGGGCATGTCATCACGCGTGGCACTACGCCGTCAGTGACGGCCGGATCGGGTCTCGGACAAAGCGGCACCTCTACCCTCAGTGGCTCAGACACCGCTGGGGGCATATCACTCGGTGTCGGGGCAAATAGTGCGGGCGGACTGCTCGCGACTGTGAAGTTTGCTCAGGGTTATAGCACTACGCCAACTGTCGTAGTGACCGCTGTCGGGCAGGGGATGAATCTCTACATCAATCGCAATGCCAATGGATTTCAGGTCTATTCGTCGAACGCTCTCTCGCCTGGTGGGTATGCGATCGACTATATAGTAATGCAATGATATAGGACAAAACCTACGGTTTTTTCCTATCGCGCGGGCAAAATGATGCCCATTTTGTCCGGCTGGGCTTTTTCCATTAGCTATATCAAATTTACCGAAGTGAATTCGGATAAATTTGGCGCATTTTAGGGTTGTAGATTAAATGTTGAGGAAGAGTAATACGCGGTTGTCGCGGACAGTGATAATACCGTTGGAGGCGTCGATTTCGAGGGGTTCTTTGTCGGTTTCTATGATGACCTTGCCGGGGCGGAGCATGGAGAAAAAATCGGCGTGTTCAGGGAGAATATCGAAGTTGCCGACGCGGTTGGTGGCGGAGACGGCACTTGCCGGACCTTCATAATAGAGCTCGAATGGGGCTCGGGCGATCACATGGAGATCTGCAGGTCCGTTATTTGGCATTCTTTTGAGTCCCATCTACGGGTGTTTCGGCGGGTTTTTCCTCAGGAGTGGCCTCAGTCTTGGCGCTCTCGGGAGCGCCGTTTAGGATCTCTTCGATGCCACTGAGGGTTTGCTCAATAGTGAAATATTCACCCGGGCGACCAGAGAATTTCTCGGCAACCGCGAAGTCTTGAGAGAAGAACTGGATGAGCTTCTTAGCGTTCTGATAGTCACGTCGGTCGCCTGGGCTGAGCTCATTTTCACCGACGATCGCGATGATATTCTTGAGTGAGTCGTACTTTTGCATGACGGATTGGACTTTTTCAGCTAGTCGGTAATGCCGTTCACCGACGACATCTGGGGTGAGAAGCGAGCTTGTCGTCTTCAACAGATTGACCGCGGGACGGATGCCTTGCTCGGCGATGGAACGGTCGAGTACGAGCACGGAGTCGAGCTGCTGGCTGATCGCCTGCACGGCCGGGTCAGAGAGGTCGTCGGCTGGGACATAGATGGCCTGGACACTGGTGATCGTACCTTTTTCGGTAGAACTGAGTCGATCTTGGAGGCGCCGAAGGTCGGAGAAGACCATCGGGCTATAACCACCTTCGGAAGGGATGAGGCCGAGGTTGGTGCTCATCTCCGTCATAGCCTGAATATGGCGGTAGATATTGTCGACGAAGAACAGAATGTCTTTGCCTTCTTCGTCGCGGAAATATTCGGCAGCCGTGGCGGCAGCGGGCGCAACCATCGAGCGGATAGCTGGTGTCGCGTCCATTTGACCGAAGAACATGACCGTATCCTTGAGCACATCGGTGTCTTTGAGGGTCTCGTAGAGCTCATTACCTTCGCGGATGCGCTCACCAACACCGCAGTAGATGGACAGGGAACTACTCTGTTGCCCGTCTTTTGACTGCGTGACGTTGTGAATCATCTCCATCGTGAGCACCGTCTTGCCAACACCAGCACCACCGATAACACCAATCTTGCGGCCTTTGACGAATGGAGTGAGGAAGTCGATCACTTTGAGGCCGGTCTCGAGCAGCTCGAGTTTCTTGCTTGAACGATAGCTGGTCGTACCGGTGGGCACGTTGATGGGACGGCGGTTATCAGTGATAGGCTCGCCCTTATCGAGTGGCTCACCAAGGGCATTGAACACGCGGCCTTTAGTCGCTGGTCCAACCGGGACGGTGACGTTGTGATGAGTGCGGTAAAGCTTGATGCCACAGTGGATGAACGAACTATTGTTGAGGTTGAGGCAGATAGCTCGGTCGCCGCGGTAGAAATTAACCTCGATAAACACCTCTGGATGATCGGGGACCATCAGAAGTTCCTTGGTATCAGGCTTGGCGCCGAGAATCTGGACTTCAACCGTAAGACCGCGCAGGGAGACGATCGTGCCGACATATTCATTCGTAGGGCTTTGCAGTTCCATCAGGTGGCTCCTCTCGCGTTTTTCTCGCGTCGCTTCTTTTTGATGCCGACCAACATTTCACGCAAACGACGGTCACTTTCGGCGCGTTTACTCCGGTGGAATTCGAGCGTATAATCCCCGAGCATGTCGTTGGCGCGTTTCTCGGCGCTGGTCATGGCGTTGAATCGGCTGGCGGCTTGGGCGAGACCGGACTGGAGAATTGTCTGCGAGAGGGCGAGGCTTATCATCGTGGCTTCCATCTGATCGGCAATCTGGTTGAGGTCCGGTTCGAAAATCGTATCAGATGTGGTCATCACACCCTCATCGACGTATTGGCTCATCGATTGCATGTGCATGACGAGGTCAATCGAGCGGATTTCCTGCTGTCCGAGAGAGAGGTACTCTTCGTAGTAGACGACAATTCTCGAATAATCGATGATCGCATCGACCACTGGCGCGACGTTGACGTACTGATCGGTCTCGGGCACCTGAAAGAATCGAATATAATGAATACCACGCTGCGAAAGCTGGCTGGCGCCGTGGCTACCGAGCACGACGATATCGGTATTGGCGGGATTGTAATCGGCCTGCATGGTCTCGATCATGCGCATGTCGAGGTCGCCTGATAGTCCGGCCTCAGCCGAGATTAGCACGAGAACCGAGCGACCGTTGCCGTTGAGGTCGCGGGCGGTGATGCGTGTGTTTGGATCGATACGGATAGAGGTGTAACAGTTCCAGAGAAGGTTGAAGAACTCTTGGCTCAATTGAGCCTTCGTCTTCACTTTTGCGACCTGGGTCGATGCCAGGCTCTCAAATACGTTCGTGAGGTTGCCGAGCGTCGTGATCGAAGCCATGTCTTTCTCGATGATGTTTGGGCGTCGCATTACTTTTTGCCCTTCTTTGACTTGTCTGGTTTGTTGTCAGTTGGCTCGGCAATTGGCACTTCGGCGGGTTTCACGGTGGCAGGAGTGGCCGTGAACTGAGTGAAGAGCTCGGTTTCGATCTGGTCATACTCATCGTCAGAAGTGGCCTCGCTGGCGCGTTGCTTAACAGCCAACTTAAGACCGGCGACATCCATGGCGCGATCGTCGGGGCTATGCATAATCACCTCGAGCATGAGCTGTTGTTCGATAAGAGAGTGGAGCTCTTCGGGCGGCTGCTGGAGAGCAGCATAGAGGTGTCTACCACGCGCAAGGTCAGTACGGGTCTCGGCCGAGAGCTGGCTACTAAAGTGCGAGAATTCATCGGCTTGGCGATACTTTGCGAGCGCCTTGAATAGGCTCGTACTGAGCTGTTTCTGTCGTTTGTTTTGCGCTTGGCCACCGACACGCGAAACGGAGAGACCAGCGTTGACGGCGGGTCGCACGCCTTTGCGGAAATAACTGAGGTCGAAGATAATCTGACCATCGGTAATGGACATAATGTTGGTCGGTAGGAAGGCGGTGATATCGTCGTTCGGGGTCAGCACGACCGGGAGAGAGGTGAGCGTCTTGCCATTTGCAAGTAGTTTGCCAGCGCGCTCGAGGAGGCTCGAGTGGGTATAGAAGATGTCGCCCGGGTAGGAATCGCGTCCTGGGTCAACTTCCTGAAGGAGCGACAACTGGCGGTAGGCTTCGGCGTGAGAACTGAGGTCGTCGTACATGATGATAACGTCTTCGCCGGTCTCTCCATCGCCATACCAGAGGTATTCCGCCATCGAGCAGGCGGCGTAGGGTGCGATATAACTCATAGTGAGGGCGTCAAAGATATTCGCGAGGACAACGATCGTGTGGTCCATCGCACCAGATTCGCGCAGGCTCGTGAGGAGGTGCTCAATGTCAACTTTTCGTTTGCCGATGAGTACGTAGACGGCGATGCGATTGCTTCCCTGTTGATTGGCGGTGAGCTGATTGAGGAAGGTACTCTTGCCTGATTTCGAGTCACCTAGGATCGCGATACGCTGGCCGAGCACGATCGGAAAGAAGCTATCCACGGCAGGAACGCCACTGACGAGCTGTTCGTCGAGCATTTTGCGGTCCATGATACCGGGGGCAGGGTTGAATATATTGGAAGTGTGCGTGGTGTTGAGGGCCGGTCCGCCATCGAGCGGTCGTCCCATCGGGTCGATCACGCGGCCGACGAGTTCCGGACCGACTGGCACGACGAGTTGGTCTGATTGGACGACGGCAAGGGTGCCAAGGGCAAGATTTTCTGAATCGAGATTATAGAGGATGACGCGGTCACCGTGTGCTTCGCGTACGAAGGCTCGTTGTCCGTCCTGAAATAACACCTGAGCACCGAGTCGCACACCTTCGAGGCCTTTTACCTCGACGATAAAACGGTTGACCGCGACGACTTCTCCGGTGAGTTGATCGGCTTCAACCAGTTTTTGAAATTCGGGATTATCAAACACGAGCCAGAACCTCCGTGAACTCGCGTCCGTGATCCATGAGGCGCCGTCTCAGGGACCAGTCAAAGATTCGGCTGCCAGCGCGGACAACCATGCCTCCGAGAAGGGTACGATTGAAGGCAAACGTGACGAGGACATTAGCGGAAAGGTTCTTCCGGCACCAACTCACGAGGTGTTCGCGTACCGCTTGTGGCGCGGGACCAGCGAGGGTGATCGTGATCGTCGGCGAGGAGGCGATGACGCGCTCGAGGCTTTCGATGAGTTGGCGGTATGATTCGACTGAGTTGCCATGTTCCTTTGCCCAGGTCGACAGTAGCTCGGTTGCGGCGGGGCTAATCACGGGGACTTCCTGGCGGCCAGCGACACCGACGCGCCGCTTGATGGTCTCATGGGTTGCCCACGAGGTATAGTCGGCGAGTTCATGGATAACAACCGTGAGATCCTGGGCGGACACAATCTGAGGAGGGAGGCTAGCGTTCATCGGACACCTCGTTGATGAGTTCGCTCTTGTGTTTTTCTAATTCGGAAAGCAGGTATGATTCTTGAGCTCCTAGATCGGCATTGTACTGAAGGGTTTCACTGAGGAATGAGGTCACGGCATCAGCTAATCTCTTATCGATGCGATCGACGTACGACTGCTTCATCGTGAGGATCTCGGCTTCGGCTTGTTGCTCCAGCGCAGTGTGGCGCTCGACAAACTTCGTTTCGAGGGCCTTTTGTCGCTCTGTGATCAATGCTTCGAGCTCTAGTTGGTGTTTCTCAATCTCGCTCTGCGCACCGCTGCGGGCTTGTTCGGCTTGCCCACGTAGCTCATCCAGCGTCTTCTTGTAACGGTCCATCTCTTCAGCGATAATGTCATCACTCAATTTCGAGAGCTGGGTATTAATCTCTTTTGTCGTACCTTCAAGTTCGCCATGGAAATCGCCCACCGAATCCTCAAGTACTTTTTCGTAATCAGTCTCAGCGACCCGTAGCAGTCGTTCTTTGACCGCCATCGGTAGGTGGACGCCACTTGGTTGAGCGGGATCAATCTCCTCACGGGGATGGAAATGAAGCCAGACATGTTCGATGGCCACGAAGACCGCTCCACCGAGGACGAAAACATTTAAGAGTAAGAAAATTTGCATCCAGTCCATATTACATCCTCGTCAGTACCATATAAATTGCAATTGTCGCGACCGCCAGGATGCCGAGAACGAGCGCTGACAGCTGGATGACATCGCGGTAGACGGCGGACTGGCTCATAGGATTGCGCCCGACAGAAATGATACTGCTGCGGATCATGCTAAAGACAATGCTCATGACGACGATCATTGTGATGAGAAAAATGCCGCCACTGATAATGACCGGAAGGGGCTGAACTGTCTTGCCGGCGAGACTGTTGGCGATGTTTTGCAGCGCGGCTGGAATAATTGATTTGTCCGGTTCTTTGAAGAAATAGGCGACATTGATTAGTACCGGTATCTGACCGAGAGTAACCTTCTGGTCGTTGCCGTTGTCATCTTTGATTGTCGTCTCGTGCACTCCAGTGACGCCACCTTGAGCAATGCCAACGACTCGGACGTTTCCGTTGGCTTTCATGCCGACACCCGCGAGGGGACTGGCGGTAATATGGTCGCCTTGAGCGACAGTTCCGTTGACATCAGATACGAGTAAGTCAAGTGTACCGCTCGTCGCGACTTCCGTGTGACTGGATCCCGCGATCGTGACAGAGAGGAGGGAATTATTTGGATTGACGACCACACCGAGGAGATTGTCCACATTACTCGAGAGGGAAGCCTGGACTTGGTCGGAGGTATTCTTGACGAGCGAGACGAGCGAGCCGACCGGAATTTGCGTGTCGCTGGCGTAGCTTTCGGAGATCGTCGTGAGTCCATAGACGGTCGCACCCCAGAAGAAACTCACGACTATCACTAAGAGAGTTGCAAGGTATAACGGACGTGCGGTTTTCTGTTTGGTCACTTTCCCATCCCTTTAGGATCAGTATAGCAAAAATGCTTATGGTCGACCAGAGATAACCCAAGCTTTCGTGGTAGTATAAAATCATGAACAAATCACAAAGTGGTTTTACGATACTTGAGCTGGTCATCGTGGTGATCTGTATCGTCATTCTCGTAGGTATTACTCTGATCATCGCGAATCCCTAATGATACCGGAACTTCTCGACAAATACCCACTTATTTCCGATCAGGTTGATCGTCGGGAGCTTAGGGTTGTGCTCGAGCAACTTTACCGCTCACTGGACGTAGAGGGTGATATCGTCGAATTGGGGTGCTACCAGGGTACTTCGTCGCTCTTTATCCGTCGAGTACTCGATAAGACAGGCTCATCAAAGGTTTTTCATGTCTACGACTCATTTGAGGGATTGCCGGAAAAACGCGCCCAGGACCAGTCGGCCGCTGGTGATCAATTTGTGGCTGGTGAACTTCGCGCCACGAAAAAGCAGCTGATCGACCAATTCAAAAAAGCCGGCCTCACGCCGCCGATTATCCATAAGGGTTGGTTTGAGTCGCTCACGCTGCAGGACATACCGGATTCCATTGCCTTTGCATTCCTAGACGGTGATTATTATTCCTCGATTCGCGCGTCGCTGCATCTTATCGAGTCGCGTATGGCACCTGGCGGCATCATCGTAGTGGATGATTATCGGAGCGAAGCCTTACCTGGAGTGGCGAGGGCACTTGATGAGTGGATGCGGCCACGGGGGCTCGACATTCATGTTGAGGCGAGTCTTGGAATTGTCCACTTAAGCAACGTTTAAGAAGTTACGCGCTATACTATCGATATGAAACTGCTGGTTGTGGAAGACGAAGATCGGATCAGAGAATCGATCAAAAAAGGTCTTGAACTCGAAGGATACGCCGTCGATACGGCAATGGACGGGGAGGATGGCTATGCCAGTGCGAGCGCTGATGAATATGACGCGATTATTCTCGATGTCATGATGCCGGGGATGAATGGATTTGAAGTTGCCAAAAAGCTTCGCATTGGCGGCAATCATACGCCGATTCTCATGCTCACGGCGAAGTCTCAGTCCAAAGATATCGTTGAAGGTCTCGATACTGGCGCCGATGATTATCTGCCAAAACCCTTTGATTTTGACGTGCTCACCGCGCGCGTGAGGGCGCTCCTTCGTCGTCCGACGGCCAGTAATGGCACGGTGTATGCTGTCGCCGATCTGTCGCTCGATACCGTCACGAAGCATGTCGAGCGCGCCGGCAAGGAGCTGGCACTGTCGCAAAAAGAATATGCGATTCTCGAGTATCTCCTCTCGAACAAAAACCGGGTGGTCTCAAAGAATAGCATCATTAGTCACGTTTGGGACTTCGATGCTGATGTATTGCCAAATAACGTTGAGGTATTCATCAATTACCTTAGGGCCAAGATCGATAAGCCATTCCTAACCGAGCGACCACTGATCGAAACCGTTCGTGGCTTTGGTTACACTATCAAGGACGACTTATGAAGTATCTTCGGAAAGACCACCTCCGGCTCGCCGGTACCTACCTCGCCATTATTATGGCGATGAGTATCGTCTTTAGCGCTATCATGTATGGTACGGCCGCTCAGCAACTCGAGCACCAACGCCCAGGTGAATTTAGCCGCATCATCGCGCCGACGGATGATATCTATCAGCAGCTTCAGATAAAAGTCCAAGACAGCGAGGTTGCGCTTGCCCTCCAACTCATTGGTATCAATCTCGTTATGCTCGTCCTTGGCTCCCTCATCAGCTACTTGCTGGCCGAAAGAGCGCTTGAACCGATTGAGAACAACATGCGGGCTCAAGATCGATTTATTTCTGATGCCAGTCATGAGTTACGCACGCCTATTACAGCCATAAAAACCGCCAATGAGGTGGCTCTCAAGGACAAGAAGCTCAGTCTCGGTGATGCCAAAGAAGTGATCGCGCAAAACGTCGCCGATACGATGCGCCTCCAGTCGCTGGCCTCGTCTTTGCTTGACCTCGTCAAAGAGCAGCCGATCGAAAAAACGCAAACTCAGCTCGCACACATTGTGAATGGCGCCCTGACCGCGGTGGTCCCGCAGGCGCAGGCCAAAGATATTACCATCGACGACATAACAACAGATACGCTCATTCTCGCTGACGAGCCAAAGCTGGTTCGCGTATTGGTGATTCTGCTCGATAATGCCATCAAATACAGTCCCGAGCATGCCACGGTGCGCATTGCCTCGACCATTCGTGGTTCCAAGCAGATTATCAAAGTCATCGACAACGGTATCGGTATGAGCGAAGCGGTCAAGGCGAAGGTATTTGAACGATTTTATCGATCTGATGAATCGCGAACCTCGCTTCACGCTGATGGCTACGGTCTCGGACTGGCGATCGCTGACCAGATTGTTCGTGAACATGGTGGCTTGATCACGGTCGAAAGCCTTGAGGGTCAGGGTTCAACTTTCATCGTGTCTCTTCCGAAGTAGCGATAAATTGTGAAAAAGTACACAGCATCTGCGTAGTCCGCGTCCTACACTAGATACATAAACTGAGGGATAGGAGGTGAAGGTTTATGATCAGTATCATCATATGGATAGTGGTTGGCGCATTAGCTGGCTGGGTGGCGTCAATGATCGTGAAGACGGATGCATCGATGGGCGCACTGGCGAATATCGTGGTCGGTATCCTCGGAGCCTTTATCGGCGGCTGGGTAGTCGGTCTCTTTGGCGTTAATGTCGCAGATGGCCAGCTAAATTTCCCCAGCATTCTCACCGCCATTCTCGGCGCAGTAATACTCCTCGCTATCGTCAAAATGCTTAGGCATTCACCAGCAGTCTAGGCTTAGGCGACACTGAGGTCGACCGTCTCATCCTCTCCGATGAAGCGCTCGAGCTCGGCCTTATTGATCCAGTATGTCGAGTTTTTATAGGCGATCACACCTGATTCCTTCAGGTGTTTGAGATTTTTTGCGGTACTTTCCCTCGTCTGTCCAATAAGATTAGCAAGCATTACCTGCGTAACCTTAAGATCAATCTCGAAAATTCCGGGGCGTTTCTCGATTCCGTAACGAAACATGAGAAACGACAAGGTGTAGCAGATCTTCGTGATAGCGCGTGGCTGCGTCAGCCCTGCGATACGTAGGAGGAGACTCGCCTGAGCGCGAATCATATAATTCAGATATTCCGACCACAGCTCTGGATGATGCTCAATCGCGGCTCGAAAATCAGATTTTCGTATCGCGATTACACGTACATCGTTGACCGCTTCATAATGAAAGAGAGAACCTTCCGTATGGTCATGAGCCCAAGCGACAGGGATGATGACCCCCTTGCCACAGAGATTTACGATGGATTGATCGCCAGATTGATTGATAACGTAAGCCTTGACAACGCCACTGAGAATGACCAGTACATCTCGTGGTACTTCTCCCTTCTGGAGTAGAGACGAACCACGGCGATATAGGCCTGGTGTACCGATCGATTTTAGGTACGCGATCAATTGCCGCATATTCCCACTATACATTGTATTTCAACAATAGGGTAGACTTGAAACAACGCTTATACTTGTATAACATGTATAACTATGGCTTTTCACACTCACATACAACTTGCTGGTACAGTCACTCTTGGTCCGAAAGGCCAGGTGGTAATTCCCGCAGAGGTGCGTGAAGAAATGGGCGTCAAACCGGGTGATAAATTAGTCGCGCTGTATGCGCCAGACAAAAAATCAATCGGCTTCATCACTGAAGCGCATGCGCAGTCGTTCGTCGACATGATGGGCAAGAGCAAGGCGCATTTCGAGAAACTTCCAAAGGATAAACCGCATAACGGCATGCCAGAAGGGTGGGATTAACGCGTGAGCTTGCATCACATTTCGACACGAGAAAAAGTTATCGTCATGATCGCCGTCATGAGCGCATTGCTCCTCGTGGCACTCGACCAAACCATCGTTTCGACAGCCGTCTCGGCAATCGCCAAGCAATTTGATAGCTTTGCGAGTATCGGTTTTATCTTTACCGCCTACATGCTCACTACGACAGTCACCACGCCAATTGCCGGCAAACTTTCTGACATGTTCGGTCGTCGGCTCTTACTCCTTATCGGAGTGACGATATTTACAGCTGGTTCGTTTATGTCGGGGAATGCGCCATCTGTACAGATGCTTATCCTCTGGCGCGCAGTCCAAGGAATCGGAGGCGGAATTATCAGCGCCAACGCCTTTACGATCATTGGCGACCTGTTTGCCCCACGCGAACGCGGCAAGTGGCAAGGGCTGGTCGGCGCAATCTTCGGCCTCAGTTCAGTTATTGGCCCGCTACTCGGTGGATGGCTCACGGACGGCGCGCATATCTTCGGAATCGTGACTGATTGGCGTTGGGCGTTCTTTGTGAATGTGCCAGTCGGTATCATCGCGCTCGCTGTGATCGCGCGCTTCTGTCCACCGATCAAACATGACGCGGTCCATAAGCCAGATTATATTGGTGCTGCGTTCCTTACACTTGCACTTTCATCTTTGGTACTCGCGGTAGATAACACCGAGATCATCTTTAAGGGCTTAATTGACGGCGGTGTCGGGCTTGGGCTCATCAAGGCGACGCTATTCGGCATTGCAGCGCTTGCGGCGATCATATTCATCTTTCTCGAGCGTCGGGCTGCGCAGCCGATTATTCCCCTCAAGTTCTACAAGAATCGTACGTTTGTACTTGTGACCACGGCAATGTTGCTCTTTGGCGCCGCTTTTCTCGGCTCGATCCTCTATCTCACGCAGTTTAATCAGCAAGTATTTGGCGCGACGGCCTCTTCGGCGGGTGTGATGCTTCTACCATTTGTCGGTGGCATGATGGTATCATCTATCGCCTCGGGTCAGCTTGCGTCGCGTACTGGTCACTACAAACGCTATATGGTGATAGGAATGGCGATTGCGGCGGCCGGTATCCTCAGTATGATCACGCTTCAGCCCACTAGTCCATTCGCCCAAGAAGCGATCTCTATGGTATTCGTCGGTCTCGGCATGGGTATGGTGATGCCACTTATGAACCTTGCGGTTCAGAATGAGTTTGAGCAACACGATCTCGGTTCAGCGACGGCTTCGGTGCAGCTCATGCGTGGGCTTGGTTCGACGATTGGTACGGCGGTGATGAGTGGTATCTTGACGGCGGGGATTATTGCCACCATCGGTAATCCAGACTCGATTCCGTACCTTCAGACCCTCAAGCAATCACCTCAGGCGAGTGCGATATTTGGTACGAGCCAGGTCAATTCGGATACACTCCTTGCGATTAATACGCAAAAGATCGCTATTCGCGATGGTGCGACCACCGCACTTGAGAGCGCACCGATACCAGCCGTGGCCAAGCAAGCTCGATTAAGTACTTTCACATCTGAGCAGGATCAGTATTCAAAAGACGTGGTGAATGCATTCTCTGATTCGCTGCACCAGATATTCCTCCTCGCCGGTAGCCTGATGGTCGTAGGATTAATCCTCGTCATCTTCGTGAAAGAGCGTGAACTCCGAAGTGGTGTAAAAGCCACACCAGGTGAGTGATCTGAGCGAAAACGGCTGTGCTTGCAGGTACGTTGACGGTCGTGATATGATCGACTACGTCGCTCGCGCGGAAGAGAAATATCTAGTAATAGCTAAGGTCGAATGCGCGAGGTAAAGACGCCGTACTAAAGGAGTACAAACACACATGCCAATCGCTATCGATTTTGCCCCATCTCGGAGCAAAAAAGTTGCAGTGGATGTGGTGCCTGCCGAGTGGCAGCTGTATATCGCACAATAAACGCGTGTACGCGAAACCCGGGCACTCATCAATTATGATGCGCCCACAAAATCAACAAAAAACACCCACGGCACCGGGGTGTTTTTTGTTTGTCGTATGAGAAAGTTACAAGACGCCGGCGTTTTTGAGGGCAGGAATGAGGATGAGGTTCTCGAAGGCGGTTGCATCTGACCAGACGAATGAATCGTTCGTGTTCGTGGTGATCGCATTGTCCTTATAGTGCTGCTCGACAATTGTGCCATTGAGATAGATAGACGGGGTGCCAGTCACGCCACGCTTGGTGGCAAGGGCTTCGTCAAAGTCGATTTTCTTGGCGATTGCATCACTTGCGACGTCGGTATTGACCTTGGCTTCATCGAGACCGAGGTCCTTTGCGAGGCCGAGGAAGTACGAAGTGCGGTCAGCACTTGAGAGTGATTCCCATGAGGTCTGACTGGCGTAGAGCTTATCGTGCATTTCCCAGTATTTACCCTGGAGACCGGCCGCTTCAGCGAACGAAGCAGCGGCTCGTGAGTTCGCGTGTCCCGGGATCAACTTGTTACGGAAGATAAGCAGGACCTTGTCATTGTATTTGTTCGTCGCGTCTTTAATAACAGGGGCAGCGGCGGCGCAACCTGGGCACTGATAATCTCCGTATTCGATCAGGACGACTTTTGCGTCTTTATTGCCGAAAGTATGGTCGGCGATATTGCCATTATCGGCGCTTCCGATGATGACTTTTGCGATATCGACACCGTCGACATTGATTCGATTTTGTTTCGATAGGTAAATCGCACCAGCAAATACGAGTACAATGATACCGCCAAAGATGATCCAGCCTTTACTACTCATGGCACCCTCCTTATGATTTCTGTTCTAGTATAGGTGACAACGGGGATGTAATCAAGGTACAATAGGGCTATGGAAGTCGCTCTCATTATCTGCGCATCGGTTATATTCGTACTCCTCATCCTTATTGCCTCGGTCATTCCTCGATCATCTTCGGTCAGTCGATATGAGCTCGAGCGCCGTTCGGGTGCTGGCAGTGAATCGGCGAAGGACGCCTTGCGGCGCGAAGTGCTACTCGGTGATCTGTTGTCTTTGCAGCGTCTCATGTCTTCGGTCCTCCTTGTCGCGTTTTCACTACTCGTGACAGCGGCCTGGGGCGGCATAGGACTGATTCTCGCACTCATTGTCGTGCTATTTTATGGCAGAATCGCGACAGTATCGATGGTACATGGGCTGGCGATGCGCTTTTACGATGAAAATGAAGTAAAATTTTTGAAGCTTATTGAGGCTCACCCGCGCGTGTGGGCGCTTATCCACAGCGTCGAGCCGTTTGAGCAGCCAGCGCCGCTGAGTTCTCGCGAGGAACTCGAGCATCTCGTGAAGTCGTCTCAGGGCATTATGAGCGAAAACGACAAGCAACGAATCGTGAACGGAATTCATTTTGATCAGCGGACAGTCGAAGAGATCATGACACCGCGGGGTGTGATGGCGACGGTCAAGAAAAACGATCTGATCGGACCACTTCTTCTTAATGATCTACACCAGACGGGACACAGTCGTTTCCCTGTCATCGACCAGGATATCGATCACGTGGTCGGCATGCTCTATACTCGTGACCTGATTAACCTCGGCGACAAGCAATCGCACATTGCCGGTACAGTGATGGATCCGAGGGTTTTCTACATCAACGATGATCAGACGCTCAATCACGCGCTGGCGGCGTTTTTGAAGACTCATCACCACATGTTTATCGTCGTGAACGGCTATCGTGAAACGGCGGGGGTAGTGACGCTCGAAGATGTGATCGAGGCCCTGCTTGGGCACAAGATTATCGATGAATTTGATGTACATGATGACCTACGTGCCGTCGCGGCACGAAGCGCCAAATCAAACAACAATCCGCCGCACGCCAGCAACGTCTAGATCATAGAGGTGGCACGTGGTAGAATAGGCACTATATGGAACGGATTTTAGCGAGAGACGTAGCAGGGCACAGCGGTGAGACGATTACTATTTCGGGCTGGCTTCACAAGAAGCGACTTCTTGGTGGGCTGAATTTCATTAGCCTACGAGATCGCAGTGGGCTTACCCAGACGCTTATCGAAAACAAAGATGAGATCGAAAAACTGCGCGGTTTACAGATTGGCACAGTCCTCAGTTTGACTGGTATCGTTGTCGCTGATGAACGCGCGCCTGGTGGCGCGGAGCTTCATGACGTGATCGTGGAAGTGCTCGAGCCTGTCACTGACGAGCCACCCATCGAGATTGATAAGCCCATTAGTCACAAGCCCGAAAATCTCGATTCGTTGTTCGAGTACCGCGTCCTTAATATCCGTAACCTCCAGGAACAAAAGATATTCAAGATCCGAAATACTATCGTGCAGCAGTTCCGCGCTTACTTAGTCGAGCGCGAGTTTATGGAGATGGATACGCCAAAGATTCTGGGCAAACCGACCGAAGGCGGTGCCGAGGTATTTACCTTCGACTACTTTGGTCAGGATGCATCGCTCGCCCAGAGCCCGCAGTTTTATAAGCAGATCCTCGTCGGCGCATTCGAGCGCGTCTTCGAGATCGGCCACGCCTACCGCGCTGAGCCAAGTGCGACCACTCGCCACATGAGTGAGCTCACCATGCTTGATGTCGAGATGGGCTTCGTTACGTCGCATGAAGATGTCCTCAATCTCATTGGCGATATGGTATATACTGTGCTCAAAGCCACCTATGAGCGCCATGCGGACGATCTTCGCAGTCTGAACGCACCCGAACTCAAACTCCCAGCCTCGAGTGCTGATATTCCGCGCTTTACGATTGCTGAGATTCACGACATGTACACGAAAGCCACAAAGACCGATACGACCAAAGAAAAAGATCTTATCCCTGATGAAGAGCGCTGGATTGCCGATTATGCGCGCAAACAATTTGGGTCTGACTTAGTCTACGCAAAGGACTTTCCAGCAGAAGCAGGTAAGTTCTACCACAAATTCACCGGTGATACCGTGGCATGGGCCGACCTTCTTTTCCGCGGCCTTGAGATCGCGACCTGCCCACTCCGCGAGAGCAACTACTCGAAGATGGTTGAACAGATGACTAATGCCGGACTTAACGTCGAAGAAGAGGGTTTCAAGTATTATCTTCAAGCATTCAAATACGGACTGCCGATGCACGGTGGCTGTGGCCTGGGAATTGACCGGGTAGTGCAAAAGACGATCGGACTCGGCAACGTCAAAGAATCCACGCTGTTTCCGCGCGATATTAATCGATTAATTCCATAACCCATGACAGCGGCTGCCGATTTCATTACGCAGTTCGGGTTCATCTCTACCGTCTTTTTCTTCATAAACTGGACACTTCGGCTCATCGCCCTTTTTGTCGTACCGCGCAACAGGCCGCCCATGTCGGGGATGGCCTGGCTGCTTGTCATCTACCTCTTGCCGATTCCGGGCTGGATCATCTACGCGATGTTCGGAAGTTCAAAATTGCCAAAAAACCGTCGCAACGTGCAGGCCCGTGTCGATAACTACCTCGATCAAGTTGGCTCTGATATTACGGCCGACTCTCGGGCGATCAAGCCAAAATATGCTGGTGTGATGAAACTCGCCGAGACACTCGCCCATATGCCACTGACGTATTGTGATCGGTATGAGATTATCGCCGAGTATGACGACCTGTTCGCCCGCTTGGTGCAGGATATCGATCGGGCTCGTGAAATTGTGACGGTCAATTTCTATATCATGGCGCTTGATAAAGCGACTGAGCCGGTCGTCGCCGCCCTTGAGCGCGCTGCGTCTCGTGGCGTGGCAGTATATGTTCTCTTTGATGATTACGGCCACTTCCGTTACCGACGACTGTTTGCGCCACTTCGGCGACGGCTTGAAGCGGCTGGTGTGCGCTGTGTGGCGTCATTGCCGATTCGCTTATTTGGCCGCAATTACATGCGTCCAGATCTTCGTAACCACCGCAAAACCGTGACGATCGACCATAATGTCGGCTATATTGGCTCGCAGAACCTCATCGACAGAGGTTATCACCGCCGAGATAGCATTCGCTACAAGGAGCTCATGGTGCGTTTTGAGGGCTATGTCGTCCAGCACCTCGACATCGTATTTGCCACTGACTGGCGCGCCGAGACCAAAGAGGATATCCTCTTTTTGCAACCATTGCCAAAAAAAGTGCCGACGACAAATCTTCGGGTACAGGTCGTGCCTAGCGGTCCTGGATATATGGATGAGAATAATCTCAAAGTATTTACCGCGCTCTTTTATGCCGCTGAGACGTCGATTACCGTCGTCAATCCGTACTTTGTTCCTGATCCGGCACTGATGACAGCTATCGTTAGCGCGGCTCGGCGGGGTGTTCATGTCACGATGATCAACTCGGCCGTGAGCGATCAGCTTCTCGTCACGCACTCGCAACGCTCGTATTATGAAGAGTTGTTCGAGGCTGGTATTGAGATCTACTGGCACAAAGTGCCGACGCTGCTTCACTCGAAGTTCATCGTCATCGACGACGAGGTCGGCGTAGTCGGATCGAGCAATCTCGATATTCGTTCGTTCGAGCTCGACAGCGAGATTACGATCGTGGTTCACGGCGAGCAATTTGCTTCAGGTCTTCAGGCGGTGGCGGACAATTATCTCGCATCTTCACGTCAGCTCAATGCGCAGGACTGGGCGAATCGTCCACGTCTTCATAAATTAATTGATAATATCGCTCGTTTGACCTCATCGCTTCAATGAACCGAGAATTTCAACAGACCGTCCTGGATTATTATTACGCCAATGCGCGCGACGGTCTTATTACCCAAACAAATGAGCGATTTCATTTGACCAATTAGGCACTCGTAAGCGATAATAAGAGCCGTGAAGCGAATCATAATTCTTTTTCTTGTTACCTTACTCACGTTTTGCGTGACAACTGTTGCTGTGGAGGCGCAGTCACTGATATTGACTGATGCGCAGATTTCAGATATCAAAACGAACTGTACGTCGATCCAGAGCTCTCTTAGTCGCGTGCATGAAAATGATGCATTGGCCCGCGTGCGCCTCGGCCGCGAATATGAGGCTATATCGACGCAGCTCATGGCTCCCATGAATAGCCGATTCTCGCTCAATAAACTTAACGGCGTGACACTTACTCAGATTACGGTCGACTTTAATGCCGAGTTCGAACATTTTCGAGGCGCACAGGGAGTATATCCTGATTACGAACGTACTTTGTCCAATGCACTCAATATCAACTGCTACAACCAGCCCGTCGAGTTTTTCGATACGGTAACGAGTGCTCGCACGAAGCGTGAGGCTGTCGCGGTATCAACCGCGCGACTCGATCAACTCATGGCTCAATATCGCGCTGAAATCGACGCGGCGCAGGCGCAGATACCGGCTGCCACAGGAGCAACTCGGTGATTACGCTCGACGACTTACGTAATGATTCTCGCTCAATGCCGGCGTGGCGACAAAATCGGTTCTTTCTCCTCGTCGGCGGGGCGATCATCATCTCTATCATTTTGGTTATAATTGCACTCGCTATGTACAATAGTTCGGGCGCAGCACAGTTGGACCTCAGTCGTCACGCATTTCAAAAAGTCCAGAGTGAAGCCGGTCGCAGTGCGGCTGATGACCAGACTTATCCGTCATCTGGGCAGTTAGACGCTAAAGCCTTTAATGATTTCAAAAAGTTTTATGATGCGCATGTGGATACCATCAAGCAGACAAAAGCCTTTGACCCCAGCGCGATGACTGATGAAGCGCTCGGAATTCCATCGAGCAGTACGACCCCCTAAGACTTGAGAGCTTGTCGCCCGATAGTGATAAGATGTTTTTCGCGGTAACTCTTGAGCGAGTCTTTGCCGATGCCATGTCGTTTCAAAAATCCGCTCACCCGTTCAGACCCTATATAGTGAGGCACGGTGACGTAGCTCGCGCCTTCTTTGTAGAGCAATTCGGTTTCCCCGAGATTATTCGCATGGCAAATGAAGTTTGCTGTGCCACCGTTGGCGCGAAGGTGATGGAGTAAGCTGAGATTTGTAGTCACATCAGTCATGGTGCTCACGACGAGTTTGGCGCTATGAGCATTAAGCTCGTCGAGCAGTTCCTCATCCGTTGCGTCGCCATAGGCATGGCGGATTCCTTCTGCTTCGAGCGAGTCGATCACCTCAGGATCATAGTCAACCACCACATAGCGCTCCTTCATGTCACGAAATACTTTGATGTATTCGTAGCCACCCTTGTGATAGCCAAACAGAATGATCGGGTAGACAGTGCGTCGACGCGATGGATCATGGGCTTTTTTCCTTTCGATACGCTTGAGGGCGTATTCAAAAACGCGGAACATTCCATCGGCATGCTTCATGAAGTACGACGACACTGCGATGGTGATAAAGGCGATAAGGGTGACGAGCGTCACTAGATCGGGCGAGACGATGCCCTTCACGGCGGCGATAGTCACGAGGATGATCGAGAACTCGCTGATCTGCGAAAGGTGGAGCGCTGTTTTGAAGTTTGTCAGACGGGTATAGCCCTGAGCGCTGAGGCTGAACAATACGAGGAGTGGTTTGCCGATAACCACACAGGCCGATAACACGACGGCAGGGAGGAGGTTTGCCTCGATACTTGTCAAAGTGAAGGATTCCCCAAGTGTTACGAAGAAAATAACGATGAAAAAATCGCGGAGTGGTTTGAGTTTTGCCGCCATTTCAGGAGCGTAGGGAAGTCCAGCCAGTGAAATACCCGCAAAGAGCGCACCGACTTCATGGGAGAATCCAGCGATGTCGAATAGGGTTGCGATCGAAAAGCCCCAGGCCACCGAAAAGATGAAAAGCATTTCTTGAGATTTCGCAAATGACCGAACAATGTGAGGGAGGATATAATTACTGACAATATAGAGTCCCCCAGCAAGCGCGATTGCCTTTGCGGCGATGAAGCCAAGTGAAAGAACCGAAGACTCACCTGGGTTTGCGAGCATGGCGATGATGACGACGGCGATCATCGCGACCACGTCTTCGATAAGCAACACGCCGAGGACAATTTGCCCGAATAACCTGGTCGTCTCCTTTTTGTCCGAGAGCACTTTCATGACGATAATAGTACTACTAAAGAAGAGCGCCATCGCGATCACGAGCGCACTGACGAGGTTGTAGCCGAGCAGCCGAGAGATCCCAAACACTAGTCCTCCTAGCAGTGGCAGGATAGACATACTGGTCAAAAAGGCGACTTTACCGAGACTCTGGATAACGCCAGCATTAAGCCCGAGTCCGATGATAAAGAGCAGAAGTGTGATACCGATCACGCTGAATGAATCAAAGGCCGACTGATTTTGCACAATATGCAAAAAACTCGGCCCGACGACGACACCAGATACGATATATCCCATGATCAGTGGTTGATGCAACAGTCGCATGAGGGCAGACATCGCAATCACGACGAGTAGAACGAGACTTAACTGAGTAAAAACTGTTGATGTTTCCATGACGCTTATTCTTATTGTGCCAGATTGTCTGGTTGAGGGCAAGATCTCAGACTAACGGAGAAATAGTCACCTCTGTTATAATAACCACACATGGCTGAGTATATCGATCCCCACCAATTTATCATTAGTAGGAAGCGCAAAAAATATCGTTTTGCGAAATTTCAAAATAGTCCACTTTGTTTTGAACATGATGAATGGCAACGCAAAGCAGTTGATTGCATTGAACTCGGAGCGGGCAATGGCCTATTTACTGTTGAACAAGCTACTCGTCGGCCGGAATTAACCTACTTGGCGGTCGACGTGAAAGGTGATCGGTTGCAACATGGTGCCTACGTCGCAATGGAGCAAGGTGCCACAAACGTATCCTTTGTTCGCGCCCGTGGTGATCAACTCACTGATCTTGTGAAGCCGCACTCACTGAGCGAACTCTGGCTGACATTTCCCGACCCATACCCAAAGAAACGTTCGGCTGGCCGTCGACTGACTGCACCGTTCTTTTTGGCGATCTACCAGAGCGTCCTCGCGGGTGACGGCGCGCTCTACTTCAAGCATGACAATCGCGAGTTCTTTATCTGGAGCCTCGAGCAGCTTGTCGCAAACGGTTGGCGTATTGTCGAACTATCGTTTGATCTACACGATTCGATCCTTCCGGATCACTACAAGATTCTCACTAAGTATGAAACGAAATGGCTTGCCGAAGGTCTCGTGACTCACTTCGTCAAAGCCCTACCGCCGCTCGCTTCTTGAGCTGCCTGCGATGAGCTGGCTCAGCATTGCTCAGATAGTAGCGAAGGTTTCCTCCGAGGTTAGTGAACAACGGGCGTTCTTTTTCATCGCGAATCGCACGTTGCCAAGCACATGTCGCGAGAGAGGTTGTTATTTCGTAATGGAGCGAGCTAAATGGTGCGATTTCAGCACTGCTGGCATAGATTCCTTCGACGATCAGTACATCAACTGGTCGGATAATGCCCGCTACTTCTGGCTCCTGGGTGATGAAGTTCATATATAGTTTCGGGATAACTTCACCCATCCTGTAGCGCCCCAAGTCCTCTTGCAGGGCATCGAGCTTGTATACGAATTCGTCATCCCAGTCTTCCCACTGCCTGCCACCGTTGTGGGCCTCTAGCCGTTGTTTTCCTCTGTGGTAATCATCGGTGCTGGTGACATCACTGGTGAGGCCCATCGCTGCTAGTTTTTCTCGAAGCTCACGGACAATGGTGCTTTTGCCCGAGCCAGATCGCCCACCCACCGTGATGATTAGCGGCGTGAGGCTCTCCATACGAGCGCCCAGGATATCTGCCACCATCTTATCGGTGTCGAGGTCGGGAAGTGGAGCAAGCGCCTCATGACCGTCGTGCGTCCGTCGATAGTTGATATGGGCGAGCCATTCATTGCTTGTCTGATGATCACCGGTGATGTCGACAAATTGCGTTTCGGGGTATTGCTCGAAGAACGCTTGCCCAGCGATTGGATCCTCGATCTCTATAACCGTATGATCCTCGTAAAAATCGACGGCTACACCGGGACTGAAATCAAACCGTAGCTTGTAGACAGCGGGCAGGTCATCCTGGTTCACATAGAAGTCAAATGTTTCTTTCGAAATCTCCACCCCTGGCACGGGCTCATCTCGAACGCGCATCCCGTTTTCGTAGGTGGTCTTTCCCTTGAGGGCGGCCTCATAGCGGGTCCCATCTGAGGTGGTAATTTGTCTCATACGGAGTTCGCACGGTTCATCGGGGTGTGAAAGGTAAACTTGCTTGATCGGATTGGCTCGCTCTCGAAGTTCTCGGAGCCGTTCGGGAAAGAGCGCCCAGAGTGTACGTTCTCGTTCGATACGTCTTTGCTCAAATTCTGGACTAACATTCAATGTTTCGATCACTGACATAGTTGTTCCTTTCTTATTTTTTAAGATGACAACTTCAGAATATCGTGATACTATCGATACGAATAGAAAGATTATTTTGAGTCAAATATGTTTGATAAAGAAATCATAAAACACACAATCGATCGCCACATTCTTGGCGTTTTACTCGGTCGAGAGTATGCCCGTTTTTCTGAGATGCGACCGCCACGAGTTGATACAAATCTCTATAGCTATCACCTCAAGACAATGCTTACCGACGGATGGATCGAAAAAACGGACAAGGGCTATACATTGACGCCAAAAGGCCTCATCTATGTTGATCGCGTGAGCGCATCGACAGTTGCGATCCGTCGCCAGCCAAAAATTATTACGATGCTTCTCGTTCAGAATAGCGATGGAGATGTTTTGATGCTGAAGCGCCAGAAACAGCCGTACATCGACACCTGGACATTGCCCTATGGCAAGCTGCATATTGATGACGCGTCAATTATAGAGGCGGGGAAGCGTGAAGCCGATGAAAAGCTCCATTATGTGCCCACTAAACTTCGCCACGGTGGCGATTGTTACATCCGGGTCTATGAAGCTGATCAAATTCTCACGTCTACCCTCGCGCATATTGTTCGTTTCGAAACAGATGATATCATCGAAATTGATACGCTCAAGTGGTTCTCGCCACTCGAGATCACCGCCCTTCGCACTGCGCCAGCGGTCAACGAAATCATCGCCCGTAGCTTCTTTGGCGACAAATTTTTCTTTGAAGAGTTCTCTATTAAGTAGTGGTAGTGCCGACGCGCTCACGGAGCCAGCCGTCGACGGTTCCCGCGCCCATGACGAGCACGAGTTGACCACGAGCTATTTCGGCTTGGATTTCTTCCCAGAGTGAATCATTGAGATCAGCGAAGATAACAGGTCGCGTGAGCGCGACGTCGAGGCTTAGTTCCTGAGAAGTGAGAATGGGGAGATTTGGATCTTCACGCGAGAGGTAAGTAGGTAGCCAATAGACCTTGTCGGCCGCGTTGAAACATTCTGCGTACTGGTCTTTGATCTGATGCTGGCGACTGTTTTGGTGCGGTTGATAGACAACGGTAATGTGGTCGCTTAATTCTCGCGCCATCTCGAGTGTAGCCTTGATCTCAACGGGGTGATGTCCATAATCGCTGTAGAGATTTGTCGCGAGTTGCTCAAAACGTCGAGCCGTACCCGGAAAACTATTGATGACGCGGTGCACCTCGTCGAACGTCCCGATTGACAGATATTCACATGCTTTTGAGGCGAGCGTTGCATTCTCGCGGTTATGCACGCCGGGAAGCGCGAACGGCTCAATTTCGGATTCATTCAGGGCCCATGTAGTTGGCGAGGGCACTAGCCCGTGATCGACTTCACGTTGCCACATGATTACATGTTGAGAATTAGCGATGAATTGTTGAAATGCCGCGTCGTAGTCGGCTTGAGTTGGGTATGTGTCCTGATGGTCATAATCAACGCGCGTAATTAGTGAGAGATAAGGTGTAAAATGCAGGAAGTTTCGGTCAAATTCGTCGCATTCATAGACAAAATACTGCGAATCTTGATCAAACCGACCACTTGGACCAAAGGTAATCGTCGATCCGACCGAATAACTCACTGGGATTCCGAGTTCACGCATCGCCCATACGATCATGGCGGTCGTCGTAGTCTTGCCGTGCGTACCGGCGACCGCGATGAGTTTGAGATTTTGGTTTTTGATGATTTCGCTTATGAGTTCATCGCGCTTTCCGGTTCGGATACCGAGCTCGCGGGCCCGGACTAGTTCCGGATGCGAGTCGGCAATTGCGGCTGTATAAATAAACCAATCCAAGGGATGTGATGCATTTACTTCGTCGAGGAATGCGCCGTCTTGAAGATACGACACTTTCACGCCCGCCTCTTCGAGTTGATAGGTGACGGGGCTTTTGGTCGTATCAGAGCCGGCGACAAAATGCCCCCCGTCACGAGCAATTTCCGCGAGTGGTCCAATTCCCACACCACCGATACCGGAGAAGTAGATGTTCATACCTGTAGTATAGCTTATGTTATACTGAAAGAAAAAGTGGGCAGAACATAGACATGTGGATTGAACGCGTTATCGGCTTTTTCTTCCGCCGCCGGCACTATTGGCGATCTGTTTCGTTTGACGAGATTTCGGAGCTGTATGCCTCGCGACTTATGACGGTATTTGCGCTCAATCTCGTGAATCTTTTTATGGCCGTCTATCTTTATCGGCTCGGCTACACACTCATTTTTATCGCCATATTCTATGCGGTGATGAACACGCTGCGCGCGCTCGGCTCGCTGCTCGCCGCGAAATACATCGCCTACGCCGGTCCCAAACATGCGGTGCTGGCTGCGAATATTATTCGCGTATTTAGTATGGTGGCCCTAGCACTGGTTTCGACCTATGGTTTTCCGGCAATCGTTGCCTTCGGCCTCTTTCAACAGGCCGCGATCGCGCTCTATGGTCTCGGATACCTCGTTGATTTTTCAAAGGTACGTCATCTCGAGCACACTGGCAAAGAACTTGGCACGATGCAACTCATCGAGAAGGCGGCGCGGGTGGTGAGTCCAATAATTGGTGGCCTGCTTGCGACATTCTTCAGTCCAATTGCGGTGATTCTAGTTTCAGCCGTACTCTTCATCGCCTCGTCTGTCCCACTGTTTCGTACGATCGAGCCGACCAAGACGAGAGCACGCATCGTCTTTGAGGGTTTCCCGTGGCGTTCATCGTTCGTCAGCTTTATCGCACAGTTTAGCGCCGGTTACGACTATATCGCCAGTAGTATGGCGTGGGTCCTCTACGTCACTATAGTAGTGTTCGCTGGCGCAGGAGTTGCGGTTTACTCCGATCTCGGATGGCTTCTCTCTATTGGTGTCGTGGCGTCAATGGTTGCGACCTGGTTCTTCGGAAAAGTTGTAGATCGAAGGAGCGGTGACATACTGTATAGTGCGGGAGCGATCACTAATAGCGTCATTCACTTGTTCCGCGCGTTCACCACGACTCCCGTTGGCGTCGCAGGCATCAATGTTGCGAACGAGACGATGACCACGGCGTATGTGTTGCCGTTTATGCGCCTCCAGTTCGACCTCGCCGATAACTCTGGTCACCGGATACTGTACATGACCCTCGTCCAGATGGCAGAAGCGCTCGGTGAGGCGGTGGCGTGCGCCTTGTTTGCGCTCATTATCTGGGTATTCGGGCGTCAGCCAGGCTTCCAGTTCTTTTTCGTGACGGCCGCCGCGTTCGAACTCTTACTCCTTACGGCTCGTCGCTATACCAAATAATCCACCTCCGTGTATACTTATAACAGTAATGGTGGGATGTAGATGATGGCCGATACGCGCCAAATGCGAAAGACAATTCATGACTTGCAACGGGTGAAGACCTGGCAGCTCGTGCTTGTTCTCATACTCATGCTCTTTGTGGCGGCCACATTCCTACGAATTAATAACGTCGGCATGGTCCAGCGCCTCGATGCCGTAGCGGCCGCTGATAAGACTGGTAACACAGATCAGACTCGTTCACGGCTCTATGACCTGCAGCGCTACACGATCGCTCATATGAATGCTAATACCGGTACATTTGAACTTACCGAGCAATATAATCGTGACGCCCAGAAAGTATATGAGGCGATTCGTGCCGCGACCTCACAATCCGCCAATGCCCGCGCCGAGGCAGTCTGTCATCCACAGTTTAGCAACTGGTCGGGTGGGGCATATATGAGATGTTTCCTCGACGAGATGGCAAAGATCGGTCCGGGGGTCGATCCTACCAAAGTCAAGCTCCCAGACCCCGCGCTCTATCGCTATGCATTCTCATCTCCCCTCTGGTCATTTGACTTCGCCGGTATCTCCGTCCTGGTCTGCATTGCCCTTATGCTCGTGATTGCCGCTCGCGGGGTCGGACTTTTGGTCCTAAAAGTCCTAATAAAACGTCATTACAGAGAAGCGTAACTGTTGACAAGGGGTACACCCCTGATATACCCTATATTTGTAAGAGTTAATAGGAGGTATAAACCACATGGCTTACAAGCACGTCAACTCAAAGGGTGTCACGTACTACCTACACAAAACAGAAGTAACACTCCGTGGTGGCAAACCACAGACAATCTACTTCTTCGCCAAGGTAGAAAAAAACGCTAAGGGTATGCCAGTCGATCTTCCAGAAGATCGCGTAGTAAAAGAAAATCCACGCAACGGTTTCTTGACCGTCTCAAAGAAGAAATAGTTCTTCTTTCGCGAATCAAACAGCCCCTTCTTCGGAGGGGGCTTTTGATTTCCAGAAAGAGCTTGCGCTTTTTTTGCGGGGTGAGTATGATAAGGATACAAACAAACAGGTGCCAAAAAAGCCCTCACTCGAGGTACCGTGTTGGTCCCTCGTGTAGGGGCTTTTTGATAGGGAAGAAGCACGTATATTGCGTTTTTATGACGTTTATGCTTGACTTATATCGTTTATTATGATAGAATCGTATCATAATGACTTCTCACGAAAACGAACAAGAGACTGACTGGCGCGGTGACCCCGATGACCAAATTCCGTGGGGCGGTCGACCTGAACCACGATCCGTTGAGGATGGAGACTCTGAGCCTGAAGATGAAGTTGCTACCGCGAAGACTTCTGAAGAACTGCCACCTCTCGATCCTGAGCAAGCCCCCATGGAGCTAGGTAAACCAGTTAATGGCCCAGTCAATCTTGATGAAGCCGGAGCTAATACTCTGGCGCGCAACGAAAGGCATATTAGATTGTGGGTCGCCGATGCAATAGCCGAAGCAAACAAAAAAGGCTGGGTTGATCCATGGATACATGAGACGAATCAGCGTGCTCGCGCGTACGTCGATGCCATGAAAAAGGAAGGACGTCTCGGGGATGAGGCGTATAAAGAGTTATGTGACGAAATAAGTAAATGGTATGCGGCGCTTCTTGGTAATATAGCGGTCACTGACAGTGAACCAGATGAGTAACCCTATACCAATGGAAAGATGCGTTCTGCCAGCAAGCAGACGACAATCAAAATAGACCGTATATGGTCTATTTTCATCTTTTGGTGGGGATGAATGAGATTGAACTATCGGCCGAGAGGCCGATTTTTTCGTTGCAATACCGAGGGGATGTATCCCTATAAATAAAGTTTATTTTTTTTCAAAATGGTGGTACTATTATATATGCATAAACATTATGTTTTTGGGTTAAGGGTAACCCACGTCATTATTCAACAAACAGGTCGTAAATCAAGGGGTAAGTCACAATGAAAAAGCTCAATATTAAATTAAGTATTGGTGCTGTGTTCACCTTATCCATAGCGACAGCTATTGGATCATCTAGCGCATATGCTGCCACCTCTCCTACGCTCGGAGCTGTAGGAAGTTATTCAGTTTTGGGGCACACGACTGTTACGAATACTGGCCCGACTACTATGCCGGGTGACCTAGGTATCAGTATAGGTGGCGCTCCCGTTGGTTTTCCTCCAGGTAGCGTTGGTCCTCCCGGCACAATCCGTAATGCTGCAGATTCACTTGCCGCTCAAAATGCGGACACTGCTGCATTTGGTTTTATTGACCAGACATGTACTGTTGATTGGTCTGGTACCGGTCTCGTGGATTTAGCAACAAAGAACCTCGTTCCAGGTGTCTACTGTGCTGATAACTTTAGTTTGACCGGAACACTAACGTTGAACGGGTCTACAGGAGATGTCTGGATTTTTAAGTCAGCGTCCGCTTTGACCACTTCGGGTGATGCTTCGGTGGTGGGTGGAGATCCTTGTAATGTTTGGTGGAGAGTGGTTAGCTCGGCGACTATCGGGACAAGCACCGTATTCACAGGTAATATTCTTGCACTTACAAGTATCAGCATGGACACCAGTGCAACCTTGAATGGTCGACTATTGGCGCAGACCGGCGCAGTCACCCTCGATTCGAATACCATCACTGGCTCAACGTGCCTCACGACTCCTGTTTATCTAACGAGTGTGACGCCAAAATTGCCCAATACGGGTGTTCAACCAAAAGTAGACGGTAGTCTATTGATCGCAACTTCAGCGGTCGCTTTGACTGTCGCAACCGCATTCTTCATTCTAAAAAAGCGTTCTGCTTGATTCAGAATATAACTCGGCGAGATGCTCATGAAAGTTCGGCCAAGTAGATCTACCAAGAAACTACCCATTCGTTGGTTAGTGCTGGCTGTTATCATAGCGGCTGCGACGCTAGTCTTGTTGCTCGTTCTCATAGCCACGCGGACCGCATCGAAAGATAATTTACTTTCACCGGTTGTGAGCAAGGTTGTACGTGAGACGAAGCCCATTGCCGCTAAGGCCAAGCCGGGCCTACCCAAGCAACTCGTCATCTCGTCTATTAATATCAACGCCCCTATTGATTACGTAGGCCTGACGCCCGATGGCGCGATGGATATAAAAGCTAATCCCGAGATAGTTGGTTGGTATATGCTCGGGCCGCGTCCAGGTGATAAGGGCAACGCGGTTATCGCGGGGCACTATGGTTGGCAGGAGGATGGGAAGCCTGCAATATTCAATGATATTCAGAAATTAAATAAAGGCGACGAGCTCTCAGTGACGGATCAAGAAGGGCAATCGGTTACTTTTGTGGTGAGAGAGATACGTAAGTATAACCCAGATTCAGACGCGGCGACCGTATTTCAGTCTAGTGACGACGGGTCGCACCTGAATCTTATTACCTGTAACGGAGTGTGGGTAAAAGATAAACAGTCCTACTCGGATCGCCTCGTGGTTTTTACAGACAAAAAATAATGACAATTTGGTGGGGGTGGATGGGATTGAACCATCGACCAACAGGTTATGAGCCCGCTGCTCTAACCACTGAGCTACACCCCCGTGGTTACTAGGGTATTATAGCACGAGCATAGCCTATTTAACCCTGCTCGGCTATAATGATCCTAAGAAGCTTATGAATATTCAACGTATCCAGAAATTGACCTACCACTTCAAGAATCGTTATCTGACGATGGAGAATGTGGTGATTACGATTGCGCTTATTATCGCCGCTGGCTGGGCGTGGGGCTCTATCTCGATGATGCAACGGAATTACGGCCTGCAGAGGGATATCGATACTCAGAAGCGCGATGCGCAGCTCGCTGAGCTCGAGGTGACAAACCTGCAATACCAGCAGAACTACTACAAGAGTGATGAATACAAGGATCTGGCGGCGCGCGAACATCTGGGACTTGCATCTCCAGGGGAGAAAGTATTGATCTTGCCTAGGAACAGCGCAGCGGCGATGAAAGATTCGACGATCGTGACCACCAGCGCGCCGGTTGTCGATGAGCCGAGCAACTTAGAGCAGTGGATGGGTTTCTTGTTCGGAGGCAACGCGGGCACCGTCGACGGATTGCAAAGCTAGCGCATATCTGTTAAGATGGACTTTGTATCGCGGGGTGGAGCAGTCTGGTTAGCTCGCTTGGCTCATAACCAAGAGGTCGCAGGTTCAAATCCTGCCCCCGCAACCAAAGAAATAGTCCCACTTCGGTGGGGTTTTTTCTTTGGTTATGAAGTAGATGTGCCTGCGACCTCAGGGGTCGGAGGTGAGGGGCGCCAGTGGCGCACCGCAAGGCGATGTCACACATGGGCTGCGCTCATGTGCCTGACTCGCGGGGTCGCGGAACGTGACCAAATCCTGTCCCGTATTCATAATTACATGTGACTCTTGACTGAGCCTGTATACTAAATCTATGAAGATATATCCTGTTGTGCACCTGAGGTCACCAGAACATGCGCTTAAGTTGGCTGAACAAGCTTATGGAGCTGGCGCCGATGGAGTATTCCTGATCGACCACATATCGCCACGAGATCCGAATGTATTGACCACGGCATATAACCGTGTCCGCAGTGAGCTTGGCCAGAGCGCTTGGATCGGAGTGAACTATCTTGCGTTATCACCTTCAGGGGCAGTAAACCATATGGCTGATATGTTCGAACAGAGTGGTATCGACGTACTTCCAGATGCTTTTTGGGTAGATGATGGATCTGAGGACATCACTGATATCACGGAGCTCAGACAGAGGCGGAAGGTCAGTAGTGAATACTTTGGTGGTGTTGCCTTTAAATACACGCCCACCTATACAGATAATCCAGCGGATGCGGCTAGGTCAGCGATAGAATATGGACCAAATATTGACGTTGTCACGACGAGTGGTCCGGGTACTGGATATGCAGCCGATGTTCGTAAGGTAGCCGCCATGAAAGCTGTCATGGGAGATCGAGAACTCGCACTCGCGAGTGGAGTTTCGATTAGTAATATTGAGCAGTACCGACCATATGTTGATGACATTTTGGCTGCAAGCAGCATTGAAACGGAGAGCTACTCGGGTATTTTTGTGGATAGAAAACTCAGGGATCTCGTTCAAGCGGCACATAGAGAATAGCCAGGTAACTATGCGAGTTTGCCAGCGGCGACGCGAATTGCTTCGCTCCAGGATAGGAAGGCGTGTGGGGTAGTGGCGACTTGGTTGGCGGTGAGGCCATATTTGACGGCCAGGGCGAGTTCTCCGATCATCTCGGCGGCATCGGGTGCGACGATGGTCGCTCCGAGGATTATGCCCTTCTTGTCGGCGACGATCTTCACGAAGCCATCCCTAAAGTCGCTGGTATTGCTACGGGCCACGATATTGAGTGGGGCGAGTGCGACATCGACTTTCAGGTCGCGGCGCAGACAGTCGTCCTCGTTGAGCCCTACTGTGGCGATTGCTGGGCTCGTGAAGGTGATGCGAGGGGTTGCGGTATAATCTGGCGACGTGGCTTTTTTGTGCAGGATATTGTGAACGGCCACGCGGCTTTCGAGGAGGGCGGTGTGGGTCGAACGGGCTTTGCCGAGGACATCGCCGGCGGCGTAGATATGATGGGCGGTCGTCTGAAGCGCGTCATTGACGGTGATGCCAGCTGGAGTATATTCGACGCTGGCATTTTCGAGTCCAAGGTCGACTGAGGGGACGCGTTCAGTTGCGATGACGACTTTGTCGACGCGTACTGATTTTTCGACTCCGCCACGGCTATAGGTGATGCGTACACCGAGACCATCTTTGACGACGGCCGTAGTGCGTGTCTGCGTGAGTGAGGTGATACCTCGGCGTTCCTGCAGATACCGCTCCATGAGTTGTCCGATTTCTTCATCTTCTTCAGGAAGAATCCTACCCGCAGCTTCGGCAATATATACTTTAGTACCGAAAATCGCCATGATCTCGGCGATCTCGACGCCGACCGTTCCGCCACCGACGACATACAGACTCTTCGGTGGACGCAATTCTTCCAAAAGTGTGCGTGGCGTGAGGTATTCGACGTCGGCGAGACCCGGAATCGATGGTGTTTCCCAATGTGAACCGGTTGCGATCAAGTACGATGTGGCGGAGAGATGGCGGCGATTGACGCTGATCTCGTTTGGCGAGAGGAAGTGGGCATGTCCGACGTACGCGTCGATGCCGTGTGATTCGTAAAACTTGCGATTATTTGCCGTACCAGTTCGCTCGATAGCGATGTTCTTCCAGGCGCGGAGGCTCGGGTAATTGTAGCCGATGGTCAATGTCCGGAGTCCAAATCGAGCACCATGACGAGCTTCATAATAGAGGTGAGCGGCATGCGAAAGGGCACTCTGCGGTATATCGCTCCAGTTCGGCGAATCGCCCCCGAAGGTGTCGGATTCGATGATCGCAACTTTGCGTCCTTCACGGGCGGCGATGGTTGCGGCCGCGCTGCCGCCAGCGCCGCTTCCGATGACGATGAGGTCGTAGTCAAATAGTGATTTTTTTGCCATGACGAATGACTCCTTACATGATGACTTTGTGGTGTTTATAGAGATAGGCCGCATCGGGATGAAGCTGCTCGAGCGCGCCTGATGCGCGAAGCCTGATGTCATACGATGTGACCTCACTGTGCTCAGCGAGCCATTGCTCGACGATATCCGTCACGCGCCTGGCGGTGTCTTCGGCTTGTCCGTCGGGGGTGCGAACCGAAAGAAGTGCCGCACGGATACTGCGTTCGAGTTTGATTCGTTCGAAACTCTCAGACGGACGCTCACCGCCACGTTTGACGACATCGACCGCCAGCATTAGAGTGTCACTCCGCGAGCTATGATGCTCGGTGCGACCACAGCGTTAACGTAGAGGAAAAATCCGAGCACGAACAGGGCGCTTCCCGCGATAAATTGAAGAAATCGTCGGTTGTCCTCGCGCCAACGCTGGATGTGGCTGAGGCTATGTCCGCCACCGACGAGCAATACAACGATAAAGAGTGGCAGTGACGCAATGACGGTATAGATCAAGATTCCGGCGATCTGGTAGGGAGCGGGAAGTAGCACGAGGCAAAGGGCGGATGCCGCCAGGGGGGCGATGATGAATAATATTTCCCCAGCTACACTCGTGAGTCCGAGGCTAAATGCTTCAGCGCTGTGTTTCGTGGCTTTGCTGCGGTCCATCAGGAACCGTGCCATTGAGCGCGGGATCCACAGGCTCGTGCCGTGCGTGCGGCGGTAGTAGAATACCCAGACCGCCAGGCCGATGCCGAGCATGAGCCCGCAGACGACTGCCCAGACGAGTGGGCGAATAGATGAACCGAACAGATTGGCTGCGAGATAGGCGCCAAACGATAGGAGCAAGATCGTCATCGCCATCGCGCCGAGCGTAAAGGAACTCGCGAGACTAATTGTCCGCTTGTGGGATGTCTTGGAACCGAGGGCATGACCAGATAGAATCGTGAGCATACTAACACTCAGCTGGAAGCTCGCATGAATAAGCGCGGCCAGGCCGATCGTTGCTAACAGGGTGAGAGTGTTCATGTTTATTTTTTTAATCCTCTTATGTCTAGTTATAGCATAAGCGGTAGGGAATAGTCAAAAGGTCTCATCTCGAGGAAAAGATGGATCACAATACTATTGACAATTCATCACGCTTGTGCTAGTATAAAGCTATAAGATAATTAAAAACAAAAAGGTACAAAAAAATGGAATCTAGCACCTCAGAAAAACAAGAAATCGCCTCTTGGAGCCGCGAACGAAGCGCTAAAGAACTCGCCGCTTTTGTCAGCCGCCTCGACGAAGCACGATTCAGCGATATCGAACTGTAAAAACTCCTCAGTCCACGAAAAAAGCCGGTCACAAAAGACCGACTCTTTTCGTGGTAGGCACGTACTGCTTGTGCTATACTGCAGTCAAAGAGCGACGTGTGAGGCCACGCCAAATACTAATATCTTAGACAGAGAGAACTGGGGTACCAACATGTATGTAGCTGATCGATCTCGACTAAAGCACAGTCTATATCGGGGGGCACTTTCGTTAGTCGTATGTCTATTTATAGTAAGTAGTCTCGGAGCTGTCTTTGCGTCGCGGGCGCAGGCAACGCCTGGTGACTATACATGGTCAAATGGAATCACTGGTGATCAGATGAGCTGGACCTCAATAACTTCCAGTGCTGATGGTACCAAGCTAGCGGCGGTCGCGCAAAATAGCTATATCTATACTTCTGTTAATTCAGGTGCTACTTGGACTGAACACACAAACCCCGGCTTCCGCGACTGGTCATCTATTACTTCCAATACTGATGGCACGAAGCTGGCAGCGACGGCGAATAACGGCTACATCTATACTTCTACCGACTCTGGTGTTACTTGGACTGAGCGGACTGATGTTGGCTCACAATCTTGGAAATCTATT
>Ga0209540_10000370_pt1 | contig 44484 bp, 45 predicted proteins | sample BarGraIncu01121A_FD_184501 | JGI IMG/M metagenome (GOLD analysis project Ga0209540, IMG submission 184501) | Arctic peat soil microbial communities from Barrow, Alaska - Barrow Graham LP Incubations 011-21A (SPAdes) (version 2) | ecosystem: Environmental > Terrestrial > Soil > Wetlands > Peat... | reverse complement strand
CTAACTTTGAAAGCAATTCATCGGGTATTAGCCGAATAATTTGTTGTATATTTGTTTTATGTTCCTTGAAAATCATTTTCTTTATTTTGTATAAAGGTAATGATTTTCAGTCATTTGAGCAAGAAAACAAACTGATAATTAGACAATTAAACAGTTAAATAACAACAATAAATCTTCCGACCACTCCTGATGACATATCCCAGCCATCTGCATTACCATTTTCTTATTTAATCCGTATTCCAGAGGAACTTGGAATGCCTGCACATTACCAGTTATACTCAATTATATTCTCACTCATAATTTTAGGTCTAGTTGGATCTTCACAGAATGCTAGGTTCGCATCTTCAAAATGGAATAATAATCTTAAGTTTTTGTTGCTTTTTAAAAATACTTCTCTATTACATATGCAAATATCCAGTTTTATTAAATATTTTGCATGAGGTAATATTCTCACCTTTCTATATGTAGCTAGCATAGCTTTTTGCTTATATGGAATATTTTTAAGGGCATGCTCACGTTCACTATTATTTACAAACGTTATCCCACCTGCTGATAACATAAAAACATACTGATATGTATTAGTGTCTTCCCAAAAAGAAACTGATTTACTACCTGTATTTACAATTTCAATTTGTAGCTGATAGTATTTACTTTTACCATAGTGTTGTGAAACATGAGCGTACACTTTTAGTTTTTTATAGTTTGGATTCGCTCTTCGAGAAGATTCACCTCCTTCAGCGAAGATAACTAACGAACTGGTTAGTAAAATTACAAAAATAAAGATTTTTTTCATGTAATATTTGTCTTTTGTTATCTTGGATATTCATAATAGTTATATGGCATTGGAACTGGGTAACCCCCTGTTCGCCATAGTCTATTAAAATCCTACACCCGATGTTTGACGAAGCGTCCCGCTTCGTCATTGCTAAAAAAAAAGCTCCGGCTTTTCATATTATATTCAAGTAAGCAAGGCAGAGCCTTGCTTCTAACTTCGACATAGCGAATTGAAAATCAGCGCAGCTAAAGACGCTATGCCGAACATCCCGCACCAACTACGCTACGGCGAACTGAGCTGTGTTCTGATTGATAAATTGTTTTCATTTTTCTAAGTATCTAAATTATCCCAATCATCACCAATAACCCATCGCAAAGCTGAAAGCTTGCCATTAATCATACCCCAATTGAAGTCATCAAATGACAAATTCTCTTCCCCATAAATATCTTCAACTTTTTTAGCTGATTCAAGAGCTCCTTCCCAAATGTCTTTGACTATGTTTCCTTGTGAAGTTTTGATATCAAATTCGTTTCTGTCAATTAATTTAACCTTACCTGTCTTAATTAAATGTTCTCGATATTTATGTCTGTTGTCCCAAATTTTTTGTTCCAGTTCTTTTTCAATTTCTAGAATTTCAGAAAAGCTGCGGAATTCAAAGTCCCAATCATTTTCATATTCAATTTCATCAACTAAGTCAGGGTTTATTGAATTCAATGCTTCTGGAAGATTAATAAAGTATTGTGATTTTGATGAGTCAAATATATCTGCTAAATCCTCATGCGGTAATTTTTGATTACCGTTTTTTAAGCTAAAATCATTTACGTTGTGGGTAATGAACATTAAATTGAACTCTTGGGCTGTATTCTGAATCTTGTAATAATTATAAGACTCAATTATTATAGCATCTCCAATACTATTTTTTGACAGATGAAAAGGCGCTTTTTTATCAATAGCTCTTTGAGTAGCTCTTAATTTAATTTCATCAGAAACATCAATAATCTCAGCATTCTTCATAATATCTTCAATTCGGACTATTGATTGAAAAGCATTCTCGCCGAAAGTTGGAATTTTTTTATCTATGTCATTTAGTTGAGTTAATATATGCTGTTTGGAGTCTTGGTCGGCATGTTCAGCAACCATTTCTTTTACCTTTTTAAAATGGCTTGATAAGCTTTTTCCTGCATCAGCAACTATTCTTTCCTTATTTCTATCAAATTCTGAAATTATTATTTCAGGAAGAATAATTATTGCTTCATTCCTCTCAATAAACTCAAAAAGCAAATTCAATATTTCTTCTCCTTTTGAAGTCTTGGCGATGTCAAGCCAAACACAAGTATCAATCAGTAGCTTTACCATAGAATATTTAGTTAATCTTTAGACGCCAAATTTTAGGACAGGTCAACATTGCCCATAACCCACCAATATATGTGTAACTAAGTTGCACATATATCTCCATATAGCTGGATATATTCAATTGACTTGCCTATATTTTTACTTTACGAAAAGTATCTGTTGTTTTATTCCACAAATCTACAAATAATAATTAACCTAATGATGCAATCGTAGCATTATTTTTCAGAAAACAAAAAAAGTAGAGCTGTACTTGCGCACAGCTCTACAAATTAGAGTATTTAGATTACTATCATAGAACTTATGTTGTGGCTCCACGGGCCGCGTTCGCCGCGGGTATTTACCCATCGCAACCAGTAGTAAACCGTGCTGCCCGTTTGTTTACCTTCGTAATTAGCGACATAATCTAACTCAGGTAAGTAACCAATTCTGCCACCTTGGAGATAAAGTTTTCCACCTTATTGAACTGAGATTCCATTGTGGCGTTGTACATTACTGTCGTAGCAAACTACTCAATTGCCAAAGCAAAGAAGTGTATATGCAAGGTGAGGCACATTCTTGTAGCAGCATTTTTGTATTTATATCGAACAAACAGTCAAAAATAGCGACTTTGCATTCAGATTATAAGTTAATAAGCCTTACTTGAGCATTAATTTCACCCCAGTATATTCTTTTTTATCCCAAATTTAGTTTTTTCGTACCAATTTTAAAATAATTCTCCCAGTCATTTGTGATAATTATTCAGGAGTGCTTACTTTGCATTCGAAACAAAACGACGTTAAATCAAATACAACTAACAGTAATACGTAATTGGGAAAAACAAATCATAAAATCACAAAATAAATCTGGTGTTTTTTGATTCTTCAAAACTAAATTTCAAAGGATTTTTCAAGAATAAAAAAACTATAAAAAACAGTTTTTGGAAATTCTATCTAATGAATTTTAGTTACATTTGCGTGTCAATTTTAAATAAAATACATAATGGCTAAAGTAAAAGGAGCGATAGTAGTAAACGTTGAACGATGTAAAGGCTGCAACCTATGTGTGGTAGCTTGTCCATCTAAAGTATTGTTACTAAATAACGAAGCAAATTCAAAAGGTTACAATTATTCATATATGGCTGACCCCGACTCATGCGTTGGTTGTTCGGCCTGCGCATATGTTTGTCCTGATGCTTGCATCACAGTTTACAGAGTTAAGCTCTAACACATTAGAGCCTATCATTTATCAAAATCAACAACATGAATAATAAAAAGAAAGATACAGAAGAAGTCAGATTAATGAAGGGGAATGAAGCCATTGCCCACGCCGCCATCCGTTGTGGCTGCGATGGATATTTTGGCTACCCAATCACTCCCCAGTCAGAAATAATGGAAACGCTTATGGAGCTGGAACCTTGGAATACAACCGGTATGGTAGTACTTCAGGCCGAAAGTGAAACAGCTTCTATCAATATGGTTTATGGCGGTGCCGGTTGTGGTAAAAAATCAATGACCAGTTCGTCGAGCCCGGGAGTAAGTCTTATGCAAGAAGGCATTTCGTACCTTGCTGGTGCTGAACTTCCTGCAGTAATTGTAAACGTAATGCGTGGTGGTCCCGGTTTAGGAACTATCCAACCCAGTCAGGCCGATTATTTTCAAACCGTGAAAGGTGGTGGTCACGGTGATTACAAAATGATTACCCTAGCCCCTGCTTCGGTTCAGGAAATGGCAGATCATACGGTTATGGCTTTCGATCTGGCTTTCAAATATCTTACTCCGGTAATGATTTTAGCAGATGGCGTTATTGGTCAAATGATGGAAAAAGTAGTTCTTCCTCCATTCCAACCTCGCTTAACAGAAGACGAAATCAAAATAAAATGCCCATGGGCAACTTTAGGCAAACCTGCGAATCGCAAACCAAATTATATTTATTCTCTTCAATTAGAAGCAGAAGATATGGAAGAATTAAACCTAAGACTCCAATCGCGCTACCGTATAATTGAAAAAGAGGAGGTTATGTTCGAAGAATTTTCTTGCGAAGATGCAGAATATTTGATCGTTGCATTTGGAACAAGTGCACGTGTTTGCCAAAAAGCGGTAGAAATGGCTCGTGCCAATGGTATAAAAGTAGGATTATTACGTCCCATCACACTTTTCCCATTCCCTACCGAACAAATCAGCCACTACGCGAACCAAACAAAAGGTATGCTTACAGTGGAAATGAGCGCCGGACAAATGGTAGAAGATGTTCGTCTGGCAGTAAACGGTCGTGTGCCTGTTGAGTTTTACGGTCGCATGGGTGGTATTGTGCCTTCGCCAGATGATGTATTTGAAGCATTAAAAAAACTAATAGTAAAATAAAATATTGATCAGGTAGTTTTGTGGATGCATATTATTTCACAATCCTCCGATAACTTTTTACTGACAACTAAAAATATTATGACAACAAATGATATAATTAACCCCGCCAACCTTGTTTACGCCAAACCAAGTGTGCTGAACGATGTTCCAATGCACTACTGCCCCGGCTGTACACACGGCGTGATTCACAAACTTATTGGCGAAATCATTGGCGAAATGGGCTTTCAAGAAAAAACAATCGGTATTGCACCGGTTGGCTGTGCTGTTTTTGCATATAAATATCTTGATATCGACTGGCAACAAGCTGCACACGGACGTGCACCGGCCTTGGCTACTGCTGTAAAACGATTGCTTCCTGACCGTTTGGTATTTACTTACCAAGGTGATGGCGACTTAGCTGCTATCGGTACTGCTGAAACAATTCACGCTTGTAATCGTGGCGAGAATATTGCTATTATTTTTATTAATAATGGTATCTATGGCATGACCGGTGGACAAATGGCACCAACTACTCTGGAAGGCATGAAGTCTTCTACTTCACCAAACGGAAGAACAGTGCCGTTGAACGGTCACCCACTCGATATTACCAAGTTATTGGCTCAGTTGGACGGAACCTGCTACGTAACACGTCAAAGTGCTCACACGGTAGCTTCGGTTCGTAAAACGAAAAAAGCCATCCAAAAAGCTTTCGAAAACAGCATGTTAGGCAAAGGAACCTCGATAGTAGAAGTTGTTTCTACTTGCAACTCGGGTTGGAAATTATCACCTGCCGACTCTAACATCTGGATGGTAGAAAACATGTTCCCTGCTTATCCGCTTGGCGACTTGAAGGACATTTAATAATTTACGATTTTTATTATTTACAATTTACGATTTATAGAATGAAAGAAGAAATAATAATTGCCGGATTTGGTGGTCAGGGAGTTCTGTCAATGGGAAAAATTCTGGCTTACTCAGGTTTAATGCAAGGACAGGAAGTGAGCTGGATTCCATCGTATGGTCCTGAACAACGCGGTGGAACTGCAAATGTGACCGTGATTCTTAGCGACGAACGCATTAGCTCACCGGTTCTGAGCACTTACGATACAGCCATTGTGCTGAACCAACCATCGTTGGAAAAGTTCGAAAGCAAAGTAAAGCCCGGCGGAACTTTAATTTTCGATGGAAATGGGTTCAAAAAATTTCCGACACGTACCGACATTAATATTTACCGTATTGATGCTACAGAATATGCAATGGCCAACAACGAATCCAAAACAATGAATATGATCATTTTGGGTGGATTGTTGAAAGTGCGCCCCATTGTGCAAGTTGCAAATGTATTGAAAGGGCTCAAAAAATCACTTCCCGATCGCCACCATCACTTACTTCCAATGAATGAAAAAGCCATTCAGATTGGAATGGAACTGATTAAAAAGATTGAGTAGTTAATTGGTTGACTGGTTGACTGGAAGAATAAAAGAAACGCTGCAAAATTCAATTTTCAGCGTTTCTTTTTATCCATATTCTGTTGACAGTTGTCTTTCGTCTTTATTCTGTTGTCTGCTGTCTGCTGTCTTTCAACCTTTCAACCTTTCACCGTTTTCACCACCACCCAGTTATTTTTCTCTTTGAAATCAACCAGTTGCAGTCCAAGTCGGTTAACTTCTGCTTCAATCAACGGTATATCCTCTTTGTAAAAACCACTCATATACAACTCTCCACCGCTCGACAAACAAGCAACGTATTGTTCCATATCCGCCAGTAAGATATTACGGTTAATGTTGGCTAGTACAATATCAAAATGTAATCCTGCAAGTAATTCAGCACCGCCAAGTTGCACGTCAATACCCGAGATATTGTTGATAGCAATATTTTCTATCGAATTTTCGGTACACCATGTATCGATATCAATAGCCACAATGTCTTTGGCTCCCCGCATTGCTGCCAAAATAGCCAAAACGGCTGTGCCACAACCCATATCGAGCAAGGTTTTACCTTCCAAATCCATAAGCAACAATTGTCCGATAACCAAACTTGTAGTTTCGTGATGTCCGGTACCAAAAGCCATTTTAGGATCAATCACAATGTCATATTTTGCCTTTGGCACATCCTTATGAAACGAGCTGTGAATCACACAATCGTTACCGATTACAATTGGTTCAAAGTAATGCTTCTCCCATTCTTCGTTCCAGTTCTTCGCTTTAATTTGTGTAATTTTGTAGTCAATAGATGCTTCGAATGGAAAATCAGATAATATGCTTTTCAATTCCAATTCGTCAAATTTTGATTGAAGAATGTAAGCATCCATACCCACTTCACTTGGAACAAAACTGTCGAACCCGATTTCGCCCAGCTCGGAAGCCAATACATCCGAAATGTATTCTTCAAAAGGTTCGATAATAAAATTTACTTCAATGTAGTCCATGTAAGCAATTGATATTTAATAATTAATAATTTCTGATTTATCTATATCATGAATAAAAAATCTTATTCGCAAATTCTGTAAACAATAAAGTTTTAGAGGCGTTACTCGACTCTATTATGATATTAATTCAACTACAAAGGTACATTTTTTCTGAGACAATTTCATACTGGTAATTATATTCGAATCTTAACATACAATTAGCTAAAAAAGATTATTTAATGGCACGATTATTGTTGAGTATTAATAAAAAAAATACCAATAAGCACTAACAAATCAATAGGAGGTTTTATCATGAAACGAACCACATTTATTATCGCTCTGACTTTACTTATTCCGCTGGTCGGGATGGGTCAAAGTCCATCTTCCGTTACTGACGACATATACTTCAAACCGAGTGATGCGAAAATTGTTCAGAAAGCCCGCACAAATAAAGAAACGCCGAATTACAAAAATGGTGCAAAAGAAATTATTTATGTAGACCGTGAGAGCAATAGATCCGTAGCACAGGACACTGCTTATGTTTTAGCGCAAGCCAACGATAGCACGGAAAATTATGAACAACAAGGCGAATACCTTAACGGTTTCAACGGAACTGAATCCGACCTTGAATACGCGGAACGCATTCGTCGTTTTCACAATCCAAGATATACAATACACATTGGAGATCCAAATTACAACGACATCTACTTCCTGAACAATAGCGACTGGAACGTATACGTTGATGGCACATATGCTTATGTAACACCTACATGGACAAATCCATACTGGTGGAATTACAACTACAGTCCATATAGCAGTTGGGGATGGAATGGTGGATATGGTGGATATGGTGGATATTACGGCTGGAACAATTATCCTTGGGGCTTTAACAATTACTACGGATTTGGTGGATATTATGGATATGGTGGATTTGGCTTTGGCATGGGATACGGATATGGCGGTTACGGCGGATATTATGGTTACGGTGGATATGGTGGATACGGGGACTACCCTTACTATGGATATGGCGGTGGTTACTACGGTGGTTACACTCAACGAAACTCAGCTCACAACGAAGCCAACAGACGTGCAAATTCTTCTGTAGGTTCAAGCCGCTTAAACAATTCAGGAGGTTCTGCATCGAGAGTAATAAGTGGTGGTTACAACGGAGCATCAGGCAATCCATACACAACTATAAGCGGAACAGGATCACGAGCTCAATCAACAATAGGCACATCGGTTCAAGGTGTTCGCTCAACAAGCAACGGATCACGTAGTGCTACTGCTGATTATAACGGAACAAGATCAAGTTACAGTCGAGGAAATGGTATCGGAGCAGTGAGAAGCAGCACCGGATCAAGAAGTGTTATCAATAACAGTAGCTACACATCAAGAGCTAGCGGCTCAAGTTATGGCACAGGATCAAACATTAATACTCAGCCACGTACTTTACAAAATTCAAATCAATCGAATTACAATACAACAAACAGCTCAACCCGTTCAAGCTATTCAAATCAATCACCTTCGCGCAGCAGCTATTCTACAGGAACAGCTACACGGAGCAGTTATTCAACGGGATCACCGACACGGAGCAGCTCCTACAGCACTTCTTCGAGCAATTCCGGAGGTTCACGCTCATCATCTCCAAGTTATTCGGCTCCAAGCAGTAGCAGTTACAGCAGTGGAAGTTCTTCAAGTTCAGGCAGCAGCGGCGGCGGCTCTCGTAGCTCAGGAGGCAGTTCGGGTGGTAGCTCATCAAGTGGCAGCAGAAGATAAATTGACCGAAAAAATAAAGTGACAAAAGATTAATTGTTTACCGTATTGAAATAAAATAAAATTCAACATATGAAAAAGATAATAGTAGCAGTGGCAGTAATTCTAAGCTGTTCAAATATAATTGCTCAAACAGAATTCGACGCGTTGAAATATACGCAAAACGACATTACAGGAACAGCCAGATATATGGGTATGGCAGGTGCTTTTGGAGCATTGGGTGGCGATCCATCGGCGATAAAAGATAATCCTGCCGGACTAGGTATTTATCGAAAATCGGAATTAGCAGGAACCATGAATATGACCATGCAAAATACCAATTCGAATTGGAAGTACACCGAAGGTGGTACAACAAAAAACTCATTTGGCTATGCTACATACCCGTTCAAAATTGGATTCAATAACTTTTCGCTTGTAATCGCTACTCCAACATGGAGAAATGAATCCGGCGCAAGTGGTTTATTAAGTTCCAACTGGTCATTTTCGTTCAACAGATTGAAAAACTTCAATCGCACCGCAACTATTAAGAGCGGCTCATCTGCTTCGTCTATGACCGACTTCATGTCGTATTTCTCAAATGGTCTCAGCGTAGCCGATTTATCGGGAACTAACATGCAAAGTGGAAGCGCATACGATAATACAAATGTTCCCTGGATTTCAGTTTTAGCTTACGAAGGTTATTTAATCAACCCCGGAGCTAGCGCAAATAGTTGGGGGTCTTTATTAGCATCAGGAGAAACAGTAAAACCATCCTATACTTTAAGCGAACAGGGCTTTGTAGACGAATACTCATTAGGTTGGGCAGGAAATTTTAGCAACGTATTTTACCTTGGAACAACTCTGAATTTATTACGTGTTGATTATTCAATGTTTACTCAATATGGCGAAGAATTCAGTGGTTTAGGAGGCATGAGCTTAAACAACACAGTATCTACAACCGGGTCAGGATTCAACTTAAAAGTTGGGGCTATCGTACGCCCTACCGATTATTTACGTTTTGGATTAGCTTTACATACACCTACAGTGTATTCGTTGGAAGACAATTACCAATCTACATTAAACTTCGATACTCAAAGCAGAGGTTCGGTATCTACCCCAACCGATGGATACAACAATTTTAAAATTCAGGGGCCAATGCAAATAAATGCAAGTGCTGCCGCTGTAATTGACAAGAAAGGTATTATTAGCGTAGAATACGACTATAGCAATTATACCGGAACGAAGTTTATGGACGAAAAAGGGAATACTCAACTCTATACCGAGGATAATGCAAGAATACCAAACACTTTAAATAACGTCCATACTATAAAAATTGGTGGAGAATATAAAGTGACCGATAACTTTTCGCTTCGTGCCGGATTTGCTAATTCAAGCAGCGCCACGAAAGCAGATGGTGGAAAAATAATGGTTCTGAACACAACACGCACCGATACCGAATATTTCTTACACAATGGTACAAATTACCTGACTGCAGGCTTTGGATATAGAGAAGCCGGCTGGTTTATCGATTGTGCTTACGTTCATAAAAATCTGGATCAAACATTTATGCCGTATAATTCAAATTTGTTATCAAGCAACCTGGCGGTAACACCTGCTACGCTGACGACTAAAACCGATAATATACTGGTCACACTAGGATTTAAATTTTAAAACTTAAGCCTCCGTTACAGAAACGGAGGCTTTTTTTTGAGCCATATCGAATAGTGTTTGGTTAAACAAAGTTTTTTATCTATTTTTGCATTCTAAGCAATTTTAAACTCAGAAAATGAAAAAATGTATAACCATTTTGGCTGTAATTATTTATAGCTCATTGTCAATGGCTCAAACAGAATTTGACGCATCAAAACTCCTACAAACAGATATTAGCGGAACCGCAAGGTATATGGGTATGGCAGGTGCAATGGGGGCAGTTGGGAGTGATGCCACAGCCATTAAAGATAATCCGGCCGGTATGGGTCTTTACGCACATTCCGAACTTATGGTAACGGGTAAGATGCTACTGCAAAAATCAAACTCAAATTGGTATAGTGGCACAGGATTCTTTTCACATTCTAACATTGGGTTGAATAACTTCTCATTTGTTTTGGTGCCGTCATCATTAAAGAAACAAACAAAAGACAAAAAAGATAAGAAAAGAAAACGAGGAAGTTCGTTTAGCAATAATTTCTCATTTAGCTACAATCGGTTAAAGGATTTCAATCGCAGTATGTATGTTGGAAGTGACATTAATGCCAACAATGTACAAAGTTCCATTTCTGTTTATCTGGAAGACTTAGCCAGAAACACTATTGGATTTGACGGAACAGGCAGTACATTCGGCAACAATCCTTGGATATTAGATTTAGCAAATAAAACCGGATTGATTGAAAAAAAGAACACTAATCCTTGGTCAAGTATTCTAACACCATCAGAATCAATTAAACCATCGTATTATATCAAAGAGAAAGGTGCGATTGATCAATACTCACTTGGTTGGGCTGGGACGTATGAGAATTTCATACATCTTGGTGCAACAGTAAATTTCCAAACCATCAATTACACTGCTGTAGGCAAATACACCGAAAAATATGAGATTAGTGGAGCTCTGCGTTTGAATGACAGCATCAATACCAAAGGAACCGGGATTAGCATAAATATAGGAGCTATTATTAGCCCTACCGATTATTTGAGAGTGGGACTATCCGTAAAATCTCCAACCGTTTATACCTTAGCTGACAAATCAAGTGGTAATATGAACTTTGACAGAGGAGCAACAACTTCGGCGACACCAGAAACACCACTAGCAACCGTAAATTATAAACTTCAAAACCTTCTGCAATTTAGTCTAAGTACTGCGTATTTAGTTGACACCAGAGGACTGATTAGCGCACAATTTGATTATGGTCTAAACTCTCGTGCTAAACTATTAAGTAAAGATGGTGGAATAGACTATTACATGCATGAAAATCAGGCAATGAAAAGAAACATAAGTAATATGTACACTATTAAAGTCGGCGGCGAGTTTAATATCAATGAAAACATTACCGCAAGAGCTGGTTTAGCATACAGTTGCAGTCCAACAAAGAAAGGAGCTTCAGAATACATAGGAGAAGTGAATAATAAAAGAGTAGACACACAATACTTTTTAGGAAATTCTACACTTTTCGAATCAATAGGTGTTGGATACCACACAGAGAAATGGTCGGTCGATGTGGCATTTACGAACAAAAATCTCAAAGAGGATTTTTACCCATACAATTCAAGCACATTAGCAGATAAAGCGGAAGCTGGAAGCGTAAAAACTACATTGAACAACATAGTGATTTCATTCGGGTATAAATTATAAAAAGTACCAGTACCCATCATATTAACCAATAAAAGTCGGCTATCAAGTCGACTTTTATTGGTTATAGAGCAACTCTTCGGTACATTTTCACAAGCTTAGTTTATCTATTGGCTATTCAACTCAAAAAATGTACCTTTGCACCTCAAAATAATAACTACAGATTACTCACTACCTACAACAAATGAGCTTACATTCCGAAATTAAACGTCGCCGTACATTTGCCATTATCAGTCACCCCGATGCGGGAAAAACAACCCTTACCGAAAAACTTTTGCTTTTTGGTGGTGCAATTCATGTGGCCGGTGCCGTAAAATCGAACAAAATAAAAAAGACAGCTACCTCCGACTGGATGGAAATTGAAAAACAACGTGGTATTTCGGTGGCTACATCAGTAATGGGTTTCGAGTACCGCGATTATAAAATCAATATTCTGGATACTCCCGGTCACCAGGATTTTGCCGAAGATACCTATCGCACGCTTACAGCTGTCGACAGCGTAATCATTGTGGTAGATACCGCCAAAGGGGTTGAAGCCCAAACGCGAAAACTGATGGAAGTATGTCGCATGCGCAACACGCCGGTAATGATTTTCGTAAACAAAATGGATCGCGAAGGAAAAGATGCCTTCGACTTGCTAGACGAATTGGAAGCAGAACTAGGCATCAATGTACGTCCGCTTAGCTGGCCTATCAATCAGGGATTTTCGTTCAAAGGCGTGTACAATATCCACAAACAAAGTCTGGATCTTTTTACTCCCAGCAAACAATCCATCAGCGAATCGGTAGCATTTTCGGACATCAACAGTCCCGAATTGGAAAACTACGTGGGCAAACATGATGCCGAAAAACTTCGCGAAGATATGGAGTTGATCAACGGTGTTTATTCTGAGTTTGATATCGAAAAATACCTGGCCGGTCAATTGGCACCTGTTTTCTTTGGTAGTGCGCTAAATAACTTCGGCGTGAGAGAATTGCTCGACTGCTTTGTGGAAATCGCTCCTTCTCCCCGACCAATACATACACAAGAACGTGAAATTGATCCATACGAAGAGGCCTTTTCTGGCTTTATCTTTAAGATTCATGCCAATATGGATCCAAATCACCGCAGCTGTATTGCTTTTGTGAAAATATGCTCCGGCAAATTTGAACGTAACGTCAACTACAAGCATGTTCGTCATGGAAAAATGATGCGTTTCTCAAGCCCTACGGCATTTATGGCGCAGAAAAAAGAAACGGTCGACGAAGCTTATGCCGGCGATATTGTAGGTCTACCCGACACAGGGAACTTCAAAATCGGGGACACACTGACCGGTGGTGAATTGCTACATTTCAAGGGTATTCCTAGCTTTTCACCTGAGATGTTTAAATACATTGAAAATGCCGATCCAATGAAAACAAAGCAATTGGAAAAAGGTGTGAATCAACTAATGGACGAAGGTGTGGCACAGCTATTTACCAATCAGTACAATGGTCGTAAGATTATCGGAACGGTAGGTCAACTTCAATTTGAGGTTATTCAATACCGCTTGCTGCATGAATACAATGCGCAATGTCGTTGGGATCCTATCTCATTGTACAAAGCTTGTTGGGTAGAGAGTGACGATGCCGAAGAACTGGAAAATTTCAAGAAACGGAAAGCTCAATACATGGCTAAAGACAAAGAAGGACGCGACGTGTTTCTTGCCGACTCAGGTTATGTATTACAAATGGCTCAAAACGATTTCAAAAAAATACGATTCCATTTCACTTCGGAATTCTAGATTAAAAATTAGCTCATTGGTTATTAGCATTGCATTATTGCGACAGTAAAAAACAAGCAATTATTTAAAACATAAATTGAATTATAAACATTTTTAAACATCCCCTTATGAGTAAAATTAGAAATATCTTGGTATTACTTTTGGCAGCAGTTGTAATTGTTTATATGTACATGCCGGTGCTGAATTTTCGTTTTTTGAGCTTTCCGATCCTTATTATGTTCCTCATTGTGGTGTGGATAGTACTCGACAATTTGGCAAGCATACAAACACTGGGTAACCAGGTTAACGGCCAACAACAATTACCAAAACTCAAATCGGCTAAGATTCCCGCTATGCTTTTAGGTATTTTGTTTTTATACATTACCGTTGTTCCGGCAGTAACTACCTGGGCTGTTTTCAGAACAGAGAAATACCGAGGCCTGATTGGCAAAATTGAAACAGGCAAAGAACTTTCCAACCATATGTTGCCTATCTCCATCGAAAAAATTCGGGTGGTAGATCAATCATTGGCCGAACTGTTGGGCGATAAAGTACTTGGTTCACAATCCGCTTTGGGTAGTCAGGTTACGTTGGGTACGTTCAATATCCAAAAGGTAGGCGACGGTCTTTATTGGGTGGCTCCACTCCTACATTCAGGCTTTTTTAAATGGCAAAAGAACATTGAAGGAACTCCCGGTTATGTGATGGTAAATGCCTGCAATGAGCGCGATGTAAAATTGGTACAAGAAGCAGGTGGCAAGAAAATACATGTGAAATACCAATCGGAAGCTTATTTTTTCGATAATCTGGAACGTTACCTTTACTTCAATGGTTATTGGAACGTAGGATTGACCGATTATTCTTTCGAAATTGATGATACCGGAATTCCTTATTGGGTAGTTACAAAATACAAAAAAACCATCGGTTTTGGTGGTGAAGAAGCACAAGGTGTGGTAATTGTAAATGCAGAAACGGGTGAGATTAAAGAATACACCTTAAGCAATGTGCCAAAATGGGTTGACCGCGTACAACCGGCCAGTTTTGTGGAAAAGCAGCTCAACGACTGGGGCGAATATGTAAAAGGCTACTGGAACTTTTCGAACGAAAACAAACTGAAAATCACCGAACAAGTTTCGTTGGTATATGGCGACGATAACGAGGCGTATTGGTACACCGGACTTACTTCGGTAGGTGCTGACGAATCGACAGTTGGTTTTGTGTTAGTGAATACTCGCTCCAAAAAAGCCATTTGGTACAGACAGAGTGGTGCTACAGAATATGCAGCACAAAAATCCGCCACCGGTAAAGTGCAGGAAAAAGGGTTCTCTGCTTCGCTACCCATTCCATACAACATCAACAATATCCCAACCTATGTTATCACGCTAAAAGATAATGGTGGATTAGTAAAAATGTACGCCATGGTGGCAATTGAAGACTACACCATAGTGGGTGTAGGGAACACTTTGCGCGAAGCATTGATGGCTTACAAAAATGCCTTTAATATGTCGGGTAATAAGATTAATGCCAAAAGTAAAACCGAGAAAAAAGTAATACAGTCGGTTGTTAGTCGTATCAATGGTGATGTGAAAAATGGTAATACCTACTATTATTTCACCCTCCGAAACTTACCGAAAGTATTTATTGGCTCATCGCAAATATCCAACGACTTCCCAGTTACAAGTATTGGCGACAGCGTAGCCATTACCTTTGATAACGACAATCAGGATGTGGTAGATGTTTCAACCTTTAGAAACAAGACGATTTCAAGATAACTTTCGAACAACAAGTACAAACGCCCGACTTTTGGATAATCCAAAAGTCGGGCGTTTTCTGTTTAATGAATATGGAACTTTGACTTAATTAATATATTGAAAGTATTTTTACACACAAATCAACCTAACAACCTACTCATTTTTTATGTAAAAATTTCCATATAAAAAATCAGTAACAAACATACTTATCTCTAAAAAATGAATAATCAATATCAAATGATAATCTCCATTAAAATTGCTAATTATCTAAATATTGCATTTTAAGTAATTATTATGTGAGCTAAATTATGACAAAATTTTTAATATTTAAATTCATATGTCATACTTTCTACATCAGACAAAAATATGACTTAAAAATGTTTTTCGGATTTAGCCAATTTTTATTAATAAATGTATACACTTTTGTGAATAATATTTAATTATTGGACTGATTAAGTGAATTTGGAATCAATTCAATATTGTAAATAAGACCATTAAAAGACCACAAAACAACTCAATGTAGCATTTATTACTACATTAAACTAGCACAAAAATAAACAAAAAAATTCATTTATTTACCAACCTAAATTCACAGATAAAAACTCACACTTCACTACTAACATTGATTTTTAGCAATGGTATAACATTAAGATGCGAAAGAATATTTCAATTTATTCACTCACATTTCACTTATATCAACAATTATCATTTCAGTAATATACACTACAAAAGTATGCACTAATTGCTACAAAAATTACTTCCACAATTCGCTATGATTTTGTCCGTTACTTTGATCAAACAAAACAACGTATGTAATTTCCATATTTTGGAATTTACTTCACTATTTATCAAAACAAGTATGAACAGAATTATTTTATTAACAATGATTATTTTATTCTCTATCATGGGTTTCTCATGCAAGGATTCAGTAATTAATGACCCATCGATGAGTGTCTCTGCTGATTCCACAGCGGCACAATTAGCAAGAAGACGTGCAACGACTTTAACCGTTTCAACAAGCACTTTACCTATTACTGCAACTGCAGCCAGCACAGCTAGCTTCAATATCAGCTCTAATACTAACTGGAATGTTAGCAGTGATCAAGCATGGTTAACTGTTAGTAGTTCAACGGGTTCAAATAGTACTAAGCTTACTGTAACCGCGGCTGCAAATACGTTAAACGTAACGCGGTCGGCAGTAGTAACAGTTTCTGCCAGCTACGCAACCAGTCAAAAGGTTACAATTACTCAAGCAGCAACATCCGTAGCAACTCCCACAGGGGCATCGCCTTACACACTTTCGGCTCCAATTGTACTAGATGGCAAAAGCAACATGACCATCAGCTATTTAGAAATAACAAACCCGAGCGGACATTGTATTCAGCTATCAAACTGTTCAAACATTACCATTCAGTATTGTAAATTAGGACCTTCAAAAGGTGAAGGAGTTTTCTTATCTAACTGCACCAACATTACCGTTAGAGATTGTTCGATGGAATATGTAGAAAGCGGTGTAGTAGCTGACATTGGTAGTGCCATCAAAGTTCTTTACAACGATATTAAAAATGTTCAAGGCCCAATGCCACGTGGACAATTAGTACAATTTGGCGATGTTAACGGTGCAGGTTCCAGTATTAGCTACAACGTAGGCGAAAATATTTTAGGCCAAAGTTACCCCGAAGATGCAATCAGCCTTTGCAGATCGAACGGAACGGCTGCAAGCCCAATACAAGTTGTTGGCAACAAAATACGTGGTGGCGGTCCTTCTGGTTCAGGCGGCGGTATTATGTCGGGCGATTTAGGTGGTTCATACGTGCTGGTTCAAGATAATATCCTTGTCAATCCAGGACAATATGGTCTAACCGTATCGAGCGGACACGACGTCAACATAAGCAACAACAAGATTTATTCGGCTAAATTAGCGTTTAGCAATGTTGGTCTTACGGCTTACAAACAATACGACATCTCTACTTACAACATCACTATTTCAAACAACGCTGTAAACTACACCAATAAAGACGGTGTTTTGAACGATATGTGGAACGCCAATAACTGTGGAACTGTGGCTGGATGGAGTACCAATTATCATGATTCCAGTGTTACGGAAGCAATATTGCCTACCGTTATGATGGGTGGTGCATTACAAAGAGCAATCGATTCGAAAAAATAAATCGTCATTAATCATTATTATTGTCGAATAATCAATAGGCTAGCTTCTCGGAGTTGGCCTATTGATGTTTTTAGGCCTTTCGCTCAGAATTGTCAGCTAGTGAACTTCCTTTCTTTTCCGTTTTATTCAGTTTGTATTTTTGTGTTATAATTCTTACTACCAATACAATAATTATAGCCAAAAAGATAAGACCCACCAACCAACCCAATATCCATACCCCATTACCAGACTATCATTATATCCGCTCATCACAACATTCATTTTTAGCTGACTATTATAAAAAAAATCGTTTGCCTCCTCTGTTTACAAAAGTACGGCACATCAATGCGGGTATTGTTACACTTTTCTTTCTAAAACTTACATAATTCACAGGTTCTTTATTGGTGAATCGGCAACTCCTTTCGGTGGTAAAACTTCGGGGCATAAACCAAACTTTTAATCGTTTTAAAAACAATTGCCATTAGTCATCTTTACTAAGGATGTTAAGCATGTGTAATTTTCAAAGTCAGATAAACTCATTCAAAAAATATTTTGTATTTTTGTAAGGTAAACTTACAAGTTAGAAGATCTATATGAACACTACAGAATTATCAACTTCGCTTCGGACAGTAATTTCGGGCCTTCACAAAGGATTGCGCAAGCAGTTGTATTCCACAAATGCTTACTCAATGACCGAGATTGACACAATCAGACATTTATATCACTCCACTTCTTTATTGCCATCAGAACTAGCTGTTTTGACAAAGATTAAAAAACAATCCATGTCACAAATATTAAATAAAATAGAGAAGCTCGGTCTCATTCTGCGAACACCTTCAGAAACAGACAAACGCAAAGTCTACATTTCGTTGAGTGCTTTCGGAATGGAAATGGTAAAGAAAATTAAGTACGACCGGGAAGAATGGTTGAAAAGCGTTATTGAAAAAAAACTTACCCCCGAAGACATGGAACTGCTTGCAAAGGCTTTGCCTGCATTACACAAACTGATAGAAAATAAATAAATGGTTTATATGGAGTGGTATCATTATTTCAGTGGATTTTTGGGCGGAGCTTTTCTGGCAAACTTTGTACCTCATTTTGTAAAGGGTATTTGCGGTGACAAGTTCCCTACCCCATTTGCAAAACCGCATGGCAAGGGACTTTCATCGCCTACACTAAACGTGGTGTGGGCATTATTCAACCTTGGAATTGGTTATTTATTTTTTAGATTTTCAAGATTTTCCTTTCAGGATAATCTTTCATTAATTACGTCTTTTGCCGGATTTGCCATTATGAGTTTAAGTTCAAGCAAAAGATTTGCAAGCAAACACAAAGAATAAGGTAAAAAAGATAGTTTAGTTTTCATGAAGACAAAAATAAGCACATTCAGAGCATTTCGTAGCCGAAACTATTGTTTGTATTTTGGAGGCCAGTCGGTTTCGCTCATTGGCACCTGGATGCAGCGTACCGGTGTGAGTTGGGTTATTTATAGCATGACGCATTCGGCGCTTATGCTTGGTATCACCATGTTTGCAACTCAATTTCCGTCCTTTCTGCTTTCGTTGTACGGAGGTATTATTTCTGATCGATACGACCGCTACAAAATTATGCTCATAACGCAGACAGCTGCCATGATACAGGCTATATTGCTAGCCATATTGATGCTTACAAATCATTATAGCGTATGGGGAATACTCACGCTAAGTGTTATTCTGGGTATCGTCAATGCTTTTGATATGCCCGCGCGACAACCATTGGTACACGAAATTATACACGATAAAGCCGACCTGCCGAATGCACTTGCCCTCAACTCTTCAATGGTAAATCTGGCACGGGTAATTGGCCCTGCCATGTCGGGTATTATTCTGCAAAAACTGGGTGCAGGCATCTGTTTTTCATTGAATGCTGTTAGTTTTGTAGCGGTAATAGGCTCATTGCTACTTATGAAATTACCCCCCGCTGCCAAGCATCCGGCAAAAAAGAAAATGGCTACCGAGCTGATTGATGGTTTTATGTATATAAAAAATACGCCTATGATAGGCATGACATTACTTATGCTTAGCTGTATGAGCCTGTTTGTATTGCCTTACAACACACTTTTACCCGTATTTGCCAAGGTTATTTTTAAAGGTGATGCCACTACCTTTGGTTACATTAATAGTTTTATCGGGATCGGTGCATTGGGAGGAACTTTCTTTCTCGCTTCGTTAAAGCCCGGAGTCGACCTTAAAATTGTATTGCTGGTCAATACTGTAATTTTTGGTGTCAGCCTGATGTTTTTCTCTCACATCAGTTATTTTCCACTGGCCATGCTGTTTGCCACCGTATGTGGCTTTGGCATGATGTCGCAAACCACCATTGGCAACACCATTGTACAAATTCACGCCGCACCACATATGCGGGGTCGGGTAATGAGCTTTTTTGCACTTGCATTTTTCGGAATGATGCCTATGGGCAGTCTGTTTATCGGGGGTATATCACAAAGAATCGGAGCACCAAACACGCTTCTTTGTCAGGGTGCAATAGCCGTAATTATCTGTATTGTATTTTCTAATTTCCTGCGGGCGGATAAACTAAACAAAAGGAAAATGAAAAAAATAAGTGATGATCAAAATTTGATTACAAAGAGTATTTAAAGAGGTATCAAAATACTCGCTGTGGAAAAATATTTTACTAACTCTGTGATTTTTTCCCCTTTTCTGCGAATAATATAGAAACATTAAATACACAAAGTGGAAAAGGATAAATTTATTTCAGTCATTAGAGACAATCAAAATCTGATTTACAAGATTTGTTATTCTTACTGTTCGAATGCCGAAAACAGAAAGGATTTGCAACAAGAGATTCTAATCCAATTATGGAATTCATTTGCGAAATTTGACGGACGCGTTAAACTATCAACTTGGATTTACAGAATTGCATTGAATACGGCAATAACATTTTATCGGAATGACTGCAAACACAGTGACAAAAAAATAAGTATTGATGCATCAATAATATCCCTATCCGATTTCGAGTATGTTCCTGAGCAGGACGAGAACATTGCAATGCTTTATCAATTTATTGAAAAATTAAACGAAATGGACAAGGCACTTATTCTGCTTTATCTAGACAACAATAAACAGAAAGACATTGCAGAAGTTCTAGGAATTTCAGAAACAAATGTAGCTACAAAAATAAGCAGAATCAAGAAATTCCTTAAAGAACAATTTAGCAACAATTAAAAACTAAAAATCATGGAACTAGAAGAACTAAAAAGTGTCTGGGCACAATATGACAAGAAGCTTACTCAAAACTTAAAGCTCAACGAAGAGCTTTTACGAAAAATGAATTTGGAAAAGTCTAAAAAAGAGATGAATGCTCCTCTTTTCTACGAGATTATTTCTGTTGTTGCTGGTGTTATTTTTATTTTGTTTATTGCATCTGCTACAATCAGATATTCTTATGATCTTAAATTTTTATTGCCTGGGATAATAACAAGTATTATAATTGCAATTTGGGTTTATAATTCAATCTCTAAAATAAAACTTTTGACAAATATTGACTATTATTATTCTCCAATTGTTGAACTTCAAAAATCTATCAATACTTTTAAACTGAAGTATCAAAAATCTAAGAAGTTTGAGTTGTATTCGTTTCCGGCTTTTGCCATCGCAGCGTTTCCAATTTTAGGAATAGCTATGCGTAACTTCGATATATACGAACACCCAATCCGGTTTATAGTAGGAATAGTCTTAGCGCTGTTATTAGGTTATTCTGGACAAATTTGGTTATATAAGAATTTATATGAAAAAAAAATAAGAAATACAACTAAGTTTCTTGTTGAATTGAACAAGTTTGAACTGGAAGAATAGAATCAAAAATCAGTAGCAGCATAAACCACGGAAACAAAAAAACTCGGCGTCGAAACAAAAAGATTCAAATTCGAATGTTTTTGTTTCGAATTTGAGAGAAAAACATTCAACGTTGAATGTAAAAGATTCGGCATTGATAGAAAAACATTCGGCATCGAGTGTTTGACATTCGAAATGCTATCTCAGGGCAGAATAGAACGAGAAACGCCACTTCCTTTCGGGAGTGGCGTTTGTTTTTACCTGTAAATAACCCTTGTGGGTTATTGTTATTTTTGTTCGTCTTTTTTCTTCGATTTAGCAATATAACGTTTTTGCAGATCATCAGAAATAGCTTCCGAACCCGGCACGTTTACACGGCTGGCTCCTTTTACCGAAGCATAAAACACCAATCCGCCATCGTAAGCTTCGCTTCCGGCAACCATCATAGTGTCTTCAACAGCGCGTTGCAAAGTCGACACTTGTTTGAGAATACTACCTAAATCCTGAAACAGTTTTAAATCTTTTTTTACTTCAGGAAGATCGAGATATGTAGGGACTAAAGTCGGATTAGTGGAAGCATATTCCAACGATTTTTCGACAAAAGCTTGCGACTTATCTCCCATTTTATACATTTCCAACCGATCTTGTCCGGTCAGATTAAAGATAAGAGTATTGGCAAGTAAATTACTTACTTAAGCCAGTTTAGGGAGAATATCGGACTTTACTTGCTCCGGTATCTCCGCAGAAATTAAATTTGGTTAACTCATTTTTCTAGTTTTTTAATGTGAAACAGATGATATTTATTTAACCAGTTAAGGTTATTTACAGGTCGAATTAAGCAGATAGAGGTAAGTAATTATCTCTATGATTAAGATTGCAAATATAAACGATTAATATATGATCTCCAAAGTGGACATTCACAATTAAAGGTTTTTAAATTGTTTTATATTTTGTTAATAATATACAAGACCTGATACATTTCTTATGCTCAACAAGCTCATTTTGGATATTATAATTCATTTAATTATAAACTATAATACAAATGTTAGTGTTTAATTACATTGTTAATATTAAAATAGAATCATCGCCCTTTTCTGACGAAATAAAATGCATATATTTGCATAATAAAAAACCGACTTATATATAAAATTACGTTCCTAACTATTTTTCAGCCTTATCATGAAACGTTTACAGCTACTATTCATCACAGTCGTTCTATCTATATCGCTGTTTGCTCAAACAAAAAAAACAGTTGAAGCAATCAACATTAGCACTCCTCTCACCATCGATGGAATATTGGACGAGCCGGCATACAAACTAGCTACTCCCGCCAAAGACTTCGTACAACTGCAACCGCGCAATGGCAAACCATCAGCGCAACCTACCGAAGCCTATTTTTTCTACGATCAATCGGCCATTTACGTGGGGGCTATGCTTTACGACAGTGCACCCGACAGTATTTTCAATTACCTGACCGAGCGAGATAACACGGGTATGGCCGATTATTTCGGAGTGTATATCGACCCTTACAATCAGGGACAGTTGGCCTACGGTTTTTTTATAACTCCTGCCGGAGTACAAGTGGATGTAAAAGCAGTGAAAAGCGACGGCGACAACGAAGATGGTAACTGGAATGCGGTATGGGAAAGCAAAACCCGAATAACAGACAAAGGCTGGGTGGTGGAAATGCGTATTCCGTTTTCGGCTTTGCGGTTTTCGGAAAAAGCAAATAAAGCATGGGGGTTAAATATGTTTCGGAATATCAGGCGATACAGTTCCAATAATTCGTGGAACTTAGTGGATAGAAATGTGTCGGGGTTCATTCACCAAGAAGGACAGCTGACAGGCATAAAAGACATAAAACCTCCGGTTCGATTGTCGTTTAGTCCGTATTTATCCACCTATCTGGAATCGAGAAAAGGCAGCAAAGCGGACTTTCTGTACAAAGGTGGACTCGATTTGAAATACGGTATCAACGAAAGCTTTACGCTGGATATGATGCTGATTCCCGACTTTGGGCAGATACAGTCGGACGATAAAAAGCTGAACCTCTCGCCCTACGAATTGTATTACAGCGAAAAACGCCAGTTCTTTACCGAAGGAACTGAACTCTTCAACCGTGGAGGTATTTTCTATTCGCGCCGGATAGGTTCATCGCCAAAATTCTCGGCCGGTAACTCGCTCAAAGAAAATGAGGTGATTAATTACAGTCCTAACGAAACGCAACTGATTAATGCCACAAAAATCTCAGGACGTACGAACAATGGTTGGGGAATAGGTGTGCTCAATGCCATGTCGCTTGGTTCCAACGCGCAGGTAAAAGATACACTCACGGGCAAAGAACGCAATGTATCGGTGCAACCATTTACCAACTACAACGTGACAGTGGTGGACAAATCGCTGAAAAACAACTCATATGTGAGCCTTATCAATTCCAATGTCACCATGTTCGGCAACCCGTTCAGAGCCAATGTCACAGCTACCGAGTTTCAGATTCGCAACAACTCTAAAACTTATGCCCTGACAGGAAAAGGAGCCATCAGTTCACGTGGCGATAGCATATACGAAACAGGCTACTATGCCAAACTCGGTGTAGAGAAAAATAAAGGTAAATTGCAATACGGCATGTGGCAAAACATGATTACCAACAAATACAACCCGAACGATTTGGGATACCTGCAGCGCAACAACCAAATGACTACCGAGGCATGGATTTACTATCAGATTATCGAACCATTTTGGATTATAAGAGAATGTAACGGAAATATATGGGGAGATCACAACAGAATGTATAACCCCAACACTTTATATGACAATGTAACCGGTGGAAATTTGAATGTTACGTTTAAAAACAATTACAATTTTAATTTCAATGGTTATTACAACATGGATCGATACGATTACTACGAAACACGTGTGAAGGGTCGCTTTTACAAGTTTGCACATTTTTATTCGTACAACCTGAACTTAAGTACGGATAGCCGCAAGCCACTGAGCTTCTATTTCCATTACGGATACGCCAAACAGCCCACCACCGATCAATACCAGAATTCCGGTGATTTCCAGGCCACCATGCGGTTAGGACAGCGCCTGCAAATAGATTATATGTTTAGCGTAAGCAATACCACCAACGGTGTGGGCTTTGTGGATAAAAACAGTTCAGAAACCTCCATCACATTTGCCAAACGAAATGTGAATACTATCGAAAATGTAATTTCAACATCGTATGCTTTAAGCAATAAAGCTAGCGTTAGTCTTAGAGCCCGTCATTATTGGTCAGGTGCAAAAAATAAGATCTATTACCAATTGCAACAAGATGGCAGTTTAACAGAAGACCCAACCTACACTGAAAACAAGGATCAGAACTACAATGCCTTTACGGTGGATATGATGTTGAGATGGAACTTTGCTCCGGGTTCGGAGCTTGTAATGGCGTGGAAAAATGCAGCCTATGCCGATCAGAATATAGTGGAAACTAACTACTGGAGTAACATGCGTAATACCTGGCTGAATCAATCGAACAGCATATCGGTAAAAGTGTTGTACTATATCGATTTCAATAGCTTAAAAAAGAAAAAGACAACATAATGGAATCGATAGCACACAGAAAACACAGATAGTACAGTATAAAATACAACACCAACAATATTTCCAAATATGAATTAGTGAGAATCGTTATATTCTGTTTAATCCATGTGCAACCGGTTCAATACAAAAAATACAATATGAAAACCTATCTGCTCCTGATACTTTGCACCTGCACCCTTATCGCATCAGCGCAACCCCCAACCATTTACAAAACCACCACACTTGAAATAGACTCAATTACGCCCGGCACATACGTACATCGCACCTACCTTAGCACCAAAGACTGGGGGCTGGTATCTTGCAACGGGGCCGTTTATACCAACAAGGGTGAGTCGGTGGTATTCGACACTCCTGCAACCGATTCGGTTAGTCTAGAACTGATTTCGTGGATAAAAACACATACCCGCAGTTGTATAAAAGCCATAGTGGTCAACCATTCACACGCCGATTGTCTAGGTGGTCTGGCCGTTTTTCATAAAGTTGGCATTCCATCGTATTCCTCTAAACGGACGCAAACATTTGCAGGAAACGACACCGTCAATAAACCCGTCGTGCCGCAGCATGGTTTTACGAAAGAACTAGAGCTAAAGATCGGCGGTACAAGTATTATCAACTACTTCCCCGGCGAAGGACATACCCAAGACAATATTGTGAGTTATATCCCCTCCGTGAAAGTACTCTTTGGCGGCTGCATCATCAAAGCGCTAGGTTCAGGCAAAGGAAATCTGGCGGAAGCCAATATAAATGCGTGGGCAGAATCGGTACGCAATGTCAAACAAAAATTTCCCGATGCAGTTATAATCATTCCCGGACACGGTGCGTATGGCAATCGCTCATTGCTCGACTATACAATTCAAATGTTCGGGAAATAAAAGTAGAAACATTATATTTAACGTTCCTACAAAATACTACAACTTTTATTATTCCCAATTTAATATCACTTTTCCGCACTCGCCACTTTCCATCACATCGAAACCTTTTTGAAAATCATTAATTTCAAAACGGTGAGTAATAACCGGTGTAAGATCAATACCGGTGATGAGCATTTGCTCCATTTGATACCATGTTTCCCACATTTCACGTCCATAAATACCTTTCAAAGTCAGTGCTTTGAAAATAATCTTATCCCACTGCACAGTGGTGGAGTTTGGCAAAATACCCAAAAGCGCTATTTTAGATCCATTGTACATATTCTCTATCATGCTTTCGAAAGCAACAGGTGAACCCGACATTTCAAGCCCGATATCAAAACCGTGCATGTTCAGACTTTTGATAGCACCTTCTATTGTCTCTCCTTTTCGGGGATTGATGGTCATAGTTGCTCCCATCTTTTTTGCAATTTCCAGGCGGTAGTCGCTCAAATCCGAAACAACGATATTGCGCGCTCCCGCAAATTTACAAATAGCAGTTGCCATAGTGCCAATAAGTCCGGCACCGGTAATCAGCACATCTTCGCCAATCATTGGAAACGACAAAGCGGTATGCGTGGCATTACCAAACGGATCCATGATGGAGGCCACTTCGTCGGAAACGCGGGCATCTAAATGCACTACATTCTGAGCCGGCAAGGATAGGTATTCTGCAAAAGCACCATCTATGTTCACACCTACCCCAACTGTATTTTCGCACACATGCAACTTACCGCGTCGACAATTGCGGCAGTGTCCACAAGCAATATGGCCTTCGCCGGTTACACGGTCGCCAATACGGATATTTCGTACTCCATGACCTTTATCCACCACCACACCCACATATTCGTGACCAATGGTCATAGGCGTTTTAATGGTACGTTGCGACCAATCGTCCCATTTATAAATATGAAGATCGGTGCCACAAATAGCTGTCTTTTTTATTTTTATCAATACATCGTTTACACCCATATGCGGCATGGGCACGTCTTCCATCCAAATCCCTTTCTCGGGACGAAGTTTTACGAGGGCTTTCATATTATTGTTGAATTGGTTGATTGGTTTACTCGTTAATTGGTTGATTCGTTAAACTAATTTAAATAATAATAACGCGTAGCAAATATCGCCGAAGGCTAATATCACGAGCGTAGCGAGTTAAATCACCTTCATCTCTTTCCCTACCTTGGTAAACGCAGCAATACATTTATCCAAATGCATCGGTTCATGCGCTGCCGAAATTTGAACGCGAATACGCGCTTGTCCCTTTGGTACAACGGGAAAATAAAAACCGGTTACATAAATGCCTTCGTCGAGCAAGCGGGTAGCCATATCCTGCGATAATTTAGCATCGTATAACATCACAGCACAAATAGCCGATTCGGTAGGCTTAATATCGAAACCTGCCGCTTTCATTCGTTCAACAAAGTAGGCAGTATTTTTGTGCAGTTTGTCCTGTAATTCATTGGTTTCATCCATCATTTCGAACATTCTAATTCCTGCCGCAGCAACCATTGGCGGAATGGAATTGGAAAATAAATACGGGCGCGAACGTTGACGAAGCAAATCGATAATTTCTTTCTTTCCAGTAGTAAATCCACCTATCGCACCACCAAAGGCTTTACCTAATGTTCCGGTGATAATTTCCACCTTTCCGCGAAGTTGGTAACGTTCGGTCACTCCCCTACCCGTTTCGCCCACCACACCTGCCGAGTGCGACTCGTCCACCATCACCATGGCATTGTATTTTTCGGCCAGAGCCACAATGTTATCCAACGGAGCCACATTGCCATCCATCGAAAAAACACCGTCGGTCACTATCAGTCTGAAACGTTGTGCCTGAGCTGTTTTCAACTGCTCTTCCAGGTCTTGCATATCAGCATTAGCGTAACGATAGCGCTGAGCTTTGCAAAGTCGCACGCCGTCAATAATCGAAGCATGATTAAGCGCATCCGAAATAATAGCATCTTCTTCGGTCAACAGCGGCTCAAAAACGCCACCATTTGCATCAAAGCAGGCAGCATACAAAATGGTATCTTCTGTTCCAAAAAAACGAGCAATCGATGCTTCAAGCTGCTTATGAATATCCTGCGTTCCACAAATAAAACGCACCGACGAAACGCCGTACCCGTGAGTATCCAGTCCCTTTTTGGCCGCCTCTATCAACGAAGGATTATTAGATAATCCCAAATAATTATTGGCACAGAAATTCAGCACCTCTTTTCCATCGGCTACGCGAATCACAGCACCTTGCGGCGATACAATGATACGTTCATTTTTGTATAATCCGGCCTGTTCTATATTGGTCAGCTCAGCTTGCAAATGCGATTTAAATTCCTGATACATAGTTTAATTATTTAAAAATTCATAATAAGCATTTATATTGTCAGAAAAGACTAACTTCATGTGAGTATTTTGTCTGTTTCGATGAAACAAATGTAGTGAATTATCTGCAGATTATTTGTAAAAAAATTCAATTAGAAATGACACTTTACTATTTTAGACGTATTTTATATACCATAAGCAGGGTAGAAAAATACAAAAACAACCTTCGATATTAATTTCCTAAATCATTTTTGTGTATCGTTACAAAAAAGTGTACTTTTGTACTTCTATTCAAAGCTTATGACACAGGACAGCATGGTGCTCCGCACCGAGAATTTATTCAAAAAATACGGCAAACGAACGGTAGTAAACGACGTTTCTATCAATGTAAAACAAGGAGAAATTGTTGGGTTATTAGGGCCCAATGGTGCCGGAAAAACCACTACTTTTTATATGACCACCGGTTTGGTAACACCCAACTCGGGCAAGATATTTCTGAACGACGTTGAGATTACAAAATATCCGGTATACAAACGTGCACAAAGCGGAATCGGATATTTAGCTCAGGAGGCTTCTGTTTTCAGAAAAATGACTGTCGAAGACAATATCAAATCGGTATTGGAAATGACAAAATTCTCCAAAGCTGAGCAAAAAGAAAAACTGGAAACTCTTATCTCAGAATTCAATCTGGAACATGTCCGCAAAAATATCGGCGATAGATTGTCGGGAGGTGAGCGTCGTAGAACTGAAATTGCCCGCTGTCTGGCTATCGAACCCCGTTTTATCATGCTCGACGAACCATTTGCCGGTGTGGATCCAATCGCGGTTCAGGATATTCAGGATATCGTATGGAAACTGAAAGATAAGAATATCGGTATACTTATAACCGACCACAATGTAGACGAAACGCTTACAATTACCGACAGAGCTTATTTACTTTTCGAAGGACGGATTTTGTTTCAGGGCACATCGCAGGAACTTGCCGACAATCCGGTGGTACGTGAAAAATACCTCGGACGGGACTTTGAATTGAAAAAGAAAACCAGAATTTAGAAAATTCATCATAGTACATTCGAGAACAATTATTGATTTATCATTGCTAGTCTGTCTACAAATTAAAGATCAACCTGTGTCTTGTATTAAAACATGTCACAGGTTTTTTTATAAATTAGAGATTGATCTTTTAAGCATTAAACCGCAATTAAAATGGGAGTACTCAATAACAATAGAACTGAAATAATTGTAGACAAAGAAATTCTACTTAAGGTTGTAGAACCGGAGGATGCCGAACCAATTTTCAATACTATTGATAATGAGCGCAACTACCTGAAAGAGTGGTTGCCATTTGTGGAGGAAACGCACGACATTTCGTACACCAAAATATTTATTGAAAACACAATCGCTACCGACTCAGATGACCTTACGTTCACCATATTCTATCAAAATCAATTTGTTGGAATCATAGGGCTGAAAGATACCGACATGGGCAACAGAAGGACCGAAATTGGTTATTGGTTATCTGAAAAATTTCAACACAAAGGGATAGTTACGCGTTCGTGCATGGCTTTAATAGAGTACGCATTTAACGACATGAACCTACACCGGATTCAATTAAAAGCTGCCACCCAAAACTTTAAAAGTCAGGCAGTGGCCGAAAGACTGGGATTTACGTTGGAAGGAATTGAACGCGATGGAGAACTTCATTCCCACGGGTTTGTTGATTTGAAAGTGTTTAGTTTACTGAAAGAAGATCGACTCAATGTATCGCATATCTGAACAGCGAGCTCCATTAATTCTTTGTTTATAATGCTTTAAATATATTTTTCTCTATGCAAAAAGCATCAATTTCAATTTTAGGTTGCGGATCGGCACTTCCCACACGGAAGAATTTCCCTACGGCACAAATACTGGAAATGCGCGACAAACAGTTTCTGATTGATTGTGGCGAGGGAACTCAAATTCGCATGCGACAAATGGGAGTAAAAACAAACCGACTGGGGCACATTTTCATTTCTCACCTCCATGGCGATCATTGCTTTGGATTAATCGGACTAATTTCAAGTTTTGGAATGCTCAATCGCACTGCCGATTTACACATTCATGCACAGGCCGATCTTGAGATCCTCATGCAACCGCAATTGAATTATTTTTGTACCGACATTCCTTTCAAAATTATTTTTCATGCCATCAACCCACGCAAAAACGAATTAATTTTCGAAGACAGGTCTGTAAAAGTTTTCTCTATACCATTGAAACACAGAGTTCCTTGCTGTGGTTTTCTGTTCGAAGAAAAGCCTAAGGACAGGCATATTATCCGCAGCATGATCGATTTTTATAAAATACCGACCTGGCGAATTCCTAAAATAAAACAAGGTGAAGATTTTGAAACAGAAGAGGGTGAAATCGTTTTGAATTCCTTGCTGACCACCGAATGCGAACCTCCTAAACGATTTGCATATTGTTCGGACACCGCCTATTCCGAAAAAATAATTCCAATGATTGAAGGCGTCGACTGTCTGTTTCACGAAGCCACTTTTATGGACGACGAATTGGTTCGGGCCAAAAACACCCAACATTCCACAGCGCGTCAAGCCGCTGAAATTGCGAAAAAAGCGAAGGTAAAGAAACTGATCATTGGTCATTATTCAGCACGCTACATTCATCAAAACGAGCTACTGGCTGAAGCAACAGCTGTTTTTGAGAACACTGTCCTGGGTGAAGATATGACCGTCTACGAATTTTAGCCACTTGCCCGCAGAGCAAAATCCAACAAAAAAGCGCGTCTTCAACATCGGGAAACGCGCTTTATTTGTTATGTAGCTTAACGACATTATTTTCTGAAAACACGTCGTAAAGAGCGAATCATTTTATAACCTATCATTATTCCATCTAACATATTCAGACCCTTGGTAAATCGTCCAAAAATATATGATGCTACTGATGCTGGTGAAAGTAGTTGCTGAGACGAATCGACAATTCGTATTTTTTGATATTGAATCTGCTCTTTCAATTCTATTTTTCGAATAGATAACTCATCCAAGCCATTCACTTTTTTCTGTTGAGTCGAAGTTGGTACAATTTCCATACGTTTATTTGTTGGGTTTTGTCAAAAACAGATTGGTAAGAAACTTTACCAATGGATTGATTACTATTTGCCTGCGCAACAAGACAAAAAACACTATTAACACAACATAAATGCCGGAGATAATGCCAAAGCTAAGCGCCAAACTTCCCAAAACAGGTTCGAGTGCATAGGCAAGAGAAAAAAACAAGTAGAAAAGTGCACCTATCGCCAAAACGAGTATCAGGGCGATTATCAACAAAGCCGACAATAGAATTGTCAACTTTTCTACAAAATCAACCTTGACATATTCGGTTTGTAACTCAACATATTTCTTAACATCATCATATAGTTGTTGAAAGTTAGTTGAGGGATCTTGATTAGTAGTCATGCTTGGATAGTTTAAAAAATCATTTTGCTTCGGGACTCATTTCAGATTTAATCTCATCAACCAAATCTTCCATTTCACTCTTGCTAAGCTTAATGCCTCTTTTTTCGAGTGCTTCAGCAATTTTTTTACGTGTTTCTTCGCCACTTTCGGGGGCAAAAAGTAAACCTAAAACACCACCAATAACTGCGCCTCCTAAAAAGGCTGCCAAAAGACCGACAGGATTTTTCATGATTTTATTTATTTATAGATTAATGACTGAAATTAAAACAATTGAACATTAATAAGGTTCTTATTTACATCTAATAATATTGGTAAAAGTAGAAATAATTAACCGAACATTAATAACAAATATACATTATTTTCAAAATCACTTTAAACATTATCTTATCAACAAATATCCATTTTGGGTCTACCTACAATTGCCAATCCACCTTCAGCCGTTTCTTTGTAAAGACTTGGTAGGTCGTGACCTGTAATTCTCATGGTTTCAACAACCTTATCAAAGCTGATAATATGCTTACCATCCGAAAGCATCGACGCCAGATTAGCATCTAAGGCACGTAAAGCGGCAAACGAATTACGCTCGATACAGGGAATTTGTACCAAACCGCAAACAGGATCACAGGTTAACCCCAGGTGGTGTTCCAGACCCATTTCGGCTGCATACTCAATTTGTTGCGGACTACCGCCAAATACCTGATTCGCTGCTGCAGCAGCCATTGCACAAGCCGAACCTATTTCGCCCTGACAACCCACTTCAGCCCCAGAAATGGAGGCATTATTTTTAATCACCCCACCAAACAATCCGGCTGTAGCCAAAGCCTGAAGGATATTTTTATCGGAAAATTGATGATTGGTTTTTAAATGAAACATAATAGCCGGCAATACACCTGCCGAACCGCATGTTGGAGCAGTAACTACCTTGCCACCACTCGCATTTTGTTCCGAAACAGCTAATGCATAAGCCATTATCAAACACCTGTTCTGCAAGCTCACCTTATAACTTTTGGCCTTCACCCAATACGATGCAGCTTTGCGTCGCAGGTTGAGCTCACCCGGTAAAACCCCATCATTATCCAGTCCTTCGTGAATAGACTGCTGCATGATTTTCCAAACCTCATTCAGATAATCCCATAAATCCGACTCTTCATGATCCTGCACATATTCCCAGTAAGTTTTACCACGATTTTCCACCCACGGCAAAATCTCCGACATGGTATGATGTTCGTAAACATGCCGTTCGACTAAGTGCGAGTTTTCGTCACTTATTTTACCTCCACCAACGCTGTACACTATCCAATCTTTAAGCAGTTCAGCATTCGCATCCAGAGCTTCGAACTTCATGCCATTGGTATGAAACGGCAATACAATCTCAGGAAACCATTGAAATTGAACAGATAAGGGCAATAAAGCGTCAGCAATAGCTTTATCCGTAAAGTGTCCTTTACCCGTCGCAGCCAGACTTCCGTACAAACTAACACGGTAGAATACGGCAGTCGGTGTTTCTGATTTAAATTGCTCTGCCGCCAGTTTTGGACCCATGGTGTGACTACTCGAAGGGCCATGACCGATACGAAAAATAGATTTTATGCTTTCCATATATTGAAATAAGCAAATTTTACATTTTGATTGATATGCAATAAAAAACAAAAAATCCCGCTAAGCTCAAAAATACAACAGTACCTTTAAAATCTTGCGGGAATTTCTTATTTAAATTTTAAATTCCGAAAATGGGAATTAATTTTATATCCAAAGAGAACTTAGACTTTCTAAATTAGTCCAGATTGTAACCAAAACCTTTCAATTTCAGGTCTTTATTACGCCAGTCTTTTTCTACTTTCACGAATAATTCTAGAAACACTTTCTTATCGAAAAACACTTCCATGTCTTTGCGCGCTTCCGTACCCACTTTTTTGAGCGACTTACCACCATGTCCAATCAAGATTCCTTTTTGTGAATCGCGCTCGGCATAGATGACAGCATTAATACGGATGAGTCTGTCATCTTCTTCAAATTGCTCTACCTCAACTTCAACCGAATAAGGAATCTCCTTATCATAATTCATCAAAATCTTTTCACGAATGATTTCAGTCACGAAGAAACGTGCCGGTTTATCCGTTAATTGATCTTTATCAAAAAATGCCGGTGATTCTGGCAACAAAGCCTTGATTCGGCTAAACAAAGTATCTACATTGAATTTTTCGATAGCAGAAACAGGATAGATCTCAGCACGAGGCAATAAAGCCTTCCATTTATCAACCAACACTTCCAGTTTTTCCTGATCGATAAGATCTATTTTATTAATAATAAGCAATAGTGGCGCAGGGTTCAGCTTTACCTTTTCTACGAAGTCTTCATTTTTCTCGTAAGTATCAAATACATCCGTTACGTACAACAACACATCAGCATCGGTCAATGCAGAACGCGAAAAATTAAGCATCGATTCCTGAAGACGGTAGTTAGGTTTCAATACTCCGGGAGTATCAGAATACACAATTTGAAAGTCCTCACCATTAACAATACCCAAAATACGATGACGCGTAGTCTGAGCCTTTGAGGTAATAATGGAGATTCGCTCACCTACTAAGGCATTCATTAAAGTAGACTTACCTACATTTGGATTTCCAACAATATTTACAAAACCTGATTTATGCATTTTTTTTCAGTTATCAGTTATCAGCTATTCGTTGCCAGTCTGTTCAGACCGATACAAAATCACTGTTCACTCCATTTTTGCTACAAAGATACGATAATTTATGCAGATGAAAAATTGAAAGGTCAATTCATACTTTTTTGGTATATTTGACGTTTCAAATTCGAATTCGACCTATTCACACAGACAATTGAAAATTGATTACATGCCACATATCAATAAATTATATGAAATCTCACAACGATTAAAACTAGTCTTCATTGTTGTTGGAGTGTGCATTGTAGTTGTGTCTACACTCTTTACCAATCAGCTGGCCAAATCGCTGGCTGCTGAAGAGCAAAAAAAAGTAGTTCTTTGGGCCGAGGCCACCCGTCAACTACTAAATGCAGATGAAAAAACAGACATCAATTTCATCAGCACCATCATTGAAAACAGTACCAGCATACCAATGATTATTGCCGATGCTAATGACAATATGCTTTTCTCGCGAAACATGGTAGAACCCAAAACACATGTTTATGAGTTTTATTTAAATGAGATTATGCGTCTGAAAGCATTAAGACCAGCCATCGAATTAAAATTAGACGATACTACTCAATACTTGTATTACGATGATTCATTGTTTCTCAAGCAATTATATTACTTTCCCTATGTGCAGTTTGCCGTTATTGTCATTTTCTTACTGGTAGCATTTTTTGCTTTCTCAGGAACAAAAAAAGCAGAACAAAATCAGGTTTGGGTAGGATTATCCAAGGAAACTGCTCATCAGCTTGGCACTCCCATTTCGTCACTTCTGGCGTGGGTAGATTTGCTAAAAATGCGGCATAAAGAAGATAATTTGATTGGAGAAATGGAGAAAGATGTGAACCGGCTCAGAATTATAGCCGAACGATTCTCTAAAATAGGTTCAAAACCCGATCTTCAATTGGTAAGCATTAACGAAACACTGTTCAGTGCTGTGCAATACATGAGCAATCGCTCATCGCAAAAAGTGGCCATCACGTGCCACTTTGCTTCTGACGAACATTTATTCATCAAATTAAACGTCCCACTTTTCGAATGGGTTATTGAAAATTTGTGCAAAAATGCTATTGATGCCATGGATGGAATTGGGAAAATAGATATCTTTGTAGATACGGAAGACGATGAGCTGATTATCGATGTAAAAGACACAGGGAAGGGCATTGAAAAACGTAAATTTAAAGTGATATTTACTCCCGGATTTACAACTAAAAAAAGAGGTTGGGGATTAGGCCTTTCGCTTGCAAGACGCATTATCGAAGAGTATCATGGAGGAAAAATTTTTGTAAAACAATCCGATTTAAATGTTGGAACCGTATTTCGTATCGTTTTAAAGCAGATTTCCAATTCGTAACTAATAATTTTTTACATTAAACTCACTATAACATCGAACTATATTTAGCTGTATTAGTGATAGTTATGTAATATTTAGAATAATTTTCGATAAAATAAAATAGAAACTATTTAATAATAGAACATATTTTTGTACCTTTGCGCGGTTTTAAAAGTCAAGTGAATAATGTCGAAATTCGAACAATACAATATAGTACTAAAGGATCTAATGGATGAAACACGCATAGTCGAATACGACTTGGACAACGCGTATTTCAAAAAGATAGATAGCCCCGAAATACAGATAGGAAATGTAAAAGCAAAAGTGAGTGTTCAAAAAAAGATGGATGCCTACGAGCTGAAATTTGAAGTTGACGGCACTATTGTAATTCCATGCGACCGTTGTCTCGACAACATGGAACAAGCCATTCACTACAAAGACAAACTGCTCGTTAAATTTGGAGACACTTTTTCTGAAGAAGACGAAATAGTTATCGTACCGGAATCAGAAGGAGCAATAAACATTGCTTGGTTTTTATACGAATTCATTGTTTTAAACATTCCAATGAAGCATGTACATGCAACCGGCGAATGTAACAAGATGATGGTAGGAAAACTAAAGAAACACATTACCCGTCAAAAAAGTAATGATGACGATGATGATGACGACAACAGTGTTTTAGATTTCGATGACGACGACGATTTTACAGTAAATGAAACACAGACAGACCCGAGATGGGACGGTCTGCAAAATATAAAAGAAAACAATTAAATAAACAACTAAGATGGCACATCCTAAGAGAAAAATTTCGAAACAAAGAGCAAGAAAAAGAAGAACGCATTATAAAGCTATACCTCAAACACTAGCAAACTGCTCTAATTGCGGTGCAGCGCACATCTACCACACTGTTTGTGGCGAATGTGGATACTACAGAGGCAAATTAGCTATCGAGAAAATGGCTACCGCTTAATTCCGGGAATCCGTTTACTTTAAATAATAAATAAATTGTTGAGCCCTAAGTACAAATGCTTCAGGGCTCAATTTTTAAGTACTTAACATTGCAATCTATGTCAAAAATTCGCGCAGTTATAACAGGTGTTGGTGGATATGTTCCCGATTATATATTAAATAATCAGGAACTCAGCACAATGATGGATACTAACGATGAGTGGATTACTTCACGAGTTGGTATTAAAGAGCGTCGTATTTTGAAAGGTGAAAACAAGGGAACATCTTTTTTAGCTGCTAAAGCAATTGAAGATTTGTTTGCCAAAACAGGCACTAAACCGGAAGAAATTGATTTAGTAATTTGTGGAACTACCACACCTGATCATATATACCCTTCATGCGCTTCGATGGCAGCTGAGAAAGTTGGCATTAAAAACGCATTAGCATTTGACTTACAAGCTGCTTGCTCAGGATTTATTGTTTCGCTTAGTACCGCAGCTAGTTTTATCGAATCAGGCAAATACAAAAAAGTATTGGTATTAGGAGCCGAAAAAATGTCGTCGATTACAGACTATACCGACCGTACTACCGCTCCTCTTTTTGGTGATGGTGCTGCAGTAGTGTTGGTTGAACCGACTACAGAAAATTTAGGCGTTATGGACTCGTTGATTTACACCGATGGTGTAGGAATGAAACACTTACATGTCAAAGCAGGTGGATCGGCTATGCCTTCTACACAGGAAACCATCGACAAACGTCTTCACTACACTTATCAAGAAGGAACAAACGTATACAAATACGCAGTTACAAATATGGCTGAAGTTTCGGCTAATATCATGGAAAAGAACAATCTTACGAAAGATGATATTTCATGGTTGATTCCACATCAGGCAAACCTACGCATTATCGACGCCGTTGTACAACGTACCGGAGTTGAATACGAGAAAGTAATTATCAATATCGAACGCTTTGGAAACACCTCAGCCGCAAGTATTCCATTGGGAATTTGGGAAGCTGAGAAAAATTTCAAGAAAGGCGATAATATTATCCTCACTGCTTTTGGTGCAGGTTTTACCTGGGGAGCAATTTATTTGAAATGGGGATATTAATTCAGTCAGCTGTTTAATCAACCATTAGCAACTATTTATACAAAAAAAAGGACCGAACTTTAATTAGCTCGGTCCTTTTTGTATTTTTCATTTGATTGGGAATGCTTCCAATCTGTTATTCGCTATTTTTACAAATTCTTCATTCAACTCGTAGCCAATAAAGTTTCGCTTCAGCATTTTTGAGGCTACCGCTGTACTTCCAGAGCCCATAAACGGATCGAGCACTAAATCGCCCTCATTGCTACTAATTTCGATAAATGGCAGACACACTTTCAGTGGTTTCTGAGTTTTATGTTTGCTGCGCTCCTTGCCCATGCAAAGCGGTGATTGAATAAAATTATGCATCTCATTCACCGGCTTATGATTCCATGTATTGGGTTTCCCTTTTGCGAAATGAATCATCAACTCCATGCTGTTTGCATACATTTTACGGGTGTGAATAGCTGGAAACGGATTGGTCTTGTGCCAGTGAATCACTTTCCGAAACTGAAAGCCCACCCGCTCAACCATTCTGTTTAAATAAGAAACAAAATCGTCACCACACCATAAATATCCGCTTGCGCCCGGTTTGCAAACCCTGAAACACTCAACCAACACACTCTCCAAAAACTGCAAATAATCCTCTTCGGAGGTAAAACCATCAAAATCGAATTCTGTAACCACATCCTTGTGATTTTTCAGTCCCTGTACATTTTGCGCACGGTACTGATAATAAGGAGGATCAGTAAAAATCAAATCAACGCATGCATCCGGCAATTGTTTCAATCCTTCGAGACATGATTGATGATAAATTACATTTAATTCCATTTTTTGTGGGGTAATTGACTTATGTGATGATAGATTAGATTATGGGTACATTCGGTAATATCTATAATTATTCGGGTTTCTCTCCAAAATATTTGTCGAGCATTTTCTTAGCAGCAATAAAGGAACTTATCTCGTTCGAAAGAACTTGTTTTTCGCTTACCTCCAATAAATGTTTTATTTCATCATTCTGATAAAAATGAGCTTTCAATTGCTCATTAATGGTCTCGTACATCCAATATTTTGATTGCGAGTTACGCTTGTGTTCAAAAAAGTGATTGGCTTTCACGTATTGAACGTAACGTTCGACCATATCCCAAACCTCCGAAATACCATTTCTCTCTACCGACGAACAAGTGATTGCCTCCGGCGACCAACCTGATTCGTGAGGAGGAAAAAGATGTAGCGCATTTTGATATTGCGCTTTGGCAACTTTTGCCCGATCAATGTTAGCACCATCGCATTTATTAATAGCAATACCGTCGGCCATTTCCATAATGCCACGCTTGATACCCTGCAATTCATCGCCGGCACCAGTTAGCTGTATCAGCAAAAAGAAATCTACCATAGAATGTACTGCAGTTTCCGACTGCCCCACTCCCACTGTTTCAACAAATATCGTATCAAAACCGGCAGCCTCGCACAACACGATACTTTCGCGTGTTTTACGCGCCACACCACCCAATGAACCGGATGATGGTGACGGGCGAATAAATGCATTTTTAGCCACCGAAAGATCTTCCATACGCGTTTTATCTCCCAGGATACTTCCTTTTGAACGTTCACTGCTGGGATCAATGGCAAGTACTGCCAGCTTGTGCCCGCCACGGATAAGATGCATTCCGAGTGCTTCGATAAAGGTGCTCTTTCCAGCTCCTGGAACACCCGTAATCCCTAACCTCACAGCCTTACCGGCATGCGGCAAACATTTCTCAATTACCTCCTGAGCAATCAATTGGTGCTCCGGAAGCGAGCTCTCCACCAATGTCACAGCCTGACTTAGCATTGTAATGTCACCCTTCAAAATTCCTTCTACGAATTCGGAAGCAGTATAATTTTTACGATGACGCTTAGCTGTACGGTAAGGATTGACTGTAGGAACATCTTCTACACCTTGATTTACAGTAAGTCCCTTATAAGCAGGGTCGTTTTCGTGATATATATTTTTTGTATGATGCATATTCTTAAAGAAATTGATTTGCAGGATAAGCAAAAGCCAAGAATTTATTTTACAAAAATCTTGGCTTTTATTAAAATTTTATTGAGTTGAATCTAAACCAACAATTACTTCAAAACGGTCCAGCTTAATACTAAAATAAGAAAACTGTTATCCGGATCATTCGTTTGTATCGTTATCGATTTTTTATATTCTCCTTCCGACAGATTTTTGGTATTCAGATTCAGCACAATATCTGCTGATTTTCCACTCGCCACTGTCAATTGTTGTTGACGGTTAACGATTTCCTTGTTGTTATTGATAACTCGTCGGATTTCTAACGGATTTTGACCGCGATTACTTATTTTGAATTTACCGACACGTTTTGATCCGGCTTTCAACGTTCCAAAATTCAAAGCCCTAATAGGCAAATCTAAAATAGGAACTTTCCGTTTTTGATCCAACGTCATTTTATTGAAATCTTCAACAAAGTTACTCACCAAAGTCAATTTAAAATCTTCTGAAAACTGTTTTTTTCCATTCAACACCACATAAAACTCATCATTAGTTGGCCCCCAAGAAGAAGTATTCTTTGAATTTAATGTAAAAGTAACCTTACCATCTTCATTTGGTTTCAATGTTTCAGGCAAAACGGTAGCTGTTACATACGAAGGAAGTCCCTCGAAAGTTGGTTTCACGATCACTTTATTAGAGTTGTGAATTTCCAGCACCCGGGTTTGTTTATCACCTTTGACAATATTATTCATTTGAATAAACTTAGCCTTCAACATTAAATCACCCAGATTCACTGGATAGAAAGCGGCATTATCGGCATTTGGTTTTGGAATAACTTCCCCTTTTATAACTAACATCATTTGCTCATCAACAGCATTACTGTACACAGTAATGGTTTTAGTAAAAGAGCCCGGACGTCCGGTAGTAGAATAAGTTACTGTAATAGAACCCTTTTTGCCCGACTCAATCGGTTCCTTGGTCCATACAGGAGTTGTGCATCCGCACGAAGCCTGAACTCTGCTTATCACTAAAGGTGCATTACCCTTGTTTACAAATTCAAACTCATAAGTAATTTTACCTACCTCTTCGTTTACTTTACCGAAATCGTGCTCTTTTACCTCAAAATTCAAAACTGCTTTTTGTGCCATTGCAGAAAAACTCAACAACAAACAAATGAGCAGAAAACTATATTTCATCATACAAAACGTTTTAAATAAAAATCAGTTCAGATAATCCTATTCGGTCGAAACATCCTATTATTCTCAACTATTATTATTTAGGAATAACCTCTCCTTTAATTACCAACACAGTTTGTTCATCAGCAGCATTACTATATACTGTAATGGTTTTGGTGAATGCACCAGGACGACCAGGAGCAGCATAAGTAACGGTAATAGCACCTTTTTTTCCAGCTTCGATAGGTTCTTTAGTCCATGTAGGGGTAGTACAACCACATGACGCCTGCACTCTGTTAATCACCAAAGGTGCATCGCCCTTATTTACAAATTCAAATACATAGGTAGCATTACCATCAGCTTCCTTAATTTTACCAAAATCGTGCTCTTTAACACCAAAATTCACAACTGCTTTTTGAGCCATAATAGCTGTGAAAGAAAGCACCATACAAACAACTAAAAGACTTAACTTCTTCATATAACTAAAATTTTATTGGATAATTAAAAATATCTTTTCAATAAGACATGCAAAAGTATTAAAAAAAGTGATTACACATTCCGAAATTGACAAAATATCTGCTTAATTTTCGTTAAATAGCTGCAAAATTTGGCATTATTGGCAGTTAGATATGAAGTTCTGCTGACCACAGAAAAGAAATATCTCTTACTATTACAATCCAAAGATGCATTATTGAGGTGCAATTGAAAATAGCTACCTTTGCACAAACTATACATTTCTCGAAAACTGAACAAGCTTCAAGTCGCCAATGTTCAACGCAACAACAATTATGAAAGCAGAAATCCAACAACTCGTCGCACAAAACGCCCAATACTTCACAAATTGCTATCGTCATCTACATACTCATCCTGAACTTTCGTTTCAGGAATTCGAGACAGCGCGATTCATTCAAGCCGAGCTCACAACTATGAGGATCTCTTATCGCGCTGAAATTGGAGGAACAGGTATTTTGGGACGGATTGAAGGAAAAAATCCAGCAAAAAAAATAATAGCATTGCGTGCCGACATGGATGCCTTGCCAGTTTGCGAGACTGTGGACATTGCATGGAAATCGACCGTTGAAAACGTAATGCATGCCTGCGGACACGATGCTCATACTACCTGTCTGCTGGGTGCTGCTAAAATACTAAACGAACTGAAAAATGATTTTGAAGGAACAATATTACTCATTTTCCAACCCGGAGAAGAAAAAGCACCCGGTGGTGCCCGTCTTATGTTAGAAGATGGATTATTTGCAGATATTGAACCGGAAATGATATTGGCTCAACATGTTTCGGTGGATTATCCAACCGGAACAATGGGCTTTCGATCGGGGATGATAATGGCTTCGGCAGATGAAATACATGTAAAAATACACGGAAAAGGCGGTCATGGTGCCTTGCCACATTTGGTAAACGACACTGTACTTGCCGCGTCACAATGCATCGTTTCGTTGCAACAGGTGCGTAGCCGGCTTTGTCATCCACTTACGCCAATGGTGCTGACTTTTGGTAAACTGATAGCCGACGGAGCAACAAATGTGATTCCGCACGAAGTAACGCTTGCAGGTACCATGCGTACAGTAGATGAAACATGGCGGGAGGAAGCTAAAAGTCACGTGCGCAGAATTATCACCGAAACCTGCGCTGCACACGGCTGTACGGCAGAAATTGAAATTCCGGATGGTTATCCGTGCGTGGTGAACAATGATGCTGTCACTTCGAAAGCACGCGAGTTTGCTGTGGATTGGGTTGGTGAAGAAAATATCCGTACCTTGGAAATGCGTATGACATCAGAAGATTTTGGCTTCTTCACTCAAAAATATCCAAGTTCATTTTATCGCTTTGGGGTAAAAGGAGATATCAATGCCCATACGGGTGGACTTCACAGCTCTACGTTTCAGATTGACGAAAAAGCATTAGAAACCGGAGCTGGAGGAATGGCGTGGTTGGCGTGGAAATTTATGACTGAATAAAATCCACTTTGGACTGGCGTGTTAGAGAGTCTCATACACTTCGCTGTACAAAGTGGATTTTATCGCTTCAAAATTTTCATTTCCAAAAAGCTCATCGTTACACATCAGTTTCATCGGCACCTGCGATTCATCGTCGATGTAGGCCGGCTGTGCATATTCCTGTAATAAAAGCGTAAAACCCAGGCGCTCATAAAAGTGTACACGATTGCGTGTGGCCTCATCAACCGGCAACTCCACTTCAAAAACAATAGGCACCTTCGACTGCTTCTTCAGCATTTCAATAGCATCACTCCCAATGTTCTTTCCGCGCATTTTTTCCAACACCGCAAAGTGCTCAATATAATAAAACTGCTCAAATTTCCAATAATTCAGAAATCCCACAAATTCATTCTCTTGCAACAGTGTATTTGAAAAGAATCGCTTTTCGTATATTAATTCATGCACTAAACCATCCCAGCTTCTGCGCTCAGGATGAGGGAATGACGCTGTGTACAGATTGTACAAACGGCTGAACATAGGATCATAAACATTAATTATACTATAGAAATCAAGCATTTTCTTTATATTTATTAAGAAATTATACACTGTAACATTCTTTACATTAATTGCAAACAATATTCACAAATAAATGTTCACAAAAGCCCGAAAATTATCTATTTACATCGATGGCTAAACGGTAAAAAAAACGTACTTTTGCGGTTGAATTAAGAATATCCAGTATCAAACTATTTTTTATACTAACTAAATAACAAAAGTATGATTTATTCGCACGAAGTAGAACACATGTGTGTTGTAAAAAAAGGTCCTAACCACGGTCCTGCACCCATACCTGAAGAAGGTAAATGGGTAAAATCGAAAGAAATAAAAGATATTTCAGGTTTAACTCACGGTGTGGGTTGGTGTGCTCCACAACAAGGTGCATGTAAACTAACATTGAACGTAAAAGAGGGCATCATCGAAGAAGCTTTGGTTGAAACAATCGGTTGCTCAGGTATGACTCACTCTGCTGCAATGGCTGCCGAAATTCTTACCGGTAAAACTATCCTTGAAGCTTTGAACACTGACCTTGTATGTGATGCTATAAACGTAGCAATGCGTGAATTATTTCTTCAAATTGTTTACGGTCGCACACAATCTGCTTTCTCTGAAGGTGGACTTCCTATCGGTGCAGGTCTTGAAGATTTAGGAAAAGGCTTACGTTCACAAGTTGGAACTATGTTCAGCACAAACAAAAAAGGTGTACGTTATTTGGAAATGGCCGAAGGTTATATCAACCGTATGGCGTTGGACGAAGACGGTGAAGCTTGCGGATACGAATTCGTACGTTTCGGTCCAATGATGGACTTAATCAAAAAAGGTGTAGATGCTAACGAAGCATTGAAAAAATCGACCAGCAAATACGGTCGTTTTGACAATGCAGCAAAATATATCGATCCTCGTCACGAGTAGTCTAAACAGTTAATTAATTATCCATCTAACTAAAAACTAAATAATATGTTATTTGAAAGTTATGACCGTCGTATCGATAAAGTTAACGCGGCACTTAATACATACGATATCAAAGATATCGACGAAGCTAAAGCTATTTGTGACGCTAAAGGCATC
>Ga0209540_10000366_pt1 | contig 44791 bp, 31 predicted proteins | sample BarGraIncu01121A_FD_184501 | JGI IMG/M metagenome (GOLD analysis project Ga0209540, IMG submission 184501) | Arctic peat soil microbial communities from Barrow, Alaska - Barrow Graham LP Incubations 011-21A (SPAdes) (version 2) | ecosystem: Environmental > Terrestrial > Soil > Wetlands > Peat... | reverse complement strand
AGATCAACATCGATTCCGACATCCGTCTTGCGATGACCGGCACGATCCGTAAGTATTTTAACGATAACCCTTCGCACTTTGATCCCCGTCAGTATCTTGCACCTGCACGTACTGCTGTTAAGGATATGGTTGCACACAAGATTCATACAGTTCTTGGCTGCGAAGGCAAGGCATAATCTTATTGTAACTGGCCAGATAAATACTGCAAAAGGCATCCCATGTTTTCATGGTGTGCCTTTTGTTTTTCTAATCTTTTCTATGATATAATTAATTGGTATTTTGCGCGGTACAAAAGAGTATTGCCTGCAAGACTAGAGCCTGAGACAGATGCAAATATATTCTGCGATGAATAAGTATGCCATTGGGAGACATATATGAAAAAAAGAGGCAGTAATGACTTTCCGTTTAATGATCTTGCGGGGCCGTCAAAATCACCGAGGAATGAACCGGGTGAACAATCGGATGTGAAATACGATAATAAGACTGCCCCCAAGTCTGCCTTCACAAATTCAGCTGAGAGCGGATTGCCGCAGACGGGTGCTGACAGACTGCAGATTCCGTCATATCAGCAAAGCGCACAGTCATATCAGCAGGGCGCGCAGTCACATCCGCAGAATGTGCAGTCATATCAGAAGTCTGCCGGTCAGCAGGGCGGCCAGACGTTTCGCAGCGGAGCGAATCAACAAAATGCACAGCCGTCTCAAAGTTCTGTGTATCAACAGAGCGCTTCACGTCCAGTTCCATACAATGCTTATCCGAAGGAATCCCGCGAGCAGTCGCGCATGAATACAGGCACACCCCCTATTGATTATGAACGCAGGACCCCGCGTGCCAGGACTCTGAACCGTCAGATACAAATACTTACCGCCATATCGGCAGTATTACTGCTGATTGTATTTATTCTGGGATATTTTACGTTTTTTCCTGGAAAGAAGTCGTCTGCCGGTACAACAGCCTCAACAACAGCTTCAACGGCAGCTGCAGCAGTGACAACAGCTATGGCAGCCGCCGGATCTCCGGCCGATGGTGTTTCCGTGACTCCGGGCGCCTCCGATGCGGCCGTATCGCCCGCAATAACGCCCGTCTCGGCATCCCCTGTTGCTGCAGTGGATACCGACCCCAACTCATTAGCCAATCTTCCTCCTTCAAAAGAGCACCCGGTTATAGCACTTACATTTGATGATGGACCGTCCAATACTTTGACGCCGAAACTGCTGGCCGTCCTCGAAGAGAAGGGTGTGCATGTTACGTTTTTTATGCTTGGTCAAATGGTAATTGATGCCGATCCGGCTATTTTGACAAGAATGCTGGCAGATGGTGATGAACTTGGCAATCACTCGTATGACCATTCAATTTATACTGACCTGACGGAAGACCAGGTGCGTTCGGAGCTCACCAAGACAAATGACGCTATTTTTGCAGCGACAGGGGTATATCCTACTGTAATGAGACCTCCGACGGGCGGCAGCAACGCTACCGTTCTCGCCCTTTCCAAAGAAATGAACATGCCGGTGGCAAACTGGTCCTATGAGAGCTGCCCGGAAGACTGGCTCAAAGAGCATCAGACTCCGGAATTCATATCACAGTATGTTATTGAAAATGCTGCCAATGGACATATTGTCCTTCTGCATGATATTCACAGTGCGACGGTTGAATCGATCGCCGCGATGATAGACGGTCTGAAAGCCAAAGGTTTCCGCTTCGCAACAGTGTCGGAATTATTAGCAGCACAGCCGGGAGGAAAACAAACCGGCGTTCTGTACTGTTATGGAACGTTCACCTGATAATCGAAAACAGCGCGGATTATTTTGGTTTGCCTATTCTTCTTCGGACAGGCCGATGTATTCGTCATAGGCGATGGACAGCTTATCGGCAATCAACGCGTACTGTGCGTATTCTTCCGGCTTTGTGTCTTTTGAAAAAGACGCTTCCATCTCTTTTTGTATGGTTTCCAGATCTTCGATTTCTTTCTCCAGAGTCCGGAGACGTTCTTTTCGAAGAGCAATATCACGGCGCTCTTTAACACGGTTAACCCGTCCGGATGAATGTTTGGCTTCACCCTCGGGAATGGATTCTTTTTGAATCTTTACCTTTTCGGTGGGGTCTATTTTTGTTTGCTGACGCAGAAGATCTGCTTTTTCCGCCAACCGGTATTGCGAAAAGTTATCATACACGAGGACATGCCCGTCAACAAATCCCAAAACACCTTTGGAGCATTTGTCGATAAAGTAGCGGTCATGGCTGACAGCGAGAATAGCGCCGGTATATTCTGCGAGGGCTCCCTCAAGTATTTCCCGGGACTGTATGTCGAGGTGATTAGTCGGTTCATCAAGGAACAGGATATCAGGACTCTCCTGAAGAAGACAGCATAGATAAAGACGGGAACGCTCTCCGCCTGAAAGAACGCGGATTTTTTTGTAGACATCTATTTCCCTGAAGCCAAAACGTGCCAGAAGATTTCGGGCCTGTGTTTCGGTCAGCTCCGTACGTGCGAAAAGCTCGTCCAATACATCGCGCTCTTCGTCGGAAAAAGGTATAAACTGACCCATATATCCGCACTCAGACTGCGAGGAAATGAGTACATCACCTTCGAATTCGGCAACCTGTCCTAAAAGAATGGAGAGGAGAGTCGTTTTTCCGCAGCCGTTGGGTCCGACCAGTACTAATTTGTCGGAGGCTTTGATTTGGAAGGATACATCTTCAAAAAGGGGTTCAGAGCCGGGATATGCTTTGCTTACGTTTTTGGTCTGCAGCAGAACTTTATCAGGGTCGCCGTCTCTTTTTTCCGGAACAAAAGTAAAACTCATGCGCATCGGACCGCCGGTAAGCTTCCTTTTCTCTTCGGACAAACGGTCTGACAGCTTGGAGACGACTTTCTCCCTGGCGTGATAGGCAGACATTTTACGGTGTGAAAGCATTGTCTGCGTCACGCCTGCCTGTCTTTCAACCTCTTTTTCGAGCTGCGAGACGATCTGCCGCTGATCACTTATGAATTGTTCTTTCTGTCTGCAGTAGGCAGTATAGTTGCCTTTATATGATTTAATCTGGCCGTTTTCAAGTTCGATAACGGTAGATGCGGTGCGGTCGATAAAATATCGGTCATGTGATATAAGTAACACAGCTCCGCTGTATTTTTGCAGATATTCTTCCAACCATTCCATTGCCTGTGTATCAAGGTGATTGGTAGGCTCATCGAGCAGCAGCAGGTCCGGACGCTGTACAATCAGACGGGCAAGCGAAACACGCATGCGTTCACCGCCGGAAAGGGAAGTGACGGGGCGCATAAGGTCATCTGCGGTCAGCCCGAGGCCGGCAAGTACCTCCCGCATGCGCTGTTCAAAATCATAACCTCCGCATGCTTCATACCGGGCCGTGATTTTTGCATATCTTGCAAGAAGCGCTGTCATATCCTGCCGGGAAGTATCGGAGAGCTGCTGTTCGAGATTTTTCATCTCATCTTCCAGTCCAAGAATCTCACGGCTCTTCAAGGCATTTCCGCTGTCTTCCTGCTCTTCGAGATTTTGAGACAGATATCCGATTATTACATGGCTGTGCTGAATGACACAGCCTTCATCCGGCGGCACTTTCCCCTCGATCATGCGGAAGAGGGTCGTTTTCCCGGCACCGTTGCTGCCGATAAGAGCCATGCGGTCGCCTGCGTCTACAGTAAATGAGACGCGGTCAAGAAGTTTTCGACTGTGATAGGTTTTTGATACCTGCTGTACGCTTAGTAATGGCATTTTGTCCTCCAAAAAGGGTTTCGGGGACTATTATAGCAGAAAACAGTAAGAAAATAATGGGCTCATGTTCTTGTACGTTTGCCTGTATACAAGTATTCTGAGATTACAATTTACAGAAAGACACATAGGATGGCCGCGCATTACACAGATATTGAACCTGCCATCTTTATGGATTGCATCTGAAAGAAAGGAATGACCTATGATTGATGAAAAGACTCAAAGACCAACTTCCGTGGATATTCTCGACACAACGTTGCGCGACGGAGCGCAGGCAGAAGGAATTTCTTTCTCTGTAAATGATAAATTCGCTGTTTTTCAAGCACTTGCAAGTATCGGCATAAAGTATGTTGAGGCTGGAAACCCCGGCAGCAATCCCAAAGACAGAGAATTTTTCGGATCTTTTATTCAAAATAGGGACAGGTATACAAGACTCTGTGCTTTTGGCAGCACCAAGAGAAAAGATAAGACATGTGATGAAGACGCACAGATTCAGTCACTCCTTTCAGCTGGAACCCAGACAGTGGTTATCTTCGGAAAAGTGTGGGAAATGGAAGTCCGTGAGATTCTTCGTGCCACTCCGGAAGAAAATATCAGCATGATAGCGGATACGGTTTCGTATTTTGCAGGACATGGTATTGAGGTTATTTTTGATGCGGAACATTATTTTGAGGCAGCTGAGGATAACAGGGAATATGTCCATATGTGTCTTCTGGCCGCCCAGAATGCCGGAGCTTCCTGTGTCTGCCTCTGTGATACAAACGGAGCTACCATGCCCGACCAGATAGCCTCCCATGTTGAAGAAGTAGTTCGTCTCCTGGATTCAGGGCGATGCAAAGTCGGTATTCATTGCCACAATGACTCCGGGGTAGCCGTCTCCAATACGCTGACTGCGGTCCTTGCCGGTGCCAGCCATGTTCAGGGAACCTTCAACGGAATCGGCGAACGCTGCGGCAATGCCAATCTCTCGACTATTATTCCGAATCTCCAGCTCAAATATGGAATCAGTTGTATTCCTCCCGATAAAATGGACCTGATTACTCCTATAGCACGCAAGATCGCCGATATTGAAAATGTGACCCTGTCCGGTAACGCTCCGTATGTCGGTATATCTGCTTTTGCACACAAAGCCGGCATGCATGTTGATGCGATTAAGAAGAATTCGCGTACTTTTGAACACGTTGAACCGGAGTCAGTCGGCAATTCACGCAGGCTTCTTGTCTCTGAGATAGCGGGGAAAGCCGCTATCCTGGAGCTAATCAGGAGAATTCGTCCGAATATCGATAAAGCTTCGCCAGAGGTTGAACTTGTGCTTGGACGTGTAAAGCAGCTTGAACATGACGGGTACAGTTTTGAAGGAGCGGAGGCGTCACAGGAACTTTTGGTATGTCGTGAACTTGGTCTTTACAAACCTTTTTTCGAGCTTGAACGTATTACCGTGAACTCAGAACATCCACACCAAAGCGAGCTGTCAGCTTCTTCCTTTATCAAGATTCATGTTGACGGGAAAGTGGAAGTAACGGCGGCTGAGGGAGACGGTCCTATTAACGCAATTGACAAAGCACTTAGAAAAGCGATGGAAGTATTCTATCCGGAGCTCAAAAAAACAAGACTGTCTGATTACAAAGTCCGTGTTCTGAACCGCCATGCAACAGCATCAAGTGTCCGTGTTCTGATTGAGACAACTGACGGAACGAGTACCTGGCGCACGGTCGGCGTATCGACTGATATTATTACCGCATCCTATCAGGCGCTTGTGGATTCCCTGGAATATCCGCTTATGCTGGATCGTCTGCAAGATCAGAAAGACCAATAAGACCAGTAAGATCAGATAAATGAATATGTACGGCTGCTGAACTTTTTATGCGGATTATCCCCGCTGAAATATGAACTATATAGGAGGTAATACCATGGGAATGACAATGACACAGAAAATTCTTGCCCGTCACGCAGGTCTGGACAATATTGAGCCCGGACAGCTTATAGAGGCAAAACTGGACCTGGTTCTCGGCAATGACGTAACCACACCGCCTGCAATTGATGTATATGCACAGACTTGTGCCTGCGGCGTTTTTGATAAAAACAAGGTGGTACTGGTTCCGGATCACTTCACTCCGAATAAGGACATCAAATCGGCAGACAACTGCAAAAAGATCAGGGAGTTTGCCAGGACGCAGGGAATTGAGCATTATTACGAGATCGGCGACCCGCAGATGGGGGTTGAACACGTTATTCTGCCCGAGAATGGTCTTGTAGCACCGGGCGACGTAATCATCGGTGCCGACTCGCACACGTGCACATACGGGGCGCTGGGAGCTTTTGCGACTGGAGTAGGGTCGACAGACCTTGCCTGCGCCATGGCTACGGGGCAGACATGGTTTCGGGTTCCGGAAGCTATCCGTTTCAATCTGACAGGAAAGCTCTCTGCCAATATCACAAGTAAAGACCTTATTCTTTATATTATCGGTATGATAGGCGTCGACGGGGCTCTTTATGAGTCGATGGAATTTACCGGTCCCGGTGTCTCTGAGCTTTCCATGTCGGACCGACTGACAATCTGCAACATGGCTATTGAAGCGGGCGGGAAGAACGGTATTTTTCCGGTGGATCAGAAGACCCTCGATTATCTTGATAAATACGCGCCGGAGCGTGTGGCCAACCATTCGTTCACGGTATTTTCCGCAGACGATGATGCAGTATACGAGAGAACAATCGACATTGATCTTGCAGACGTTCCCATGACGGTTTCGTTCCCGCATCTGCCTGAGAATACCAGGACAGTCGGAACATTTCCGGAAATAGTTATAGATCAGGTGGTTATCGGTTCCTGTACAAACGGACGTCTTGATGATCTTCGTGTCGCAGCAGGAATCTTCAAAGGGAGAAAAGTGAAAAAGGGCATACGCTGTATAATCCTTCCGGGATCACAGCGCGTGTGGAAAGAAGCACTGAAGGAAGGCCTGCTTGAAATATTTGCAGATGCAAACTGCGTCGTATCTGCGGCGACATGCGGCCCGTGCCTTGGCGGTCATATGGGCATCCTTGCTAAGGGTGAACGCTGTGTCTCAACCACAAACCGCAATTTTGTCGGCCGTATGGGGCATCCGGAATCCGAAGTGTACCTGTCAAGCGTCCCGGTCGCAGCCGCATCAGCCATTTTCGGCCGTATCGCAAGCCCCACTGAGTTGGACTGAAGCAGTATATGCAGGAGGATAAATATATGTTAGCAAAAGGAAAAGTCTTTAAGTATGGGGCGAATGTTGATACAGATGTTATTATTCCCGCCCGTTATCTCAATACATCCGACCCCAAAGAACTTGCACAGCACTGCATGGAAGACATCGACACGACATTCGTAAGCCGTGTACAGCCGGGCGATATAATTGTGGGCGGCCCGAATTTCGGGTGTGGTTCTTCCCGTGAACATGCGCCGATTGCAATAAAGGCAAGCGGGATTTCCTGCGTAATTGCCCCATCCTTCGCCCGCATTTTTTACCGCAATGCGATTAATATGGGACTTGCCATTATGGAATCAAAAGAGGCTTCAGAGGCAATCGGAGACGGAGATCTGATTGAGGTTGATTTTGAGACGGGAAAGATCAACGACATTACCACCGGTCAGACTTTTACAGCTAAGCCCTTCCCGGAATTCATACAAAAGATCATAACCGCAGACGGACTGGTCGGGTATATCTCCAACAAATAATGCATGACTACAGGAGGAACATAAGAATGGGATCTTATAATATTGCAGTTATTCCGGGAGATGGTATCGGACCGGAAGTCACAAACAAAACATGTGAAGTTCTGGAAGTAATAGCTCGTAAGTACGGGCATACATTTCATTTTGAAGAATTGCTCGCCGGCGGCAGCGCCATCGATGCAACAGGCGAGGCACTTCCAGCATCTACACTGGCTGCATGCAGAAAAAGTGATGCTGTTCTTTTGGGTGCTGTCGGCGGTCCGAAGTGGGATACGCTTCCCGGTAATCAGCGCCCGGAACAGGCACTTCTTGGACTTCGTGCGGGTCTTGGACTTTATGCCAACCTTCGCCCGGCCGTACTTCATAAGGAACTGTCGGAGGCTTGCCCGCTGAAAGACAAGTTTGTCGCTGACGGAATTGACATTATGATCGTCCGCGAACTTACGGGCGGAATCTATTTTGGTGACCGCGGCAGAAGAGACGGAGGCAAGACTTCGGATGGATCTGCGAAGGGGCAGGAAGCCTATGATACGGAAAGCTACAGCGAAATCGAAATTGAGCGCATCACCCGTGTCGGTTTTGAACTTGCCATGGGAAGAAAGAAAAAAGTCCTCAGCGTTGACAAGGCCAATATTCTTGAGAGTTCACGTCTTTGGAGAGAAGTAACCGATCGAATAGCAAAGGAATATCCTGAAGTTGAACTTTCCTATATGTATGTTGATAATGCATCGATGCAGCTGGTAAGACATCCCGGTGATTTTGATGTTATGATTACATCAAATATGTTCGGCGATATACTGTCGGATGAGGCCGGAATGATTACCGGTTCAATCGGTATGCTTCCCTCCGCATCTCTTGGAGTTCCCGGCAAGCCCGGTATGTATGAGCCTGTTCATGGTACGGCTCCGGATATTGCAGGACAGAACAAAGCAAATCCGTTGGCTACGATTCTCTCTGCAGCTATGATGCTTCGATGGTCTTTTTCACTGAAAAAAGAAGCAGATGCCATTGAGTCTGCTGTAGCGAAAGTCCTTTCAGAAGGTTACAGGACAACAGACATTGCCTATTCAGATGACGATGTCATTCTTGGTACCAGGGAAATGACTGCAAAGGTTATTGAGTCTATTGTATAATGGCGGTATAGAGATTATTTGGAAATGATCTTGCAGAGAGTGAGAGGATTCCTTTCACTCTCTCTTTACACAAAAACTCCCTGACAACGCAGCACAATAATGAGAAAAGCAGGTGGCAAAATGAATAATGAACGCAGTGGACAGATGACAAAGGACCCGAGCCGCGCGGCGCACAGATCACTTTTCTATGCTTTGGGGCTGACTCCTGAAGAATTGAAGCGCCCGATGATCGGTGTTGTGAACTCTTTCTCCGAACTGATTCCAGGTCATATGCATCTTCGCGAGCTCGCCCAATGTGTCAAGGACGGCATTCGGATGGCTGGCGGAGTACCTTTTGAGTTTCCGGCTATCGGTGTCTGTGACGGCACCGCAATGAATCATGTCGGAATGAAATATTCCCTGGTCAGCCGCGATGTAATTGCAGATTCATGTGAACTTGTATTGATGGCACATCCACTGGATGCTGTTGTGTTTATTCCGAGCTGCGATAAAGTGGTTCCCGGTATGCTTATGGCAGCAGCCCGGCTGAATATTCCCGCGATATTTATTTCAGGGGGGCCGATGCTTCCCGGAAACTATCACGGGCAGAGAATCGGATTGTCCGATATGTTCGAAGCATCCGGAAAGCATGCCGCAGGAAGAATGACGTCTGAAGAATTATCGGAAATGGAAATGGCCTGCTGTCCGACATGCGGAAGCTGTTCGGGTATGTATACAGCCAATACAATGAATTGTATTACGGAAGCACTTGGCATGGCCCTGCCCGGCAACGGCACGATCCCGGCGGTATTTTCAGCAAGACGGCGTCTTGCCAAAGAGACCGGTATGAAGATCATGACGCTTCTTGAAGAAGGTAAGACAGCCAGGGACATCATGACGAAAGATGCAATATTTAACGCACTGCGTGTGGATATGGCACTGGGAGGCTCGACCAACAGTGTCCTGCATCTTCTGGCAATTTCCAGGGAAGCCGGGTATGCGCTTACGATGGATGACATTTCCCGTGTTACCGATACGACGCCGCAGCTCAGTAAACTAAATCCTGCAAGTTCCGTATTCATAACGGATTTGAACCAGGTCGGCGGTATTACCAATGTATTGGCCGAGCTTGCGAAGACCGGTCTTCTATCTGCCGACAATCCATCCGTAGACGGGACGATCGCAGAAAGAATTGCGGGGAACCCGGGTGCAGACGGAGTTGTTATTGCTTCCTTTGAGGCTCCGGTTGCCAAAGACGGAGGACTGGCTGTTCTTAAAGGAAATCTTGCACCGGAATGTGCCATAGTAAAAAAGGGCGCGGTTCTTCCGGAAATGATGGTTCATCAGGGTCCTGCCCGTGTTTATAACTCGGAAGAAGATGCGACAAAAGCTATTTTCGACGGGGAAATTAATCCGGGGGACGTTATCGTTATTCGTTTTGAAGGCCCGAAAGGCGGACCGGGAATGAGAGAAATGCTGACGCCTACATCTGCTGTCGCCGGCATGGGACTTGATACGAGTGTTGCACTCATAACGGACGGCCGCTTCTCAGGCGCTACCAGAGGATCATCTGTCGGGCATGTGTGTCCTGAGGCTGCTGTCGGAGGCCCCCTTGCTTATGTTCAGGACGGTGATATTATTGAGATTAATATTCCGGATCGTACGATTACACTCAATGTAGATGAAAAGATACTGGCCCAAAGAACGCCTGCTGCGCTTCCTTCACGGCAGCTTACCGGTATTCTGGCCAGATATGAGGATCTTGCGGATTCAGCCGCAAACGGTGCCAGTATGAACCATGTAAAGATCTGCAGGATCTGATTTCACGTGTATTTGTCAGGTACAGCACAATTGGATTAGTCAGAGCGAAAACTCTGCTCAGGATAGGAACAGGTGAGAAATATGAATGGTGCACAGGCGATTATATCTTTTTTAGAGGGAAAGGGAGTAAATCCTGCTTTCGGGTATCCGGGAGGTCCGATTCTGGTTCTTTATGATGCTATCTATCAGGCAGAGTTTCCCCATGTACTCACAAGGCATGAGCAGGGTGCTGTCCATGCGGCAGAAGGCTTTGCAAAAATTACCGGGCGGCCCGGCGTCGTGATTGCCACGTCCGGACCCGGAGCAACAAATCTGGTTACAGGTATTGCTGATGCGTTTCTGGACTCAGTACCGCTTTTTGCGATTACAGGGGCAGTAGCACGCAACTGTACCGGAAAAGATGCTTTTCAGGAAGCGGATATCACAGGCATAACACAGCCGATCACCAAATATAATTATCTTGTGATGGATACTGCCGATCTTCTCCCGACACTTGAAGAGGCCTGGAATCTTACAACAGAGGGTCGTCCCGGCCCCGTTCTTGTCAATGTTCCCAAGGATATCCTTGCTGCTCAGATTCCGGAGAACACATTATCAGGAATAAGCATTATGCGTCATCGCCCGCCGAGAAAAAAGATCGAGACGCAGGTACTCTCTGTTTTTGAGGCACTTGAACAGGCTAAGCGGCCGCTTCTGCTTGTTGGCGGAGGAGTGATCATATCCAATGGAGCAAGTGCACTGATGCAGAAATTTGTGGAAGCAACCGGCATTCCGGTAGCCTCTTCCATGATGGCAAAGGGAGTAATTGCGGATAATCATCCACAGTATCTCGGCATGGTAGGCATGCACGGTACTCCTCAGGCCAACTCGGCAATCGGCAACTGCGATCTGCTTCTGGCAGTCGGCTGTCGTTTTTCTGACCGGATTATTGGTGACCCCGACAAGTATAATATGAACAAAGAGCGTAAGGTAATTCATGTAGATATTGATCCGGCCGAGATCGGCAAAAATATCCGTCCGACAATTGAGATTGAAGACGATGCCGCAAACTTCTTCGCGCATGTGCTTCGTCACCTGCCTGATTATGACTACAAGGCGGCATGGCACGACTGGATATCGAAAATGCAGGCAAAAGCAGAACGCTTTCACGAGCTCACAGACAAACTTGTTGTCCTGGATGACAAACTCCTGCCTGAAGCTGTTGTCCACGCGATATCGGTGGCCTACAAAGGCAAAAACCCTATTCTCGTAACGGATGTCGGACAACATCAGATGTTTGCATCACAATATTTCGAAATTGAGTCACCCCGCTCCTTCCTGACCTCGGGAGGACTCGGAACCATGGGGTTCGGCCTGCCTGCCGCCATCGGAGCCGCCATAGCAGCTCCTGACCGACCGGTTGTGTTATTTGTCGGGGATGGCGGAATACAGATGACCATACAGGAGTTTGGAACACTTCAGAACCTCGGACTCAATGTAAAGGTTGTGATTATGGACAACCAGCAGCTGGGGATGGTACGTCAATGGCAGGAACTCTTCTTCGGAAAGAGATACAGCCATTCCATCCTGGACAATAACCCGAATTTCATCCAGATTGCAGATGCATATGGACTCAAGGGCGGAAGAGCTACCAACGCACAGGAATTCAAAGACAACCTTGCAAAAATGCTTGCATCAGATGAACCATACGTGTGTCATGTCTTTCTTGATGCGGAGGAGCTTGTCTATCCGATGATCCCGCCGGGGAAAAATCCGGAAGATATAATCATGCCGGGGATGTGATGTCATTTGTTCGCGCTGGACGCTTGCTACCGCCGGCGAAGCCGGCTAACGCAAGCTAAGGCGCGCTCACAAACGGCATCACATCCCTTGAAGGGCGCTTCGCGCCTAAGGGATGCAGCCGCGCGGGATACGGCGGTAGGGACGGCTGGGCTTTGCCCAGCGTCCGGGTGGTGACGGTAGGACGGCCGGTCTTCGACCAGCGTCCGGGAGACGGCGGACGGACGGCAGGGCTTCGCCCAGCGTCCTGGGATCGGCGGACGGCAGGGCTTTGCCCAGCGTCCTGGGCTTGGGATACAGGAGTTGTATCATGATGGACGTTAGTACATCGGTCTTACTCATATTGGTTGTTGTTGTCAGTCTGGTGTTTGCTTTGAGCAACGGGCTGCATGATGCCAGTTCTGTTGTTGCGACTTTTATCAGCAGCGGGGCGGCTTCGCCTAGGCAGGCTATTTTTCTGGCTTCTGCTTTTGGTATGGTTGGGGCTGTTTTGGGAGGGAATAAAGTGGCTGATACGATTTCGGGGGTTATTGATTTGCCGCCGAATCCGGTGCTGCTTCCTGTTCTTTTTTCTGCGATTCTCGGTGCTGTTATTTGGAATTTGCTGACCTGGAAGCTGGGACTGCCATCAAGCTCAACACATGCTCTGATTGGAGGAATCGTGGGATCTGTCATGGTTTCTTCCGGCTATAAGCATGTCTTATGGGGGGTGAGGGAGCTTTTGGGGGGGAGTCGGCAGCTTACGGGTATTGCTTTGGTAGTTGCTGCACTGTTCATTTCACCTCTGCTTGGATTCATACTTGCATTTATCCTTGGAAAGGCTTCTAAAGTTCTTTTTCGAAATGCAAAATTCGGACTCAATAAATGGCTTAACCGGTTTCAGTGGGTTATTGCAGGTTTTCTTTCGTACAGCCATGGGGCGAATGATACACAGAAGATTATTGGACTTCTTACTTTGGCATTGATTGCAAGCGGCCGCTCGACCCTGCAGACGGCACCTCTTTGGGTACGTGCAGCGGGCGGGCTGGTTATGTTTATCGGTACAATGATGGGTGGCTGGAGTATCATGAAGACCATTGGCAGGGGAATATATGAGATACATCCGATACACAGCGTCAACTCTCAACTGGCGTCTTTCGGATCAATCCTTTTTGCAACGTCCGTCGGAGCTCCTGTTTCTACGACACATGTTGTCGTAGGCAGCGTTATGGGCGTGGGTGCAGCAGATCGATATAAGATTGTAAGGTGGAGGATTGTCAGACAGATTATCACGGCATGGTTTGTTACAATTCCGGCATCGGCCGCTGTCGCCGCTGCTATCTTTGTATTATTTGACTTGTTTTTCAAAACAATATAAGGAGAAGTATATGGCAGAGCAAAAATTCATCGATCGTCTGTTTCCTGTGAAATATAACTTTTATGAAATGCTGGGCAATCAGGCCCGGATGAATTTGTCAGGGGTCGAGGCCCTTTGCAAATGGATTTCAGAAGGTTCCGAAAAGGAAGCCGAAAGCTTGCTGCAGGATGTCATCAGCGCCGATATTATCAGAATGGATCTGGAGAAAAACTTGATTCAGGCGTTTTCAACCCCTTTTGACCGCGGAGATATTTACTCAATTTCGGTCGGAATGGACAAAGTTATCGAATATGCCAAATCAACTTTATTATCAATGAAGGCCTACGATGTGCGGGCAAACCAGACCATTATCAACATGTTGGAAAACCTGAAGACGGGTACATCAATCTTTGCAGAGTCAATAGAATATCTGGAAAAAAATCCCTCGAAAGCGGAACTGAATATTTCCGGTATCAGAGAAGCACACGATATAATTGAGCAGTTATACCGTGAAGGGATGGAGGCAGTTTTTAAAAGCAATGATTCTATAGCAGCGCTTAAGCAAAGAGAAGTCTATCACCATATCAAAGATGCTTCAGCCAATCTCGACGAAGCTGTGGACATCCTTCACAGGATCGTTGTGAGACTTACATAGATTCGATTCGCTCTATTTGAATCCGTAAATCACAGAAGTGAGATCCAATTCAAAAAGAACTGCTATTCCTGTTCTGCAAGCCTTGGTACAGGCGTTGGCCGGTTGAAGCGGTCTATAGCGACAAAGGTAAGATGTGCGACGTTGATTTCCTGTCTCGATCCGTTAAGCTCTTCAACATAAGTCGTAACCTTTACTTTTATTGATGTCCGGCCGACGTGCTCGACTTCTGCCGTGAGAAGAAGTGTTGAGTTGAGCTGTGCAGGGGCTTTAAAGGACAGATTATCTATCGCAACGGTGGTTACTTCGGTTCCTGCATGACGCCGGGCACAGATTGCCCCGACAGTATCTATCATTTGAAGTAAAGCTCCGCCGAAAAGTCGGCCGAAACCATTGGTATGCCTATACATTACAATATCAACCTGCTCAGTATAAGAATCTTTACGGGAACGTATGCGGGAGAACCGTGTGTCCTCCTGCTCTGAAAGTTCTTCGAGTATGTCGTTCAGCCGTTCTTCGAGTGCTTCCTGTGACGCACGGATATTTTCGGCAGGAATGGGAAGCGCCGGATTCGGGATATCAGTCATAAGAATTCCTCCTGGAGAGATGATAAATGTGTTCCTGCATATTATAGCAGACGTTGACGCTGACTGCGTATGCACTGTCCGGATATGAATCAGCCGCAATAATCAAATAAGAATTATTGCTGAAATGCAAAAGAACGTTTCAGGAAGGGGTTTCGCGTTGTATAATTAAGTAATCCTGATATATTCTACCAACTGCTAGGGAGTAATTACCAATATGGCAAAAAAACAGACATTAGCCATTATAGATGTAGGTTCACTTTCGATACGTCTCAAAATATTCGAAATGGCACTTAAGGAATCCCCCAGGGAAATTGAATCCGCCAGAAGATTTCTTGCACTGGGAGCAGAGACATATAGACGCGGATTGATCTCGGAGGAACAGATTGCAGAACTTTGCGAGATACTTGCAGGCTTTGTCCTGAAGATGAAAGAATTCAGAATCACCAATTCGATATGTGTCGCTACCAGCGCTTTTCGCGAGGCGAAAAACAGGGACTTCGTTGTTGAACAGATTCGTCTTCGTACGGGTCTGGAAGTCAAAGTCCTGGATAATTCGCAGGAACGCTACTGCCATAATCTTGCTGTAAAAGAATTGATGAGCGGTATTGAGAAGATTATACAATCCGGAACACTGATCCTGGATATCGGTGCCGGCAGTATTCAATCCACCATTTTTGATAAATCGGAATTCGTATTCAGTCAGAATATGCTTTTGGGCTCACTTCGTGTCAGTGAATTGCTTTCAGATCTTGAACGGCAGACCGCTCACTACGCAAGTGTTCTGGAAGAATTTATTTCGCATGACCTGGATGATTATCACGCCGTTGAGCCTAAGGGGATTAATTTCCAGAGTATGATCGCATTTGGCAGCGATATCGGGTTCATTAAAGGATTGAGCGGACTTTCTCCGCGAGAGTATTGTTTTCTCTCAAAGAAGCGTTTTCTGGAGACGTATGATTTTCTGGTGAAAACCAAGCCGGAAGACCTCGTGCTGTCCAGAAATATTCCGTCGGCAACAGCGAGCCTTCTTCTTCCGACAGCTTTAATCATCAAAAAATCCCTCGAATACACTGGGCTTGATGGCATTCATATGCCGGCCGCCTCGCTGTGTGATGGAATTATGTATCAGTATGCATGGCAGAAAATGGGCTATGCTTTGAAGATGAATCCTGACAACGACATTATTTCAGCGGTACGCCACATCAGCAAACGATATCGATATGACAAAAAACATGCGGAGCAGGTTGAAAAGCATGCCCTTACTATTTTTGACAGTACAAAACGTCAGCATGGAATGGGCGAACGGGAACGGCTGCTTCTGCAATTGGCGGCAATTATGCATGAAGTTGGAAAATATATACATGTGACTAACCACAGCTCGCGTTCCTATCAGATTATTCATACCACAGAAATTATTGGCCTCAGCCGCGAAGACCGCGAAGTTGTAGCATACACTGCACGATTTTATACGCAGACCGATTTGTTTTCCGACAGGTATTTCCAATATTTACCTGCCGATCAGCGTATTACTGTTTCAAAGCTTACCGCCATACTTCGAATGGCGGATTCAATGGATGCATCTCACCGGCAGAAGCTTAAGAACCTGTCGATTGTCAGTCTCCCGGACACCCTGAGCATAAGTTTTGACTGCAACGAGGATCTTACATACGAACTCTGGGCATTTGGTAAAAAGACTGATATGTACAGACAGGTATTCGGAGCCATACCCGTACTAAGACCGAGGAGGCAGGCACAATGACTACGAAGAAATCCAAGGACAAAAAGACAGCAAAAGCAGCACGTCAGGAGACGCTTCATATGCTCTCGGACAACGCGGGGATCAGGGCTGATTCTAATCGCTTTTATAATCGGGAACTTAGCTGGCTTGAGTTCAACGATAGGATTCTGTCGGAAGCAAGAGATACGAAGAATCCTCTTCTGGAACGCGCCAAATTTTTGTCGATTACAGCATCAAACCTCGATGAATTTTATGTTGTACGTGTTGCATCCCTTAAAGATATGGTAAACGCACAGTATTCGATGAAGGATTTTTCGGGACTTACACCGACTGAACAACTCGAGAAAATTACCGACAAAATCCGGCACAGTATGGCCCTTCAATACTCGACCTATTCACGTTCTCTGATACCGACTTTGTGGACTCAGGGAATACACATTCTTGATTATTCTGAGCTGAGCGGGCAGGGAAGAGAACAGGCGGATGAATATTTCCGGTCAACCTTGTATCCTATTCTTACACCGATGGCAGTAGATGCTTCCCGGCCATTTCCTTTGATCTATAATCGCAGACTCAATATTTGTGTTTTGATAGATGCCAATAGTGATGCATCTTTGCCGTCTGGACAGGATAGTATGGAAAGGGCAGGAAACTGTCAATTTGCGACTCTTCAGGTCCCGTCTGTGGTGTCGCGTCTTTTCAGGATTAAGCTCCCTGATGCTGTTGGTTTTCTTCCGATTGAACAGATTATCAGCGCCAATCTTGATATTCTTTTTACCGGTTCAACAGTTCTTGCTTCCGGCTATTACCGGATTATGAGAAACGCAGATCTTGATATTGATGAGGATGAAGCGGAAGATCTCCTGAAAGTCATTCAGGAGCAGATCCGCTTGCGTCAGTGGGGAGAAATTATCCGTCTCGAGGTTGATGAACACCTTGATCCAAGATTGCTGACGTGGCTTACTGATTCACTTCATATCGGCGAAAACGATACTTTCAATGTGAACGGTTCCCTTGATCTGACTTTTCTGATGAAACTGTATAACATGGTTGCTGCCGATTTTCAGGATCTCTGCTATGAGCCTTACAAATCGCAGTTTCCGAGTATGTTTGATGAGGAGAATATTTTCGATCAGATCCGGAAAAAGGACAGGCTTGTTCATCATCCGTATGAATCATTTGACCCGGTCGTAAAGTTTGTCCGCGAGGCAGCACAGGACCCGCAGGTCCTTGCAATTAAACAGACACTATACCGTGTCGGCAGCAGCTCGCCGATCATTAAGTACCTTGCCGAAGCCGCTCAGAACGGCAAGCAGGTCATGGTCCTCGTTGAGCTTAAGGCAAGATTTGATGAAGAGAATAATATCAATTGGGCAAAAATGCTTGAAAAAGCAGGCTGTCATGTTATTTACGGACTGGTCGGGCTTAAAACTCACAGTAAGATTACGTTAGTAGTCAGAAGTGATGATGACGGCATTCGAAGGTATCTGCATCTTGGAACCGGGAACTATAATGATATTACCGCTGCTATCTATACGGACATAGGATTGTTTACCTGTTCCGAAACATTCGGTGTTGATGCATCTGAGTTTTTTAATATGCTTTCAGGCTATGCAGAGCCGCCGGAGTGGCGCAGACTTATTCCTGCTCCGTTATGGCTCAGAGAATTTCTGGAGAAGAAAATCCGCCGCGAAATATTGAATGCCAAGGAAGGAAAGAAAGCTTCAATTATAGCCAAAATCAACTCTCTTGTTGATGGTGCTATGATCGAACTCCTATATGAAGCTTCGCAGTCCGGAGTACAGATTGACCTGATTGTACGCGGCATCTGCTGTCTGCGCCCCGGTGTGGAGGGTTTGTCCGATAATATTACTGTCCGCTCAATTACGGGACGATTCCTGGAACATTCACGGATTTTTTATTTCTATAATGAGGGATATGAGGATCTTTATTTGTCTTCTGCGGATCTGATGCCGAGAAATCTGGACAGGCGGATAGAACTTTTATTTCCTGTTGAAGATCCTGACTGCAGAGAGCGCATTATGGAAATACTTCAGGTGGAGCTCGATGATACGGTCAGATCACATTGGCTGAGATCTGACGGCACCTATCATAAACTTGACTTGCGCGGCAAAGTGAAGCTCGACAGTCAAATTGAGCTTTGCCGGCTTGCTGTCGAGGCAGGAGAAAACCGGAAGAAGGAAGAGGACACCAGATTGTTTATTCCTGCTGAACCATTTGATGACCAGTGATTAATTTTGCAAATAGAGACTGCTGTTTCTAAAAGAGAACTTGAAGTTCCTATGAATGAACCGCATGGAGGGAAAAGAAATGGGTGTTGATGTTTTTCCGTTTTCCGGCATCAAGAAGAATATGCCCAGTCACGGAGAGGTGTTCAAGTACAGGCTGACCCATTCGTCCGGGGCCTTTTTTTCGGTAATCAACTATGGCGCATCCATTACATCGATTTGCGTCAGGGACAAAGAGGGAGAACTGGCTGATGTTGTTCTGGGTTTTAGCTGCCTGGAAGAATATTTGAATAGTTCTTCCTGCCATGGTGCGGTAGTAGGCAGGAACGCCAATCGCATCAAAAGTGCTTCTTTTTCTCTGAATGGCATAGAATATATACTCCCCAAAAACGACGGTCCCAATAATTTGCACGGCGGGTCGCCTTCTTTTCACAATGTATTCTGGGAGGGTAAGGTTCTTTCCTGTAACGAGGCAAAGGATTATCTGGCCGAATCTCAAATTCATACTGAGTATGAGATTGAGGGGGAGGCGGTCCTTTTTTCATATTGTTCGCCGGACGGAGCCTGCGGATTTCCCGGCAATCTGGACGCAGCGGTACTGTATGCATGGACGACGGATCTGACGCTGCTCATTGCATACCGCGGAGAAAGCGATGCAGACACTTTGTTCAATCCGACCAATCATGCATATTTCAACTTAAAGGGTCATGACAGCGGTAATATCGCGTGGCATCATTTATGGATAGATTCCGGGAGAATAACCAATAAGGATTCTGAGAATATTCCGGATGGCACATACAGTCAAGTTAAGGGAAGTATTTTCGACTTCTCGAATCCTGCCGCCCTTGGACCGACGATGAGAAGTTCGGATCCGCAGATCTTATCGTCACTTGGCCTCGATCAGAATTACTGCCTTAACACAGTGCACAAAAAGGTGAGTCTGGCTGCCAGGCTGTCCGATCCGTTTTCAGGAAGAGCCATGGAAGTATCGACCAATTCCCCGGGTCTTCAGGTATATACGGGGAATCATATAGGCGGATGCTGCGGTAAAGGCGGAAATGAATATATACGTTTTGCAGGGGTTTGCCTGGAGACACAGCTGTACCCGGACGCGATCCATCACGAGGATTTTCCAAGTCCGGTTATTGCAGCACAGAAGCCCTGTTATTATGTGACGGGATACCGCTATTTCGTCGAATCGTAAAGCTCAAAGTACTGATACTTCTTATATTTGTCGAGCCATGTCAGTATATCGACCGGCAGATTCTTGTCGCTGGCATTATAGACTGCGCCGGCTTTGTCGACTATGTAATTCTCATCAAGCGCCGGGATATCTTCGTGCATTGCAAATAGAAACTGCTGCATAGGCGTCCGCTGTACGCCCATGATATCCGACAGATAGGTTGAGACATAGTTACTGCTTATATATGGCTCTTCAATTCCCGCAAGATCTGAATCGGATATATCATAATTGGCCCATACAAGAATCTGTGTTTCGTATCTTGTAAGGACAAACTGCGGGTTTTCCTTATTTGCGCCTATTTTCAGGTACTCCATAAATTGATCTGTCAGGTTGGGCAGATGATCTCCATAAAGTATTATTACTGTAGGATGGTTAATTTTTTCAAAATAGGAGACCAGCATCTTAAGGGCATCGTCGGATACGCGCAGTAACGACAGATACTGTGAAGTCTGCGGATAATCAGAGACAAGATCCGGCGTGATGGAATAAGGCAGGGAAGCAGAGGATGAGTAGCCGCCATGATTTTGAATGCTGATAAGGTATTCAAACAAAGGAGTATCGGGGCTGGTAATCTTGTGATCTTCATATTGGTTAATGATATATTGATATGCCGACTGATCGCTGACGTACGAACGGTATGTCGTTATAGACTTAATAGCGTCTTCGCCTACAAAACTATCAAATCCCAATAGCGGCATGACATTTTTACGGTTCCATCCGGTAAGGTCAAATGGATGAACAGACATTGTGTCATATCCGCTGTCTTTCAAAATGGAGGCGACGGAGGTAACTTCCTTTCGGATATACTGTTTGTACGGATAGGTGCCGCTCGGGAAAAACTGCAGTGTCATACCGGTAAGGACTTCAAATTCGGTGTTCGCAGTATTGCCGCCAAAGGCAGATGTCAGAAGTGTTTTCTTGATTACATTATTTCCTGAAAGAGAATCCCAAAAGGGCATAACGGGCTCTGAAGTCTCAAAATCACCCAGATTGCGGAGATCTGAATAGGCTTCGCTCATTACCATGATAACGTCAGGCTGCTGCTGATCGGGAACGACCGAAACGGTTGCCGCTTCATATGAATTGAGTTCTGCCTGTATGGATTCCCTGGAGTACCCTTCCGGCTTATCGTGAACTAAAAACCGCAGGTGATAACAGAAGTTAAGAAGTACGCCGTTCTCATAGTTATAATTGACTAGAGTGTAGTAGAAACGAATATTGTTTTTAAGCTGATTGGTCTTACTCATAACAAACTGACCAATAAAGAGTGATCCGGCGAGAATAACAACCGCAACAATAACTGCGCGGAGCCAGATCTTGAATTTGGGTTCTTTGCCGATGAACGAGAGTACAATCATGCCGGCAAACATGAGTGCCGCATATACGACTTCTTTAGAGATGACAAAATCATATGTTCCGCTTACTTTAGCGGCAAGAGAAATGCCGGTTAAGTCCCACGGATAAATAATCGAATTACGGAAAAGAATGACATAGTGCTCAGCGACGCCGAACACAAATACTGCTGTGTTCAGAACGATGGATGTAACGCGGAAAAACGGGAGCGCATACAAAATCAGATAGGGGATCAAAAGGATCAGATAGTTCCATAAAAAGCGAAATCCAATGGCCGTGAACCAGTTTGGTGCGGAAAAGACGGATTCATCGAAGTTCTGCTGATAGGCCGACAGGCACTGAAGCAGTATTATTCCGACAGCCGGAAGGGCAAGAAGCCGTATAACCGAAAGCACATAAGGCACTTTCGGTCTGATTAGGCTCCAGGATACTTTTGTCATTTTTGCGTGTCCTCCAGGAAAAAGATATTTATGACTGCACTCGAAAGCTGTCCTTAAGGGAGACAGAACGATTAAAGACCAGATGATCCGCAGAAGAATCCTTGCTGTCTGCACAGAAATATCCAAGCCGCAAGAACTGGAAACCTTCTGCCGGCTCTGCTGATGCAAGGGAAGATTCGAGTTTAGCGCCCGAAATCACGGTAAGTGAGCCGGGACTAAAGTGATCAAGATAATTACAGTCTGCAAGATCCGGCTCAGGCGTGTCAAAGAGACTGTCATAGAGCCGTACCTCGGCATCGACAGCCGTAGCTGCATCAACCCAGTGAATGGTACCCTTGATTTTTCTTCCGTCGGCAGTATTTCCGCCGCGGCTGTCCGGGTCGTACTCCGCATGAACTTCCGTAATATTGCCTTCGGAATCTTTGGTGCAGCCGGTGCATCGCACAATGTAAGCAGACTTAAGCCGCACTTCATTACCCGGGAAAAGACGAAAATATTTCCTGGCAGGTTCTTCCATAAAGTCGTCGTTTTCAATCCAGAGTTCTCTGGAGAAAGAGACCTTGCGAGTCAGATCCTCCGGTTTTTCAGGATTATTCTCGACTTCGAATTCTTCCGAAACTCCATCCGGATAGTTATCGATGATGAGCTTTACAGGGGATACAACAGCCATAACCCTGTGGGCATTGCTGTTGAGATCTTCACGGAGGCAATGCTCAAGGAAAGCATAATCGACGACACTGTTAACCTTCGATACGCCGTTGCGTTCGTGGAAGACACGAATTGCGGATGGTGTGTATCCGCGCCTTCTTAATCCGCAAAGCGTAGGCATACGCGGATCATCCCAGCCGGATACAAAACCATTTTCAACAAGATTACGAAGCTTTCTCTTAGAAAGAACAGTGTGATTAATACCCAGACGGGCAAATTCGATCTGCCTGGGTTTGGCAGGCACGGAACAATTCTCGATAACCCAGTCGTAGAGCGGGCGGTGGGACTCAAACTCAAGTGAGCAAAGAGAGTGTGTTATTTTCTCAAGTGCGTCCTCGATGGGATGGGCAAAATCGTACATAGGATAGATGCACCAGGCATCGCCGGTCTGATGATGGTTCATATGATTAATACGGTAGATGGCTGGATCACGCATGTTGAAGTTGCCGGATGCAAGATCAATCCGTGCACGAACCGTCATCCGGCCGTCTTCGAATTCACCGGCCTTCATACGGCGGAATAAATCCAGACTCTCTTCGGCAGGCCTGTCCCTGTAAGGGCTCTTTGCCGGATTGGAGAGATCCCCGCGCATCTCTTTCATCTGTTCAGCAGTTAGTTCACACACATATGCCAGCCCTTTTGCAATCAGTTCTTCCGCAAAAAGGTACATCTGCCCGAAATATTCTGATGCATAGAAGAAACGGTCTTCCCAGTCATATCCAAGCCACTTGATATCGTCCTTGATAGCATCAACATATTCTTCATCTTCTTTAGTGGGGTTAGTGTCATCCATGCGGAGATTGCACAGACCGCCGTATCTTTCTGCCGTATGAAAATCGATATACAGAGCTTTGGCATGACCAATATGAAGATAACCGTTTGGCTCGGGAGGGAACCTCGTATGTACTTTCATTCCATAAAAGCGTCCGCCTTCTGCTATATCTTCATCAATAAAATCAAAAATGAAATTGCTGTTATTGTCACTCATATAATTCACCCTATTTCTTTCGCTTGTGTTCCTGCTGCTATCCGTTCCTGGATGTTGTGGGCGTGGAATCGCGCTACTGTTCGAGTCGTTGTCGGCCGACAGCGATTCTCCGCAAAGATTCTTCCCTGCCGAGTAGAAGAAGGATTTCAACAGCGCCGCCCGGAGTGACGACTGTGCCCGACACGGCAATACGTACCGGCCACATAACAAGCGCATTTTTAACTTCATGGCGCTCGGCCAGCTGTGTAAGGCAGGAAGCTAAAGAGTCCTTGTCCCATGCTGCAAGTGCCGATAATTCGCCCTCGCAGAGATGCAGCATCTCCCGGGAGTTCTCACGTGTTGTCTTACTTTTTTTGTGCACATATATTTCAGGATCGTAACAGGGAAGCTCCTTCAGGAAGGATAGCTTCTCTTCGATCTGGGAAAAGCGCGTGATTCTCGGCTGGAGAATCTCAGTCATAAAAGAATAGACTTCGGGACGTCCCGGAAGAAGATCTTCGTAGACAGGTAGTGCATGTAATAGAAACTCTTCCTGAGACATGGCACGGATATATTCGCCGTTAAACCACTCAAGTTTGTCATAATCAAATATGGAAGGGGATTTACTGATACCGTCTATGGAAAAAGCCTCAGCAAGTTCTTTAAGTGAGAATATCTCACGGGTATCTTTCGGACACCAGCCAAGCAGTGCAATGTAATTGATTATGGCTTCCGTCAAATAACCTGCTCCGACAAGATCTTCAAAACTCGTCGCACCATGGCGCTTGGAAAGCTTGGAAATCGTACCGTCTGCGCCGCGTCCCTGAATCAGGGGCAGGTGAACATATACAGGGATCTCCCAGCCGAAAGTCTGATAAAGTAAATTGTATTTGGGCGCGGAGGAGAGATATTCGCTGCCTCTGACCACGTGTGTAATATGCATCAGATGGTCATCGATGATATTGGCGAAATTATATGTCGGAAATCCATCGGTCTTTATAAGAACCTGGTCTTCAAGTTCCTTGTTCGGAACAGTGATGTCTCCATATACGCAGTCACAGAAAGTTGTCGTACCGGTAAGCGGCATGCGCTGCCTTATTACGTACGGTACTCCGGACGACAGCTTTTCCTGGATCTCTTCGATTGATAAATCCCGGCAATGCCTGTCATAACCTGCATTTTCTGGTCCGGATGACTGTGCGCGCAGTGAATCCAAACGTTCTTTCGAACAGAAACAATAATAAGCTTTTCCTTCATCGACAAGCTGCTGAGCATAGGGTTTATACATATGCATACGCTCGCTCTGTACATAAGGGCCGTACGGACCGCCGATATCGGGGCCTTCATCATGAATGAGCCCGGCCTTCTTCAAGGTGTTGTAAATAATATCAATAGCCCCGTCAACCAGACGCTCCTGGTCGGTATCTTCAATGCGAAGAACAAAGGTGCCTCCGACTGACTTAGCCAGCAAATATTCGTAAAGTGCAGTGCGTAGATTTCCAACATGCATAAAGCCGGTAGGGCTAGGTGCAAAACGTGTTCGGACAACAGAATTTACAGAGACATTGTTATCAGACATATTATTAACCTCTTATGTGTTTTTTAATTTATCCATGTTAACACAAATATATAGAAACGGGTATTGTGCAGATAGCTTATGCAGATAGGCAGATAGCTTATGCAGATAGCTTGACATTACTTTCAGACCTGTCAGCCAGACCTGTCAGCGCCCTATGGATTTTCTGCTGCGGCCTCTGGTTCTTATAATTTTACGAAACAGGCGGCGTAAGAATACAATAACGGAAACGAGGAAAAATGCAACGGCTATGAGTATAATGACGGACAGATTACTGTTCGCCACAAGCAGCGCCATAGTATCAGAAAGAAAGTCGGATTTTGTCCACATGCTTTCTGCAGCTACAACTTCCGTATCAATCTGCGTACCGTCTTCGAGTTCGAACCGGACCTGCCCGAGGGACTGTCCAATGCTGACGGGAAGTGTAACCGTCTCATCCGGTATAAAAACAGCATCAGGCATAATATAATCTTTCCCGACCGGATGAATATAACGGACTGTTTTAGCAAATACAGCAGTCAATGGTTCAGAGATACCAGGAATTGTTACCATTGTGTATGTATCCCCGGCTACGACCAGATCGGATACATCATAGGCACTATATGTATCGTTGATTGACTTGTACAAGTCCTGATAGATAGAATCATCCTGTGATCCGCCCAATATTATAGCAATTTCAAAATCATCTACAGAAGCCAGCGCAAGAATGCAGGAAGATGAGCTCGAGTCACTGCATTCAAACCGGGCGGCACCTTTGAGCTGAGGGTTGAGCCCCCATGCAGCGCTCATGGTGTTTGTGAGAGTCTGAGGAGTGCCGTCAGAAAAAAACATAAGAGTCTTGTATTTTGAAAAAAGTTCCTTGAATATTTGATTGTTCAGTGCATACCTGAAAAGCAGGGATAAATCCGTTACCGTAGTGTATTGACGGGCGTAAGTAACATAATCGGTGTTATTTACTGAAGTTGGATAAGACGTAATATCATCCATTCCGGAAGTATTGGAATAGAGAGTATTACTCATATTGAGTGCCTTGGCCGTCTCGTTCATGCGCTTAACAAAAGACATCTCATCACTGGAAATATATTCTGCCAGTGAAAAAGCAGCAGCATCGGAATCCATGTACAGGAGAGCGGTTACAAGAAATTTAACGGAACATTTCTCTCCTTTGGAAAGATGCAGCGGGACCTTGGCATCTTTGTCGAGAGCTTCCGCATCACTTGATATGGTTACCTGTGTATCAAGCGTGAGTGACTCCAAAGCAATAACAGCCGTCATAAGCTTTGAGGCAGCCGGATAATTAGCCGATATGTCTTCAGAATTATGATACAGCACCATTCCCCGGCCTGTACTGACTATCAGGGCAGCTGACGAGGTGATGTCCATGACAGGTACGATATTTTCGACGGCCGGTTCCGAATCGGCAATTGCCGAAGATGTTTCGGTATTTTGCTGTGCCTGTTCATCCGTTTCAGAGTTTGTCAGGACAGCAGCGTCTGGATTTATGGGGACAGCTGGATTATTCGCAGCATAAACGGGTAGATTTATCGCCCCCAGACAAAAAACAAGTGCCAGGTATAACGAACAAAATCGAATCCCATGAATATATCGTTTTCCGAATACTGGAAAATTGTTCATTACAATTACTCCGATGCATATCTATAAGTATTTCAATTATATCACGACTGCGCAAAGAATGAGGTTTATCTTGCACAGTAATCATGAAAATGTTACATTATACATGTGTACTCATATAGGAGAAGGAGAGATGACAAATGAGAATATCGACTAGAGGAAGTTATGCGCTTGAGGCCGTCCTGGCAATTGCACTTTTCCCAGCAGATCAGACTATAAGTATCCGGGAAATCAGCGAACGGACACAAATCTCCGATAACTATCTGGAACAGATTTTTTCCCTTCTCCGAACCAGCAAAATCATTACCAGCTCCCGCGGTGCATACGGCGGTTATCAGCTGGCCCGTCCTGCTGCCGGGATTTATGTGGGGGATGTACTCAGGGCGACCGAGAAGTCGATTTCACCTGTCTTGTGTGCGGAAGAAGATATATCCTGCGGGAAAAGCACTCACTGCGTCACGAGAAATGCGTGGTGCAAGCTTTTCAAGGCAATTACCGATACTGTTGATACAATTAGTATTTCCGATCTGGTGAAAGAGTTCAATCAGAAAATAACACTTGAGAATGTAGATTACTCGATTTGATCTGTCTGTTTTTCTGTGATAATACGTAAGCCCGATGATTTCGGTGATGCGAGGGAGTAAATAGTATGAAATTATCTACAAAATGCCGTTATGGTCTTCGTGCTTTAGTTGATCTCGCTGTGTTCTCTGAAAACGGACATGTTGCACTGCATGAAATTGCGGGCCGACAGGAGATATCACTTAAATATCTTGAACAGGACTTCTCGGTACTTCGAAGGGCAGGAATAGTAAGAAGTGTCAAAGGTGCTCAGGGCGGATATCTTCTTTCCAAGTCACCTGCAGAAATACGGATCAGTGAAATTGTTTCTGTTTTGGAGGGCGACCTGCTTCTGATTGATATTACTGATTCTGATCAGACTGATATTCGTGCGTTTCTGACTCGACGGGTATGGACAAAGGTTAACGAGAGTGTCAGCAACTCACTTAAGTCGATGACTCTTGCGGATCTGGTTGACGATTACAGACTTCAACAATCAGGTGAAGAAATGTATTATATCTGATTAAGGCATGTTTTTGAGTTTTCCAGGGGGACTGCCATCTTAGTTGTGAAAATGGTATCATGATAAGCAGCTGTTTTATTAGGAGGACTCATGGATCTTACAAGAATCAATGCGGGAACCCCATATCCCGTCGAGTACGGGCAATCTGTCGCCCAACTGTATCTTACTGATATTTTCAAGCAGCGTCTTGAAAAGGCTCAGGTTGCCGTCATTACCGACAGGGAAGTATCCGGATATTACATCAGTGATTTTGTGCGTCAATTTGAGCGCATCGGTATTTCACCTGTTGTCATTGTCATTGACGGAAGTCAGGCAGCCAAATCCTTTGATATTGTCCGCTCTGCTTTTGAACGACTTACAGACATTGAATTTTCACATTCTGATATTCTATTTGCGCTCGGCGGCGGCGGAGTAATAGATGTAGCGGCCTTTGTCGCTGCTACCTTCCAGAAAGGCATTGACTATATTCAGATTCCTACTTCACTGCTGGCAATGATAGATTCATCCACGACACCGGATGCCTACCTTAATTTTCAGAGCCATAAGAATCAGATCGGTATAACATATTCTCCGATCCATGTAATTATTGATACGGATTACTTGCGTACGCTTCCGCCTCGCTATCAGGCGAACGGTATTGCACAGGTAATACAGAACGGACTTCTGGCTGATCCGCAGCTTTTAGCCTGCCTTGATAACCCGGGGATTGATATGTTCAGCCTGATCGATAATTGTATCCTAATCAGAAAGAACTTATTGGCAGAGAATCCCCAGTTTCTGGCATTCGGTCAGGAAATTGCGGAAGCAATTGAAGGACACTTCCGTTTTTTGAAGTACACACATGGAGAAGCAATGGCTCTGGGCATGTATGCGCTGTACCAGACGGATGCACTGCGGCTGCTGTACATCAAAAATGGCCTGCCGCTTACTGTGACAGGCGTGACAAAAGATACGCTGCTCAAGAGAATAACTAAAAATTATGAGAACAGGTCGGCGGCCGTTCCTCTTGTGCGTCTCGAATCCGAAGGCAAACCTTACATTGATATGATTCCTGTTGAGGAAGCAAATAGTGTCTTTGACAAGCTGCTTTCCGGAATCTGCCAATAATCAGGAGGAAGCAATTCATGATCTTTTTTAAGGAAGATGGCTGTAAGTACAGAAAGTCTTGCGGTCACCATAGAGTAATCACGGTACTGCTATGTCTTCTTTTTGTACTGCCTGTACTTCTGAGCGGCTGCGGCAGCAGTGACGTCAAGGTTGCCGCGATTGCAGATTACGGTGATTACGGTACACTGATCGCGCGGACTCTTGCTTCTGATTATCCTTTCCGCAAAGCATATTCCGCCGAAGAAAAGGAATCGGGTTCCTATGTCAAAAGTGAATTTGAAAAGCTTGGATATAAAGTGGAAGAACAGACGTTTTCGTCTTCCGATCAGACGGGCACTTCAGTAAACTACATTGTAAAGATTCCCGGTGAGGGCCTTATGTTTCAAAATGAAGCGGGTGCATATGTTCTCGAGAATCGACAGGTCATTGTCGGGGCACATTATGATACTTTATACGGTGCTTCCGATGCATCAACTATGCTGGGTTTTGACGGAATTCAGGATAACGCATGCGGGATAGGATGCCTTTTGACCTTTGCCAAGCAACTTAGAACGCAAAGAGTGGGATATGATGTTGTGTTGATAGCTTTTGGTGCCGGTCACGATTCTTATGCGGGAGCAAGGGCGTATTCAGCCCTGATGACTGCGGATGATATAGCTTCCACTGATGCCATGTATTGTGTGGAGAGCATTTATGCAGGTGACAAGCTCTACGCAAGCGCAGGCTGGAATTCACTTATTCCCGGGACAAAATACGAAATGAGAAGAAAGCTCTATGAAGTCTATGACGTGGTATATGAGAACTCACTGTCTTCCAAAAACGGTGTTGACCTTCTCTATAATGAGAGCGGACTGTCTCTTGACGTCAATGGTGACGGGATTCTGGATGTTTATCGCGAGGTAACACAGACTCTGTCTGATTATGCTCCATTTGACAGCGCAGGAATACCGACGGTGTTTTTCGAATCCTATGATTATAATTACTCAAATGTTTCCGATATGAAAGAGACCAAGAACCTGCACCTTCAGATGAACGGCGGCTTGATTCGCGGGACAAATGCAGATTCCCTGAGCATTCTGGAAGCATCGTTAGCTGAAGATCAGCTTATGAAGCGTATCAACAATACGGCCTTCATTCTTCTGAAAGCAATTGAAAAGGGAGCGCACAATTCCCTCACCAGAGATGCCTATGCCGCCGGCGTTACACTGGCGCCGGCCATTCATGTCACGGCAACCCCTGCGGCATCCCCAACCCCTGCTGAGGGTGTATAATCCCCGAAATAGAAGTAGAAGTTAAGTACGTCTCCTGACTCCCATTTGAAATTAATCGACTGGAATTCTCCCGGGTGAAGGGTAGAGACTTTAGTCTGCGCACCGCATTTTGATTCCATCACCGGCTCCGGATCAGTGGGCATATCCGGTGAAAAGAAACCGATGAGCTCCTGCCCCTGGAGAGACACCCGTGCATTTGTACAATTCTCCGGAACCAGGACATCGATTCTGAATCGTGTGGGTTCATCAAGCAGAAAAAGAAAACCTACACAAAGACGGTCGGGCTTATGCCGAATCGCTTTCAAAACGATACGTACATATTTCCCTTCCTGATTGCTTTCATATACTTTATCCGAATAATCGGAAACGGCTAAACCTTCAAAGAGGTCTCCCATAATCAGCTCTATTACCGGAATATCATCAGAATAATTGTTTTTGGATTTATTTTCGTTCATGTCACTTTTCTCCGCTCAATTATAAATTTGGGTAATACATGAATTATATCCGAAAATATCAATATCGTGTCAGGCTTTTTTTGAAAGCCTGTTTTCCGGGATTTTTCTGGAGCAGATTGTTAGAATGCGGTATAATATCAACAAATTATATTAGTGATGCTGCAGTCTGCATACATCTATTGCAGCGGCAAAGGGAGGCCGGATATGAAGTCAATTTCAGATTTCAGAAGTCAGATGGAAAACATGCTCATTTCACAGATTATGCCGTTCTGGCTCAGGCTTATTGATAAGGAACACGGCGGCTTTTATGGATATGTCAGTTCTGACGGAGTTATTGATCCGCAGGCTCCCAAGGGAGTGATTCTGCATTCACGTATATTGTGGACATTTTCCGAAGCCTACCGCAGGACAAAGAAGCCGGAGTACTTGGCAGCAGCGGATCATGCGTATTCTTTTCTGATTAATCAGGCTATGGATAAGGAGTTCGGCGGTCTTTACTGGATGCTTGACGCAAAGGGACAGCCTTCTGCGCTTTTCAAGCACTCGTATAATCAGGCTTTCGGGGTTTATGCACTCTCTAATTATTTTCTGGCGACAGGGAAGAGGGATGCACTGGAATATGCTATGGGCCTTTTCCATCTTATTGAAGATAAATGGCGTGATGATAAAGGATATCGTGAGCAGCTTTCACGCGAATTTGCACCGATAAATAACGAAGAACTTTCTGAGAACGGAATTATCGCAGAGAGAACTATGAACACGCTGCTCCACCTGATGGAAGCGTATACGGTTCTGTATGAGGCAACATCCGACCCTCAGGTAAAGACCGCACTTGTTTTTACTATCAGGCAGCTTGCAGGTGATATGTATAATACCGAAAGGGAACGACTGGAGGTATTCTTTGACAGTAACCTCAAATCCCTTCTTGATCTGCATTCTTACGGTCATGACATTGAAGCTTCCTGGCTTATTGACCGTGCACTTGCCGTCACAGCAGACCTGTCTTTGTCTGCGTCTGTTTCCCCGGTTACGAAGGCACTTTATGATCACGTGATACGTCGTGCATACACCGACAGAGGCGTCTACTATGAATGCCATAACGGGCGCGACAACACACAGCGTGACTGGTGGGTACAGGCTGAGGCTATTATCGGGATCGCAAATGACTATCAGAAATTCGGTAACGAGGAAGATCACCTTGACAAACTCTACGAACTTTTGGATTTTCTGAAATCAGAAATCATTCTGCCTTCCGGTGAATGGGCCTGGACTACTTTCGAAGACGGATCGCACGATGCGGACAGAGAGTTGGCCGGACCATGGAAATGCCCCTATCACAACGGACGTATGTGTTTGGAGATTATGACTCGTTTTGTATGATACATATCCATATATAACAGGACAACGACAGCACGGAGGATAACATGGATCAAATAGCCCCACAGACTAATATGCAGACAAATATGCCGGATTTCACTTTACGGTTTGCATCAGTACAAGATGTAGATACTATTTTGTTTTTTATTAAAGAGCTTGCAAAGTATGAGAACATGGAGAACGAAGTTGTCGCTACTGCCGAAAATCTGTGTGAATCTCTTTTTGAAAAAAGACAGGCAGAAGTCGTTTTAGCAGAATATCTGGATAAACCGGTAGGATTCATGCTATTTTTCCACAACTACTCTACTTTTCTCGGGCAGCCGGGAATCTATCTCGAGGACCTTTTTCTCCTGCCTGAAGTGAGGAAAATGGGTTTCGGTAAAACGTGCCTCTCAATTCTGGCACGGTTGGCTGTTGAGCGTAATTGCGGGCGTGTGGAATGGTCCTGCCTTGACTGGAACACGCCTTCCAGAAATTTCTATAAAAGCCTCGGATCCGAATCGAAGGATGAATGGATAGGTTATCGCCTTTCGGGTCAGGCCCTGATAGATCTTGCAGAGCATTCGTGATATTAGTCCTGCGGTCTGATTATTGCGCTGCTAATCTGATTATTTTACTGTTCACAAATACTCGATAAAAAGGTCTTCTATTTTACAATGATACAGTTCGGAAAGGATAGGAAGCTTACCGGCTCTTGGAAGCTTCTTTCCCTTTTCCCATCGTGAGATGGTTGTCTGGTCAAGACCCATTATTTCGGCAACCTCACTTTGTGTGAGATTACTGGCCTGACGATAATAAGCGAATCCATTCATGCTGCCTGACTCTCCCGTAATAACGTAACTCTCAGTGGGCGAATATTAACAATAAGACTCATATTCCTATTTTATCCTGAAATGGATTCCGATCAATAGGAAAACATGAAATCTTCAAAAACGAGCTTAATGTTTCAGCAAAATACGACCAAGAGTCGTAATGGAAGACGAAATTTGAAGTCCCGGGGATCATACAAAAGAAGGACTGCCGCAAAAAGTGACTATACGATCACTCCCGCGGCAGTCCTTTATGAGTAGTTGTGCAAAAAGTCAGACTTTGATGGTCCAACCGAGCTTGTCCTCGAGAACACCCTTTTGAACTCCCGTTATCGTATCGTAGAAAAGCTGTGCAATGGGTCCGATCTGATTATTGTTGATTGTTATAACAGTATCCTCGTATTTCAGTTCGCCGACCGGTGAGATAACTGCAGCTGTTCCGGAACCGAAAGCCTCGGAAAGACGTCCGTTCCTTCCGGCTTCAATCAGTTCATCAATGGAGATTCTGCGCTCTTCAACTTCCATCTTGAGTGACTTGGCCAGCTCAATGCAGGACCTTCTGGTTATTCCGGGAAGAATACTGCCGTTTAGTTCCGGAGTAACAAGCTTGCCGTCTATCACAAACAGAATATTCATCGACCCGACTTCTTCAATATATTTCTGTTCAATTCCGTCAAGCCACAACACTTGTACATAGCCGCTTTTATGAGCAACTTCCTGGGCAATCAGACTGGAAGCATAGTTGCCTGCACATTTTGTGAAGCCTGTTCCGCCGCGGACAGCACGAACATATTTATCTTCCACATAAATTTTGACGGGGTTGATGCCCTGCGGATAATATGCTCCGGAAGGTGAGAGGATAATCATGAAGCGGTAGGTTTCCGAAGCCCGGACACCCAGATACGGATCCGTGGCTATTACAAATGGTCGGATATAAAGGGATTCCCCGTCACCTGATGGAATCCATTCCTTATCAATATCTACGAGGATTTTGGTGGCGTACACACAGAAATCCGGATCGACGGCCGGAATTACCAGGCGCTCATCAGATTTATTGATTCTTTCGAAATTAAGAAGCGGACGGAAAAGGTTGACGCTTCCATCTTTGCAGCTATACGCCTTGAGACCTTCGAATACTGCCTGCCCGTAATGGAAAACCATAGCCGACGGTTCGATCAGAAAAGGGGCATACGGTTCAATTCTCGGATTGATCCAGCCCTTGCCGCTGACATAATCCATAATGAACATATGATCCGTAAAATTCTTTCCAAACGGCAGCGATTCACCCTGAACCGGTTTTGCTTTCGGAGTGGTTGTTTTGGTGATTGATATTTTAGGAAACATCTATGTATCCTCCTTCGCATCCATCTTCAATTTATTGTTTAATATTATAATACGCTTTTGCCTTGATGAACATGTGAAATGTTCTCTTATGCAATTTCTATTTTGTTCCGGTTGAACAATTGTTCTTTTAGTGCTACTATTTCTCTATGGAAAACAAAGCCGGCGGGTTTGTGAGGTGACTCAATGTCAAATGAGAACAAAGCAGGAAACAAATTATTTGAACCGCTTGAAAGCAGACCCTTTCGCATCGAAAGTGATATGCGGCCGATGGGAGATCAGCCCCAGGCTATCGACGCCCTGGTTCAAGGTATTGAGGACGGTCTTTCATCACAGACTCTTTTAGGCGTGACCGGCTCAGGCAAGACATTTACAATGGCCAATATTATTGAGAGGCTTCAGCGTCCGGCACTCGTCATAGCACACAATAAGACGCTGGCCGGACAGCTTTGTGCAGAATTCAAGGCATTTTTTCCGGATAACGCCGTAGAATATTTCGTGTCGTATTACGACTATTATCAACCGGAGGCGTACATCGCCGCAACGGACACCTATATAGAGAAGGATTCCGCCGTTAATGATGAGATTGATCGCATGCGGCATTCCGCGACATCCTCACTGCTGGAGAGGCGCGATGTTATCGTTGTTGCCTCTGTTTCCTGTATTTATGGTCTGGGCGACCCTTCAGACTACCGTGATCTGATGGTCAATCTTCGTCCGGGGATGAACAAGGACAGGGACCAGGTGATACGAGAGCTTATCAACATCCAATATTCCAGGAATGATTATGAAGTGAAACGCGGTTCTTTCCGGGTTCGGGGTGATACTTTGGACATATTTCCGGCATCATCAGAGAATTTGCTTACGCGTGTAAGCTTTTTCGGAGACACTATTGAGAAGATTACGGAGGTCGACTATATCACCGGAAAGGTTGCCTGGGCAAGGAATTATACTGCGATATATCCTGCTTCCCATTATGCCACAAGCAGCATGAAGATGAAGACGGCTCTCGTATCGATAGAAGAAGAGCTGGATGAGCACCTTGAATTCCTTCGTAAGGAAGGTAAGGTCATTGAGGCCTATCGGCTCGAACAGCGCACTCGATATGATCTTGAGATGTTAAGGGAGACCGGATTCTGTAAGGGGATTGAGAATTACTCCAGGCATCTCGCACAGCGTGGTCCGGGGACGGCTCCATACACACTTATTGATTTCTTTCCCAAAGACTATCTGCTGATGATTGATGAATCCCATGTGACCATTCCGCAGATTGGCGCGATGTACAGCGGAGACCGCTCCCGTAAGGAGAACCTTGTCAATTATGGTTTTCGTCTGCCGTCGGCTTTCGATAACCGGCCTTTGCAGTTCCCGGAATTCGAGAAGAGAATGGGGCAGGCACTCTTTGTATCGGCAACTCCTTCCGTGTACGAAGCGCAGCACAGTCAGCAGACTGCGGAACAGATTATCAGGCCGACCGGGCTGATAGATCCGGAAATTGCGATCCGGCCAGTTGAGGGACAGATCGAAGACATTCTCGCTGAGATTCGCGCCAACAATGAAAAGGGAGAAAGAACACTGGTTCTGACACTTACCAAGAAGATGGCCGAGGATCTTTCTGCGTTTTTGGCAAATGAAGGAATCAGGGTCAAGTATCTGCATTCCGACATAGAAACAGTCGAGAGAATGAAGATTCTGCGGGATTTGAGGCAGGGACTCTTTGATGTACTCGTTGGTATTAATCTGCTTCGGGAGGGGCTTGATCTGCCGGAAGTATCTCTGATTATGATTCTTGACGCCGACAAGGAAGGGTTCCTGCGATCTGCACGTTCATTGATCCAGATTATCGGCAGAGCCGCACGCAATGTTAACGGACGCGTTGTGCTGTATGCAGACAAAGTTACGGACTCGATGTTTGCTGCCATTTCTGAAACAAACAGAAGAAGAGAGATCCAAATAGCATATAATGAGAAGAATAATATTGTTCCGACAAGCATCAAGAAAGAAGTTAGGGGTATTCTTGAGACTATCGAATCCTTCAGTAAAGAAGAAGGGCTCGATGCGAAAGTTGTCGAAGGACTCTTAGACAACAAGACGGCTAACTTGCCGCAGGCCGAACTTGTTAAGCTTTCGAAGAGACTCGAGAAGGAGATGAAAGAAGCGGCTAAAAATCTGGACTTTGAGGAGGCAGCGCGGCTTCGGGATTTACTGGTCTCCGTACGCGGCAGGATCGTGTGATTATATGAGATTATTCATTAAGTAATTATGATGATATATGAGGAGGGATATCGGTGGCTTCAGAATCTGCTCCCCTGCAGGGCTTTGTTCATCTGCACCTGCATACCGAATACAGTCTGCTTGATGGTGCCATACGAATCCGTTCTCTTGCCAAAAGGCTCAAAGAACTCGGCATGAATTCTTGTGCCGTCACTGATCACGGGGTTATGTACGGTACCGTTGATTTTTTCAGGATTATGAAGGAAGAGGGCATTCATCCGATCATCGGGTGTGAATGCTATGTTGCCCCCAGAAGCCGTTTCAATAAGGAAGGGGCCGCAGATCGCGAGCCATATCATCTGATTCTGCTTGCAAAGGACAATGAGGGCCTTAAGAATCTGAATCGTCTTGTGTCGGCCGGATTTACCGAAGGGTTCTATTACCGTCCTCGTATCGACCGTGAAATTCTTGAAAAGTACAGCGGCGGACTGATAGCGCTTTCGGCATGCCTTGCTGGAGAAGTTGCTCAGAACCTGATGAAAGATCAGTTTGAAGAGGCAAAACAGACAGCTCTCTGGTACGATGGTATTTTCGGGCGCGGTAATTATTACCTGGAGATTCAGAGTAATACTATTCCGGCGCAGGCCAGGGTGAATCAGCATTTGATCCGCATTTCACAGGAGACCGGCATTCCGCTGGCGGCAACCAACGACTGCCACTATATGCGTAAGGAAGACGCCAAAGCACATGATGTTCTGCTTTGCATGCAGACTGGGAAACATATTTCTGACAGGGACAGAATGCGTATGCCGACAGATGATTTTTATATTAAGTCAGAAGAAGAAATGCGTGATTTTTTCCCGAATATTCCGTCGGCTATTGAGAACACTACCCTGATTGCGAGTAAATGCCAGGCCGCATATACGTTTGGAGTCACTCATCTGCCTGCGTTTTCAGCTCCGGCCGAGTTTACCGACAATAATAATTTCCTTCATTCGCTTGCTGTAAAAGGACTTGACCATCGACTAATGGATATTAAAGACCTTGCACAGCACCAGTCATACAGGGACCGATTGGAGTACGAACTCTCCGTCATCTCATCAATGGGTTTCACGGATTATTTCCTGATTGTTTGGGACTTCATCAAATATGCGCGGGATCAGGGCATAATGGTTGGTCCCGGACGTGGTTCCGGTGCAGGGTCCCTTGCTGCATATGCTCTTTCCATAACCAATATTGACCCACTGAGGTATGGTCTGATTTTTGAGCGTTTTCTAAACAGTGAACGCGTCAGCATGCCTGACTTTGATATTGATTTTTGCTATGAGAGACGTCCTGAGGTTATCGAATATGTAACTGCAAAATATGGGGAAGACCGTGTTGCGCAGGTCATTACGTTTGGAACACTCGCAGCCCGTGCCTGTGTCAGGGATGTTGCAAGGGCACTCGAGCTGCCTTATGCAGAGAGTGACCGCCTTGCCAAAATGATTCCTTTTGCTATAGGGATGACCATTAACAGGGCACTCGAACTTTCTCCCGACCTCAAAAGCGCATATGACAATAATCCTGCTGCCAAAGACGTTCTCGATACTGCGATTCTCTTTGAAGGCATGCCGCGCCACGCTTCGACACATGCAGCAGGTGTTGTAATTTCCAATGGACCCCTCACGGATATAGCCCCGCTTGCTAAGAATGACGAATCTGTCGTTGTACAGTTTGATAAGAACAATGTAGAAGCGATAGGCCTTTTGAAATTTGACTTTCTTGGACTGCGTACCCTTACGGTTATGCGGGATACCGCCGAAATGGTTCTTGAAAATCGAGGTATTGCAATTGACTTTGATCATATTCCGATGGATGAACCAGCCGTATACGAGATGATCGGACATGGGGATACCGAGGGCGTTTTCCAGCTGGAAAGTGCAGGCATGACTAACTTCATGACTGAACTTGCACCGACATCACTTGAGGATATCATTGCAGGGATATCGCTTTACCGTCCCGGACCGATGGACCAGATCCCCCGTTATGTCAGGGCCAGGCACGATCCGAAATTAATACATTATGATCATCCGCTTCTTGAACCGATACTCAATGTCACCTACGGATGTATGGTGTATCAGGAACAGGCAATGCAGATTGTCCGTGATCTCGCAGGTTTTTCGATGGGTCAGTCTGACAATATCAGACGTGCCATGTCCAAGAAAAAGCTTTCAATAATGGAAAAATACCGTGAGATGTTTATATACGGAGGAATTGATGAAATGGGCCGGACGGTTGACGGCGCTGTGCGGCACGGTGTTCCGGAAAAAACAGCAGAGAAGATATTTGATGATGTTACGCAGTTTGCCGGCTATGCTTTCAATAAATCGCACGCAGCAGCATACGCTGTTGTTGGTTACTTTACAGCATATCTGAAGTACCACTACCCGACAGAGTTTATGGCGGCCATGCTCAACAGCTTCCGCGGCAACCTGTCGCAGGCTGCCTGGTATGTCGGATGCTGCAAAAAAATGGGGCTGCACGTCCTCGCACCTGACATCAACATGAGCCAGCTGAAGTTTACGACAGAAGGGGAAGGCTGTATCCGCATTGGACTCTCCGCTGTCAAAAATGTCGGTGAAGCAGCCATTAAGCAACTGGTACAGGACAGGACTTCCAATGGAACTTTCACTTCGTTTGGTGATTTTTTGAGAAGAATGTTCAAGCTGGACATGAATAGGAAGATGATTGAAAGTCTGGTTCTGGCATCTGCTCTTGATTGCTTCCATATCCCCCGTTCACAGCTTCTTGCTGCAATGGATCCGTTTCTGGCGCAGCTTCTATCCTCCCGAAAAAATCTGATGGACGGCCAGCTCTCGTTTTTCGGTTTGACGGACGGTACCGGAGAAAGTACGCAATCGGAACCTGTGTATCCCGGAACAGATGAATTTTCCGTCTCGGAAAAGCTTGCCAAAGAAAAGGAAGTACTTGGCTTATACATATCAGGGCACCCTCTGGAAGAATATAAAGCTTCCATTGCCTATTCAACGAATACGGACAGTTCCGCATTTGCTTCTGCAGCCAGTGAAGAAGACTCTGTAGGCGAGCGGATTCTTATGGATCAGGATCTTGTAATAATGGCTGGTCTGGTACTTGCAAGGATCACCAAGACTACCAAAAAGCAGGAGATGATGGCATTCCTACAGATGGAAGACATGTCAGGCGGTTACGAAGTGATTGTTTTTCCGAAGGTTTTTCAGACGTATGCACAGCTACTTCAGGAGAACCGTGTTCTTCTGATTAGGGGAAGGGTAAGTATACGGGAAGATGAACAGCCAAAGCTTATCGCAGAGAGTTTCACCGAACTGTCCAAGACGGCTTCCGACAGGAAAGCGGATCCGGTCAGCAGCAGGCGTGAGACACACCCTTATCAGTTTGCTCAAAAAGCAGGCGTTAAAGAAGTCAGGGAAGATCATGCAAAAGAGAAAACGGTATCATCTTCCCCTGCCTCACCTGCGCCGGCTGTTATATCAGCAGCTGCATCTCGTTTAGGCATCCGTTATGTTGGAAATGAGAATGATGACGGGTATAAGAGACTACTTTCGGCACTTGCCTATTTTCATGGAGAAATGCAGGTAGTAATTTTTTTGTCTACTGAGAAAAGAAATATAAAACTGCCGCCGGAATACTGGGTTGATCCGGAAAAGGATATTCTGAAAGAAATTTCTTCAATATGCGGTAAAGATAATATGGCGATTTTCTGATGTCTCTTTTGATTTTTTCTTTGTGCCTGTATAATACTAATAGCTTCGACAGATAATTAGAAATTTTGTACTAAATATAGGAAGCAGGAGTGTGATAGTTATGATAGAAGAATACAGTGCGACGAATTTGCCGAACCTCAAGGATCTGGTAGCTCCCAACTATGACAATATTACTTTAGCTGACGCTCCTCAAATCCGTGGAATAGGTGTTTTAACCAGCGGAGGCGATGCTCCCGGAATGAATGCCACAATCAGGGCAGTTGTCCGTGCAGGCTTGCATACCGGGCATAAAGTCTTTGGTGTTACTCGCGGATACCACGGTTTGTGGAAGGGCGAAATTGAAGAGCTTAATGGAAGAGATGTATCCGAGAAGCTTCAGCGCGGCGGTACTTTTCTGATGACGGCAAGGTCCAAGACATTTGAAACGCCTGAAGGTGTAGTAAAAGGTGCCAAAATGTGCAAAGTATTTGGTATAGAATGTCTTGTGATTATCGGTGGAGACGGTTCTTACAGAGGTGCCCGTGATTTAGCCCGTATCGGTATACCTGTCATCGGATTGCCGGGTACGATTGATAATGATATTGCCTCGACGGAGTATACGATTGGATATGATACGGCTATGAATACGGCTATGGAAGCCATTGATAAGCTTAGAGATACAGCTTCTTCCCATGAACGCTGCAGCGTTATTGAAGTTATGGGCAGAAAGGCAGGGTATATTGCACTCAATGTCGGAATAGCGACGGGAGCTGAAGTTGTCCTCATACCGGAGCAGGCGTATGACTTTGATAAGGATGTAGTAAAAGTAATACTTGACGGCAGAAATGCCGGCAAGCACCACTATATTGTCATCGTAGCCGAAGGTGCCGGAACGGCAATGGATATTGCCAATCGGATTGAAGAATCGACTGGAATCGAAGCAAGAGCTACTATTTTGGGACACTTACAGCGCGGCGGCAGTCCGACGGAAAGAGACCGTACCATGGCAAGCCTTATGGGCGTACATGCCGTCGAATGTATCAATGAAGGCAGGCTTAACCGTCTTGTAATTTTTAAAGACGGCAGAATAACTGATGTTGATATTGAAGAAGGTCTCAAGATGACCAAAACCATTTCGGCTGAAGACCTTTCCAGAGCAAGACTCCTGTCTTGAGGTTTTTATGAAGATAGATATACCATGGACGATACCTAATATTCTGACGACTATCCGATTGCTGGCAATCCCGTTTATGGCGGTATTTATTCATGCAAGCGGAAGTCCGGGCGAAAAAGGGCGGTTTTACAGTATTCTTGCCTTTTGTTTCTTTGTCGGTATTTGGCTTACAGATGCTGCCGATGGTTTTATCGCACGTCATTTTAATCAGATATCGGACTTTGGGAAGATCTATGATCCGCTGGTCGATAAGCTTTTCCAGTTTACGACTGCATTAATGATGTTTTTGATTGGCCGGATTCCTCTTTGGGTCGTAATCTTTATTATTGTCAAAGAAGTGGTAATGATTGTTGGCGGCGCATATCTTATGAGGAAGCAAAAAATAGTAGTTCATTCCAGATGGTATGGAAAGCTTTCAACCGTTCTGTTTGTTATTGCTCTGGCGCTGGTATTTTTTGTTCAGCATTATTTCCCGAATGACTGGCGTTTCATAACAGATATGATTTTCCTGCCGCCGGTTCTCGTGGCATCGTTTGCTACTGTTTGTTATGGAATCACGATGAGAACGGACGCCAGGAGATTAATGGACCCGGACACGAACGAACACAACAATACGAAAGAGACGAAAGTCTGATAGGATAAACATGTATACTACTTTTGAAGAAGAAGCGAGGAAGAAGCTCCTTGAGGGGCGTTCCCTTACTACTCTGGAATTTGATAAAATCCGCACCATGCTGTCCGCACATGCTAGAAGTGTTTATGGAAGAGAGCTCTGTGAAGAGCTTCTTCCTTGTTCGGATCTGCATACAGTAGAGACCTGGCAAAAAGAGACGGACAGCACCGTAACATATATACTGCGGGAGGGGCAGCTTCCGCTGTCCGGATTATGGGATATCCGCGAATCCCTGTCACTTGTGGGTGCACAGGGAACGCTTTCCATGAAAAGCCTTTTGGGAATCGCATGCTTCCTTCGGACAGTTGACCGAATATGTGCAGTCCATCCCAAAACAAAGGATATTGATGAGGAGAACGGGCTTTTCTCGCGGATCCGAATGCTCATTCCGGCTCCGTCTCTTGAAAAGGAAATTTCTTTCTGTATAGCGTCTGATGACGAGATGAATGATCGTGCCAGTGAAGCACTTTATCAGATTCGCCGCCACATTAAAGATACGCAGACAAGCGTAAGGGATATTCTTGAACGCATTATACGCCAACACCCGACAGCACTTCAGGAGCAGCTGGTCACAATGCGGGGAGAGCGGTATGTTGTACCTGTCAAATCCGAAAAGCGCAGTGAAATTCCAGGGATTATTCATGATACGTCTTCGACGGGCCAGACAATCTTTGTCGAGCCAATGGCGGTTGTTGAAGCAAACAACAAGATCCGGGAATGGCTTTCCGAGGAAAGAGAAGAAATTGACCGGATATTGCAGCACCTTTCCGGTCGTGTATTTGCTTTTCGGAGCGAATTGCAGCTTGATACCAAACTGATCAGTGAGATTGATTTTCTCAGCGCAAAAGCAAATTTGTCAATATCGATGAATGCATCACAGCCAATCTTCAATGAGAACGGCCGCATTTTGCTGCGAAAAGCCAGACATCCGCTGATTCCCAAAGATAGAGTTGTTCCAATAGATTTTGCGATCGGAGATACATACAGGACGCTGGTTATCACAGGTCCCAATACGGGAGGCAAAACTGTCTCCCTCAAGACCTGCGGACTCTTTTGCCTGATGGCAATGGCCGGTCTTCAGATTCCCTGTCAGGATCATTCTGAAATTTCCGTATTTGATCAAATTCTAGCTGACATCGGGGATGAGCAGAGTATTGAGCAGAGTTTATCTACCTTTTCATCCCATATGAAGAATCTTGTATCCATTCTTGAAAAAACCGGACCGTCTACTCTGGTTCTGGTTGATGAACTTGGGTCCGGAACAGATCCGTCCGAAGGTGCCGCCCTTGGCATTGCTATTTTGGATCATCTTCGTAAAAAGGGTGCCGTTACGGTTGCTACAACGCACTACAAAGAACTGAAGGGTTATGCAATTGAGACAGACAGTGTAGAAAATGCATGCTGCGAATTTGATACGGAGACCCTTTCACCCACCTATCGTCTGTTGATCGGTCTGCCCGGAGTCAGCAATGCTTTCCATATTTCAAGAAAACTGGGGCTGCAGCAGGACATTATTGATGCGGCCCAACTGCTGTTGTCTGATGAGGGGATACGATTCGAAGAACTTCTGTCGTCCGTAGAGAGAAATAATCTTGAAAGCGAGAAACTCAAGAAAGAAATCCGGCAGATGCGTGAAAATGTAAAAGCGCAGGCAGCACTTCTTCAAAAGGAACGGGATGAACTCGAACAGAGAAAAGACGAAATCCTGCGAAAAGCTAAAGAAGAAAAAAAAGAGCTGCTGGAGGATGCACTTGAAGAAGCAGATCAGATTTTAAAAGATCTGCGCCACTCCGTGCGGACGGATAATCAGCAGGCAGCGGAAGAAAAAGTGCAGTTGATTCGAAGAAACCTGCGCGCCGGTCTTTCCGATCTGGATACTGATATGGAGAAGAATCGCGCAAAGATGCCTATTCCGGGCGAAATACCTGATATTATCCGGTTAGGAGGATTGTATTATTCTCCTGCTATCGGTGCTTCCGGAACGATTGTAAAAGGTCCGGACAGCAGAGGGACATGTGTAATGCAGTCAGGCGCCCTGCGTTTTAATGTGACCAAAGATTCCCTTAGATATCCTATAGAAGGACAGGAATCTAAAAAAGCCAAAGAAGAGGCCGGCAAAGGACGTACACGTGCGATTCCTAAGCCCAGAAGCCAGGGAGGCGCAAGTGACATTCGCATGCAGCGCGCATCTACGACCATGCCTGAAATTCAGCTGCTCGGAATGAAGGTAGATGAGGCAATTTCTGCTTTGGACAGATATTTGGATGATTGTGTTCTATCCAATATTTCCACGGTCCGCATAGTACATGGCAAAGGGACCGGCGCGCTGCGTTCTGCAGTCACTCAACATCTGCGCCAGGACAAGCGGATCGAAAGCTTTCGTCTCGGTGCTTATGGAGAAGGCGACGACGGGGTGACAATAGCACAGTTATAAAAGCGAATATCTTTCCGGGCTCCACGTCCTCGGATTAGGCCCGCGGCCCGCGGGCAATCCTGCGGAAGTCGCCCGTAAAGACATTCGCTTTTATTGGGAAGGCGCTTCGCGCCAAGGAAGTAAAGTTCCTTAGCACCCGCAGGGTGCCAATACAGAGAGGACGTGTTACTTGAACGACCTTACGCAGGCGATAGCCGAGGACAGGGGAGAGAAAGTAATAGGTCCTCGAAAGACGCTTCGCGCCGCGGAAGTAAAGTTCCTTAGCAACCGCAGGGTGCCAATACAGAGAGGACATGTTACTTGAACGACCTTACGCAGGCGATAGCCGAGGACAGGGGAGAGAAAGTAATAGGTCCTCGAAAGATGCATCTTTTAGCCATGTAAAAAATCAGGAAGAAGCCATGTTCGAAAGTCATTGAAGACGAACAGGAGCAGCAGATTTTTGCAAATGACGAAATAGTGAAAATTCTCAACTGATAAATGCCTTGAAAAGC
>Ga0209540_10000364_pt1 | contig 44986 bp, 47 predicted proteins | sample BarGraIncu01121A_FD_184501 | JGI IMG/M metagenome (GOLD analysis project Ga0209540, IMG submission 184501) | Arctic peat soil microbial communities from Barrow, Alaska - Barrow Graham LP Incubations 011-21A (SPAdes) (version 2) | ecosystem: Environmental > Terrestrial > Soil > Wetlands > Peat... | reverse complement strand
ACTCCCCTGATAAATAAATCCTCGTCGCTTTGCGAGGCTCACGATATCGTCTAGTTTGACCTCAGACATAGTTTCCTTTCTCCACGTTGGTAACGCGGCGGTAATATTTGATCTGATTATAGCATATTACCCCTATACAAATAGAGAACCGGAATTTTCCGGTTCTCTATTAAATTCGACAGTAATGTCCGATTAAGGACGCTCGATTATGCCTGCTCTCATTTTCTCTTCAGGGGTGAGTGGTTTAAGGAAACCCTTCACACCCTCAATGGTAAGTGACCTGCGGAAATTATTGACTTTCACGGCTGCCCCGCCAAGCGCTACAGCGACTTTCGATACGGGTAGTTGGTCCCATAGGTTCAGATCAATTTCGTCTCCTGGCGCCGAGTGAAATATATCAGGATGTAAAACGGGAATATTTTTCTTTACGGCTTCAGCGACAAGAAGTTCTGATTGTGTTTTGGGCATTTGTTTGTTTTTTATAATCTTCTGAATCAGACTATAACAAATCACGAGCGTTTTGTCAATGCCCCCTGCTACGACTTGTCGCTAACCCCTTGTGCTTTTGTACCATAAGGGGTATAACGAAAGTAAGGTTTCTGCATAATACACACACGATGAGTAAAAACCCTGCCAATACTTATGAGACGCCTACTGTCTCGCTCGCTACCAAATATGAAGGTAGCGCCTCATCGAGTGCAGAACGGTTAACATCGACTACTCTTGACCTCGAATTCCCTAGCCCCACGCAGTACGACATATTTGATACAATCCTGCGCTGCGATGCAGCAGCATCCCCAGAGCTCCGCCTCGTAGATCCTACGCTCGCGCGAGACGTCTTGCTCGATAAGCTAAGTCGAGCTAGGGCTATCCGAAACCGCGCGAACGCATGCGACATTAACGACCCCATTTCGGACAAGCAGTTGCTCGAGGCATACTGCGACGGAGCCGATGCCTATGCGGGCCTTCTCACACTTGCCCCGCCGCTCGATAACGGCAACGATCAGGCCATGGAAGCCTTCTACGAATGGTCGCAATTAGCACATGATGCCGTCGCCCGAACAGAAAGCCGTGGCACGGCCCCAAGTATGACGATACCCCACACCCCCGCCTCACTCGCCAGCGACTGGGATGCTCTCAGCTCCTTGAGAGAGACCCTGGCAGAACGCGCACAATTTGAACATGCCAAGCAATATTGGGATGCAGCCAAAGACCATGATATTGAGCGCACCCGCGAAGCCTTCGCTGGGGGCGACGCCTCACGACTAGATCGAGCAAAAGCCCTCTTTCACTACGCACATGAGCTTCCAGAGGATGCGAAGGCCCTAAGGGTTGCCTGTTTAGACGAATCTGTCGCCGTGATTCGCGATGCTGTGAAAAATAGTGAACGCCCGCACGATGATGATCTGGTCGGAATTTACGAATATTTCATGCTACAGTCTATGCTCGGCCGATCCGTCCACGATATCGTCTGGCTCGAAGGCCAAGATACAGAGGACAATCGCGCCCGATCAATGTCAGTACAGTACCTAACAAATGCCGCAGATGCGCTAGGCTATGTCCGCTACTACCTTATCACCGCCCAAGAGGAGCCCGAAGAAGCTCTACGCTTCAATGAAACTGTATTTGATAGCCTAGTTGAGGGCGATGAAGAGCTGAACGCCACGAGCGCAACGATCGACTTTCTTGTCGCAGGCCTCAAAGATTTGCGCGATGCCCAAGGAACACTTCTCGGTATCACACAGGACCCGGATGACTGGCCAACCAAGAAGGCTGAACTCGACGTCGCCCAGAAGCGAGTCGCCTACCTGAAGGCGAAAGCCGGATACGAAGAGCTAGAACAAAAGCTAGCCGGGCAACGTGAGCTCTCCCAGGCTCGTTTGGACACACTCCACGCAGGGCATTGGAACATTACCGAACGCCTCCTCGCGCAACGCTCAAAGATAATTGGTAATATTCTACCAAATACACCAGGCAATCACCTCGCTGAGCTCGTCCTCGACATCGACAAACAGCTCAATGATGCTCGCCACTTTGCGAGGATCTATGAAGCTGAGTGCAAAGAAGGTGCTGAGCATAGCTACGACGCCCAGCAAATGGGCCTATCTGTAATGCGCCTGCTGCAAACAATAGACGACATCAAACCAAACGATGCACTGATGAACGTATCACCTACGTTCGTCAGCCCCTAAATCGCAGCTTGTTGGCGCGCGATGAGCCAGACGTCTGGCAGTAGATGCTCTGCCCCGCCAATTTGAAGGATTGTTGCGATGTCTTTTGCTCGGATGATGCGGAGATATTTGATATGATCTGCAGTCACGTCGCCCTGCTCGGCCGGTCGAAGTCCCCTCTCTGAGGGATCGTACATATAGGTCTTGTCCGGCTGGAGTGGTCGTCCCGTGACATCGCGGCTGAGGTTTAGCTCGTAGCCTGTGAGGGCCGCATACTGCACATAGAACCACGTCTGCACGAGCTGTAATGGCACTGTGAAATTATCGAGACCCCTGTAGACTTCGCTTAGTACGTCGAACCATTCTGGTTCGTCGATCATTTCGCTGGCTTTTGTGATCAAATTGATCGATTCATACCCAAACTGCAACCGGTCGTAATCCTCGAGGATATGACGATAGAAATGAACCAGCCGCGCACTCGTAAGTATGCCGAGATCGCCCTTCCCCGACTGGATCACGATGTCGCTAATCCCAAAAAGTTCAATTCCACCGGCGAGTTTACTCTTTTCGCGACGAACCGATTTCGCCATCACGGAACGCTGGCCGACAGGCGTAATAAGCTTCAAAATACGGTCGGCCTCACCGTAATTCGTCCGCCTGAGGACGATCGCTTGTAGTCGTTCGGTACTCATGGCAATACCTTTCGCACCGCGACGATGAGATCATCCGGCTTCATCGTAGTTTTGTCGAGCACCACCAGGACGCCGTAGGCAGCCATAGCCGATTCGTCGATATCCGACGCACTATTCGTGGCCACGATAATAGGAATCTGCGCGAGATCAGTGTGGGAGCGCAATTCGTGAATCAAGACAATCCCGTTTGGTCCAGGCATGAAGATATCGAGAATGATAGCCTGCGGGTGCGCGGTATCGATGAGATCGATTCCCTCGAGCGCATTTGACGCACTTACGGTTCGATATCCAGCTTTATTGAGCGTCCGCGTATATTCATCGACGAGCCACGCGTCATCATCGATGAGGGCGATCACGGGACGCACCGCGTTCATAGCAACCTCAGTTGAGTTGATGCGTTCAAGTCGACGTAAAATGTCGCACCATCACGGTGCCGCGTCGCGCCGAGCGTCGCACCCATAACCCCTGCAAATTGGCTCGCAATATACATACCAAGCCCGCTCGATTCCGGGCGCGAATGAAGCATCTGGGCACGCTTACCGAGTGAACTATCGAATGATTTCCAAACAGTCATCGGCAAGGCCGGACCATAATCGCGGACTGAGAGTCGTATTGTTTCGCCGTTTTTGATACGTGATACCGACAAAACCACTGGCGCCTCTGGCGCGCTGTAATAGAGAGCATTATCGGCAAAATTCAGTAGGATGCGCCTCAGCAAATCATGATTTCCGACGGCGAGGAGTGAACGGCGGCGCTCTTTGACTGCTATTGCCTTGCCGCGCGCCGCGAACATCGGCGAGAGTTCATGCACGACGTCTTCGCATAGTGAAATAGGATTGATCGGCTCGAGCGTGAATAGACTATCTTCGAGCCTGGCCGAACGAGTGAGATCAGTGGTGAGTCGAAGCGAACGTTCGCTCGTCAGTGTAATCTTCTCAGCGATTCGCTCGATTTCCTTTTTTGACACATTCCCCTGCTCGAGTGAGAGTGAGAGTTGTCGGATAAGCGCCAGTGGCGCCTTGAGCTCGTGGGCAGCGGCAATAATTACCGGTACATTGAACACGTCAGACCCACCTGTCTGGTCATTCTGTGTGTTACCCTCCGTCATACTACCTCTAGTGTAGCACGAGAACCAGGCCCAAGGCTACTGGTTGAAGTTGAGCGTCTTTATGAGTGTGTCGAAGTCGCCTTTGAAGACATCAGCGTCGCTTCTGAGGGTCAAAGTGCGGTCGCGCATCTTGATAACGATTGCAGATCCGCGGATATTTTGATTGAAATTACCGTCAAGTCGCGTACCGGTGATCTTGTTGTCGTTCGTAAACGCCGAGGACTTCAATTGCCCGCTTTTGATGAATTCATCGTACTGCTTAAGAGATGTATCGTAAGATTTTTGTTCGACGACGACGCGAAGGGCAAATTTCGGCACATCGATCGTGGAGGTCGATCCGGTCTTTGGAACTAGAGAGAGATCGCTGAGCGGACTACTCGGTGTCGGTGGTACAAGCGCCGGATGCAGATATACCGCATAAGTCACGCCGTTGCCATCACTCACATCAGTCGCCTGATGCGCACTCCATGTTTTTGGATAGTCGAACGTGATGTGTCCGTAGTCATCGAGGCCCGCAAATTGACGAAGTGGCTGTTTCTCGCGTTCCGCGAATTTCGTCTCATCAGTAGTAGATTGCACCTTGGCTGCCTCGGCGCGTGCTACTGTTACTTTGCTGTCGACATCTTGCTTCTGGCTCGTATAGTTCATATATGCCCAGATCGAAAGTCCTGCAAATCCTACTGTCGTCACGCCGAGAAGCGCAACCCAAATGAGCATAGGGGAAATCTGCCCACGCGTGTCTCCATAATTCCGTTTCATATGCATCATTATACTTATGCTTCCCTATTCGGACAAGGGGTTCACGCGGTAAAGATGGTAAGCACGATACTTGCGCTCACTTATTTCGCCCGGCACTTCGAAACCATACGTGATAAATGCGAGTGAATGCCCGAGCCGGGTTGCCTCACTACGGACCTTTGCATACATTTTTTTGATATCACGCGCATCCCCAAACGTATATACAACAGTGCTTTCTTCTGGAAAAGGCGCCGTCCACATATTGGCCAGCCTCACGTCGGTCTTGAGGAGCCGCGCAACTAGCACGAGTACGGGGTTAATCTCGTAACCAACACCGTGGGCGCCGAACTCACGAGCGACCCGAAGCACGACACCATCACCCGCCCCGATATCGACGAGAAAGTCTTCGTCCGACAATAGATATAGCTCACGAAACGCCCGTCGGAGCTCACGCCGCCTAGACGGGACATATGGCGCGCCCGTAAAGGCCGTGACGCCGAACAGGAGAATTAATCCTCCGATCAAGAAGAGCCAAGCCATCGATGCCTACTCAAACTTCGCGTTTAGCACGACGACTTCGTTTTTGAGTTCCTGGAGATCATGTTCGACCTCCGCTGCGAGCTTCTCTGCCTCGCTAAACTTTTCGAGAGACTGTTCGATACTGAAGCCATCGCCCTCGAACCACTCGACATACTCTTGAAGTTTTGCGAGCTTATCACTGATAGGACTGGTTGTTTTATCGCTTTTTGACATCTGTTACCTCCGCTGTTATTTCATTCACATTTGTCGAAATATGTAGTTTTTCACCGACAGTTTGCTTACCACGAACGATCGCATAGCCACGCTCAAGTACTGCCATCGGACTATACGCCGACAGGAGCGATCGCTTGTCCTGTAGTGCCTGCTCGGCGCTCGAAATTCCCGTCTCAATCGCCTGATACATGGTACTGATTGATTCGCGAGCCGAAGCGCGTAATTCATCGATCGCATAAGCCACTCTCGACAGAATACGCTTCATCGCGTGACGAGTCTCAGCAACAATCTCCCGTTTATCGGGTACGATGAGCTGTGCGGCATTTGACGGTGTCGCGGCACGAACATCGGCGGCAAAATCTGCGAGCGTTTCGTCGATCTCATGCCCGACGCCAACCACGGTCGGTATGCGACTGGCCGCAATCTCGCGAACGAGTAATTCGTCATTGAAGGAAGAGAGATCGTCAGCACTTCCACCACCCCTGATGATCACGAGTATCTGTGGCAGTTCCGGTTGTTCATTGAAGTGGCGAATGGCCCGAATCATCTGATCTGGTGCCGCCTCGCCCTGTACCTGCGTATGAGCGACTTCGATCTTCATGCCACCCCACCTGTCACCGATAATCTTGATGAAATCTGCGTAACCCGCGGCCTGCGTACTACTGATCACGCCAATATGTGTCGGCATCGCCGGTAGTGGACGCTTTCGCTCCTCATTAAACAGTCCTTCACCTTCGAGCTTTGTTTTGAGGAGTTCATAACTTTTCTTGAGGCTTCCCTCTCCACTTGGGCGTATCGACTGAACGGTAAGGCTAAATTTTCCCCACTGAGTAATTTTTGGGTTCGCCCTCACAATTACTTTCATGCCATCTTCGATCGGCACGCGAAGTTGCCAAACGGTCATGAAACACCCGACACTTCCACCCGCATCTTTGAGGTCGAAAAACACATATTTGCCCTGGTTTATCTTGAAACTCGCAACCTCACCCTCGATTTCGATGCTTGGATACGCATATTCGAGAGTCTGATTGACGATCGCCAGAAAATCGCTGACGCTAAGGAGCGGCGTTTGGTTTGATGTGTTTTCCATACCGTATCAACGCCTCCTGATATAACATGTAGCCAACTACGATGGTCACGAGCAAAATAATTACTCGGGCAAGCACGACGCCGGCGATCGCATCCGGATTTGCGATACCCGATGCGACAACGATCATCACCATCACCGCCTCATATGCCCCGACTCCACCAGGGGTCACGACGATAAAGCCCATGAGACTTGCCAGGTGGTACGCGATCAATATCGTTGCAGGGTTCACGTATGTCCCCAGCGCGGCGAACGTCACCCAAAACATTGCGATATCCATGATGACATAGAGTATTCCCCATAAGAACGGCCTGAAAAGAAGTTTTTTGTCCCGGCTTAGCTCCAAATAATCATCGTGAAGCTCCCCAAAATAGCTGTTAACTTTATGGAAGTTAAGCACGCTCGTCTTCCTTCCAAATGTCACCTTACGTACCGTCGCGTTTGCAGCACGTGTCGTCCAACTCGCGATTTTCTCTGCTCGTTTACGATTGCTCACTAGGAAATAGAGCCCGAATGTGCCCGCCATCATCAATATCACGAGCAGTGCGCTCATGAGGATAATCAATCGATTGACTGTTCCGTCCATCGTCACGGCGATAAGTGCCACACCGAGCATCACCGTCGCAGCCATAAATCCTGCCACATATCGTACGGCTTGCGCCATCGTCGCCCGCGCGATTGGTACCCCAAGCTTACTCATCCGCCAGTTGAGATATGCCACACCGCTCGCGCCACCGCTCGGCAAAACGTGATTGACGAAATTGAGCTCGAGCGACACGCGCATGAGTCGAAATGGATTCACATGCGAGATAAGCCTTTTTTGACGGAGATACGAGAATATCATCTCACCCGACGCGAAGTAGCTGATCATCACGATCGGCACCACCGCGAGCAGAATAAGGATATTGACCTGACCAAGTAGTTGCCAGGCATGCACCAGGGAACTACGCGCGCTGAATAGCACGACCGCCAATAGTATCAGGGTAACTGTACTGAGAACCATTCTAACCGACATAGTTCTAGTATATACTATCTACAGCATGCATATCTCAATACTAGGGAGGCAGCCAGCCCTCGGCATGGCAGAACTCGAGCGTCTGTATGGCAGCGAATCCACGCGTTGGTTTTCGAATGAATCAGCCACGATCAACAGCGATACCTTCGATTTTGATCGTCTCGGCGGCAGCATCAAAGCCGGTCGAGTTGTCGGTGAGCTCAAGGGTGCCTGGCAAGACGCAAGCAAAGAGATTATTGCGCACTTCGGTCCCCTATGGGCAGAAGCTGGCCACAAGATCACCCTCGGCATCAGCGCCTACGGCTTCACCGCATCGGCCCGTGAAGTGCAAAAGACCGGTATCATCCTCAAGCAACTTCTCAAGACGCACGGTATCACCCTCCGCCTCGTGCCAAATGATTTTCCCGCCCTCAACACCGCGACTTCCCACCACAATAAACTCGGTCTGTCACCAAATAAAGTCGAATTGCTCATCGTTCGCTCTGGTAGCGGTTCAATTATCATCGCCGAGAGTGTCGGTGCGCAAAATATCACCGCATTTGCTGCCCGCGACCAAGCTCGCCCGCATACGGACGCCTTCGTCGGCATGCTTCCGCCGAAACTCGCCCGCATCATGCTCAACCTCGGCGGCGTCTCGACCTCATCGGATCATGCTCCTGTCATTCTCGATCCATTCTGCGGAACGGGCGTCATCCTCCAAGAAGCACTTCTGGATGGCTACACCGTCGTCGGTAGCGATCTAAGCCCAAAAATGGTCGACTACACGACCCGCAACCTCGATTGGCTCCAGGGACGCTTCCATGCTGACGGCGCCGTCCAGAGCATCGTAGAGGGCGACGCGATGTCTTATCGATGGCCCAACGCGCGAAATATCGATGCTGTCGTAGCTGAAACATACCTTGGCCAACCCTTCTCCGCCCCGCCACGACCCGAAAAACTCGCCGAAGTCCGTCGCAACTGCGACCATATCATCGGTGATTTCCTCGAGAATATCTCGTCCCAAATCGCCCCCGGTACTTCGCTTATCCTGGCGATTCCCGCCTGGCGCAACCGAGACGATACCTTCACTCACCTACCCCTTGCGCACAGTTTCGAACGCAATGGACTTCGTCCCATTGAACTCACTCACGTGGCTCCCGATCAACTGCTCTATTACCGCGAAAACCAAGTGGTCGCGCGTGAATTATTATTACTTACTCGCGTCTAGCCGCCGTATTTGTTACCGAAATCATCAACTTTTTGCTGTATCTTGCGGGTCATTTCGTCTTTTTCGGCTTGGGTTTCGAGCGCATCACGCTCTGCCGCCATCTCAATAATCTCTTTCAGTAACTTCACGAGCTCCTGAAGCATTTCCATCAGTTTATTGAATGTTTCTCCGAGCCCTCGCATACTTTCAGCCAGTCCATCAACATCTTCGGTGAGTTTATTTAGGCTCTGCTCGATCCCCTCGAAGGGATTGCCCTCTGAAGTATCAAGATGCTCCATCAGTCTGTTTGGGTCAGCGATGACATCTTCTATAGAAAGTTCATTTTTGTCATTTTCATCTTCCGGTGAGATAGAAGATTCGCCTGATGCCAGCATGGCAGCATAGTCAGCAAGCGCCGCATCTGTTTCTTCAGGGGTAAGACCAAGCTCTTCGGCGTGGGCGACAATATCGGCAAATTCCTCATCGTACTGTTCCTGAGTTCGATCAGGACTACTAGCCTGCTCGTTTTGTGCAGTCTCGTCGAGATGACTTATGATTAGTTCGCCCATACTGTATGATCCGTTTTTTATGTTATGTGTACTTATTTGCAATTATAGCAAAAAGGTTACGTTTTGTCAATCCTCAGCTACCTAATCGCATCGTCAACACTTGACTTCCCCCCGTATTTACGCTAAGATGGTACAGATTGTTTTTATTAGTTTAAAGGAGCGATATGTCACACGTTAAAGCAGGTGGTTCATCCAAGAACGTCCACAACAACGCCGGTGCGCGCCTCGGCGTCAAGCGTTTTGGTGGCCAAAAAGTCAACGCAGGCGAAGTACTCGTGCGCCAAACTGGTAGCACAAAAATCGCCGGCCCTGGCACATACCTTAGTCGTAATTTCACTATTCATGCCAAAAAAGAAGGCGTCGTAAGCTTCAAAAAAGTCCGAAAAGGCTCTTTCACCGGCCGCACCGCCCCTCGCACGCAAGTCTGCGTCGACTAATTTTGTGTCTCTAATAAAAAATAGCCCGCTTTGGGCTATTTTTTATTTCATTGCTTCGTTCTTTGATCGAGCTTGGTTAACGTAGTACGCGCTTCGCTCAAACCCTGAGCTTGATTACGATAAAATCGGGAGCTCGTGTTATTTCCCGACTGATGAACCTCGCCTAAGAGATCTTGGACGCGTTTTAGATATTGGACCAGTTGCGGATTAATCCCGTCAACCTTTGATGCCATCATAACCTCATAATAGGCCCGCCCAGCCATCATCGAGGGGTCAACATAACCGGCGCGATCGATTCCGCCGTCCAATTCCGCGATGACCCTATCGTATTGAGCCCAGAATTTCTCTTCAATCTCTTGATTAGCACTCTTCTCTTGCTTAACTGGCTGTTCGGCTGGCTTCTCGGCACCCTGCGTTTCGCGATGTTTACTATTGTCCGCATCATTACCTCTAGACTTCTTTACCCAATCAGGCATGATAAGCATGCCATTCTCGTCAAGCTCGGCGCCTGTACTCGAACCATTATCTCGTACCTTATCTGAGTTCGCTGACCAGTTGCTTTCAATAGTGTCAGACGATTCAGCTGCATTTTCTGCTTCGATAAGTGCCTTAAGCTTCGCATGATCTTCTCGTCGCCCATAGTCCCATATCTGCTTATTCCCGCTCGTTCGAGCACGCATGAGGTCTTCAAGTTTACATACCCCATTCAGTTGCGCAATATCCAAAATGTATACTTCGCCCCGCGATGTCGTATAGCGAGTCCAGGCATGACCATCTTTGTCCTTCTCGTTTATCTTCATCTCATTACGATCAACGCTTACCTGTCCGGTAAGGATTCCTTCATTTTTTAGCGACTCAAGAAGCGCGCCAGCAAACAGAGCCTGATGCCTACAAACCCCTGCCTTATTTTCGACAAAAACATCCAGGCTTATCTTTTGTCCGTCTTTTCCACCACCATCGACACGGAATATTTCATCGACTTTGTCTTGATCATACGCCATGTTTTCTTTGACATACTTGAAGACCGCGTCCATCGCAAGGTCTTTGTCGAGCCTACCCTCTTCGTTTGTAATTATCTTCTTAATCGTCTCTAGCGCGGCTCGTATGTAAGGGCTATTCTCGAGATCTACGACAATCTTTTCTCCGCCATACGTGCCTTCATATACGCCCTGGTCGATCTGCGTATCTTTACCAATTGTCTCACGCACTTTTCGGCCTGCAGCTCTTTCACGGTCTTGACGCTTTTCGACGACTTGATACTTAAATGCCTTCTCCGTGTAGCCCCATGTTGAGCCCCCGTCCCCGGTGTCAGGTGCGCCAGGTGCAATATCGGATACATCATTAGGAACGGACCAGTCATCGATTTCTGGGTGTTCCGTCTCGGGCGTGGTGGTTATAAGTTCAGCCATTGTTGTTTGTTTTATAATTTGTTAAATATATAGTAACAATTTATTGACGAAAAGTCAAGAGGCTTATGCTTGCGTGGGTGGGTTTTCAGCCGAGTTCGATGCTATCTTGCCTAATGGTAATGCAACTCTGCCTGTTCGTAGTGTATGCTCTTCCCCGATCGCATTCCACGCGGCATAGTCACCTGCGCCAAGATTGACGAGCTCGTCGATCTCGTGAACCGACGCGGGGTCATAGCCCTCAGCTGTTGCTTGAGTATTCAGCATAATCGTGCGGCGTTGAGCCTCTCGATCAATCGGATCACTAACTTGAGACAGGGGACGTGTGTCGGGTGTTTGCTTAGGTGATGCGTCTGTCATACTTGTTCTCTATTCTATTTATTTTATTGAGTCTTAAATAGATGATAGCAAATAATTGACGTTTTGTCAATACGCTTATGATTAGAGATGGGCTCTACGCTGCAGAGGTGACATCAAGGCCGAGGTGGTGTTTGACGCGGTCGACGACGTCGGAGATAACGACTTGGGATTTCACGAGGTATTCATCGACACCGAGCTGTTCGGCACGCTCTTTGTCTTTTGGCTGAGAAAGCGCCGTGAGCATGATGATGCGGATATTAGCAGTTTCTGGGGTATTACGAAGGATATCGAGGACATCAAAGCCACTAATCTTCGGCATCATCGCATCGAGAAGAATGAGATCGGGTTTGAACTTAATCGCTTCTGAGAGCGCTTCTTCACCGTTGCTGACTTCACCGACTTCGAAACCTTCGAGTTCAAGTCGGGCCTTATACACGCTCGCAAGCGCGACATCGTCCTCGACTAATAAGATCTTCTTTTTGTCCATGTCGTCATTATACCCCTGATGGTCTGATTAGCACAAGCATTACTGCGCCGCGGCGGCAAGCGCAGCATCCAGCTGTGGATCGCGGCCAGCGTCGACATCGGCCGCTGTCATAGTAACACTCTGATCTGGTGTAATTCCTTCCGCTGTAATGTTCTTGCCTTTGGGCGTGTACCATTTGGCGACCGTCACTTTGAGCTCACGACCGTCGGCGAGACTAATAATCTCCTGAACCGAGCCCTTGCCGTAGGTTTTCTCACCGATCAGTTTCGCGAGACCGTAATCTTGAAGGGCGCCAGAGACGATTTCACTTGCGCTCGCCGTGCCGCCGTTGACGAGGACCACTGTCTTCATACCCGCGAGGATTGGGGTACCGCTTGCCTTTACGGTATCGGTCACTTTATCACCCTGCTTCTCGGTAACCACTGTCTTATCGGTAAACCACAGGCTCGAGACGTCCTGAGCGGCGGTGAGGTAGCCACCACCATCATCGCGAAGATCGAGTACGACCGCCTTGACGCCGCTAGATTTGAAGTTCTGGGCAGCTTGACGCGCGAGATCACCCGTATCTGTGTCAAACCTAGAGATAGTGAGAATACCCACGCCATTGCGAATTTCACTACGCACGCTCTTGTCAGTAATATTGGCGCGTGTGATGGTGAAATCCTTCGATTCTCCACTGCGGCGCACGGTTACCTTGACCGACGTACCCGCATCGCCGCGAATCTTGGTCGCAACCTGATCAGTGGTGAGACTTTCAACCGAATCGCCATTGACGGCAATGATCGTGTCACCGGCTTTGAGACCGGCCAACTCGGCGGGAGAATCCGCGATAATGCGAACGATCGTCGGCTGACTGGTGCGAATCCCGATCTCGGCACCGACGCCGCTCACCTGTCCCGAGAGACTCTTAGAGAAATCTGACGCTTCGGTTTTGTCCATAAATACCGTATAACGATCACCTGCGGCGGCCGTCAGGCCTCGGCTCGCGCCGTCGATTAGTTTCGCCGTATCGAGATTACCGTCAAAGTTTGCCTTGAGGTTGCGGTATGTGTCCTGAACCGAACTGAGATCGAGGGTATCAGAAGAAATTTTAATGCCAAAGAGTGGACCAACTACTGCACGGATGTCCGCCGAGCGCGTACCGATAATAAAAGCGACAACGGCAACGAGCGCCATACTAGCGAGAAATGTCTTACGTGATATCATGCGTGCCGGTGCGAGCACTGGAACTTTATGTCCTGATTCAGCTTGATCGGGCAATAGATTACTCCCTGTTGGTATTTAATACTTCTTATGATTATAACGCACACCGTGAGGTGCGCGCTACAATTCTTGATTAAAACCTATGCTAGAAGTAGACGTACCACTGGTAGGTGCCGATCGGAACGATCATTCGGCTGAAGTTGCCCCATCCTGGACCACCGGCGTTGAAATAGTTGTACTGCGCGACCGTCATCGTACCGTCAGCACTGTTCACACTCTCAACCCATACGATATGTCCTGGGCTACCACCGCTCGTGATGATACCGGCTGAACCGGCGCGAGGTTCGCGACTCACGGTGTAACCCGCTGATTGCGCACTTCCGACCCAGTCGTAGGCATTGCCCCAGTTAACAGGGATGTAGCCACGCTCTTTGCCGATGCGCCACGCGACATAGCTCACACACTGGCGACACCCGTAGCCGTAGCCGTCGGTACCGTTGCCGTCGGCGCCACCCCATGACCAGGCGTTTCCATCGACGTAACAGTTGCTTGAATCCCAAGGATAACCACCAGAGGTACCACCGATAATTATCGCGCCTCTACCGCCACCAGCGGCACGAATTGCAGCTTCAATTGCGGCCTGCTGTTGCTGCTGAATCTGTAGTTGTTTGGTCTGGCGATCACTTACGAGGGCTTTGTAGGCATTCTCGTCATTTTGAGTCTTCTGAAGTAGATCGTTACGCTCGTTTTCTTTAGCAACAAGCGCGGTTTTAGAACTCTGCTGATCAACGAGTACACGATCCGTATCTAATTTTTGCTGTTGCAACTCTGCCATCAGCTTGTTGATCTCGTCAACCTGTTGGGTCAATTGGTCACGAACTGAACTACGAATCTCTTGCTTGTCGACATAGTCACCGATGTTGTTCGAGCTTGCTAGCATTTCGAGCGGCGTAATAGAGTCATTGGCGTACATATTAGCGAGCGTCGTGCCGAGTGATTCTTTCGTCTGGTTGATCTTTGCCTGTGTGTCGATAATCTGCTGTTTGAGTTGATCGAGCTTCACCTGGCTCTGATCGATTTGCGCCTGAATAATCGCTTTTTGATTATCGAGCGCGTGTAATTCATCTTGAAGTGTGCGCGCTTGACTACCGAGCGTCGAGGCTTGAGATTGATATTGATCAATTTCACCCTGAAGCGCTTGAATCTGAGTGTCGTATTGGTCAGCCGAAGCTGGACGATACATCGCGATAGGTCCGGCAATAGCCATCAATACAGCGGCAGCCACCACTGTCGATCGAGTGGAGATACCCTTGATGGAAACTGGTGTGGTGGACCGTCGTTTCATACGAGTAAATATTACCATAAGCAATACCCTTCTGTCAACAAAAATTGTCTTGCTGCTAATTAAATTTTGAGATACTTACGAGTGGCGAGAAGTGACGAGATTGCACCGACCAGGGCGCCCAATGTCACCATCGCTAAGATAGCAAATGGAATATATGTTGTCAAAAAAACTACGGTTGGCTGTATCGCCACACCATAATCAGCGAGCTTCGGGGCCGCTGCATTGAGAACCAGGAAACCGAGGCCAGTCGCGATAAGTCCAGCAATAAATCCATACACCATGGCTTCGACAACGAATGGGCCACGGATGAACCCCGTATCGGCGCCGATTAGCTTCATCATCTCAATCTCGTCCTTTCGATTGAAGATCGCCATGCGGATAGTGTTGAACACGATCAGTGATGAGATAGCGATAAATATGACGCTCGCGACGACTCCGGCTTTTTGCGCAAAATCTGTCCACCGAGCGAGACCCTGTATTGCATTGCGACGGTCGCCTGCAAATGATGGCGAACGATTTGGGTCAAGGTATTTTTTGACGTTATCATTGGTCTTCACAAAATTATCGAGCTGGGAGACGTCATTGATATCTTTGAGGTTGATACGGAGAGTACCGAAGAATTTGTTCGACGATGCGTTCAGTGCTTCGAGGGTCTTGGCGTCTGCTTTATTCTTCTCGGCGAAGTCTGCGCGTGCCTGTGCGGGACTGATATAGGTGACATGCGTGACGTTTGAAAGCTTGGTGAGATCACCGGCAATGACATTCGCCTGATCGTCGGTAGTATTACTCCCAAGATAGATCGACATGTCGACTTTCTTACTGATCTCAACTACTGAATCGTTGAGGATGTTATGAGCGGCGACAGTGATAAGAATGATAAGCAACGTGATCGTCATGACGGCGGTGGCGGCGATAGTCAGCCAGGCGTTACGAGTGAAGTTATTGATGCCATATCGGCACATGCGCCAAAAAGTCAGCCATTGGCGGCGGCGGCGTTTTTGCTGGGCAAATGATCGTGCGGTTCCCTTGTTCTTGCTCATTGTCGGTAGCTCCCTTGGGCTTGGTCACCGGTAATCTTGCCGTGCTCAATCGTAATAACTCTACGCTTCAATCTGTTAACGATATCGACGTTGTGGGTCGTGAGAAGAACGGTCGTACCGTAGCTATTGATCTTTTCGAGTAAGCGAACGATATCCCAGCTGTGCTTCGGATCGAGATTTCCTGTCGGCTCATCGGCGATAAGGATCTTAGGTTGGCGCACCACGGCGCGAGCAATCGCGACGCGTTGACGCTCACCACCCGAAAGTTGATGTGGGAAGGCTTTTTCCTTGCCACCTAGCCCGACGAGGTCGATGACTTTCGGAACGGTATTGTTGATCTCGCGATTTGTCATACCGGCGATCTCGAGCGCGAATGCGATATTTTCAAAAACGGTGCGCTGAGGTAATAACTTGAAATCCTGGAAAACGACGCCAATCTTGCGACGAAGTAATGGGATGTGTTTATCCTTGAGAGAATCATAGTCGATGCCACCGACGACGATCTTACCGCTGGTGGGTTTTTCTTCGCGTGTGAGTAGTTTGAGAAGGGTTGATTTGCCGGCGCCAGAGGTGCCGACGAGAATAACGAACTCGTTTGGCTTGATATGCAAACTAACCCGATTTAAGGCGGGCTTATCGGTCTTCCCGTAAGTTTTTGTAACCCTATCTAACAGAATCATCGCTATCTATTATAGCATAAGCGTGTGCGTCAAGCGGGTCACTAGACGTCGTCGTCCGGCCCCGATCCAGTCGCCTGCCAATTGAGATATGCGTCGATAAACTCATCAATTTTTCCGCTGAGTACACCTTCGGTGTCGCGGTCTTCATGTTTCGTGCGGGTGTCTTTGACGAGTGTGTACGGATGCAACACATAGTTGCGAATCTGCGCACCCCAACTGGCCGATTCTCCAGCGCGCAGATCTGAGAGTGTCGAGGCATGCTGCTCTGTCTGCATCTGAGCGAGCCTTGAGCGCAAAATCTTGAAGGCTGTCTCTTTATTTTGGAGCTGTGAGCGTTCATTTTGAATTGCGACGACAGTATTGGTCGGTAGGTGCGTCACGCGCACAGCACTATCCGTTGTGTTGACACTCTGGCCGCCTTTACCACCGCTCCGATACACATCGATCTTGATATCTTTTTCATCCAGTTCTATCTCGTCAGGCGCGGCGATCTCGGGCATGATTTCGACAAGTGCGAAGCTCGTTTGGCGTAAGTTATCAGCGTTGAATGGGCTCAGTCGGACGAGACGATGGACGCCATGTTCGCTCTTGAGCTTGCCATAAGCATACGGACCCGTGATAGTGTACATCGCAGATTTGATGCCCGCTTCTTCGCCGGTATTGCGCTCTATCAGCTCGGTCTTCATGCCTGCTCTTTCCGCCCACCTCAGATACATACGTTCGAGCATTTCACACCAATCCTGCGCATCAGTACCACCGGCGCCGGCGCTCAATTTCAAAATTGCGGCATGCGCGTCATAGCCGCCCTGGAATAGCAGATCTTTGTGCAGGCGTTCATACTCGGTGTCTAGCGCTACGAGCTGGGCAGAAAATTCCCCACACATCGAGTCATCACCAATCTCCATCAGCTCAATAATATCATTGGTCTGCGCCCGGAGAACTTGCCACGGTTCAATCTCTGCACGCAGCAGTGACGACTGTTTGGAGAGCGCCTGGGCTCGTTCGACGTTCGTCCACACATTCGCGTCCGCCAACTGCTCATCAATAACCACAAGCTCGTCTTGCTTCGCGTCAATATGAAGTGAGCCACAGGCCTCGTTGATGAGCCGCCCTAGTTCGCGTGCGCGTTTTTTGAGTGGTTGCATAGATCTATTATAGGTTATTTTAGCGTTACAGAATTGCGAATCTGAGAAACCTCATCTAGGTGCATATCCCATGACGTCTTCACGCCGACAATATCAAATGAATGGAGTGTGTCACCGGTGTCATAGTATGAGCCGTGGAAGCCCGCAAGCTCAAGTTCATTTTCGGCATTACAAGAGTAGGAATATTCGATGCCATATTTACCGGTTTTTGAATCGGTGACTTTCTTTAGCGCTCCGGTATATACAAAGCTATCCGCGCAGGCGAGATACGACTCTCCGTAGGTGTAGCGAGCGGTTATCATCCTGTCGGGGCTCAATTCTCTCATAGCAGTATAGGCTTTGTCGGTTTTCTGCTTCTGGCGCTCAAGTCCGGTTACAGGTTGACTGTCTGGTGTGGCGTTATGATACGCACCAATAAGGCCCGCGCCACTAGAGTTCGTGATGACATTACTATGCATATCTACTTTTCCGGATTGATCTGTTCCTGGATACATTTCCTCTTTCCAGCTCGAAGGAGTGAAGTAACTCATTTTGCCCACGGTCACGTTTGCATTAACAGCAGGGGCGGTGTCGCCACTACCATTGGTACTCCCGCCCTGTTGATCGGTTCCACAGCCACCCGCACTTGATGAGCTACCCCCAGGTGCACACGAGCTCTGGCTGCGATTCTTCCATAGTGCCGACAGGGCTATACCAGCGACTACCGCGCCGATCAGGAGAACGACTCCTGCAGCAACTGCAATAATCACAATAGTGCGTGTTGTTGAATTAGTTTCTTTCTTAGCCTCAACTACCTCTACTGGTGCGCTGTCATATGTATCATATCCCGCCATCACGTGCCTCCTTATTATGCGAATAGCTTCATTGTATCAGACTACTCTCGCTAAACTACTCCGGTGATATAACGACTCTTTCGCATCATCACGTTATAATGGACAATATTATGAATATCGGTATATTCGATTCCGGCCACAGTGGCACTCTCGTTTTTTGAGTGGTTGCATAGTTCTGTTATAGATTAGTCCGGCTTAATCGAGTCACTGGTTTACTTTATTATCAGAGAAACTTGTATTCTAGCTACCGCAGACGTGGCGGAAGATAGTTGTGCGCCCAGTCCTGAGATGGTCCTTTAGCGCAATATTCAAATTGTCCTGCGGGCACATCGAATGAAACGACGTATTCCGAACCATACCGCGAAACTGCCATGCTACAAGCAGTTCTGAGTTCTTCTATCTCACCGACACACTCGAGTGGCTTCATGACACCATCAATTCCAAGTAAACCCTTGAACGATTGCGTAAGTTCGGAGTTTGAAGAAGTGAGAAGATTCACGCCGCCAAATAGGCTACGTAATTCCTGCGGTTCAACGAACGGAGCGAACAATAGAAATGTATTTGCACATTTTGGACACACCCCACACCATTTGAGGTTTGTGTTTGACTCACCCTGAATATAGTTTGCCCGATTGCATGATGAAAACTCGTGGGCATATTGATCCCAGCAGTTTTCCTGAAAAAGTTCGGCGATACGCAGTTCAGAAAAAGAACGAAGTGGCGACCCGACGTGAAGGTCTGGTGAAATAAGCGATGTCACGTACTTTGAAAATAGCACTTCGGCTTCCCAGGTTTTTGACCATTGATGCTTCACTGGTAAGTTTCCTGCCATCGCATGTGGCTCATCACCCTCCGCGCCAATCGCAGCGAGTACAGTATTCTCACCATGTATTACCACATCAATAAGCGCGTACGCGAGTGCGATATATGTTATCGGAACATGGCCGTTTAGCGCGCCATCATCAGTGGCGCAAGCCAGAGCCGCTCGATCGATCGATCGATGCGCCAGGCGAGGCTCTATCCCACGCAAACGCGCGATCACTTTCGGGTAGGTCTCTGAGGATGTCATATACCACGAGGCGTAGTTAATCCCCTGCCCATTGAGCAGCTGGCCGAGTAGGAGTGAATCTTTGCCGCCACTTTGGAGCGACAACACACCCTCGCCGTCATATTGCAGCGGCCCTGCATCCTCAGAGCTTGCATCGACATGCAGTAACGCGTCAGGATCGAGGTGATTCTCAAATATGAACTGACTTAAACCATCTCTATATACGTAATTGATGAATTCGGCTTGTGTTCGAGAGAACTGTTTACCTCGATACTCCGCGCATTGCACGGGAAAGCACTTGTAATAAGACGTCCCGACAACAATAAGTGCAAGCTCAAGGCATCGCTCGAGTACGTCCTCATCAACGAGGACTTCGGACAGCTCAAATGTAATTGTTTCAGAAAAACGAAGTTCTCCATCAAAACTGTATGAGAATGTTGCGGTCCTCGTCGCTCTATCAAAGGTGTATCCCTCGAAGTAAAATGTCGTATAGGCACTCTTCTGCGTCACTACAGCTCCCCTACTAGTTGAATGAATTGTTCGCCGCGTTCAGAAAAGTTTTTGAACATGTCAAAGCTGGCGCATGCGGGACTCATAATCACCACGCCCCCCGATTCCGCTAGCTCGCGCGCGCGTTGGACGATCACGGATAGCGTCATATCATCACTGACCTCATAGATGCTTGATGAACCGAGCTGATTAAGCGATTCGGCAATTTTATTTCGCGTTTTTCCCATTAGAATGATTCGTTTTATATTTTTCTGGGCCACAATGGCGTTTGCAAGTTCTGTAAAGTCAATTCCCTTGTCGTAGCCTCCCATGATGAGCACTTCTGGTTCAGTAAATGATTTCATTGCAGCAATAGCCGCGCCTGGAGCGGACGAATAATTATCATCGTAATATTTCACACCGTTCACTTCGCGCACGAACTTGAGTCGATGCGGAAGACCGGTAAATGATTGCAGACCTGCCTCAACCGACCATATGTCATTGAGGACCGCGAACGTCGCTGTGATGGCGGCACAGGCGTTTTCGATATTATGCATACCTGGAATCTGCATAACATCGATCGAGCAAATCCGCTCCTCGCCGTAATAGAATGCGTCATCCCGCACATACGCTGCTCCGTCGTCAGGAATTGCATAGCGCAGCTTTTTGCCGGCACCCTCCGCGGCAATTTGCGCCGAAAATGTATTGGTCGGATGATAGATAATTACGTCGTCCGCAGTCTGAAATCGTACAATGCCCGCCTTCGCGTTGACGTACTCGTCCATATTCGCATGAACGTTGAGATGGTCAGGTTCGATCATGAGCACCACGGCGATATGCGGACTGTACTCAATATCCCAGAGTTGAAAACTTGAGAGCTCGAACACGACGATATCGTCTGGTGCAATTTGCGCCAGCCGCTCGAGAGGTGGAATACCAATATTGCCAACGAGATGGACTGTTTTGCCGGCGGCTTCGAGGATTGACGCGATCAGACTTGCGGTCGTGCCCTTGCCCTTCGTGCCCGTGACGCCGATAATCGGCGCTTTGCAACTAGCAAAAAATTCATTTGTCGCCGACCAAATTTTGCCATCTGTCTTGAGGCTATAGGGGCGAATCCCCGCGCTACGCACAACGATATCAAACCCGTCGAGGTGATTGTATGCATCCTCGCGCACGATTAATTTGGCGCCTTCGGGAATCGGATAATCGTCAGAAACGGACGTTGTCACGATCGTTACATCGTCACCCTTTGCCTGGTAGTATTGGTAGTTTGACTGTCCTTCGGCTCCGTACCAATAAATTGCGACTTTCATTGACTATCCTTCCTTAGGAAACAATTCTTCCAACGTATCATTGAGGGTGACGAGTTCCTCTTTTTCACCGTTTGAAACAGCAGCAAGAACCCATACATTTGTCTGAATAAACTCCTGCGCGGTCTTCTTCATACGCTCGAGAGTGATGCGACGAATCGCGTCGGGAACCTTGGTGTAATCTTTGACAACCTCGTCGCCAAAGAAGCGATTGGAGTAGAAGTTACTAATCTGCGATACAGTTTGCGCACCCATCTGATGGCGTCCCAGCGCATATGATTTTGCTGCGTCGAGCTCATCTTGAGTAATGTCGCCTTCGATGACGGCCTTAACTTCATGGACGATGATCGACACAAGCTCATGTGCTTTATCGAAATTAACTGCGCCGCCAAAATCCCAGCTACTATCATGGAAGCCGACACTTGTGTCGCTGAAGACATTGTAGGCGAGACCTTTTTTACGAGCCGCTCCATAAATACGCGAGTGCAAAGTTCCGGTCAAAATTTGGTCGAGACAACCCATTGCTTCCGCTTCTTCGTCGTTCAGCTCACGCGGCACGGTCATGGACAGAGCAAACGTGAGGTTCGAAGCCTCTTTGCGGCGGATAAGATGCGGATTAGATTTATGCAGTTCATCTTTTGGTGCCGGAAGACGTTCGCCACGGGAGAGATCCCAGGCTTCGAGATTCTCGAGGATCTTGGTCTTACGACTGTAGAGCTTGCCAGCGATGACAAAGCGCATATTGTCGGTAGTATGTGTGCGAACGTGATGCTCCTTGATATCTTTGAGTTTGACGTTTGGAATCGTGAGAAGCCGCTGACGAAAATTGTAGACATCCTCGCCAAGTAACTGTTGTACTTTTGGCCACAGAAGACGATTGTGGTTGTTGAGATATCCCGTAAGCTCACTGCGCACATTGCCCTTCTCGGCATCTAGCTCAGCATTGTTAAACTTCGGCTGGCAAATTGCAACGCGCTGCAACTCGAGAATCCTGTCCCACTCAAAATCAGCACAGTCCGCTAGGTACACCATCGAGAGGTCGCTCGTAAACGCATTGTGGTAGGCGCCATTTTTTGTAAAATCAGCTTCGTAGGCATGCTCGGTCGCATAAGCGGCATTGGCGCCAAACGCCATGTGCTCCATGATGTGCGCAGTTTCGTAAATCTCAGTATTCTTGACGTACCGGTTGCCCGCGCGGAACTGAAACTGGAAACTCATCACTGTCGCGCCCGGTATATCGATAAGTAGACCGCGGGCGCCGTTTTTTAGACTCACTTCTGTGGTGGTGTGTTTCATCTAATGCTTCCGCTTTCGATTCTGGCGTTCGCTCTTTTTCTTCTTACGCACAACGTTGCGGTGGTGATTGGTGTCGGCGTTTGCTCCACCTTTTTTGATCTTACCGCTAAACTCATTGTCGCGATTTAATTCACCGCCGGTAACTTCATTGACGCCCTTTTCAACTGCGTTCTCAGCGAGCTTCGTAAGTTCCGTTTCATGCTCATCAGAGATCGCTTCACGCGTCACTGCATCCGAGCGGTGGACATGGAATAGCGCGCGTAACACTTCCTCGCGAAGTGTTGCATTGAGGCTATCAAATAGTTTTTGACTCTCAACGCGATACTCGACCAACGGGTCACGCTGACCGACGCTGCGCCAGTGAATTCCCTCACGCAAATGTTGCATGTTCTCAAGGTGCTGCATCCAAAGTGTATCGAGCACTTGGAGGTATACCTCACGCTCGATTCCTCGCATGATTTCAGGGCTGAGCTCTTTCTCTTTTTCGACGTAGAGCTTCTTCGCTTCCTTGATCGCGAGTTCCCGTCGCAGCTTGTCCTTCTTCTCATGACCGATGGTCTCGAGACGATTATCAGAAAGCGGAATTACAACCTTAAATTCGTCGCTAAACTTCGGATTGTTCTTTGACGGTAGTTCCGTCATCATGCGAACTTGATCTTCAAGCAACGTCTGAATTTCTGGCTGAATGACGTCGCCTTCGAGTATTCTACGACGAATCGTGTAGACAACTTTGCGATGACGGTTGATGACGTTGTCGTACTGAACCACGTTTTTGCGAGTATCGAAGTTGTAGCCTTCAACGCGTTTTTGGGCCGCTTCGAGGGTTTTACTGATTGCACGATTCTGAATCGGCGTATCTTCATCCACACCCAGGCGATCCATAAGCATCGCAATACGCTCGCCCTGGAAGATTCGCATGAGATCATCCTCTGTCGACACGTAGAACTGCGTACTGCCGGGATCGCCCTGGCGGCCGCCACGACCCCTGAGCTGATTATCGATACGACGTGATTCGTGGCGCTCCGAGCCGACGACCACGAGACCGCCTAATTCGCGAACACCCTTGCCGAGCTTGATGTCAGTTCCGCGTCCGGCGATGTTGGTGGCGAGTGTGATCGCGCCCTTTTCACCGGCTTTTTCGACGATTGCTGCCTCACGTTCATTATTCTTGGCATTCAGGAGTTCGTACGTGATACCCTCTTTGTCGAGATACTCGGCGATCAGTTCATTTTTTGAGATCGAACCTGATCCAACAAGCACGGGGCGACCCTCTTCGTGATAAGCCTTGATCGCGTCGGCGACTGCTTTTATCTTCGCTTTTTCGGTTTTATAGATCAAATCTTCGTGATCAATGCGAATAATTTTTTTGTTCGGCGGAACTTGAATAACATCGAGGCTATATATCTGCTGAAATTCTTCAGCTTCGGTGAACGCCGTACCGGTCATACCTGAAAGCTTGTCGTACAAACGGAAGTAGTTCTGAAACGAAATGGTCGCGAGCGTCATGCTCTCTTGGAGCACCGGCACACCCTCTTTGGCTTCGATCGCCTGGTGAAGACCCTCGTTGTAGCGATTTCCTTGCTTGAGTCGACCAGTGTGCTCGTCAACGATAATAACTTCACCAGCGTTGGTGACGACATAATCTTTATCGCGGCTGAAAAGTGTCTGGGCACGCAAGGCCTGATCCATATGATAGACGCTCCGGATGTGATCAGGGGTGTAGAGGTTTTTGACGCCGAGCATTTTTTGGATTTTCTCGACACCTTCGTCGCTGAGTGCCACGGTTCGGCGCTTCTCGTCGAGTATGTAGTCTTCTGGAACGAGACGCGCAGTAATCTTGGCGAACTGATAATAGCTATCTGGGTTTTCGGCGGCAGGAGCAGAGATAATCAGCGGCGTCCTCGCCTCGTCGACCAGGATGGAGTCAACCTCGTCAACGATGGCGAAGTGTAGGTCGCGCTGGCGCACCAGATCCATTTCATTGACCATGTTGTCGCGCAGGTAGTCAAATCCAAACTCGTTGTTTGTGCCGTAGGTAATATCGGCCGCATACGCCTCTTTGCGTGTCACGGGGCAAAGTTTCTTCATTCGCAGGTCACTGTGGACTTCATTATCGAAAGTCTCGTCGTAGACGAATGAGGCGTCATTGATAATCACTCCGGTCGAAAGACCGAGCGAAGAATAAATTTTGCCCATCCAACCAGCATCGCGCTGTGCAAGGTAATCGTTGACCGTGACAATATGGACACCTTTTCCGTCGAGTGCATTGAGATAAGCGGCAAGTGTCGACATGAGGGTCTTTCCTTCACCGGTCTTTAGTTCGGCGACATTTCCTTCGTGGAGCACCATCGCACCCATAAGCTGAACATCATAATGTCGCTCGCCAATCTCGCGGTCAGCCATCTCGCGTACAAGCGCAAATGCATCTGGCAAAAGAGTATCAAGGGTGACGCCTTTCTTCGAAAGTCGCTCTTTGAGAACACCCGTCTGCTCTCGCAATTCTTTTTTGCCCATCGCGCTATATTTGGACTCAAGCGCGTTCACCTGATCAACTTTTTTCTGGAGACGCTTCAAAATCTTCTTCTGCGGATCACCGAAGACCTTTGTCAACGCTTTTTGCTGAGATACCATGGATAAAACCCTTCCTATTTTTGGACGCTGCTAGAAAACTATCGTCTATTATACCCTGTTTTATAGAGATAAAAAAGCCTAAAACGGCGGAGTTTATTCGGCGTTCTTGGTGTCACGCTTCAGTTTTGTGAGAAAGCGATGTCGCCCGACGTAAGATTTTTTCTCTTGCTTGTATTTACGAAGTTGAGCGGCGAGTTTCGCCTCGACAATATCGGTGGCGGCCAGAACATTGATTGTCGAGTCAGACGCGTGAAATGTCTTATCCGGAACGACTACTGTTGCCTCGACGAGATACTTATTGCCATTAGCCTGATTTACTTCTGAAGCAACGACATGCGCGTGCATACTTTTTCGCATATGGCGCGGAACGAAACGGTCGAGGCGCCCTACTTGCTTATTCATATATTTCTTGACGTTGTCGTCGGGCTCATAGCCGCCCGCACCAGAGATTTCTACATTTGGTATCATGACTTATCCCTCCTTTTTGGTATTTATGCCAATCGCTTCGGAAATATTCGATAGTCCATCGCACTTTAACAGCCGAACAAGCCCGCGGTTAATATCCCCCACAAGCTGAGGTCCTTCGTAAATGAGACCCGTGACAAGTGCAACGAGGCTCGCACCGGCTCGGATCTTTTCATAGGCATCTTCGGCGCTCATGATGCCACCAATTCCGATAATAGTCAGTTGGCCGTGGCTCTTTTCGTAGGCGCGAGCGATCAAGCGCGTCGTAATCTCGCGAGTTGGCCGGCCACTCAGGTTTCCCTTGACCGTATCAGGTAAGGGGTCGAGCAGATTGGCTTTGGTGCGATCTTTCAGGAGATTGCCTATTGAGAGACCTGTAATATGATGGCGAAGTGATATGTCAACGAGCTCATCGAAGGTTTGGTCAGAGACACTAATCGGCATTTTGATAAATACTGGCTTCGTAAGATGAAGTTCGTCAACCCGCGAAAGAAGTAGTTCAAAACGCGCGGGCGTGGTAAATGGCTCACCACCAAACGTATTCGGGCAAGAAGTGTTAATTTCAAGCATCTTCACCTGTTCGAGCACGTCGAACGCCGCGAGGCTCTGACAATAATCATCTGCCCCAGCTTCGTCACCAACTGATTCGCGAGAGTTCGTTTTTGCCACTGATACATTCAACGGGAAGTCTGCAAACAGATCTGGCGCGTAACCCATGAGGCGCTTCGCCACACGCGTTGTGCCCTCGCTTCGTAGACCTTTGTTCACGACGATTGACTTGCTCTTTGGCAGCCGATAAAACCAGGGTCGTTCGTTGCCCTCATATTTGCCCCAGGTGACCGAACCGCCCGTCATCCAGCCGAAGCCAACAGGTTTCATGACGCGGGGTGTCTCGAGCTCCGTATCAAATCCGGCCGAGAGTCCTACTGGATTAATAAAATCATACCCGAAGAAGCTTTGTTTCAAATATGCATCGTTGCGGTAGCGCCACAATTTCGGCAGCGAACGAACAACTGGTACTTTTTGCACCGACTGTGCGAGTCCTATAAGCCGCGCGTGGACGTCGTCAGGCTTCTGGCGAAACGCAATCGGCTTTACGGCGTGCGCATAAGCGATTTTAGTGATTCGCGCGATTAGTGCTGTCATCTGTATCTATTATACTACGTTAGATACGTTCGCGGCCGCCCATATACGGGCGAAGAACCTCAGGAATAATCACTGAACCATCTTCCGTCTGATAGTTCTCAATAATCGCGATAATCGGACGCTGGCTCATCGCGGTCGCGTCATTTGTATGCGCAATTACAAGACTGCCATCGAGACGGCGAACTCTCGTATTCATGCGACGTGTCTGATAGTCAGTCATAAGGTCTGCCGTATGGGTCTCACGGTACTTATCCTGCCCAGGAAGCCATACATTAATATCAATTCCATTAGCATTTGGGCCACCAATATCCGCTGTGCATTTCTGAATAACCTGGTAGGGTAACCCGAGCTTTGTCATGAGATGCTCTTGCACTGCCACCATAAGCCTATGCTCATCGAGTGAAGTCTCTGGCGTGCTAAAGGTCTCCATCTCGAGCTTATTAAACTGATGCATGCGAAGAATACCTTCCATGTCTTTGCCATATGTACCGGCCTCACGGCGAAACGCAGTAGTGTACCCTATGTATCTAATCGGCAACAGGTCTTCGTCAATCGTCTCACCGAGATACATCGGAGCAAGAACATGCTCTGCACTCGCGTTAAGCCATAGGTTATCGTCCGTAAGGCTGTATGTAGTCTCTTCTCGGTTGAGTCTACCGGTAGCTTCGTATACATCGGTCTTTGCAACGTAGGGTGGATCCACAGGTATAAATGCGGCAGGCTTGATGTTGAGGTTATTTTCCTCTATCAAGTGTTTGATAACCTCACTATTCGTCACCTCATTGAGCACGAATGTTTTTACTGCCCACTCGAGCATGAACATATCGCCCTTTATATACGCAAATCGACTTCCCGCCACTTTGGCCGCACGCTCTTTATCGAGCCATCCTTTTGCTTCGGCAATCTCTGCATGGTTTTTTGGTGCAAAGGAAAACTCAGGTCGTTCTCCGACTGTTTTGGTGACGACATTCTCATCCTCACTCGCACCCACGGGCACAAAGTCGAGAGGCATATTCGGCACCTTCTTCATGAGCGTAATGTATTCCAACTCAGCGGTCTTTAGGTATTGCTCACGCTCGGCAAGCCCAACCTTCAGTTGTTTTCCCTCATCGATGAGGTTCTGTTCAGGTTTTCCACCCTTCATGCTTGAGGCAATCTCATTACGCTTTGTACGAAGTTCATCTACCTGCTGCTGGAGTTCGCGGCGGGCTTCATCTAACTGAAGCAATTTCGAAATATCAACTGTGTAGCCTTTTTGTGCTGATGCCTCTTGAACGCGCTCAGCATTCTCTCGGATAAAACGGATGTCTAACATATGAACCTATTATACATATACTTTCCGACTTACTCGGTACGAAGTGCTTCGATCGGGTCAAGTTTGGCAGCTTTTCGGCTCGGTAGCCAACCAGCAATGATCGCAATTAGTACAAGTGCGCCGATCATGGCAGCTATCTGCCACCAGACGAACTCGAGTATTTGGCTGTCACCTATGTCGAGAGCCTTACTAATGGCTGGATTTGCGAGTGTGCCAGTAATAAACGCAACCGCTGCACCGAGCGCACCGCCGAGAAGGCCAATCCAGGCCGCTTCGTAACGGAATAGCTTCGCTATCGCCTTTTTGGACATACCGAGTGCCTTCATGAGACCAATCTGGCTCGTGCGCTCAAGCACACTGATGTACTGGGTGTTAATGATCCCAAAGAGGCTCGCCAGAAGTGTGAGAAGCCCAAATCCTGCCACAATTCCCTGCAGCGTGTTCACGATTGTAAACAATATACTCTGCGCATCTTTTGCCGTCTCGGCACCATAACCATGCGACTCGAGATCTGCTTTGACCGTATCGGGACTTGATCCACTCTTAACTAGTGCCGTGACACTGCTGTATTTGCCCGAGCTTGTCGTGCCTGTGGTCTGGTACGCATTCGCGATACGCGCACTACTCGCAGATATACTTATTCGTGGTGTCGCGCTAAAGGACATGGTCGGCGTCTTCGTCACTGCGCGAATTGTATAGGTGAATGTCTTTTCCTGGGGTGACAGGAGATCCTGGACCGCCTGCGTGCCACCAGCCGCAAACGCTTGCTGAATCTGCGCGTCTGAAGCCGTCGTCGCCTGCTGGGCGAACGTGATCGATACCGTTTTGCCTATGAGCGAGCCTGCGTCAACTCCCAGAGTCTCTGCGTAGGTTTGAGGTATCGTTGCATCACTGTCGGCAATCTGCGTACCGAGCGTCGGAAGCGTCCCCGCCTTTGTCTCGTTTAAGATCGTGGCATCATAATAGTCCACTGAACCGATATACTTTTTGGTGTTACCCTCGAATTGTACCCACTTCGGGCTCAGCGTATACGTTGGTATCACATTGGTTAAGTCACCCCTACTATTGAAGTAGGTGATATCAGATTCGTTGAGCTGTTTGATCGTGGTACCGGGACGACCACTGCTGTTTGTACTCACGTCGGGATCGTACTCGCGCAGGCCGATTGTTCCGCCCTGCTGGAATAGCGACTTGTCCTTCACGATAAACATCGCTTGCGGATCGACATTATTCTTCAGAAGCTTGTCGGCGTAGTCTCGCGTCCCCTGCCCAGCTGCCAGTGCCATCGTGAGAGTAAACGCACCAACACCAATCGCGAGGCTCGTGAGGAACGTGCGGCCTTTTGCCTGCTTGAGGTTACGAGCGGCGCGGCGCATTATATCAAATCGTCTCATTGCACTGCTACCTTTCTCGGACCACCTAATGGGCGTTTTATGACCCCTTCTGTGATCTGTTCTGGTTGAATACTGGTTCCGTCACGTTTTTCGATTCTTTCCACCTTGCCATCCTTTAGATAGACCTGCATATCACATCGAGACGCGAGATCGTGATCGTGTGTGACGACGATCAAAGTCGCGTGGTTCTCACGGGCATAATCAAAGAGAAGTTTCTCAATCTTTGCACCCGTCACACTATCTAGGTTTCCGGTTGGCTCATCGGCGAAAAGCACGCGGGGCTCGCTAACGATTGCCCTCGCAATAGCAAGTCGCTGCTTCTCCCCACCAGATAAGTTTTTCGCTTTACTGTGAGCTTTTTCTTCGAGACCAACTGAAGTAAGTGCTCGCATAATGCGCGCTTTGCGACGCCGAAATGGAACACGCCCAATCTCAAGCGGCAAACTAACATTGCTATAGCACGTATCGTTTCCCTGAACAAAGAAACTCTGAAACACAAACGCCATTTTCTTTGATCGAAAGATGTCGACTTGCTTCGCTTTGAGTTTGAGAATATTTTCACCATCGACAATCACCTCACCCTGTTCGGGTCGATCAAGTCCGCTCATCGCGTGCATGAGGGTGGACTTACCACTGCCGGACTTACCGACAATCGCGACCGTCACGCCATCTGGAATCTCGACATTGATGCCGCTGAGTGCAAGAAACGCGTTTTTCTTTTTTCCGTAGGTCTTTGTAACATCGGCGACAGAAATTTCAGCCATCGGCTAAGCCTCCTTCGCCTTACCGGCGAGCCGAACAGAATGCAACGGTTTCTGATATTCTCCCCTCACTGCGTAGAGAGCTGCGCCCATTCCAAAGGCCATTGATCCAATGATCGTTATGATGTTAACGACAGGTATCGCGAAGCTTAGCGCCAAGATGCCAGCAGTTAAACTTGAGGAAGCAACTGGGTGAAGGTTTTTCATAAGGAGACGGCCAATGTAATAGCTGGTCACCCCACCACTCACGAGCATCAAAAGGAGCCATGCGAGCAATCCAATCAATGCAAGCGGGAGTCCGACGATGGTGATCATAAGCATGATACCAATGATCGGCGCGACGAAGAGCGCCAGGAAGCCAATCGCAAATACAATAATAAGATCACGTCCCGAAAGTGTCGTGATCGTGTGCATCTTTTTCGGTGCAATCAATGCGAGCGCCAACGCAATCATGATCGTCCATAGAACCATCACGAGCGCTCCCGTAACGACACCGATAATAGGATTCACGGCTCGCTGCCCACTATAGCTAGCCGCCTCGTATCGCTGTACGTGTCCCGCCACTTGGCCTGAAATTATCGCGTCTTGAGGTGACGTATAGCTCAATATACCCGCGACGTTACCATTGCTTGAGATGACAAGATTTTGATAATCACCCTGAACATCGCGCCCCACGGCTGCATTGATCGTCATCAGAGACGCGCCACCGATCACATCCCGACCGACCGCACCGTTAAGCACGACGTCTTGGCCTCCAACCGTCAGGTCGCGACCAATCTTCGAAATTGTCTCAGTCGTCACGGTTGACCCGAAAGCAGTCGCACTTCCGGTGATAGCACCATTGATCGTCACGTTCTGGCCAGCAATTTGCAGACTACCATTAATCTGACCACCGATGACAACCGTTTGTCCCGCACAGTGAACATCGCCGTTGACCGTACCCATCACGACGATCGATGAACCGGCACAAAACAGATCGCCATTAATCGTGCCTTCGACGCGCACCGAGTTCCCGGCAAGATAGGCGTTTCCGTCAATAGTCTGGTCTTTCGCCACATAATTCGCATCGCCTGCATTAAATCGAGCCTCGGCGCGCACACTCGGTGCTTGACCGACTGCGACAAGCGTCACTAGCCCCACGAGCATACTGACTCCAAACAGTAATTTCTTTACACTCACGCACTTCCTCCCTTTATGGTTATCCTTAGTATAATCCAACCACCAACACCTTACAATCTCTTGCGAGAAAGCCATAAGCATGGTATGCTCAATTCAAAGGTAATCAAAACAAAAAATGAGCGAAAAATTACCATCTACCTACGTCGATCACCCCTCAAGGAACGATCGTATTCTTGACCATAAGGCTATATTAGATACCCCCACCCCGCTCGATGAGCTACAAGACCGGGAGCCAGACGATGAAGAATCAATAAACGCAGCAAGCGAATTTGACTCCGACGTTACTGACATGCTCGTGGGTAATAATCCGAACCATAGAGATGAAGATCCTAAAGCACTCAGGGATGCCTTCCTGGCGATTAGTAAGAATATCACCGAGCGTCCCGATGACCAGAGAAAATCTCCTGCTATCAACGATCCCATGGGGCTTGATGTAGCGACATATGGAAGCCTCGTAGTTGCGAATGTTGAAAACCCAGGTGACTTTCAGATTAAAATGCAAGAGAAGTTTGCAGCTCTCCATCAAGAGACTCCCGCCTCCGAAGAAGACAAAAAGATCTTTTCATCTCAAGTGGCCGACCTCGCGCATATCCTATACGGTAAGCGCTACGAGGAATATGAGCAGCAGCGCGAAGACCTCCAGCTAAATCCACTCGAGAGTAATCCATTTGATAAACAAAACCGTGAGGTAGACAAAGAGATTCTCGCTGCAAGTAAGGACGTTGTCGCCCGAGTTGATAACACGGCGAGAAAAGTCGCGAATGGCTGGCAGACCTCCATCAGAGCAATCCAGAACGCCGCAGCAAGACCCGCACAGGCTATACATCGAATAACTAAGTTTGTAAGCGATCGCCGACTCGCTGGTAAACAGAGAAAACTCCAAAAGAAGCAATCCAGGGTCCGTAGCGACCCCAGTCTCCGCGGTATAGATAAACTGATCAATAATCACCGCCAGACAAGAGCAGATAGCTACAAAGTGAAGATTGATAAATATAAGAACGAGACGGCCGATCCTCGCAACACGAGATATCAGTCCCACGTCAACAAAATGGAGGGTCGTACTAGGGCCGGTATGGAAAAAAATCTGGCTCGTGACGAGGCCTTTCAAGAAAGACGACAGTCGGCAGAAGCTCGGAAAATACTTCGAAAAGAGTTAAAATCGGGAAAAATCGGATACTTCGAAAGCAAAAAGATTATCACTAGCCTTCCCGCTGAAAAGCTTCAGCGTATTGGGCGTGCACGTTGCCTAGAGTTGGCTGCAGAAACAGCGGTGTCAAATGCGCGAGCAGAGATGCATGGACATCAACGTGACGAGAACAAGCTTACCGAGCAGGCAACCAAACTGTCTGCTAACTCTCAGGAAGCTATGAAGTGGTCTCGGGAAATCGAATCAGCCGCAAATAAGAAAAAGGACGAGGATCTCCCTCTCGTAACAGAGGCTCTGGAACAAGCAGGCAAAGAGTATCAGGTGCTTGTGGATGAGGACCGACCCCTCTGGGACCCAGAGCTCCTGGCGGCCAAAAGCCGTTTCGATGAACTTGCCAACGAAAAAGCTTTTCTCAACAGTGCGATATTAGGAATGAGGCAGAGTCAGGAGCAACAAAAGCAACGTGCAATCCGCCTACGCGCCAAGGCCATCCAGACCCAGGGTAAGATTGCGGAAGAGAGACGTCTACGTATTGAAGCCCAAGCAAAACTAGACCAACAGGCCGCGCGTTATACTACCCGAGACGAAGCACTCGAAAGAGTTATTGACCGATCAATTACATAAGATAGGAGAAAAATAATGCCATTATTAGATAAAGAATTCTTGCAGGCCATCGGGATAACACTGGACGAACAGTCGTACCTTGCGCTTGCCGACCACTTCAAGACGACCCTGTTCCAGCGAGTCATCACCGAGATAGTCGATGAATTAACCCCCGAGCAAGCCGCTGAGCTCGCGGCTCTTGAGGGTGACGACGAACACCTCAATCAATGGCTTGTCGATAACGTGACCGACCTCCAGGAAATTGTCCAAGATGAAGTTGATATCCTCCTCGGTGAAATATCTGAAGAACGTGAAAAAATCTCTAACTAACTGCCCTGACTAGGCAATTCGAAGATCTGGGTATAATTCCCTTGTCGTCTGATCGATCTCGTGGCGCAACTGTGGGAATGGAATGCCCTCGCGGGCGGTGATTCCTTCGAGACTCCAGAAAATCCGCTCACTGTAGCCGAGACCGCAGGCGGGAGGCATACCATACTCGAGCGCTTCGACGTAGTCGATGTCGAGCATTTGCGCCTCGTCATCGCCTGCGTCGCGCATCGCCTGTTGGTCGACAAATCGCCCGAGTTGATCGACTGGATCATTGAGCTCACTAAATGCCTTGCACATCTCACTTCCGCCGAATACGAGGTTGAACTGCTCGGTCAGGCGTGCGTCCGTACGACTCACCTTTGCGAGTGGCTGCATAAATATGGGAATATCAATCAAAAATACCGGTCCAGCAAGTGTCTTGCGGTAGTGCTTCCATAATTTATCAAGACTGCGAATGCGATTATCGGCCTTTTCTACCTCTAGGTTATACTCGCGCAGTTTCGCTTGAATATCTTCCATCGGCGATTCAAACACATCGATATCATATTGCTCCTTGAGGACATCGACGAGGCTAATACGGGAAAAATGCGTGGCATCGTCACCAAAATCAACTCGTTGGCCATTCGTGAGCGTAAACTGCCGCGTGTCCCATGTCTTATCGCACACGAAGCGAATCATGCGCTCGGTGAGCTCCATCCCCTGCTCCCAGTCAGCATACGCCCAATACCACTCCATCGCGTTGTGTTCGGGCAGATGCTCCTCGGTATAATTCTCGTTCCTAAATCGCGCGCCAATATCAAATACTTTCTCAAAGCCCGCAACCAATAGTCGCTTTAACGGCAATTCGTGGCTAATGCGCAGATAAAAATCTTGGTCAAGTGCATCCATGTGTGTCACGAAAGGATTCGCGTCCGCCCCGCCCGCTGTTGCTTCAAGGATCGTATTGTTGACCTCAATGAAACCTTCGCCCTGCAAAAATTCTCGCGTCGCTCGCCAAAAACCGCTACGCCGCACAAATCGGTCCCTCACGCTGGCGTTCACGTTCATATCCACATAGCGGCGGCGCAAACGCTCTTCCTTGCTGGTTAACTCGATTGGCATAGGGCGAAGTGATTTCGCCAGCAGTCGAAGCCGCTTGACCGCAACTGATATCTCACCCGTCTTTGTCCGCACCACTTCGCCGGTGGCTTCGACAAAGTCACCCGTATCGAGCAGTGGCAATTGTTCCATGCCGATCAGTCCGCTGGTCGCGTCGAGTGGTAAAACGTCGTCCGCACTCAAAAAAAGCTGTATACTCCCGCTATAATCACGCACCACCACAAAGCCGAGCTTGCCAAATTTACGAATCGCCATGATCCGTCCGGCGACAGTTACTTCGTGGTTCTCGAGCTCATCGAACCCTTCAATCACTTCAACGGCCCGATGCGTGCGGTGTGAATCTGCCGGAAATGCATTGACGCCAAGCGCCCTTAACTCGTCTAGTTTTCTCAACCGTTCGTCGCGATAATCTTTAAGTGTAGCCATAACTGGTGTTAATTATATACGAAATTTCCCTCTCAACAAAAATACACGCTAATTTGTCAGCGCGTATTGTTATTTTCGCTCTGTATTTAAGAGATTGATAGGACTTTATAGGTCGTGTCACCCCTGGGCGTCGTGATCATCACGCTCTCTCCCTCTTTTTTGCCCATGAGGGCAAGACCGATTGGTGATTCGTTACTAATTTTGCCACTAATTGGGTCAGCTTCGACAGGGCCAACGATTGTATAGTTGAAAGTTTTGCCATTTTTGAGCTCGACTTTGCTCCCGAGCTGAACTTTTCCAGCCCTTTTTGATGTAATTTCTTCGGCGTTCATCAAGATATCCTCGATCTCAGCGATACGAGTCTCGACAACGCCCTGCTCTTCACGCGCGCTATCGTACTCCGCGTTCTCACTCAAATCACCATAGTCGCGAGCCTCAGAAATTTTGAGGGCTATTTCGCTACGACGGCCTTTAAGTTCGGCAAGTTCAATCTCAAGTTCGGTTCTGCCTTGAGCTGTGATCTGGTATGCTTTCTTCATAATCTACTCCTCATTTTCCTAACTTTGAGCACTTGAGAGGACCTAGCGGTCATTTTATCTTACTAGTGTTATTTTCCCTCAGAAAGATCTCGAAGTTACCTTAGTGTAGCAAGCAGATCTTCACGCGTCAATACCGATGTTTCACTAGTGGCGCGAATGGTTAATTCAACCTTGTTTTGCTCAACTAGTCGGTCGCTGACCGTCACCCGATATGGAATCCCCATGAGCTCAGCGTCGGCAAATTTCGTCCCTGGTCGCTCATCGCGATCATCATAGAGTACTTCGATACCAGCATCGGCTAAATAGTGATATATTTCGTCCGCAACGCGCGCGCCAGTCTCGCCGATCGAGACTAAATACACGCCAAATGGCGCGACACTTGCCGGCCATACGATGCCTTTCTCGTCCGCCGTCTTCTCGACGATCACACCCATCGCTCGGGTAATTCCAATGCCATAAGAAGCGAGATAGATCGGATGTCGGCGACCGTCTTCGCCCGTATAATAAAAGTCCATTTTCTCAGATTTTTCGGTGCCAAACTTGAAGATATTACCGACTTCAGCTGTCACGACTGGCTGAAGGGTGTTCTTGTCGATGCCAAGCTCGCTCGTCGCGTCATCGAGAACCTCTCCGTTCACCGCAACTGAATGGTCGGGCGACATATACAGCGTATCTTCGCCAGCTTCACAGATTGTCTGGAATTCGTGACTAAACTTCGTAAATGCGCCTCCGCTCGCGAATGTCACAAATGTGCTATCACCAAGCCCGAGACGCGCGTACACTCTTTTGTAGGCTTCGATGACCTGGTCGTAATACTGGTCCATATCTTCCTGCGAGGCATGCATCGAGTACATATCCTTCATCACGAACTCTCGTCCGCGCATAATACCGCTCTTTGCTCGTACTTCGTTACGAAGTTTGGTCTGGAATTGGTACACAGAAGCCGGCAAATCTTTGTAGCTCTGAATATACTGACGCATCATTTCAATAATTGATTCCTCGTGAGACCATCCGAACCCAACATCGGTACCATCTTGCAACTTCGATTTAAACCAAATATCGACGACTTTTTCATCCCAGCGGCCCGTCGGCTCCCATGTCTCCTTGCGCTGCAAGCTGGACATTACAAGTTCCTGGCCGTGAACGGCATTCATCTCTTCTCTCACAATTTGCTTAATTTTCTCGATCACTCGTAGGCCGAGCGGCGTATAGGCATACACGCCCGCCATCACCTTGTAGACGAACCCTGCACGAGTCAATAACTGGGCATTTTTTGCCGTCTCATCGGCCGGTGCGGACTTACTCGTCTTTATAAATAATTCTGTACGCCTCATATTACCCCTTACTATAGCATTTAGTGTGGCACTTGTGTAACAAACAACAGCGTGAACGCAATGGCGTTATTGATCATGTGCACGAGAATGCCCGCCCATACCGATCCGGTCGCTTCCCGCAAGTAGCAAAGCACGATACTTAGGATGAATGTGCCGATTCCCACATTCCACTGCCCGTGCGCGAGACCAAACAGCACACTCACGGTCAGAATCGCCGGCCACATTGGCATGCGAGATTCGCGCAACTTCCCATACAAAAATCCGCGAAAAATCGTCTCCTCGACGATTGGTGCGACCACGACGAGTACGACGAACCCAAGCAGACGCTCGGCACCATACAGTGTCGTAAACCCTAGGTCTTGCGATTGACTAGCGTTAAAACCTGGGATGAGTTTGGTGATGACAAACGTCACCCCTAGTACGGCCACGAAATAGACAATATAGCCAGCGAGAGCCAGACCTATATCTGACCAATTCAAGAGTCGCGTGAAGCCCAGACTCACCCATGAAACCATTTTCTTTGCATACGGGATACTGAGCACAAGCGCCAGCATAAGGAGGTAAATAGCGGTGCTTGCCCCAAGTAGCATAAGAGTAGTGCTCACCGGAAACTTTAGTCCAAGTGCGCCGAGAGCCGAAAGTCCGATCGCTCCGATCACTGCCGAGCCGATGAAGCACACGACAACCCAGAGCGACCATGCGATCCACCACCTCCAACCGGTCTGCGCTTCTGGCGTCGCCGTCGTCATAAATCTACCGCGTGAGCTTCCCAATATCCGTAATGGTGATCACGATAATAAGTCCCATCAACACTGTCATGCCGATACCATTAATTTTAGCCTCAAGCGGTTCGGTAAGCGGACGCTTGAGCAGGCGAAATAACGCGGTCAAGAACCAGCGTCCGCCGTCAAGACCGGGAATCGGTAATGTATTCATCACGGCAAGGGTGAGAGAAATGACGGCCGTGAGGAGAACAACCTGTCGCATACCCGCCTTCTCAGCGGCCGGAAAGATGACGCCAAAGATACCGATCGGGCCTGCCACCGACTGGCCTGCGGTCGCGAGATCGTCATTTGCGGTGGTGCGTGCAGTCGGATCTGTGCTTAATTGACCAACCAGTCCTGTTGTTGTCTTGGCGAGCGTGTCTCCAAGACCCTGAAATGTCGCACCGGTCAGCTGAAATGTCGTCACTACGCCGACAATAGGCGCTGACCACGTGGATCGATACAGTGTCTGCTGGCTGAGACCTGCACCCAAATAACCTTTATGGTCGCTGTTGTCCGCACGAATACTGACCGACACCTTTGACTCGATATTGTTCCGAGAATAGATAACGTCGGCTGTCTTTCCTTGATCATCTTTTACCTTCTGCGTGAGGTCTTCGGTGCTATCGACCGGTAATCCATTAAAGCGCACAATTGAGTCACCCGCCCTGAGACCCGCTAAGTCTGCTGGTAGGCCAGCGACAACGCTCGAAAGTATTACATGGCCCTCAGAGACTGCCGTGTCAGCCGGGATCATAAACTGATTTGGAATAATCTTCGGCAGCCCTACGAACGCTAAACCAGTAAAGAGGACGATGGCGATCAGCCAGTTCACTGCAACTCCAGCGAGCAATATCTTTGTTTTCTGCCAAAACGTTTTCGAGCCATATGAGCTATCGTCTCGCGCATCATCATGCTCACCTTTGAGTCGAACGAAACCGCCAAGTGGGAGCCAATTTATCGTATAGAGTACGTGCGCACCAAGAGGACTTTTTGCGACTTTCTTGCCCCAAACCTTTGGCGGGAAACCGATGCCGAATTCTTCTACTTTAACGCCATTTCGACGAGCGATGACCCCATGTCCAAATTCATGAGCGGCGACGAGTAGCGTCAGGACAATAACGCCCAAAATAATACCCAGTATGAGATCCATTTACCCCCCGAACCTTCGGTTTCTTCGTTGATATTCTTCCAGTATAGCGTCAATGTCAGCCTTTGTCAGGTCGGGCCAGGGTTTATCTATAAACAGCAGCTCGGCGTACGATCCTTCCCAGATCATAAAGTTGCTCAGTCGGTGCTCACCACTGGTTCGGACGATGAGATCGAGCGGTGGAATGTCCGGCACATACAGGTTCTGTTGGATCACCTCCTCTGTCACGTCATCTGGTGCGATACCCGATTGAATAACTTTTTTGCACACATCGACTATCTCTTGTTTGCCTCCGTAGTTGATGCATACCACGAGCGTCCCCCTTGTGAGATGGGCCGTCGCAGCTTCAGCTTCGCCAAAGGCTGCCCGTAATTTCGGGGGAAGCCGCTCGTCATCACGCGCGCCCGCAATGCGAAGTCGTACGCCCTTTTCAACGAAGATAGGGACGTCTTCCGTCAGGAGGCGAAGAAGAAGCTTCAACAGCTGCCTTACTTCAAGTGGGCTACGTTTCCAGTTCTCGGTGCTAAATACATAGATAGTGGCGTATTTCACCCCCTGATCAAGCAAGTGAGACAGAGTCTCGTGAAGCACATCGTAGCCTGCATAGTGCCCTTCAATAGGCTTGAGGCCACGTTCTTTTGCCCATCGGCGGTTACCATCGACAATAAAGCCGATATGCTGCGGTACATTTCCACTCATTAAATTGTAAGAATTTCCTTCTCTTTCGCTCTGAAAGTGTCGTCAATCTTCGTTTGATTCTCTTGCATCAATCGGTCAAATTCTTTTTCAACCAATTTTAGATCGTCTTCGGAGAGCTCTTTTGCGTCCTTCTTGTGCTTCGCGTCTTTCAAGCCATCTTGTCGAATGGTTCGAAGAACGATTCGCGTCTCTTCCACTTTCTCGCTTGCCTGTTTGACCAGCTGGCGACGTCGCTCTTCAGTCAAAGATGGGATGGCAATACGAATCACTCGTCCATCGTCGCTCGGGTTAAACCCAAGACTTTGGTCATTACGAATTGCGGCAGCGATTTTCTGAATAGTACTCGGGTCAAATGGTGTCACCTGGAGTAGCTGTGCCTCTGGAGCGGTGACATTTGCCACTTGATTTAGCGGCATCTCGGCTCCATACGCCTCAACCTTAATTCCATCGAGCATACCCGGGTGGGCCCGGCCGGTGCGAATCTTTCGTAGCTCATCATCAAAATGCTCAAGTGCGGCAACTATCTTCAGCTCATAGGGATCAGTGTCGAACATGTAGCTCCTCTCTAATTAGTATCTCGATTATACCATCCCAGGGGGTCGTAGGCTATACTAGGATCATGGCTATTCGGGAGATTCGGGTCAAGAATGTTCGTTCTTACGAGCTCTATTCGGCTATCCTCGATCCCCATGTGACACTTATACTGGGGAGAAACGGCACGGGAAAGACCACCCTTCTCGAGGGGCTCTATTATCTCATGCAAGGAACCAGTTTCCGCGGGCGTGATCGCGACATGATCGCCTACGATGCGACGACCGCTGATATCCTCACGGTCGACGATAGTGGCGCCGAACGTCGTGCGCGCCTCGCCGTTGACCCTGACGACAAAGTCAAAAAGACATTTTCTCTCGATAGCCGACAGGCGCTCCGGATGCCAGTCAAATCCCGACTCCCCGTCGTCCTGTTCGAGCCCGATGAACTGAGACTCCTCACTAGTTCGCCCCAGCGTCGTCGCCAGTTCTTTGACGATATCCTCTGCCGCCTGCATCCCGCCTACGCCACTGCGTTGTCGCGCTATTCACGGGTTTTACTCCAGCGAAACGAGCTTCTCAAGCGCCAACAGGATATCGAGCCCGCGATGTGGGACGCCCATCTGTTTGCCTGGGATGTAAATTTCGTCGAGCTTGCCGGAACTATCGTGCGACTGCGACGGGATTTCGTAGCTAGTAGTAACGAGCGCCTCTCTCGGCTGTATTCGTCGATGGCGGGCGCACCCCATGAGATCACGGCCGAATATGTCACCGCGACTCCGCAAACGAATTATTCCCAAAGTTTGCTCGCCCAGCTAGAATCACGGCGTCACGGCGACGCGCTCCGTGGTTTTACGAGCGTAGGCCCGCACAGGGACGATATCAGCGTGTCGCTCGACGCTCACGCCGCGAGCGAGATCGCGAGCCGAGGCGAAATGCGCACTATCATGCTCGCATACAAACTTCTCGAGGTCGAATTGCAACGAGAAGCCTATGGGACCGACCCCCTTATCCTAATGGACGACGTTTTCTCAGAACTTGATAGTATACGCGAACGACACCTCATGCATGCGCTCGAACCCTACCAAACCGTCATCACCGCGACTGATCTGCGCGACGAATTAAAGATTAGTGCAAAGATTATCACACTAAAATAAGCCTCTTTACTGAGGCTTATTTTTCTATTACGCGTAGTTATCTACTCAGTCACGCCGAGTTCAATACGCCTAAATTGCGCAACACGAACATTTTCGCCACATTTTGCGATCTGTTCTTTGACAATATCGCCCACGGTTCGGCTATCATCGAGTACGAAGGCCTGTTCGAACAAGACTTGCTCTGCGAAATACTTCTTGAGCTGACCTTCGACGATCTTGTCAGCCATTTCGGCAGGCTTGCTCTTGAGTGAATCGCTCTCGAGGAGCTCTTTCTTCTTCGCCGCATAATCTTCTGCTGGAATATCTTCCATCGTCGAGTACTTCGGGCTCATCGCTGCGATTTGCATCGCGATTTTGTGTGCGAATTCCTTGAATTCAGGGAGGCGCGCCACAAAGTCGGTCTCACAGTTCACTTCGACGATGACGCCGATGCGATTGCCGTGAACATAGCTCTCGATGAGGCCTTCGCGGGTCTCACGGTCGCCTTTTTTCTCAGCTTTGGTGATACCTTTTTTGCGCATGGCCTCGAGTGCTTTGTCGAAATCGCCGGCGGCTTCAACGAGTGCCAGCTTGGCGTCGGTCAGACCAACACCGGTAAGCTCTTTTAGCTTCTTGATGTCTTCAATAGTGATTCCCATCCCTATTTCTCCTCTTTTACTGGAGCCGCCTCGATCTTACCTGCGGCAGTTTTTCCTTCTTGGATTGCAGCGACAAAGTACGAAACATACATTTCGATTGCTTTGATCGCGTCGTCATTTCCAGGAATTGGGTATGCCACGATGCTTGGATCAGAATTTGTGTCTACAATTGCGACCACAGGAATGTTGAGGTTCTTGGCTTCTTTGATCGCGCCGTCATCAACAATTGTATCGAATACGATAAGTGCAGCTGGGTAGCCGTTCATATCCTTGATACCACTGTACTTTTCATTCAGGATGTCGATTTCCTCTTGGTAACGCTGTACCTCGAGCTTGTTGTAGCGCTTCTCGAAGTCTCCCGAACCCATGCGGCGTTCGTAGTCTTTGAGCTTCTTGATCTGCGAGCCGACTGTTGCAACGTTTGTCAGCATGCCGCCGATCCATCGCTCAGTCACATATGGCATCTCGATCTTCTCAGCAGCTGCCCTGACGATGTCTTTTTGCTGCTTCTTTGTACCAACAAAGAGGATTGGGCGACCACTTGCGGCTATCTTCGTGAGAAATGGCAGAGCCTTCTCAAATCCTTCGACGGTCTTGGCCAGATCAATGATGTGGCTATCTTGTCGTTTACTGTGAATGAATGGCGCCATTTTAGGGTGCCATCGGCTTGTTTTGTGTCCGAAATGCGCACCGGCTTCGAACAATTCTTTAATATCAACCTCTACGGTCATTGTATTACTCCTTATTCTTCGCCCGTTTCCCTGTGTTCAGGAGTATGAAACGAGCTGCGTTATTAATATTGAATACTTCACGATTATAACGCAGAACTACCCCTTTGACAAGACTAGTTCTATCCTGTATAGTGTACCGAGTTATGAAAAGCAGTATTCACCCACAAAACTATCGCCTGGTCGTATTCAGCGACGAACAAGCAGGCTTTTCGTTTTTGACTAAGTCAACAGCTCAGTCAGACGATACCGTCAAATGGGAGGACGGAAACGAATATCCTCTCCTCAAAGTACATATTTCTTCAGCCAGCCACCCATTCTTTACTGGTGAAGAGCGTATCATCGACACCGAAGGTCGTGTCGACCGCTTCAAGGCTCGTGCCGAAGCCGCCAAGCAGCGTCAAGCCGAACTTGCCAGCAAGGCAAAAAAGGCCAGCGCACGCAAGACGACAAAGATAGAAAAATAGCGACCAAGAGAAATAAGAGACTACCCTTTAGTAGTCTCTTTCTATATGAGATAATGGAGTCAATATGTCAAAGATAGCACTCAACCTAGAAGACCTGCGTAGTGAGAAAACCGAGTTATCGGACTTTTTGGCGCAGCCCGAAGCGTTTTCCGACCCCGACTACGCGGTAAAAAACCGTCGCCTTTTCGAACTTGAGGAATTAATCTCTACTGGTGAGCGTCAACTCGCGCTTGAAGGTCAAGTCAAACAAGCCTACGAACTCGCAAACGGCGGCGATGAACTAGCCGTACTCGCAAAGGAAGAACTTCCCCTTCTCGAGCAGGAGCTCGCCAACATAGAAGATGCGCTCTTTTTACTGCTCACGCCGAAAGATCCAAACGATGAGAAAAACGTCATCGTCGAAATTCGCGCCGGTGCAGGTGGCGACGAGGCCGGACTATTCGCGGGCGAATTGTATCGCATGTATCTGCGCTACTGTGAAATGCACGGCTTCAAAACCGAACTCATGAGCGAAAGCGCCAACGACAACGGTGGTTACAAGGAAGTGATCTTCATGATCCGCGGCGACATGCCGTATAGCAAGCTGAAGTTTGAATCTGGCGTCCACCGCGTCCAGCGCGTACCGGTCACCGAGAGCCAGGGACGCATCCATACGAGTACTGTCACCGTCGCGGTTCTGCCTGAAGCCGTCGAGACCGACATCGAGATAAATCCAAACGACCTGCGAATCGATGTCTATCGCAGTGGCGGCCATGGTGGCCAGAGTGTCAACACGACCGACTCGGCCGTTCGTATCACCTATTTGCCGACTGGCATGATCGTCACCAACCAGGACGAGAAATCGCAGATCAAGAATAAAGAAAAAGCCATGAGCATCCTGCGCTCACGCCTACTCCAGATCAAGATCGACACCGAAAATGCCAAGCTCACTGCCGAACGTCGCGGCCTCATCGGCTCGGGCGACCGTAGCGAAAAAATTCGTACCTACAACTTCCCTCAAGACCGCATCACCGATCACCGTATCGGCTATTCGCGTAGTAACATCCCCGCCGCCATGAACGGCAACATCGATGATCTTATCGACCAACTCCAGTCCTACGAGCGTGAACTAAAAGCGCAGGGCGCAAACGAGCAATAAGATGCCTACAGTTGTGAGAGCCTGGCTACGCGACGCAGCAGAAGCGTTGGCGCTACGCGGTATTCCCTCTGCCCTACTCGACGCCGAGATTATCCTCGGACATACACTCCGCCAGTCACGAACATGGCTTCATGCGCACGGCGAGGATCCGATCGAGCCCCGTAAGCTTGAAATTGCCGACGCGCGACTCGACCTGCGCAAAGACCGCGTGCCGGTTGCCTATATCATCGGTCACAAAGAATTTTATGGCCGCCTCTTTCACGTCAATCCCAGCGTACTTATTCCACGCCCAGAGAGCGAAGAAATTATCGAGCAGTTAAAAAAATGCGTCACCGCAACTGATTCGACACTGCTCGACGTCGGTACCGGATCAGGTTGTCTCGGTATCACGGCAAAACTTGAGTTTCCCCATCTACGTGTCACCCTAGCTGATATAAGTCCTCACGCGCTCACCGTCGCACGCGGCAACGCCGATGATCTTAGCGCAGATGTCACCCTAATTCATTCCTATTTGCTTGAACACATCGTCGAACGATTCGGCATCATCATCGCAAATCTTCCCTACGTCGATACAGCGTGGGAACGATCGCCTGAAACCAACCATGAGCCAGCTGAGGCGCTTTTCGCTAAAGATGCCGGTATGTCGCTCATAAAGAAATTGATCAGCGAGGCCCCAGGTAGTCTCACCGCGTCAGGTCGACTGCTTATTGAGGCGGATCCCGAGCAACATGATGCGCTTTGTGAACTCGCATCGTTACATCACTTCTCTGTCGTCACCCGAAGCCACTATATTATCGTGTTCCAGATTGCCTAGTAGGTGCCGAGCGTGACGGATACCGTCTGTTCTTTTCCACTCCTTAAGAATGTGACCTGAACTGAATCTCCAGGTGAGAATGCACCGATTAAACTCGATACGTCACCATTCTTTCCGACGACCAGCGCGTTG